>Ga0315905_10008126_pt1 | contig 10604 bp, 10 predicted proteins | sample LakEriMetagenome_5_FD_203522 | JGI IMG/M metagenome (GOLD analysis project Ga0315905, IMG submission 203522) | Freshwater fungal communities from buoy surface, Lake Erie, Ohio, United States - Buoy 4 MA121 | ecosystem: Environmental > Aquatic > Freshwater > Lake | place: USA: Lake Erie, Ohio... | reverse complement strand
GGATGTGTTTTGCCATGGATGAGCTAATTGATAGGCCCGCAAGACGCGATTGATTTGTGGAAGTTGCCAGTAACCAATTTCACCTTGACCAACAAGTTGTCCATTCGCGCAAAATGCCGCGCAGATAAATAATGCTATGAGCAGAGTCGACAACTTCATCAGTTGTTTTTTACAATTTCTGTGACTGCGCGAAATGCTGTTTCCATAGCGCCGTGAAGCGTGCCATGATGGCCTCCTGTGTGGGTTGCTTCGCCCGCAAAGTAGAGCTTGCCGGCAATAGGTTCCGCAATCGTTTGACGCGAATTGCCCACTCCTGACAAATCGTATGAGCGGTTGCCCTCCCAAAAATGATATGCTCCTTCGGTAATTATCTCCATGATGCCTGGGTATAGTTCATTGAATTGGTTTTGGATGATAGTGAGTGGATCACCAAAAATGGACGCCAGGATTTGTGCTTGAGTACCTGATACTTCGGCATAAACCCATCCTTCGTCTGTTACTTCGAAGGATTGCACGATATCAGAACCAATGATGCGCTTGGTTCCTGCAGGCCAAACGGCTTCTTCCAGCTTGAATAATGCGCAATAACTGGTGTCGATACCGATTCGATTAAACGCTGTTTCACGTGTGTTGCCTAGCGCAGGAGTAAAGCTAATTGCACTTCTTTGAAGAGTATGCAGGGGCACTGTAATGAGCAAGCGGTCACACGAGTGAAGGCCGCCGTTGGAGTCTGTTACTTGAATGATTTCGCCGGAATAATCAATGGATGTTACAACCACGTTGTATTGCACTACCCCAAGTGATGAGCTGAGCGCGGATTCAAAACTTTGTTGAATATCATGCGTGCTAGCCGTGAAAATTGCTGATCCGGAGCTCCACAGTTGTTTCTGACGTGAAATTCCTAAAGTGCTAATACGATCGGATGAGGTACCATATTCTTGCCCTGTAAGGACGTTAAAAACAGAGGCTACGTTGGGACTCAAATCAAGGGCATCGAAATAGGTTTGAGCGGTGATGTCTGAGCCTTCATAGGTGCCTAAACTATTGATAGCTGCAAGCATTTCCGAGAAGAACGTATTCTGAATTGCATCGTAATCAGGGTTCAATAATCCATTAAAATAGTAGAGCTCGCTGCCAATTTTTGGCGGCATAGAAACAAGGGATTTTCTCAGAAGATCGTGCAATACACTGAACTCTCCATGTATGGTTTTTCGTTCTGCATTCTTAATTGAATCGGTAGTTTGTGGCAAGGATCGCAAACGACCACCCCAGAAAGATTCAGCCTCAAGAATCTTGACACGCACACCTTGTTTGAGGAGCAACTCACCGGCATACAAACCTGCTATGCCGGCACCTACAATGATAACTTCACCTTGAAATTGTCCCTCTTGCTCCCAATCTAGTGGTTTACATGATTGTAAAAGTCCTGGAAGCACGCAGGTGCCTGCAGCCATCCAGCTCGTATGATGCAAGAATTTTCTCCGGTTCATTCAAGTTTCATCTTTTCCTGAAACGTCCAGGCAATGGTCTTGGCTCTCAATATGGCTTGTTCTGTTTTTTCTCCCGAAAAAAAGTGCCGAGCCGTTTGTTCAAAAAGAAGAATCCATTGTTGAAGCGCATCTTTGGTGAGCGCCATTTGTGCGTGCTTATCGAAAATGTTCGTGGTATATCCGGGTTCATCTAATAGCACGAAAGTCCAAAAATGAACCATGCGCGGTTTATGATGTTCGAAGTCAATACCGGTAAAGAATGGAGCCAATAACGCGTCATTCACTACACGTGAGTAGAAATTATCAACCAGCTTTACGACGTCATTATGTGTAACGATGTCGTGTAGCATTATAGTCCGGTAATAGCAGTTTTTTTCGGGTAGGTAACTGTAAAGCGTAGTTGCTTTTTCTGCGTTTCTCCAGGCTGCAGAATAAGCTTCCAAGTGAGTTTGCCGGAGTCGGCATCAATAGTTGCGCCGCTGATATCTTCCTGCGCAACGGTTATTTCGCCGTTCTGTGACACCGGAATTTGATCTTCAATAACCAATTCAATGCTTTGCTTCTTGTTGTTTTGAACTGTTATCTCATACGCCTTACTGGTTGTTTTCTTATTCCCCAATAAGTTGCTTTTGCAAAAGTCGCGAAGCATCTCACGCTTCACGCTGATACCGCGGTCGCGGCCTAAGGAAAGATCGAGCGTATCATTGGCTTGCGCAGGGTCCACGTAGCCTTTGCCTACAAAAGTGCCTTTAAAATAAATGTTGCTTTCGCCGGGTAAAAGTGAGTATTGCGCCCAGTCGCTTATGCGAGCCTTGAGGAAGGCGTCATTGTCGATTTTCGGAACGGTTATATACGAGTATGTGGCATTGAGCGTTTCTGTTTTCATCGTTACATCATACTGAACATTATCGCTCGGAATTGTATAGGGAATGGCAATTTTAAATTCAGTATTCACTGTGTTTTGCTGAACTGTTACGTAATCTGAACTCGACTTACGTGCGCTTTGTATCTCGTCGTATGCAACTGCCGGAGTCTCATTGGCCATGACCGGACGGCGCGCGCTGCCTGCTATTGCGACTTCCTGATAGACTTGAGCTTGATATAAGTACCAGGGATAAAGAGCGGGAATTTGTCCACCAACGGTTGGATTTCCCGTTGAAATGGTAAGGTTGACATTTTTCCAATCTGTGCCTGTACTCTGGTATACTTTGGCGCGATAAGAAAATGCGATAGGGGAGTTAATGTCTTCCGCTCGGAGATCATAAACCGGTATCCACCCTGCGTTGCTTACGAAATAGGAAACACGAATGGAAGAGTTGACAGAACGCGGCGCATTGAGAGCAATGATTATCTCACTTGGATTGGTGTTCGCTTTCGCATTCATGCTGTTCAACGCATTTTGCAGTCTGCCTATTTCCATGTTATTGAGTCGCTCCTTTTCTGCAATCTCTAGGTATTTGTAGGATATTTCCGTAAGGCGGTTTCTGAAAAAGTCAGCCATCTCTTTGAGGTCGTCGGCGATGAGCGTCGTGTTTTCCCCTTTGATGGTGCGGTTGTACTCGAGCATTTGCTTTTCGCCAACCAAAACATCTTTGATTGCCGCCATTTCTTTTTGTTTGAATAGTGCTTCGTCGAGACTGTCTTGCAATACGCGCTGACGCGGTGATTGCTGCACATTGGTAAGATAGTTTATCTGATGCCGCACACCGAGAATTGTGTATGCGTCATTCCCTTCGATTTGAATAGAGTTGGCATCGAGCTGCGCTGGAAGGCCTGCAATGCGAATTTGGTTTTCACCTTCACGAAGGGAAACAGATCCACTTTCTGTCACTTGTGCCCCTGACATAAAAACCGTCACCTCAGATATCTTCGTGTCTATGGTCTTCATCTCTTGCTGTGCAACGCCCATTAGAGTTGTCATGCACATGATGAATGTGGCTATTTTATTGATCATGTAATTTTTTTGGTAAAAATAAGTCTTTGGTTTTTTCTATTTCTATTCCTCTTCTCAGGAATTTCAATGGGTTATCACAGATTTTGAACAGCCTTTTCCATTCGACTGACTTATATCATATACTAACCTGACTCAGTCCATGGTTTTGAGTGTTTCAATCGATAAACATTTGCCCATCGATAACAAGTTAAACCAAAAAAATTAAATAACATGTCACTAATCAAATCAAAACCTGCTTTTACAGCACCTAGTCTTTTTACTGATTTTTTCAACGATGGATTTATGGACAACGAACTAATGAATTTTCCATTGACTCGTTGGATTCCCAATGCGAATGTTTGCGAGACTAATGATCAATATATTATTGAATTGGCTGCTCCGGGCATGGAAAAGGATGAATTTAAAGTGGAAGTAATTGAAGACGTTATCGTAATAGAGGGTCAGCATGACGAGAAGAGGGAGGAAAGTGATGAGGAATACCACAGAAAAGAGTTTAAAACAACATCGTTTAAGCGATCATTCCGCTTGCCCCAGTCAGTAATAACCGATAAGGTAGACGCAAAATATTCACATGGCATTTTAAAGCTTACGCTCCCCAAACGTGAGGAGGCTAAGTCGATCGGCAAAAAGCTGATCAAGATTTCATAGATCGTGGTGATTAGGATTAGGCCGTCTTTCAATGCAGGCGGCCTTTTCTTTTTGAGTCGTAGATTAAAAAAGTGCTCGTAATTTCAATTGATATAACGTATTTCGCTCTTTGTTTTGGTCTATTTTCGACGAAGTTATGGAATCATTCAAGGGCGCAGATATTAGTTTCGAAACGATCTTTAAGCACGTAAACGAAGGCGTTTTAATTGTTAATAGTTCAGGAGATATATTGCTTACTAATCCGAAAGTAGAAGAAATGTTCGGTTACACGGAGGGTGAGCTGGACGGCGAGAAAGTGGAGAGACTTATTCCTTCGGTGCTTTCTAATCGCCACGAGCAGTATCGAAATGATTATATGAAAAATCCCGTTAGAAGGCCCATGGGTAAAAACATGACCTTGCACGGTAAACATAAAACCGGAAGAGAGTTTCCGATTGAAATAAGTTTAAGTTATTATAATTCTAACAATGCTCTTTTTGTTATAGCATTTATTATAGATATATCATATAGGTTTGATCAACAGGCCCGAATTGAGCGAATGAATAGTGAGCTGAAATCACTCAATGAGTCGTTGGAAAAGAAGGTGGCTGAGCGAACACTGGTTCTCAAGGAAGCATTGCATGAGTTAGAAGTTTCGCGTGATGAGCTTTCACAGGCTCTGGAGAATGAAAAGGGTTTGAATGAACTGAAATCACGTTTTATATCAACAGCATCGCATGAATTCAGAACACCATTGAGTACCATATTGAGTAGTGTTTCGCTCATTCAAAAGTATAATACAAGTGAGGATCAAGATAAAAGAGAAAAGCATATTCTGAAGGTTAAAAACGCGGTAAGTGGATTGACGGAAATTCTCAACGATTTTCTTTCGTTGGGTAAGCTGGAGGAGGGTAAGATGGCTGCGAAACCTGCATTGCACGACATTTATTTGCTGATAAGAGAGGTGGTGTCGGATATTAATTCCATCGTACGAAGTGACCAGACGATTTCTTATAGTCAAGGCTCATTCGTGATGATGGTTGACCGCCAGTTACTGCGAAATGTTATGTTTAATTTATTGAGTAACGCCATCAAGTTTTCACCGGAAGGGGCGGTTATTGATGTAACTATAACTGTGAATGAGAGTGAGGTTGTTATTGCGGTGAAGGATCAGGGAATTGGAATTTCGGAGGCGGATATGAGGAATTTGTTTGGAAGATTCTTCCGCGCTGCGAATGCCGTGGCTATTCCGGGAACGGGTTTAGGACTCAATATTGTTACTAAATACCTCGAGTTGATGCAAGGCACTATTACATGCAAAAGCGAGCTCAACGTGGGCTCTACATTTTATATTAACTTACCTAAAATCAATTAAATCCAATGAAGACAATACTATTAATAGAAGATAATACGGAGGTGCGAGAAAACACTTCTGAAATACTCGCATTGGCAGGTTACGATGTGCTGAGCGCTGAGAATGGAAAGTTGGGAGTAGAGCTGGCCGTTAATCACAAACCCGACTTGGTTATTTGTGATATTATGATGCCGGTTTTAGACGGATACGGAACTCTTCACATGTTGAATAAGAATCCTGAAACAGCTGCTCTGCCTTTTATATTTCTCACGGCGAAGGCTGAGAGAACCGATATCCGGAAGGGGATGGAAATGGGCGCCGACGATTATATAACGAAGCCGTTTGATGATATTGAATTGTTGAATGCGGTTGAAAGTCGATTGAAAAAGGTGGAGGCTATTCGAAAGGATATTCAGCCAACGCGCGATGGTGTTACGGAATTGATTGGTAATATTCAGGGTATAGAAGACATCACCAAGATTTCGAACAGGCAGCAAATCAAGCATTTGAAGAAGCGCGATGTTATCTTCACGGAAGGCGACACCCCACAAGGATTGTATTTGCTGAATTCGGGTAAAATAAAGCTGTATAAGAGTCACGAATTGGGAAAGGACTTCATTATTAAAATGCTCCAGCCCGGCGACTTTTTTGGATATATGGCATTGCTCGAAGACGAGTTTCATGCTCTTAGTGCAGAGGCAATCGAGGAGTCCGAAATTACAATCTTCCCCGTCGAAGACTTTTATAAACTGCTAACCCACCCTATGGTTACTCAGCAGTTTGTGCGCATGCTTACAGGAAATCTACAAAGTGAACATGATAAGCTCATTGCCCTGGCATACTCAAGTGTTCGTAAACGTACTTCCGAGGCACTGCTCGAGTTACGAGCACGCTATCATAATCTGAAAAGCGATAAGCCTTTCACGATGGCTATTGCACGCGAAGATTTGGCGAATATGGTAGGCACAGCAACTGAATCACTTATTCGAACGCTCAGCGATTTCAGAGCAGAGGGACACATCGAGATTGCAGGCTCAAGTATTACAGTTGTTAATACAGCCGCTCTTGAAAAAATGCGTAACTGAGAACTGTTTATTTACTGATAATAATCAATAATGGAATTGAGCGCGGTCAAAACGGCCGCGCTTTTTCATGAACACCTTGCGGCATTATTCCATTTACCATGAAAACGATCATTGCTGCTACCGATTTTACAAAGGCCTCTTGGAATGCCTTGCGCTTTGCCGCTGAAATGGCCATCGACTTTAATACCGATTTACTTATTGTTCACGCGACACACATACCGGTAGTGAGTGACGTTTATTTCGATCTAAGAATGACGATGGACGATTGGAAGGCCGAAGATCAAATTCAGATGGATAAGTTGCTAGAGCAGATGCGCAAGAAATATGGTCATGCATTGCGAATTCAATCGAAATTGAAAATAGGCTTTGGACCTGATGTGATTCGTGATACGGTTAAAGGCGGTAAAATTGGGGCTGTCGTCATGGGCATTTCTCACACCGAGAAATTCAATCAGGTGGTGTTTGGATCTACAGGCACTGACTTGGCAGGTACTGTGAATTGTCCTGTTGTTATAGTCCCCGAAAAGGCTCGTTACAAGCAATGGAAAACAATCGCGTTTGCCTTCGATCAGCAGCATATTCCCTTAGGTAAGGCATTGAAGGTGCTGTTCGAGGTAGCTGAATTACATGAGTCGAAGCTTCATTTCGTGAATGTTATGGATACTCCCTTTATTGAAGGAGATGATTCATCGCTGAAGCCCTTATACAAGCAATTTCAAGGAGTTGATTACAAAACTCATTTTTTGCCATACAGACCTAACATGGTAGAAGAAGCCATTCTTGAATGGGTTCGACGACATAAGGCTTCTCTCCTGGTAATGGTTGCTAGGAAACACAATATTCTATGGCGCATGTTCAATGAGAGAATGACCAAGAAGATAGCTTTTGCTTCAAAAGTGCCACTTGTAGTTCTTTCTGATAAACGATAATTTAATACACACACACACACTATGAAAATGCATATTCACAATACAGATACACTTGAGAAGGTTCAAGAATCTTTCAATGCTGAGTTCCCTTACTTGAAATTGGAATTCTTTACTCGTCCTCATGAGAAGGGAAGGCCGACTGAGAAACAATTTATGGTTAATGTTAAAAGAACTGTTGATTCTTGCAATCCGGATTTAAAGGATGCGACTGTATCCATACCTACCGCTATGACAGTGCAGGAATTGGAAAGGGTTTTTCAGGAAGAATTGGGTCTTTACATACAAGTATTCCGAAAATCAGGCAAAGTTTGGTTGGAAACAACAGCCACAGATGATTGGTCATTGTTTAAGCAAAATGAAGAGGGCCATGAATTAAGCGTGCGTCATTATGAGCCCCGGGAAGATTTTCCCGACTATCATGAACAACCGTGAGATGTGTTTTTTACTTGGTTACATTTGCCAGGCTGCTTCATTTGAGCAGTTTTAGGTAATGGCAAATTTGAAGTGTATCCTTTTCTTGGCAGTTGCTAGCGTATACTGCCCAATCGCAATCGCTCAACCAATCAACGATATCTGTTCATCAGCGATCGATTTGCAGAGTTTTCTCGATGCACCAACTGAATTGGCTGGTCCGTTTTCGAATGTAGGTGCTACCGGAAATGACTTGGATATTGCTTCCGTTACCGGTTGTTGGCTCGATGATTTAAGCGGTAACGCCGATGGAAGCTCTCCGCAAGTGGATGCTACCGTATGGTTTCGATTTGAGGGCTATGACGGAGTTTTGATGTTGTATGTTCAACCATGTGATTCGAATCTCAACTTTCTTACGGAAGACACTCAACTGGCCATTTATACCGGTGAGTGCGATAGTTTGGAATTAGTTATTTGCAATGAGGATATTAATGACGCCATATTTAATTACTGGTCAGGTGTTACGACTACCATCGAAGCCGGAAGTACGTATTATGTGGCTGTTGATGGGTTCAATTATAGCGGCTTCGGTAGTCCGGAATTGCCCTTAACGACGGGTGAGTTTTGTATTAGTTTGTATGAACCTGTTACCGATGTTCGAGAAGGACGAAATAGTAAAGTCACGGCATTTCCAAATCCGACGTCAGGAGCTTTAACACTACAAGGGGATTCTCCAATCAGGGAAATTGTGATTTTTGATGTTGCAGGAAGATGTTGCCGTTCTATATCGAATGCTACTGCACTGTTACAACAAACTATTGTAATGCCTGAAGAATCCGGTGTTTATACCGTTTGTGTGAAATCGGATAGGGGAGTTACCATGCATCGTATCGTAAAGGAATAACATGTGTCATTTCTGGATTGTTCTTCCCAATAAATAGATGTAGTAGATTATCAGTACTCCCATTCCAGCGCTAAATAGCCAAATAGCCATTGGTTTCGTGCAGTCTGCACAATACATCTCGCCAAGCATCCAAAGTGAGTTGGCAGATATCCAAAAGAGCACTGCTAGGTTGTGAACGAAAGAAGTAAGATGCTCTCTTGATCGATACAGGATAATAAGTGCAATTGCAATGGTGGGGGCAATCATGAGTGTACCGATGGTTTTCGACATCAAACACCAGCTCATATCCTTTATTAGCCAGAAAAGAATATGCAAGTTGTCGAACCGACTCAGCCGCTCATTGCTCATGTGCCAAACTTACTCTTTAGAACGGAAGCGTGCAATGTTCTGCTCAAACTCCATCGTGACTAATTCCCAGCGCATAAAACGCGCGAGTAAGGTTGTCACAATAGGACGTGGAATGTGGCTCATTTTCGAAAGCTGACTAACTGTGAATCCTTCTTTATGAGAGAGTGCCTCGAAAAGACGTTTTTCTTTTTCCGTATGAAAGTATTTTTCTGTAATGGGTGTATGGTCGCTTTTCCAGTACTGCATTAATACACCCGGTGCCGGGAAATTTTGATCGTGTCGGCGCACGAAGGCGCGCCAATCACCCAGTTCGTTTACTGCCTGATGTGGCCGATGACGTGACGCCGGAATAATCACTTCCAGCACGTATCGATCACCCGCTTTCCATCCCTGAGTGCTGTAATCAATTGGGGGCTTGGAATACATGGTGGCCGCGGCTTGAATCATGTGTTCCTCTTCCTGCAGTTTCGCACCTGCAATGGAGCCGTTGTCCTTCACGCCAATAAGCAATGTTCCTCCGTCGGTATTGGCAAAAGCGCTCAACGTAATAGCGATTTTACGCGCGTCGTTAACAGCGTATTTGAAGTCGAGCATTTGATGTTCTCCTTCTGCTATGCGCTGCGCTAAGTACTTGGGTATGGCAATGGTTTCTTTCGACACGATGCTATAACAAAAAAGCCGCCCGTAAAGTTGGGGCGGCTTTTGAATATTTGAAAACAATCTTGGCGAATTATCTCAACGGGCTAATTATAAGTGGTTGATTCTCGATGGTGCCGTTTGAAGTAATGCGTACATAGTACAGACCCACACTCCATGAAGGAATCGTAACCATGTAGGTTGGTTGTTGTATCTGTCCAGAAACATAAATCACTTTTCCAAGCACATCTAAAACCTCAATCTTTTCAATGTTTCGTAGGCTATTCGATATGGTGAGAATTGATCCCGGCTGAGCAGGGTTAGGATACATCGACCAAATGGAAGTTCCGGTCTCCATAATCGAATTAACAACATCAACAGAAAACGCATTAGACACAGTAAATACTTGCGCGCTATTACCCGCTAAATCGACTGCTCCGAAAGCCAACGATATGTCTACTGTTGGAATTTGTAGTGTTTCATTGGGTATATCAAAAGCAGCACTGTAGTTTGTGGCTGTATTCCATTGCGAGCCGTTGTTGGCAATGAAGTTGACGGCAGGTGTTGATGAAAATGAAACAGCGGGCTCAGAAGATTCATCCATTTCCTCGTCGAACTCGATGTCAATACTGAATGTGTCAGCTCCAACATTGGAAGTCGTTACCGCGTTAGAGCTTGGTGTCATGTTAAGCACAACTGGATTACGGGTATCAATGCGGAAGATGTTAGATGTGGCTAAATCCGTTGATTGGTTGTTTCCGTTTGCATCGGTAACACCCGCAACTAAAATATTGATCGCATCTAGCTCTTCCCCTGCATCTGCTGCTGAGTATGCCAGGCGGTACGTATTACCACTTACCCAGGAG
>Ga0315905_10008125_pt1 | contig 10605 bp, 6 predicted proteins | sample LakEriMetagenome_5_FD_203522 | JGI IMG/M metagenome (GOLD analysis project Ga0315905, IMG submission 203522) | Freshwater fungal communities from buoy surface, Lake Erie, Ohio, United States - Buoy 4 MA121 | ecosystem: Environmental > Aquatic > Freshwater > Lake | place: USA: Lake Erie, Ohio... | reverse complement strand
ATGCGGGGAGAGTAGCTGGTGGTGGCGCATCAGACGCAGGATGCGGTTGCGTCCGACGCGGTGACCACCGACGTAGCGCAATTCGCCGATTCGGCGGTTGGCTTCGTCCAGGCGCAGTTCAGTGGGATCGTCATGCACGCGGATTTGCAGCGCCTGATCCACGCCGACGAGCGCTTGTTGCCGCCAGTCTTCGAGCCGCGGCACGGGCACGGCGGTCTGGCGGCTGAGCGCATCGAGCGCCTCACCGCGCAGCAGGCGGAGCACGACCTCCGCTTTGCGTTTGGCACTCCAGCGCAGCGGGAGCGGGGCTCCGGCCTGGCGAGTTGGGCCTTAAGCCAACGTGGGTTTCCTTTTGAAATTATGAAATTCCCGATTAAAGACTTTGGTATTCCCTCCGAAACCGAGACTTCTATTCTAATTGAGATTGTAGAGATTTTTACGCGTTTACTTTTTACAGGACAAGTTGTGCTCATTCATTGCGCCGGTGGAATTGGCAGAACCGGCATGATTGCTGCATTATTGTTGGTTGATCTGGGTCATACCGTAGAAGAGGCTATCCGTATAATAAAAAATGCGGGTTCCTCCGCTGAAACGGATGAACAAAAGAGTTTTATCTACCAAGTGAGCAGCTTTCAAGTAGCAGCAACAAATTTAAAATAATCGTAATTTATTTTATTAAAAAATCGGTAATTTATACAAAAAACAGAATGACTATACAAGAAGCTAACACGAAAGTCCAAGAGTGGATCGACGCAGGAAATAAAAATGCTCCTTTAATTCTCGATGGCCTGACGAGCGCAGAGGGTCTGACGCTGCCGAAGAGTGTTGGAGCGGTTCTCGATCTCAACGGGCTGACGAGTGTAGTAGGCCTCAACTTACCAGAGACTGTAAAGTGGCTCTATCTAAATGGTCTCAATAGTGCGGAAGGACTTAAGTTTCCAAAAAAAATCCAAATACTTGATCTAAATGGCCTGAGAAGCGTGATGGGCCTTAAACTACCAGAGGATGTTGGCTGTCTCAGCCTCAACGGCTTAACAAGTGCAGATGGACTTAATCTACCGCAAAAAGTCGAAATGATGATTTTGCTTAATGGTCTAACGAGCGCCAAGGGGTTGACGCTGCCCGATAACTTCGGGGGAAAACTTTACTTAAACGGTCTTATGAGCGCCATAGACCTTCAGGTTACAGATACGGTCAAGGAACTCCACCTTGACAGCCTTTCCAGCACTAACGGCCTCACTCTTCCGAAAAATTTCACAGGTTGGCTTAATCTCGACGGACTTAAGTACGCCAAGGCACTAAATTTGCCGGATAATTATTTGGGAGGTCTTTCCCTTAACGGTCTGGCAAGTGCAGTGGGCTTAACACTGCCGAATAATTTTAATGGAGGTTTATCGCTCAACGGCCTCACAAGTTTAGATCAACTTATTTTGCCAAAAGAAATGGGGGAATATAACAACAAAGTGACATTATCTTTCAGTAAGTTGAGATGCGCGAAGGGACTAGTGTTGCCTCAGCGTATTATAGGCGATATCGATCTTAATGGTCTCACGAGCACAGATGGACTTATCCTGCCTGAATCAATTCATGGGGATTTAGGCCTCAACGGCCTAACTAGCGTGGTAGGCCTGACGCTTCCGAGGGTTGTAAGAGATATTCGTCTCAATGGCTTAAAGAGCGGCGCGGATCTCGCGGGACTGATTTTGCCGAAAGAGTATACAACTATATATTTGGATGGTCTTAAAGAAGCTGATGGAATAGTTTTTCCACGCAGTTTCGTTTGGATATCCCTCAACGGCCTGACAAGCGCGAAAGGCCTGGAGCTGCCGGAGATTGTTGAAGCTCTATCTCTCAACGGCCTGACGAGCCCAGCAGGTCTGACCCTGCCAAAAAATATCGACCATTCTCTCTATCTAAACGGGCTTACAAGCGCCGAGGGCCTGACGTTGCCGGAAAGTGTCGATGAGATCCACCTTAGTAGCCTTCCCGAATCTGAAAAAGAAGTACTGCGTCGTCGGCATCCCGAATTTGCGCACAAAATTACGTGAAGCTGGTCGGTTATAACAATATAAAAGTCGCATATATCCAGTATCGCACAGCCATTCTAATTAACTCGATCTGTAATAAATTCTCACAAACAAATGACTCTACAAGAAGCTAACAAGAAAGTCCAAGAGTGGATCGACGCAGGTGATAAAATGCTGATTTAAATCTCGATGGATTAAGGAGCGCAAAGGGTTTGACGCTGCCGACGAGTCTGCAATCTCTCTCCCTCGACGGCCTGACGAGCGCGGTGGGCCTGAAGCTGCCCACGTACGTTAGATATCTCTACCTTAAGGGCCTTACGAGTGCGGAAGGCCGCGCGTTTCGATTCATCAGGATCAGTCATCAGATTCATTGGCTTTCGGGTTTACTGTCCCGTGTCCGAGGAAATTGGTGGCGATATAATTCTACTCATAAGATTCCGCGAATAACCCGAAATTTCAGTCAAGGGATTATATTGTTGGATGGGGGCATCGTATTTAGGGCGAAAGCTCCTTAGGGCTCGCCGGTATCGATTTTATTGGTGAGGGAAATCTCTTTTATATATCCATGTGTATGCCGGTTTCATTCGATCCCGATTGCAAGATCGGTGCCTGCGAGATCTTTCCGCTCAATTTCTTAATGTCCTCTTCCAATTGCATAGTCTCTTCGCTAAGATTCATGCGATTCCAGCGCGGCCGAAGGATGTGCCGCACGAAAAGCCATACGCAGTGTAGGTTAGGATCTTGGAAGTTTCGGCCAATTAATGAAGCCATGTCCATGACGCCAGCCTTTAAGCCCCACTCATCATCTGTAGCGGCCTCTGGTCTTCGAGTGAGATGCAGGTCGTCTGCGGCCTTTGCCTGAACCGCCCAGAGCTTCTCCAGTCTATCCAGCTCCGGAACTACCTCGCGATGAACACGGTATGGGTGAAGCTGTTTCGGCGGACCATCACAAAGCTCGTTGAATGCATCCTCCATGGCCTTGAATCTACCCGCCTTGATAACCTGCTCACAGCCGACTTGGGCGGCGAACTCCACCGCTTCAGTGGTCTCTCGTTCAAAGGAGCACCAGTCTTTGTCATCGGCCCTGCCATGATGTGTTACGTAGTGGGCCAGTTCATGCAGCATGATAACCTTGCTTACGTCGGCTAGGGAGGCATGAGGTCGCGGGTTCCTGCGCAAATATTGGGCGATCTTGATCCAATAAATTTCTGCGCGCGGGACGGATTTGTTCTCGGAGAAATAACACCCCAGAACATTGAACCGGGAACATTCGGGATCCTCCTGCCCTGCCAAACCGGTTTCAGGAGGGAACTGCTGTAACCAACAATCCACCAGCTTTTCTGTTTGTTCAGTTGGGTCGCCTCCCGCATCGGCAATAGTTTTCGCCATTTCTAACACAGCGGGGGGGAGGCTGCGAGGGAGTTGTTCTATCGTGTAGGTGGCGTGAATGTTTACGGCGCATTTTGGTGCGGATGCGAGGTCAAGTCCGCTCACTTTTGCGAGTTCGTGCCTGCAGTATTCCTGCCACACGCCATCGGCCGCACCCTCAACGGCTTTTCGCAAATCCTCCATTTGTTGCAGCGCCATCGAGACAAGTTCAAGAGGGTTCATGGTGATGAGGGAATCGGGGTGACGGGATACGAGTGGCTCGAAAAAGCGTATGCCGTCAAAGTGCGGACATGGATCCGTGTCTCATATTGAAAGGCTTAGTGAAGCCGGGCCGGCGTTGGGATTGCCCACTGGGTGTCGTGCTGCCGGAGTATTTTTCTAAACACGGTTACCACACTCTTTCGAATAGAAAGATTTTCCACAAACATCCAATAATCCTCGTTTACCATGCCATCCATATCGATTACCCATCTCAACGGCCGTGCAAGCGGCCTCTACGACCCGAATACAAAAAAAATCACGCTACTTAGGGGATCAATTCTCACCATCGATCTTAGCCGTACTCCTCCTAGCAACATCTCAGGCAACTACCGCACCGTCCGAGACCACGTGCGAAACGGTGATATTAAGGCACTGCCGGATGGCACCCTCGAAGTGGTTCGAGATATCCCCGACCTGAGTCCGTCGGCCGCTCGCGTGTTCGCCGATGGCAAATCCGGCAGTGGTTGGGATGCCTGGAAACTTTCCAACGGCGAGCTTTTAGATTCGCTGCGATCGGTGGGAGCAAAACCCGCCCCGAAAGCGCCAACGTGCTCCACCTCGCCTCGCTTAGACCCGCCCGGCGCCTCACTGTCGCCGTCTGGCCCCGCTCTGCCGCCGGCCTCGCCACCCCTGCTTCCTGGTCCAGCGCCAACTCGCCCCGACATCGTCCGCGCCCTGGTCGCTTGGATTCAGGCTGACCCGTATCGACCGCCTGCGGGGGGCCCTGCAGCCATAGGTTGGGATCAACGCATTCAGACCTATGCCTACGCCGTCCGGGGTAGTCCGTCAGCCTGGCCCGCTGTGTATAAAGATACGACCCATTTGATCCACGGTCTTCGTGTCCTCGCCGCGGCCTATGACTGGAACGTGGTCAAAGCGCGGACCGACCTCGATCCAGCCGACTACGCGAATTTGCTGATTTTAGCCACTAATGTGCGCACCTGGGGTGGCGTTCCTCGACCGCGTGCCTTTGCAGACGCTTGGAAGGTCATCAAATCGGCGGTTCTTAACGCCTGCCACCACCATGCGCCGATGAATAGCGGTTGGACGAAGATTGCGTCCTTCGCCACCGACGGAGCACCGAACGCTCAAACAATCTGGGATTCGCGGGTCTCCACGTCCGTGATCTGGCGGTTGGACCGGATTTTGGCCGCGAATGGCCTCACTCGCGACGATATTCTCCGCCACTACGCTCTTGGTTTGGTCGCGGGTCGGGCGAATGGCGCCGGCCAGCCCCGGGCGCGTAGCTACAAGCTAACCGGTTGGCCTAACGGGTATGGAAAATGGTCGTGTCACCTCGCTGGCAGCGAACTCGTGCGCGACATCGTTAAGATCCTTAACGCGCCGAGCTCTGGATATCCCCTGATGCCTCAGCCTGGTGGCAAACTGGTTCCGTGGGACGTATTCGGAGTCGGACTGGTACTGTTCATGGACGGTTATTAACTTTTCACACCCCGGACGTCCTCCCATGCACGCGCCGCAAATCTCGCCAGCACTTAGCACTTTTTTCCTCTACGCCTTCCCTCGCCAAAGGCCTCCGCGGTAAGCTCGCCAGTATCACCCTCGCGGCGCGCACACGCGCCGAAGCCGCGACGCGGGCTGCGCTGGAAAATCTCGCGGTCCACGAGCGGCAGGCGCGGGGGCCCATGGATCAGGCGAAGAAGGATTTGTGCACCAAGCTGCGGGCCCGCGGCAAGGCTCTGGGCGACGGACGCGCCGATGTCCCAGTCTCCGCCAGAAAGCAAATGATGGAGCTGCCGGACGAGTTAGCGACCCGGGTAAACATCATCTTTTACGCCGACGCCCGCGATGCTCTGTTGAAAGCGATCGCGGCCTAGGGCACGAGAGAGTTGGAAACAGCGATGTTCGCATCGCCTGCCAATTAGTGTGTAGAAGGTTATTTCGCGGCCCTCTATGTTGTCACGCGGTGATACTTACCTGACTGCATCCACCAGCGCCTTTAGTGACTTTGATTTGGGCGGGGATGCGCTCCTGCATCGCGGGGACGTGGGAGATGACGCCGATGGTCTTGCCGGTGGATTGGAGGCCCTCCAAGGCGGACATCGCGGTTTCCAGGGTGTCGCCATCCAGAGAGCCGAAGCCTTCGTCGATGAAGAGGGAGTCGATGCGGGTGTTGCCGCTCGCTAGCTCGGACAGCCCCAGAGCGAGGGCCAGACTGGCGAGGAAGCTCTCGCCGCCGGACAGGCTCTGCATGGGGCGTGGAGCGTCGGCTTGGTAGTGATCGATAATCTTCAATTCCAAGTCATCCGCTTCGTCACCGGTGGCGCGGCGGATCGAGTAGCGCTGATTGAGCTGTTTGAGGTGGCGGTTCGCCAAGACGGTGAGGCGCTCCAGCGTCAGTCCTTGGGCAAATCGTGCGAACAGCGAACCGTCGGCCGAGCCGATCAGAACCCGCAGTTTGTCCCAGCGGGTAAACTCGCGGTGCGCGGCTTCGATCTGAACCTTGAAGGTAGCCTGCCGGGCGCGTTGATCGTCGTCGTTCTTTAAAGTCTCGCGCACCGCGCCGAGGGAGCTTTGCAGGGTGTTGCGTTCTCCTTCGCTGGCGGCGTGCTCCGATTGAAGGGCGGCCAGATTGGGCGCATCGATGCCCGCCGACGGCGGCAAAGCGGTGCGGCGGGTTGCCAAGCTGGTGGCCTGAGTGTCGAGGGCAACGCGGCGCGTAATTAGGTTTTCACGCCGGCCGGTGTAAACCTTGGCGTCGGCTGGGGAAAGAATCGAGCTGCGTAGTTCCGAATCGGAAGTGAAGCCAGCGGCGGTGGCGGCGCGGCTGAGACGCTCGACCAGCGCGGCGTGTTCCGCGGTGCGGCCCGTGATGGCCGTTTGGAGGCGAGCCTTCTCTTGGGTCGCGGTTGTGTGCTCTTGGCGGGTCGCCTCGGTCGTGGTTTGAGCGTTGGCCACGGCGTCTCGTAGGCGCTTAAGCGTGGCCTCGGCCTCGCGTTGTGCATCAACGACCACGCCGGTCCCGAATTTATCCTTCCGAATGACTTCCTGCTTGCTGACGTCTGCTTGGGCGCGGGTGAGCGTGTCCTTCGCGGCCGCGGCCGCTACTTTCTCGGTTGCGAGCTGTTGACCGAGAGCGTCGCACGTTGCCTTTCGCGCGCCGAGATCGGTGGCGCACTTTGACTCCTCGGCCTTGCGCGAGGTGTAGCTGGCGAAGCGGGTTTTCAGTTCGCCGAGCAATGCCGGCACGGCGGCAAGCTCGGTGGCAGCGCGACCGAATGGGGCGACCCATTGCTCGAAGGCGGCTTGCTCGGTCAGGCAGGTCTTGCGGTGCTCAGTTAGGGTCGTTTCGAGGGCGGGCAGTTGCGTCTGCGCCTGCGTGGTGAGCGCCTTCTGCTGGGTGATTTCGTTCTTGGTCCGATCGAGTTCGGCCTGGGCGGTTTGTTGATCCTGCTTGGCTTTTTGCAGTGCGATCTCCGCAGCACGGAATGCGGCCACTTGCTGGCTGCGCCGAGCTTCCTCGGTTTGGGCGGCCACGAACTGGGACGCCAAGAGTGAATCATTATCGAACTGGTCGGCGAGGCCGAAGGGCGTTGCGGCGCTGTTCCAAGCCGTAAGGAGTCCGGCCACGGTGCTCTGTTGTTTCGCCTGCTCGTCAGACAATCGTTTCTGGTCGCCGAGGAGGACACTATGCCGCTTGTCCGCGGCGTTGAACGCTGCCTGCGCTTTGTTCGTGGCGGCCTCGGCAACGGCGACCTGGCGACGAATTGTTTCCAACTCGGCGGAAGGCTGGGCGCCGGGCTCGGCATAGGGGTGGTGCAACGAACCGCAGAGCGGGCAGGGGGCATCGGTCTTTAACTCGGCGCGGTGCCCATCGAGCGACTGCACTCGCTCGGCGAGAGCCAACGTGGTGCGGTGGGAGTTGAGGAGATTCGTCGCGGCTTCGAGCTGCTGCTTGAGTTTTTCAAGGAGGGCCGTCGAGGCCGCTAAATCGGTATCGGTTTGGGTCGCTTGCTTCGTGCAGGCGGCGAGCTCGCTCTTGGCTGTGCGCAGACGCTGGGCTTCGGCTGATAGTTTTTCCAAGGCGAGACGGCGCTCGCGGGTTTGGTCGCGGTGTTCCTCGATCTCGCGCAGCGACAGCTTGTCGCCGACGGCCTCCAGCGCACGGCCTGCGGCCCCGACCGCGTCTGTTTGCGTTTTTAGCGCGGCATCGAGTGGGGGCAATTTACCCTCGGAAGCGCGAACCGAGGCGAGGAGTTGCTCAACTTCCTTTTGGCGCAGATTGAAATCGTCCCGGGCTTTTGACGCCGACTGGTCGCTCGCTGCCCAACGGGCATGGGCGGCTTGGATCTCGGGGAGTTGAGCGGCGAGGGTGGCGTCGCCGGCGTGAGCGGTCAGCCAAGCGGTGACGGCGGTGTGTGCCTCGGTCGAGGCTTGCAGGGCGGTCTGCTCGCGGGCGAGCGATCCGGCCAAGCTCACGACACCCTGCTCCAGGCCGGCGTGTTGCGTGGTGGTTTGGCGCAGGGCCTCGCGGGCGGTGGCGAGGACTTTGTCGAGCTCGGTCACTTCGTGCCAAAGGACCTGAAGCGCGGCAATGCGGCGCTCATCGGTGGTCAGTGCGGTCTTGGCCTGCTCCGCCGCGGCTTCGGCGACCTGCAAGCGCTGGGCGAGGGCAGGGAGAGTGATCTCCAGAGCGCGGAGCGCGGTTTGATCCTTGGTATTTTCCGCTCCGAGCCGATCGATCGATGTAATCTCGGCGATGAAAGCGGCCGCTTTTTCATGGCGCTGAAGTTGGGCCAGCGCCGGTTCGGCGGCGTGGGCGGCGGTCGCGTGCTCGGCTTGCTCGATGGCGAGCTGCCGGCCGGCCTTTTCGATTTCGAGCCAGGTCTGGGCGTCGTTCGTGCGCTTCGCGAGATCTAGCAGGAGCGTGGCAAGGGCGGCGAGGCGTTGGGCGTTTACCGACAACGTGGCTTCGTGCTTCTGGCGGTCTTCCGGTGTCAGCACCGCGACGGCCGCGTGCGTGCTGAGGAGGGCGGCGTGAGCTTGCTCCGCCTTGGTCGCCCTTTGGTAAGCAGCGCGGGAGATCTCTTCGTAGATAAATGTGCCGGTGACCTGTTGGAGGAGTTCGGTGCGTTCCTTGGGTCCTGCTTTCAAGAAGGCGGCGAATTCGCCTTGCGCGAGCAGGACCGAACGCAGGAAGCGGTCGTAGTCGAGACCGGTGAGTTCGAGGATCTTCGCATCGGCGTCTCGGATGCTCTCTGCGATGATCGTCTCACCCGGGAGTGCGACCACGCTACGTTTGGCCGGCTGAACTTTGCCGTCGGGCTTCTTTCGGGCGCGCTGGAGCTGCCAGACGCTGCGGAAAGTGCCGGCGGCGCAGGAGAAATCGACCTCGGCCGAACACTCGCCGGATTGCCGGCTCATCACATCCTCGGGATTGGAGGTCGAGCCGTAGCGGGCCGCGCGGCCGTAAAGGGCGAGGGTGATCGCATCCAAGATCGTGGACTTTCCGGCGCCCGTCGGCCCGGTAATCGCGAACAGACCGGAGTTGGCCAAGGGGGACTTGGTGAAATCGACTACGTTTGAGCCCTGCAGTGAGTTCAGGTTGAGAAGCTGGAGGCGTAGAATTTTCATCGTGCGGCCTCCGCGGGAGTGGTGGGCTCAGTGTCGTGCAGGCCGCTCATCAGCTCGGTGAAGGTTTCGACGAGCGCGCGACCTTCGGGTAAATTGGGATCGATCTTTTCGCGGTGGAGGCGCTCGGCAAAAACCTCATCGGGGCGAAGATCGCTGAGCGAAGATGACGAGTCGGTATCAGCCGGCGACGTGCTGTTGGCGTCCAGCGGGGGTGGGAGCACTTTGAGCACTTCGAGCCGAAGCGTTTTCGTCGCTTCGCGGACTTGGCGGGCAATATCGGGATGAGAGCGGCAATCCGAAACGGTGAGCTCCACCCACGGGACGAGGGTGTCGCCTGCGGGACTTTGGTCGGGGGTAAGGTCGGCCGCGATTGACGCTGCGGTGGTCGTACGCCGCAGGAGGGGGCGAAAGAGGGGGACGGGGATTGCGCGCTGCGTGAGGGCGCCGGCTTGGAGGTCGAGCACCCGGATTTCTTTGGCCAAGTCGACTTCGTCGAAACTGAGCGGAATGGGCGAGCCGGCGTAGCGCACGAGGTCGTTGCCACCGACGCTCTGCGGCCGGTGGATGTGCCCCAACGCCGTGTAGGCAAAACCGTCGAAGCACTGGGCATCAATTGCCCCGAGCTTACCAATGTGGATTGTGCGTTCGCTTGAGCTGGCACTGCTGCCCAAGGTGGTGAGGTGCCCGGTTCCGATGATCGGGCGTCCGCGCGCCTTCGCTTGAGCAAGGGAGTAGATGCGGCGGTAGTGATCCGTGATACCTTGGCGGGTGGCGGCGGCGACTTCGTCGGCCGATTGGCCGGCGGCGGCGGTGCGCACGTCGCGGTCGCGCAAATAGGGCACGGCGCAAACGACGAATTCATCCAGTTCCAACACGGCTTCGGCGGGATCAGCTGGTGGGCTGGCGACGATCGTGACGGCGATGGCGCGCAACACTTCTTGCGGCGCCTGCAAATTCGCGGGCGAATCATGATTTCCGCCGAGGATGAGGGTGCGACAACCGACGGACGTGAGGCGGCTGAGAAAGGTGTAGTAGAGGTTGAGTGCCTCCTGCGGTGGCGAGGCGACGTCGAAGATATCGCCGGCGACAATCAAGAGATCGGGCCGCAACTCGGCCAATTGGATCAGCAGCCAATCGAGGAATTTTTTCTGTTCCGGGAGTCGGTCATGGTCGATGAGGCGCGCGCCTAGGTGCCAGTCTGCGGTGTGGACGATGCGGGTCATGGTCGGTGAGCGGAGTGAGTGGAGGGCAGTGCCGGGAGTCCAATATCTAAATCGAACGGGTAAACCAAAGGCTGGGGGAGGGTGGGGGGAGCCGAAGCCAATCAAGCGCT
>Ga0315905_10008124_pt1 | contig 10605 bp, 15 predicted proteins | sample LakEriMetagenome_5_FD_203522 | JGI IMG/M metagenome (GOLD analysis project Ga0315905, IMG submission 203522) | Freshwater fungal communities from buoy surface, Lake Erie, Ohio, United States - Buoy 4 MA121 | ecosystem: Environmental > Aquatic > Freshwater > Lake | place: USA: Lake Erie, Ohio... | reverse complement strand
GAGAAGACTTCTGCCAGAATCAGCCCAGTAAAATTTAGGACGATCAACTACAATTGCTTTTTTAACTGTAAGAGTAACAGTAATCTTTTTCTTTTCGGTGCCAAGGAATGTGCGGGTTGTGTTTTTCTCTGCCGCTTGTGCGATCCATTGTGCTTTACGTTCAGCTTGAGTGGTAATTGATTTGCGTACAGCAAGGACTTGTTTTTCTGTCAACTTACCATAAGTGTTTAACGCACCAAGAAGATTTGAGTAGAAAGAATTTCTCTCAGAATTGGCAACAAGGAATTGGACGATATCGCCAGCATCGGGATACGTCTTGTAGAAAGTTTTCGTAGCATTGTTTATGATGTTGCGCTTGGTAGCGGCTTCGTATGCGGCAGGATGTTCAATGTGTGACATAAATTCCTCTGTAATCTCAATCTATGTATACAGTATAGCATAGTGGGAATGAATGTCAACGATTATTTGATGTAGTGTAGCGTCAAAACAACACATTTGTATGAAATAAAGGGGTTTTTCTCAAAAACGCAAGAAAAACCCCTTATGAATCAACCACTTACAGGGTCTAAAATAAAAAATTCTGTTAAATTGACTTTTCACCCTGCCAATTTGTGATAAGTTTCATTCCATAATTGTTAGGTGCATTTGGTATGACTATGTTTGGTTTCAATCTCAACTGATTGCCTTTGAATTGAGAGTAGTCAACGTAATGATGCCAACGATCATATCTCCAAACAACGCTAGAAACGTCTGAGTGAACGTCAGCAAGCATTTGTGATTTTGCAATTGTGCCAGACTCATTGTATTTTTTGCCTTTTGCATCAACCAACTTGTCTGCTTTAATTGCTTCACCAGTTTCATCATCAAAGCCAACTTCAGCATGATAAAATTCTGTAGTATTGCCACCTTTGACAGTTTGAGTTGCGGCTTTGCCTTGCATGAATACATTGAATTGAATTGTGCAATCACCATCTTTAAGAACATCAAGACTTAGAATTGTGTCTTCATTGTAACGACCACGCCAACGATGTTTGCAAGCATTGTCAATTAAAAGACATGAATAGATTCGAGTGTTTTTCACAAATGGTGGATACTTCTGATTTGGTGCAATGAAGAATCGATATTGCAAACCAGACACAGGAACGTTTTCAAATCTATCAATAAACTGTTCGCAGATATAGAAGAGTATACCAGATTCAACACGAATTCGTTGGTTCTTATGTAGTCTATAAAAGTCTGAAATGTTATCGTCCATCACCCAATGCTTTTCTGCACCAATAGATATCGAATGATCCCATGCATAGTTTCTTGCACGACCAGGACCATCGCCGTGATTCGAAAATGGTGCAACAATCAACGTGACCCATGGTCTGATATTGAAGTTATCGAGGGCGGCTTCATACAGCTTCTCATCTTGAGGCTCAATGATGATATAGTGTGGCACTTTCATTCTTGAAAGCGACTTTGAAGTAATCATTGAGTCAGCACGACCCTTTGATATGATATAAACTGGATGTTCAGGATTATGCATTCACTCTACTCCATATTGTTGGTTTGTTATTCCACATTTTGCATAACACTTTTTCGTATCCATTCTTCACTAAGAACTTATTGAATATAGCAGAAATTTTCGATTGATCTACAATTTCATTTTCGTATTCATACGTTTTGAAGTGACCAATTGAATGTGTGTTAAATGCGTTTGCGATAATAAAATACTTTGGTGATACTGCATCAATGATTTCTTTTATGTGTTTTGTTGGATTTTGAATGTGTTCAAAGTATTCAGACGCAAAAACAAAATCTACGTTATGTCCTATTTCATGCACACTTTCAATCAGATTAAAATCGTGTCTTTTTGCCATGACTTCACACAGTTTCCATTGCTTAGTGTTTTTCAAATTGATGCCATATGCTTTTGCGTTAGGCAAAAGAGTCTTCAACGCACATGTACTATAACTGATTCCACACCCAATGTCAACAAATGACGTAGAAGTTTTTAGCAAATCATAAACAGATTCACCATTTGCCATTGTTGGCTTTAGCAATCGTTTAATATAATTTCTGCTGTATGTTCTGTAGCAATTGAAAATGTCTACAAAATAGTAATCATCATCATATACTTTAAATGCATCATCTAAATTGTTTTGATCTAGGTTTTCATACCACTCAGAAGTCAATTTCTGAAAAAGAGAATCATCTCGCAACATTCTCTTTGCTTCATCATTGTCAATGTTGAAAATGTTTCCATAATCATTTAGAAACTTATCAAAAAGAATTGACGGCTTTTCTGTTAAGAATTCATTCTGAATCATCGACTACCCATCTAAGAAGAGAGTTCTGTGTTCTGTCAAGTGCTGGATGCCAGATACTCTTTGTTTTGTTTGAAATATTTTGATTGACCAGTTTAGCAAAATCTTTGTAGTCTGCTTCAGTTCGAAAATGCACATAAAGTGTTTTATATGTTGGATTTTCTTCTTGTTCAAACTCAGGCATACCTTTCCAAAGTTTCTTCCATTCTTTTTCACCTTGGTCAGAATACTTCTCTTTCTCGTCTTCATTTAGATTCATGTGATCTAAAAGAGAAACAGGTTTATCAATAGTCTTTTTCTCACCAATCAAATTCTGATACTGAGATGATTCTTCAATTTGTGTTTTTGTCATTTGTTTACACTCATATTTGTTTTACAGTTATACCGCATTTATTTAGGAAAACGATACCGCCACCATCACGATAATCTTCATCATAGAATACTTCTTTAATGCCGCTTTGAAATATCATTTTAGCACACTCTATGCATGGAGAGCAAGTAATGAACATACTTGCACCATCACCACTCTCGGTAGACTTTGCGAGTTTTGCTATTGCATTAGACTCTGCATGGAGAACTTCAGCTTTTGTTTTGAGTACAGGACCTTCGTGATTATGTCCAACGACTTGTTCACAATTGTTATCCCATCCACTTGGCATACCATTGTAACCAATAGAAATGATGCGATTATCTTTAACGATAACAGCACCAACTTGTTTGCGTTTAGCAGTACTCAGTTCGGCAAAGACTCTTGCAGTCTTCATGTATGCACCGAGATATTTCTCTTTAATCATTATTTTCTTTGTACTTTTCAGGCTGTTCGAAACGTCTTTCTTGAATCGTTTTTTCTTTCCATACTTTTCTAGGATTTGCACACATCACACAATTAGGGTTTCCACAATCTAAGACATGATGCTTAGCCAATTGATGGGGAGACTCGACTGGTATATTGTATGCTTTAGCAATTCGTAATTGCTTTCGTATTGCATTTTCGTCTTCAAGGATTCGTTTAGATTTTTTAAATTTATCTTCTTCGTTACTCATGTTCGATTCCTTTTAAATATTAGATTTTCTTCACCTTACGTTTTAAAATTGTACGTTTACGTATTGCTCTTTGTGTTTCATATTGTGAAGCCTTTTGAGTATACACTTTTCCAAGCATATGGTCAAATTCATGCAATGCAATTCTTGCTGTCATGCCAATGAACTTTTCAGTTCGTGTTTCGCCAGTTTCATCTTGAAATCGAATACGCACTGAGTCTGGACGTTTAACACTTAGATATAGTAAAGGAAAACTTAAACATCCTTCTTTCATTGAAAGTTCGTTATCTGATACATCAACTACTTTAGCATTGAATACTGCAAATGGTTCATCTCCAGTTCTCATAACAAAAACACGATATGGTTGTCCAACTTGATTTGCTGACAATCCAAGTCCATCACTTTTAACCATCTTGTTGTGCAATGCTTGTGCAAACTCTTTTGGATCGAATGGTGGGTTATCAAAATCAAACTCTTTACATTCCTGCAAAAGAATGGGTGATGTTTCTGGAACAAATTCAAGGTTCATGGGATTCTCCTAATACATAATTTTCTGCAAAATTTTCAGCTTCTTCTATACTATTAAAAAATGCGACAAAGTAAGACCCTGTGTCATTTCTTGCTCTAACTTTATAGAAATTTTCATCTAAGTACACATGCGCTTCCCTGTCTATATCTTTTCCATAATATTGGCTAAGTATTTTCATTTTGCAATCCTTGAAAAGTTATTTACTTTCTCAAATCTAATCACGTTTGCAAACTTGTCTTGCAGAATATCACCTTTGTGTGATATGACAAACAGGTTTGATCCTTCAAGCATGTTTAGAATCTTCATCAAATCTTCTGTACCATTTGTGTCCAATGATGAATCAAAAATCTCATCAAGAATCAAAATGTTTGTGCTGGCGCTGTTCTTCAACTTAGCAACTGCTCTCCATGTTAACATCAATGCCATATCGATGCGTTGTTTCTCACCTTCGCTGAATGATGCATATGTAAAGTCATCACGATGGCGAGACTTGATTGTTTCTTTGAATGACTCATCAAGATTAAAGTTTACAAAAAACTCTAATGCGGCAAGATACTTATTCACCAACTTGTTGATTACAGGTATATACTGACGAATGATTTTCGTTTTGATGCCAGTGTCTTTCAGTAATGATATTGCAACTTCATAATACAAACGCTCTTCAGAGATAACTTTAATTTCAGTCTCTAATTCAGCAAGTTCTTGGTACAATGTTGCCAGTTTAGTTTCTTCGGTCTGCAAATCATCTTTGACTAATGACAGTCTTTCAATTTCTTTTTTGACGCTTTCTATGTATCTACGATTTGCTTTAATTTCGCTTTGTTCAAACGTCAATTGTGAATTCAATACTTGAATTTCTTCAACAAAGACCTGAATGTCCTGATATCGTGCATTCAATACGTCAATTTCTTCATCAACTTTTTTTAATGCATCATTTACTTCTTTGATCTTTTTATTTCTCTCTTCGAGAATGTGCGCTTTGTATTCGTCATCAATCGTTTGTTTACACGTTGGACAATCATTGTTATCGTGATAAAATGAAATATCAGTATTAACTTTTTTAAGTGTCTTACTTAAATTAAGTCTGATGCCTGAGAATTTTGCCATCTTTACAGTAACTTTATCTTTGTCTGAAATCTGTACACACAAATCTGACAAATTTTGTTGTATCGTTGTACACTTAGTTTCACTTTCCAAAACTAAATGCTGAGTGTTAGCAATGTCTTGTTGCTTAGATGAAATCTGGGCTGCATTGCTTTTCTTTAATGAATCGATAAATTGAATCTGATATTGAATCTTCTCACTCTTTAAATCAACTGCATACTTTGTTTGGGAATGTTTTTCTTTCAATAACAAAAATTTATCTTTAAGAACACTATTCATACGTGAAAAGATTTGAATGTCCAACAAGTCTTCAATGATAGAACGTCTATCGCTTGCAGATAATTGCATGAATGGCGTGAATGACGCTGAACCCAACAGAACGATTTGAGTAAACGATTTGTAGTTGAGTTTGAGAATGAATTTCTCTAGATGTTCTTGATAGTCTTTGACTGCGGCATCTTGATTGATTAGATGACCATTACAGTAAATCTCAAATAAGTTTGGCTTGATGCTACGCACAATCTTATATGACTTGTTGCCTGTATCAAATTCAATTTCGACTGTACAATCTTTCTGATTGATTGTATTGACAAGTTGACCTTTATTAATATTACGAAATGGTTTACCGAACAGCACAAAGCACAATGCATCAAGCATAGTTGATTTACCTGAACCATTAGAGCCAACAATCAACGTGGTGTTGTTGCCGTCTAAGTTCAGTTCGGTAAAAAAGTTCCCGGTACTTAGGAAGTTCTTCCATCTTAAATTACGAAAAATAATCATTCTATGTTTTCTGTAGATAGTGCCTCAACGTAGAGTTCACGCATCAATGTTTTCAATTTGTTAGGATCATTGATACTCAAACTTTGTGCATCAATAAATTTAGACAGAATAGACATGGTATCTTCAGCTTGATTCACAATGTCTTCGTCTTCTGTCTCACTAAATTCTGTAAAGTCTTCAACGATTGTAACATCGACTGGACTTACTTTATATATTTCATCAACAAGTTTTTCAAATAAATATGGGTCTTGTTTATTCACAACAACAACTTTCACATAAGCATTTGTATACTTAGAGAAATCCATATTCTTCAAATCTTCAATCTTCAGCTTGTCTGTGCAATTATCATCATAGTTAATTTTGTAAAACATTCTGTAAGGATTATTTACATATTCAACTTTCATACTCTCTGCATCTAAGATAGCAAATTTCTTTTGATCTTGATAGTCTGACCAAAAGAGTTCATATGGAGTTCCCACATACGTGATGCTATCGTGTTCGGAGAACGTATGATAATGTCCACTGAACACTCTATTATAGTTGCTTAGAAACTTATAGTCAATTCCGTCATGGCTATCTACACCCCTCGACAATGGAAAGCCAGCAAGTTCAAAGTGTCCCATACATAATGGAGAAGATGTGTTCTTTACAAACTCAAAGACTTCAGCTTCATTGCTTTTGCAAATCCATGGTATCATATCAATCTTGACACCATCAACTTCGAGTGTGCCAGGCTTCTGCCATAACACAATGTTGTGATAGTCTCTCAGCAACAAGTCTGGAGAATTAACTTCAAGACTTTCTTTCCAAAAGATATCGTGATTACCAATCAATGCATGAAGTGTAATGCCCTCTTCGACACATCTGTCAAAGAAGTATCTACGACTTTCCATTAACGAATGGAAGTTGATGTATTTGCGTCTGTCAAACAAATCGCCAAGTTGAATGATTGTTCTTACACCACGCTCTGCTAATTGAGGAAAGAATGTTTCATCATAAAATTTTTCATAGTAAGCATGAAACGCTTTGGAGTCATTTCTAACGCCAAAGTGCGTATCACCTAATAGACATATTCTCATACTTTCGTTGACCTTGCTTCTTCATTGTTGTACCTAGAGACTTGTCGATTATAGCACGAATCTCAGTCAAATGCAAGACGGCATTTTCTCTGAGATTTTGTGGTGATCTTTTGTCGTTAACAATTTTTAACCAGTTTTCAAGTTGGGCTGGGATGGGAGTCTGCATTATTGTTCTCCATAAATTCATCAAACACAGTATTGCCAGTAGCTTTTTTCTTTCTAGGCTTTGCACTGGCAATCTTTTTATCTTTATTCACTTCGAATGCTTTGATAAAATCGCTAATGAATTCTTCACTATATGAATCATGCATTACGCCGTTCAGACTTGAAGAAACGTATTCTTCGCCATTGTTTTCAATGAGAGAAGTAATGATTAAATTGTCCATACTCTTGTACTTGATATACAAGTGTTTTTTCTCTTTTTGAATTCTTCGCAGGAATGCATAGTAGATGATTTGGGTAAAGTATGCAAATGGATTCTTAGACTTTTCGGGATCAAAATTGTCAATGTACAACAGACAGTTTTCAATACCATCAGATACCATATCTTCTTTGAAAGTATAGTTTGCAAAGTTTGGTTTACGTGCTAAGTGCGTTGCAATTTTAAACAAGCATTCGCCAATATACTCTGGCACTCTTGGACGTTCTCCATTTGTTGCTTCTGCTTCTTTAACTGCGGAACGAAACACGACCATCTCTTGTAGGAAATGTTCGTTGTTGACGTAGTGTTTTTGTTTTGTTTTTACGGTAGCGGTAGTAATGCTCATGTTTCACCTTAATTAGTTGACAAACACTTGACAATGAGTTATTATCACTGTGTTCCCTTTGATAAAGACTTAATGTAATATATGATTGTTAGATGAAGTCATTGTTGATCTCATCTTATCAATCTCTTCTTTGATTTCAGACATCCTATCGTCTGGTTGAATTTCGATCTCATCTACATCACTCGACTCAAATTCTTTATACGCTTCACCATAGACTCTTATGATTTCTGATGTTGCTTCAGATACCGAAACAATACTTTGTTTAAATATTCTAGAAGGCAAATCAAAATTTGTAAGTGGATCCCATTTCATCATAGACAAGCTGAACGAATGTTCGTCAGAAACTCTAGGAACAAGAACGACCCTCATGGGACGATGCACTTCAATGTAGCTTCTACTTTCCTCAACAACATTGCCGATGAGAGTATCACCGTTTGTTAGTTTTAATACTTTGCAAAGCATTATTCTTCCTTTAAGTTTAACGTATAAATTTTATATTCAAACTTTTCATCGTTGTAAATTTTCATTCGTTCGATAAAATGTTCTAACGTAAAATTCTTTCTACTCTTATGTGTCATGTCGTCCGATATGTCATATAAAATAGCTTCTTTCTTATTATCACCCAAACGCAATCCTCGACCAATAGACTGTAGTGTTCTAATCTTACTCTTGCTTGGTGAAGCAAAAATAACATTGTGTAAATTGCGAATATTAATACCAGTAGAGAATGTTCCATATGATGCTACGATGATTGCATTTTCTTCATTCTCAGTAATTCTACGAACTTCTTCTCTCTCATCTACTTCAACAGCACCATGAATAAAGAATACAGGTCTATTTTCTTCTACTGCGTCCTTAATCATATTATACAATATTCTGCCATGTTTGTCAACAAATTGATAAAGTAAAAGAGTGTTACCTTCTAGACTCAGAGTCAAATTTCTAATGAATCTATTACGTGACGGCTTACCTATAATATAATTTATCTCATCTTGATATTTAAAATTCTTACCCAACTTGCACGATTCTTCGTTATGCTTAAGTACCAACGCTTTAATTCTAAACTTTGCTAATTTTCCAGAGTCAATCAATTCTTTTGTTGTTGTAATCTGTTTGACTTTACCGAACAAACCTTCTAAGACTAATCTGTGTGTCTGTGTTCCATCTAGTGTACCTGTAAGACCAAATCTATATTTACACTCAGTCAGTTTTGTCAAAATAGATATCAACGACTTTGCTTTAAACAAATGTGCTTCATCACCTACGACTAATTCAAATTCATCAAACCATTCTTTTGGCATCTTGTAAATTGATTGCCATGTAGATATGACAATAGGACAATCAGTTTGTTTGCTTGCGCCTGACATGATCTGATGTATGTATTTATCACTCTCAAACCCATAGTCTTCAAAGTCTTTGTATAGCTGTGCGACAAGTGAGATTGTAGGAACAATAATAAGAGTCTTGCAGTTTAAATATCTTGCAATGAGATATATGATGAGCGACTTGCCAGATGCTGTGGGCGATACTAGCAAGTTTCTTCTACTGCGTACTGCATGAATAAATGCTTCTATTTGATAGTCTCTCACCTCGAATGGAATGCCTAGGGTATCAATAAAGTCTTTTGCTTCTGATACTGAGAATTCATCATACGTTTCTACAGACTTATCAAATTCAATTTCATACTCACGCTCTTTAGCAAACTTAATTAAGTGTGGAATTAAGCCGTAGTAGATTTGTCTATTCTGAGAATTGAAAAGCCGTATCTTTCCATCCCATATTTTATTTCTAAATGCGGGCATGAATTTGTAACCGGGAACGTAGAATGTGAAGTATTCATTCAACTCCATTGCATCGGAGTTCTCACACTTGATGTGTGCGTAGACTTCATCTACTTTTGAGATATAGAGTTTATTGTACACCTTGCGTAAACTTCTTCCATTCTATAGCGTTCTTAATCTGAAAGTTGCGTTGGTTGACGTTCTTAAGTACTTCTTCCAAAAATGCTAACTTTTCTTTTTGATTGATTATGCGAACATTGTTGTGTATAATATCTTTATCAGAATCAAGGTACATATCAACTTCATTTTTCATCAAACGTTTAACAAAAGGCTCCCAATTGAGTTCGTCAAGTTCTTCTTGTGAAAGTTTTCCATTGTAATACTCATACTTCTTCAAAGATAAATCTTTGCTTTGAAACTCAAGTGCTTTGAGTTTGCGTCTTTCGTCAAAATAAATTTTGAGATATTTGCTGTGTAATTCTGGTATCTTTAAAGATGCGATACCCAACTCTGTGGAGTCAACTGTAGCGTCAAGTCTCCACTCTTCCATCATTTGGTCTAACGTCATAATAATTCCTCAAGTCAATATTTGTATTCATCATAATAACACATTTAAGGGTAAATGTCAAATGTTTGTTGCTTCGTAGTAAGTATAGTTGAATGTTACTGTAGAGGTAATAAACTCTTGATTATCTACAGCAGAGAACTGCATATCTCCTAATTCGGTAGGATATGCACCATAGAAATCAATTTTAAAATTTGGGTTGTTTGCATTTGTTTTAATGAATAATGTTGCATCAGAAGTTACGCTGTCAATTAATTTATCATTATCTTTTAGACCGCCTCTTTTATCAAAGCCTTTTGGATTGCCTAGTTTGAATATCCAATTGTACAATTCATACCACGATTGCATATCTTCATCAACTATGAATGTTAAAGACAATGTACCAAAATTGATTTGATTTCCTGGAACACTTAGTGCGGAAAATGGTGTATTGATTGTAGTAGATTGTAAAGATAAACTTGGTAAATTCACAGCTTGTACAAAATATGTGAAGTTGGGAATTCGTCTAAGAATAAAATCAAATTTATTGTTAGAAAGAAAACTTCTATTTACTGGTGTTGTTGTTAGGGTAGCCATATTATCTCCTCTTGTCTTCTATTTATGCAGACAAAAAAAGAGGGCCCTAAGGCCCTCTTTTAAATACC
>Ga0315905_10008122_pt1 | contig 10606 bp, 6 predicted proteins | sample LakEriMetagenome_5_FD_203522 | JGI IMG/M metagenome (GOLD analysis project Ga0315905, IMG submission 203522) | Freshwater fungal communities from buoy surface, Lake Erie, Ohio, United States - Buoy 4 MA121 | ecosystem: Environmental > Aquatic > Freshwater > Lake | place: USA: Lake Erie, Ohio... | reverse complement strand
GTTCAAAATAAAGTGCAATATGCTTGCTATCGACTAAAATACTTGCATCATATTCTGACAATCCATATTGAGAAGTATACTTCAAAAATAAATCTCTTGGAAGCGCAGGCATTTCAGATTTTACTTTCTCAATTTGCTCGATAGAAACGAAAATTGGTTGTAAATCTGGCTCTGGGAAATAACGATAATCATTTGCCGCTTCTTTACTTCTCATGGAAATTGTTATTCCCTTGAGGGCATCAAAAGAACGTGTTTCTTGAATTATTAATTCTCCATTCTCAACAGCTTGAATCTGTCTATCTATTTCAAATTCAATTGCTCGTTGAACATTTCTAATAGAATTCATGTTTTTAACTTCCACTTTTGTTCCAAAAGCTTCTTGGCCTTTTAGCCTAACAGAAATGTTTGCATCACACCTTAGAGAACCCTCTTCCATATTTCCATCACAAATATCCAAGTAACGCACTATTTTACGAACCTCTGAAACATAATTATAAGCTTCATGAGAACTACGAATATCAGGCTCTGAAACAATTTCCAATAAAGGAACACCAGCTCTATTTAAATCAACTAAGGTATCATATACATCTACATCGTGTATACTTTTTCCAGCATCTTCCTCCATATGGATTCGAGTAATACCTATTGATTTATCATTTCCTTGATCATCTTTAATAATCAAATTACCCCCTGTACAAATTGGAGTTTTATCTTGAGTAATTTGATATCCTTTTGGTAAATCAGGGTAGAAATAATTTTTTCTAGCAAAATACTGATTATCAGAAATATTTGAATTACAAGCAAGTCCTAATCTTATAGCATTCTCAATAGTCTTTTTATTCATTACAGGCAATGTACCTGGATGACCTAGTGTTATAACACTAATGTTAGAATTAGGATGTGAACCAAATTCGTTCACATCATTTGAATAGGCTTTTGATTTAGTTAGCATTTGTGCGTGGATTTCTAATCCTACGACTACTTCATACTTATCACGTAAATTTTCCATGTATTATATTCTGGAAATTAATTCTTTTAAAATCAAGGTCATTTTTGGTTCTTGTTTAGAAGCTACTTCTATCACTTCTTCTAAACTTACTTTCTTGATTTTTCCTGGCACTCCTAAATCAGTAATAATTGAAATTGCAAAAACTGGTAATTCCATATGTCTAGCAGCAAGAACCTCAGGAACAGTGGACATTCCAACAGCATCTGCACCAATAATTCGAACAAAACGATACTCAGCTGGTGTTTCCAATGTAGGACCAGTTAAACCTAAATATGTACCTTCAGCTATACGAATATCATTTTCATTTGCAATCGTTTTTGCTAATTGAATCATCTCAGGATCATAAGGTTCACTCATATCTGGAAAACGAGGTCCAAAAGCATCAATATTTTTTCCAATCAATGGATTTCCAGGAAAAAAGTTTATATGATCGTTCAAAATCATAATTTCACCGACAATAAAATCAGGATTTACCCCGCCAGAAGCATTACTTACAAGTAGACGTTCAATCCCCAAAAGTTTCATCACCCTAACAGGATAAGTAACTTGTTTGAAATCATACCCTTCATAGTAATGGAAGCGACCTTGCATGGCAACAACATTTTTCCCACCTAATTTTCCAAAAATAAGTTTGCCGGAATGACTTTCTACCGTTGAGACAGGAAAATGAGGAATATCTGAATAGGATATTTCGTCAATAACTTCAATTTCTTTAACTAAACCACCTAATCCAGTACCTAAAATAATACCAATAGTAGGAACTACCTCTGTTTTAGACTGAATAAATGCAACTGACTCATTAAATTGATCCAACATAATTTATTAAAATTTGATTAAAATCTTCTTCTCTATCTATTTCAATATCAATAGGCAAAAAATACCAAGGATATTTACCATTTATCACCTCATCAAATTCAGACAATTTGACAAAATCTTTTTCAGTTGTCAAAATTATTGAATTAGCTGCAGGTAAAAGCTCAAATTTAAGGTGAATTTTTTTAATATCCTCTCTAGTGAAAGCATGATGATCACGAAATTTAAATGTTTTAACAGAAAATGAATCAGATAAATGTTCAACTATTAAAGAATCATCAGCAATAGCAGTCACCAAAAGTACATTTTGAATATTATCAATTTGAATTGATGAAAAACATTGAAATGGAGCATATTTAATTTTTGAAAAAAAGACACTATTTATTTCTACTCCCATTTTACTAATAAAATCTATTTTTTGATTTTCCGTTAAATTACTCGGACATTTAGTTACTAAAAATAAATCTCCTCTTTTTTTCCCTCCAGTAAACTCCCTTAACCTACCCATAGGCATTGGGAAATCTGAAAAATAAGGTCGCTTAAATTCAGTTAGTAGTATATTAACACCCGCTGTTATTTTTCTATGTTGAAATGCATCATCAAGTACAATTAAATTTGGTTCATAATCAGATATGATTTTTTCGACACCTGCTTTTCTATCTACACAAACGGAAACAAAAACTTTTTCACCTAACCTTCTTTTAAGAAGCAACGGTTCATCACCTACTTCAATAGCTTTACTATTAATTGAAACCTTATGAAAGCCATTAGTTATTCTACCATACCCCCTACTCAAAATCGCGGTCTTAAATCTTTTAGAAAGTAAATCGGTTACATAAAAAACATGAGGTGTTTTTCCGGTTCCGCCAACAGAAAGATTACCAACAACAATAGACTTTAAAGGAATTTTATAGGAAGTTAAAACATTAAAATCATACAATTTGTTACGCAGATAAGTAATGGTTCCAAAAATGAAAGCAAGCGGAGCTAATAATAATGTCAAAAGATTCATAGTTAATATCTTTCACATGGTATCAATACCTTTTTAGGCAAAGTACTAGCACCCGTGTAAATTACAGATAACTCAAAAGAACCTTTTCTATTTGTATAAGTATCTTTGCTCAGTGATGATAAATTTAAATCATAACTTAATCCGATATCAAACTTTTTATATTTGGTACCAATTGTAGGTATTATTGCATCAAAAATCCGAACAATTCCATGTCGATAATGTAGTCCCCCATAGACAAAGGGAAATTTCTTATCATCCAACTTCATAGATACATTTGCTCCTAAAACCAAATCATTTGTTTTGGTTGTCCACATAAACAACAACTTTGGATGAAGGCTATACTTTTGATTTATTTGATAATACGTTTCAGCAAAAAAAACTTTTCGTGTTCTTAACCTTTCTGATGTATTATTCCAATAACTTTCTTTTGGTCTATTAATATGATGTAATGAAAACCCTAGTTTTGGCTCAAAAACCCCTATTTTTCTAGACCATTCTAAACCAATATTAAGATCAAGATATTTTTGAGTTGATTTATTTACAATTTCTTTGGAAGAAAGTAATTTATCAAAATCCCCCAACATATAAACCCATTGGTTATCATATGTCTGATTTTGAGGGTCTGTAGCACTCATTGCCATACCTGTTTGCAATCCAAATCTAAATTTATTTTGTTTATAATAATAATACGTAGCAATAGTTGCATATAGCTTTGTATTATTTACAAAATAATTAATATTGCTATTAGAAATAATGTTGAATTCAGAACCTGAAAATCGGTCACTTACTGCAAAAAAACCAAAATCAAATTCATGTCTTTTGAGCATAAACATATGATCAAGCGACAACATATAAGTTGAAATTGGTTGTTTATCTATTTGTCTCCATTGATTTCTGTAATTAAGCGTCGCCCTAAAATCACCATCGTAATCTCCTACTTTTGCAGGATTTAAAAAATGATCAGAATTATAAAACTGAGACAAGTGCACATCCTGAGAGAGGGCATATGTGTAAAATATGAATAAATAAATAATTACCTTTTTCATCACCACATTTTAGGATTTGATAAAAAAGTTTTAGCCATTTTCAAATATTGCTCGTGTGTAAACCCACAATTACAACTCTCTGGATAATAAGACATTGTATTTCCGACTAAAGGGTCAAAAAAGTAACCTCTAGCATCTTTCATCATTCCTACAAATTTACAAGGAGTATTAGGATTAACACTCAAAAACATGCCATACATAAACAGTTTATACGATGGATCATATGGATCAGCCGGTGTATCTGAGATTTGATCACTTTCCAATTTTGAATTTGAACCATCCACAAGCTCTCTTCTATCTATATCAGGATTAATTGAGTTTTCGAAAGTATGACTCAGTCCAAAATAATGCCCGAGTTCATGAGCCAAAACAATTACAGATGCATCCTTAATTAATACAATCCCATCATCGTCTGTTGTACAAATTGCACCAAGACCAGCAAAACCTGCAGCACCTGCTGGTGAAGCAATTTTTGAAACAAAATAAATATTAATTCTATTATCTACATGGTATTGATCTTTAAGTTCTCCCCAGCGACTTAGTGTATCATACATAAAATTGTCAATATATCTAATTTCACAAACCTTAAATGAAACACATATACTATCAAAAATTGGATTTACAGCATTAACCAACGAATTAATTTGGGATTCAGAAATATTTGCAGCACCTAAACTATCTTTAACAACATGAGCTACAACGGAGAACTGTTTATCAATACAAGGTAGTTTTGTTTTCTTTTGAGCACTAAGACTTATGGTTAAAACTAAGAAATAAATTATAGTAATAATGCGCTTCATTTCAATCAATATATGTTCCAAAGATACACGAAAATTATAATTAATAATTTGTTATAAAAACAAAATGTAAATCATTTAATTATTTTTCAATTGACTTTGTAATATTAATTTTAAATTTTACTTTAGGTGTCATTTACTTTTTAAAAATGAAAATACTATCAATAATATTATTTTTTTCCATTTTATTCTTTCATACGAATATACATGCACAAACAGCCGACAACACTGATGGTTGTTACCCACTAACTGTCAATTTTACTTCCAATGAGAATATTACAAAGTGGGATTTCGGCAATGGTAGTGTTTCTGAGCTTAAAAACCCCAGCCATATATATACAAAAGCCGGTAGTTATGATGTAAAATTAAATGGGAAAAAAGTTTTTACTGTCAATGTCTTTGAAAAACCTGAAATCGTATTAACTGCAACTCCATTAAAAGGGTGTACCCCATTATTTGTTACATTCAATTTAAGTACAAAATCCCCCTTACCTACAGACTTTTCGTTTGATTTAAATAATATTACTTGGAATTTTCAAGATGGTAACAGTACAAAAAACTCATTATCAACTACCTATTTTTATAATATAGCCGGACAATTTGATATTGGAACAAGTGTTGGTTTTTTATATAAAAACAATCCTATTTCCTCTTGTGGAAGTTCTCCTTTATTTGAAAAAAAAATAACTACATCTACTATTTTACCTGCCTTTGCTACAACTCCTGCATCAGCAAGTTCTTGTACTGTACCGTTAAATATTTCATTTAAAAACACAACTACATCATCAGGCAATGTTACATCATCATGGGATTTTGGAAATGGTAAAAGTTCAACAAATAAAGATGGTGATCCTCAAAAATATGACAAAGAAGGACAGTATGTTGTTAAGTTAACTGTAAAAGATAGCGTATGTACTAAAGAATTTTCAAGAGTTATTTCGATTGGCAAGCCAAAATCTGATTTTTCTGTTCCAAACAAAAACGACACTATTTGTGCAAATATTTACACGATACTCAAGAATAAATCCACAAACGGTAGTTATAAATGGATTTTTGACAACAATGCTATACCAACACAAAGTAATGATGTAGATCCTGAAGTGAAATTTATAACTCCGGGTTTACATAAAGTTAAACTAATTACAATTGCAAATGGCTGTTCCGACACCTTGACTAAATCTCTATTTGTAGAGGATAGTATATTACAAATTATGAGCGTACCAAGCTATTCATGTAATGACACGGTCACTGTATTTTATTCTACTAAAAACAACCCTAATTTAGGAAAAATAAGTTCTTACAGCTGGACATTTCCATATAATGGAACGCCTAATTCAACTACAATAGCAAAACCTAAATGTTTTTACAACACTTTTGATTCAACATATCATTTCAGGAAAATAAATCTACAGCAAGTTACTTTAAGTGCAATCACAAAAGCTGGTTGTTACCTAAAAAAAGACACTTTAATTGATACAATACAAGAAGTTTGGGCTCGTTTTGTACCTGACCGGACAGATGGATGTAGACCTTTAGATATTAATTTTTCAGATTCATCCATGACCCATCCAAAAGATCAGAATAAAAAGCTAGATGAATGGTTTTGGGATTTTGGCGATGGAACAAAATCAAATTTAGCAGGAACTCAATCTCATCAATATAAAAATCCTGGTATTTACTATGCAAAATTGATTGTTAAAGACAATCAATCAAATTGTTCAGACACCTCCTATTCCGTTGAAATAAGAGTAGGAGAAACACAAAATATAACATTTGATGTAAGTCCAAATTCAATTTGCCCTGGAGAAGAAATATCATTAACCAATACATCAGATGCTAGTGTTCTCAAAAATATTAGTTCATGGCATTATAGCTCTGATAAAGAACTTATTTCACATTGTGGTGACATCTATAATATGAAAACTACTTTCAATGATACTATAGGTAACCATACTATATCACTTACTGGTGAATATAATGGATGTTATTCTACCTCTACAATAACAAAAACAGTTCAAGTAAAGGGTCCTATTGCTTCCTTTGATTTTTTACAAGATTGTAACTCACCAAATATTATTAAACTTGTTAATAAAGCTCAAGGCGCTACAGATGTTAAATGGGTGATTAACAACACGATTGTAAATGCATTATCAGACACTACTACCGTTGATTTGTCTAAATTATCACCAGAAATACCTCCTGGAGATGTGAAAATTAAAATGACTGCATCTGGTTCTGGATGTCCAGCTGATTCAGATTCTACCTTTATTCATTATGGTACAATTAAATCTATCTTTCATATTGAAGATGACAAAAAAAACATATTAACACCTAAACCACCTTCCACAAAAATAAACGTTGGAGATGCAAGTACTGGCTCTAAATATGTTTTTAACGCATCAAATTCCCAAGATATTAACCCGAATGATTGTTATCGTGGTTATTCATTTTTACAAGAAAGTGATCGACCGAACACTTATAATAATCCAAAGGATACCTTTCTTTTAAGTAAAAAATCAAATAACAATACACCTGAAGACCAATTAGTAAAAATGGTAGTAAGAAATGCAAATAATTGTGTAGATACATCCGAAATAAAAATACGAATCTTTAATTTGTCTCCTATTTTTGACACATATATCAAGGATAAAATCACAAATGCTTCAAAAACAGTAACAAGCGTTTGTTTACCTGCAACAATATATTTTAATGAAAATAGTGTAGCCGATACCACTATAAAAGATTGGTATTGGGAATTTAGTGATGGTTCATTTTACAACGGAAAGACTCCACCAAGTCATGAATTTACAACAGCAAAGAATAATAAAATATCCATCACACTAACTGTAACTGACGTAAATGGATTAAAGAAAAGTAAAACAAAAACATTAGATTTATATAAACCAAAAGCGTACATTACCTCTGATAAAGTAATTGATGTAAATACTAACACTATTTATATCTGTGAAAAGGAAATTGTAAAATTCACATCAAATTCTTTGATTGGTAATAATTTAAGTTCACAATGGTTTTTTGTAAATACAAATAAAAACAAAAAGGGAAATACAGTTGAATCAGACCCATGGAATGTAAGATCGGGATTTGTAGATAATGACACCGTTATTCTAACAATTACAGAGCCAAGCACAGAATGTAAGAATGATACTGTTGTTTATGTAAACATTGAAAAATATCCAAACCCAACTTTAATTACTGATATTAAGAACAATACAGCCTGCGCCAGTGAATCAACAAGTGGAACAAAATCATACAATTCCAATTTCAGCACTAATATTGACAAAAATCCGCTAGGTACTACAGTTGTTTGGGATTTAGGATATAACAATAGTATTTCAACCAACGACAAACCTTCATTAAATTACCCAATCGGAACGTACACCGTAAAATTAACTTTAACCACTCCAAACCAGTGTAAAAAAGATAGTAGTTTTACATTCAAAGTAATTGAAAAACCAACAGGAGCATTTTCAGCTGGACCAACTACTATATGTAAATCGGAAAGTGTAAATTTTGAGATAACAAAAAAATCTGAAGAAGCGACATCTTTCAAATGGGATTTTGACGACGGAACTATTGATTCTATTAATACAAAAATATCCCATCAATATAATATTTTACCTCCATCAGGTAAAGTAACGGCAAAATTGATTGTTTTTAATGGAGTTTGTCCAAGTGATCCAATTACAAAAGAAATTTTTATTAAATACGTGAAAGCAGATTTTAACACCTTCGATATTGCTCAAGGTGAAATAGATGACACCATCTGTTATGGAGACGCTTACAACTTTATCAACAACTCTGCTAGCGCTAATCAATACAAATGGATTTATGACATAAACAATCAAGTGTCTTCATCAAAGGATTTGAATAATATTGTTTTCAATTCTTCTGGCGAAAAGAAAATTTCATTACTTGTATCAAACAGTGAAAACGCTTGTAAAGATACTATAACGAAAAAAATATATGTTAAACCTTTACCAAAGGTAGATGGAGTTGAACAAGTAATATGTTTTGGAAAAGGACAATCAATTAAACTCGAAACTAAAGACACTTTGTCGAACATTGTATATTCATGGAACAAAACAGAATTAAACCCAACCAAAACAGAAACATACATAGTTACGGCTAAAGACACTATTGATAATTGTTCAAATTCTGATGATGTTTTAATGGTTGTTATTCAACCAATAACTCATATTGATTGGGATACTACTATAGTTATAGGAGACGCAATAAAACTTCCAATAAATAACCAATATAACACTATTTTATTTGATTGGAATCCAAGCACTGGACTAAGTTGTTTAGATTGCTCTAACCCAATTATAAGACCTTTAGGAGACACCGTTTATACAGTTACCATGAAGGATAAGCTTAATTGTTTTAGTGAAACAGGTATATTTAAAATCATAGTCAAACCTAATACATTTATAAAACTACCAACAACATTCACTCCTAACGGTGATGGAAATAATGATATATTATATGTTCGTGGTTGGGGTATTAAAGAATTAGTCTCTTTTGAAATCTACAATCGATGGGGTGCACTTTTATTTCAAACAAATGACATTAATGTTGGATGGAATGGATACTATAAAGATGAGATACAAAATAGTGAAGTGTATGTATACAAGGTGACTGCTAAAAGTTGGTTAAATAAAGAAATTACAGAACAAGGCTATGTTCACTTAATGAGGTAATTATGTTTAATGATTTAGAAATAACAACAGAGGCCACTAAACTTTTTGTTGCACTTTTTATTGGTGCGATAATCGGTGCGGAACGCGAATATAAAAGCAAAGCAGCTGGATTTAGAACCGTGATTTTGATAACAGTAGGTTCTACAATTTTCACGATCGTATCAAATGTAATAGGAATGGATGGACGAGTTGCATCAAATATTGTAACCGGTATAGGTTTTTTGGGTGCAGGTTCTATTTTTAGAGAAGGAACTATAATAAAAGGAATAACCACAGCTACAACCATTTGGATATCAGCAGCTATTGGAATGGCAGTTGGAATTGGTAAATATGAATTTGCTTTTTTAAGTTTATTTGTAGTAATGCTTGTATTATTAAGTTTTAATTGGATTCAAAGATTAATTGATAAAACAAACAAAATCGAAACTTACACAATTACTCTTAATAATCAAAAAATAAATAATAAGGACTCATTGAAAGATTTTATTAAGTCTCATAATTTAATTGTAAAAACTATAAAACAATCGAAAAATAAAGAAAATCAAACATTTGTATTCTCTGTACAAGGTTCAGCAATGAATCACAGCAAATTAGTAGAAAGTCTTTTCGAAACAGATTTTATCATCTCGTTTGAGATTTAATCGAAAAAATAGAGATAAAAAAAAGCTATCAAAACGATAGCTTTACTTTAAAATTTAGTATTTATTAAAATTCGCTTGGAACTAATACCCTTCCGCAATGTTCACAAACAATAATTTTTCTTTTTGACTGAATGTCTAACTGACGTTGAGGTGGGATTTTATTAAAACATCCTCCACAAGAATCTCTGTCTACAGGTACTACAGCTAAACCATTCTTCGCATTTGTTCTTAAGCGAGTGTAAGCAGTCAAAAGTCTTTCTTCAATATTCTTTTTAGCAGCATCTGACTTTACTTGTAATGCATCTTCCTCTTTTTGAGTTTCAGCAATAATTTCATCAAGCTCTGCTTTTTTAGAATCTAAATCAGCCTTTCTTAATTCAAATTTAGCTTTCGTTTGTTCTAAAACTTCAGATTTATTTGTCAAATTAAATTTAGCTTCTTTAGATCTCTTCTCGTGTAACTTAATTTCTAAACCTTGGAATTCAATTTCTTTTTCCAAAGATTCATACTCACGATTATTTCTTACATTATTTTGTTGTTCTTTGTACTTCGCGATTGCCACTTCAG
>Ga0315905_10008121_pt1 | contig 10606 bp, 8 predicted proteins | sample LakEriMetagenome_5_FD_203522 | JGI IMG/M metagenome (GOLD analysis project Ga0315905, IMG submission 203522) | Freshwater fungal communities from buoy surface, Lake Erie, Ohio, United States - Buoy 4 MA121 | ecosystem: Environmental > Aquatic > Freshwater > Lake | place: USA: Lake Erie, Ohio... | reverse complement strand
TCCCGGTTTAATGCCAAGGATTTCTCCGGCTTGAGAAACCTTTTCATTAACTTCTTCGAATGCCGATTTACCTGTATGCACCATGACCACACACTAGAAAAACCAGATGGCCCCCAAAAGGTCGATTTCCCATCCATTGAGTGAAATATTTATGAACAACTCAGCCAAAGTCCGACCACTATGAAACTTCTGCACTTAGATAAACGCAGGAAAGAGGCTCCAGGTGACTAAATCCCAGAGCCTCTGACGAAGCGTGTGACTGGTGGGATTCGAACCCACAACCATCTCTAAACCTGGTGCTACTCTTCAGATCCATGGTCAATGGAGTGCAAGAAAGTTAGAGCTACAGAAAAGGACCTGCAGGTCACACTGCAGGTCTTTTTTTCCTCTCACCCAACACACAAGTAAGATCGCCACATGAGCGCACTCTTCTCCCCGCTAAAACTCCGCGACACCGAATTCACTAACCGCGTATGGGTCTCACCCATGTGCCAATACATGGCCACCGATGGACACGTCGGCCCCTGGCACAGCGCACACCTTGGCGCACTCGCCACCGGTGCACCCGGCATGATCATGGTCGAAGCAACCGGAGTTACCCCACAAGGTCGCATCTCTATCGGCTGTCCAACTATCGAAGATGACGCACACGCATTGAGCTTTAAACCAATGATCGACTTTGCACATTCACTCAATGTAAAGATGGGAATCCAATTAGCCCACGCAGGTCGCAAAGCTTCCACCATGCGCCCATGGGATGACCACCGCATTGCATCTACTGAAGAAGGTGGATGGCAAGCAGTCTCATCATCTGCAACCGCATTCGAGGGCTATCCAATCCCCCGCGAATTAACCACAGCTGAAATAAAAGAGATCACCGAACACTTCGCCACTGCAGCAGCCCGCGCAGTTAAGGTCGGATTCGATGTCATCGAAATCCACGCCGCCCACGGATACTTGATGCACCAGTTCTATTCACCACTAATGAACCACCGCACCGATGAATACGGTGGCAGCTTTGAAAACCGCATCCGCTTCTTACTCGAAACAACAAAGGCAGTCCGTAACGCAATCCCAACCACCACACCATTAATGGTAAGAATCTCCGCCACCGACTGGGCCGACAACGGATGGAACCTGATCGACTCCATTGAACTCTGCACTCAACTTAAAGCACTCGGAGTCGACCTCATCGATGTCTCATCAGGCGGTGCAATCCATAACGCCAAGATCGATGCCAAACCAAACTTCCAAGTCCCCTTCGCCTCAGCCATCCGCACCGAAGCCAACATCCCCACAGCCGCAGTCGGCCTCATCACCGAACCCGAACAAGCCGAACACATCATCACCACGGGCGAAGCAGATGCTGTCTTCCTAGCTCGTGCAATGCTCCGCAATCCTCGCTGGGCACTTATGGCTTCAGAGAAACTCGGTCACAGAATTGATTGGGCGTTTCCGTTGGAGCGGGGTAGGACTGTTTAAGTTGGAGTGCTGTGTCGCACCGCAACTGAGATTACCTAGAATTTCTAATCACTTTTGTTTCGTGACCCTAGTTTTCGAGTGGAATTAGGTTTCCCTTGATTCCTCACTATTCCAATATATGTGGCCATCTATTCCGTGCTTGTCGTAAACGTGCAAAACTTCTAGCAAGAAACTTTCTAATTGACTATTGGATGTATCTTCAGGCGAAGATCTAACTAATTCTAGTAATCGAATGAAACTTTTTTTACCCGTCTCTGTCTGGCTCAAATTTTTCTTAATGAAATTGTGAGGCGCGCATAATACTTGACCATTTGCCACAGTCCCTTGTCCACCGAGTGAGCGAGGTTTTATGTGGTCAATGTGTAGATCAAGGCCATTCTCGCGACCTAATCCACAAATCACACACTTATATCCGTCACGCTTCAAAATTTCATTTTTCTCAGCTTGCGTGAACTCATCAAATTCCTTCTTGCCTGATGTCTCTGGGTTATACATGTATTGACCTTTAGCGACTTTCTCCAAAAAACCGTCGCCATGAAGTTTTCTGATTGCGCGGTCTGAATCCTCTAGCCTCTTACCCATTATGGTTAAATACGCAGCTTCTAAATCTGCTTTAGCCTTAGCATGTGAAATAACCTCCATAGGCCGCTGCAAGAAGTAACTCCTGACAAATTCGATTTGAGATATCTTCTTTTCAGGCACTCTTGGCCACCCGCTTAATTACCCGTCCAGAATGGAGAGTTTCAACTATCTGCGAAGCGACTAGTCGAACGACTGGCACGGCAACGGAGTTTCCCATTTGCCGATACATCTGTGTTCGAGAGACCGGAATCTTAAATGACTTGGGGAAACCCATTATTGCCTTGCACTCGTTTGTTGAAAGCAATCGAAGGCCCGTCGGGCCATCCGCAACGAAAGTGCCCGTGAGTCTTTGAATCTTGTGATAAGTGGCAACCAAAGTCTTCACTGGGAAGTCAGACTTCTGGTCAATTATCTCAGGTCGCCCATCATCGAGTTTAAATATGTATGACTTTTGTAAATGCTTGGAGATTGGTCTATCAACAATGCCCTTCTCAACGAATTTGCCAATCCCTACTCTCTTCTTATTGGGACTTGGCCAGGTAAAGCTAACATCACCCTTGAATCTAGATTTATCAAAGCCAACAATATAGATACGCTTCCTAACTTGAGGGACACCATAGTCAGCTGAATCCAAGACTTGAATATGAAGCTCATAGCCCTCACTTACGAGTGATTTCTTAATAGTTTCTAGTGTTTTCCCATTATCGTGGCTAACTAAGCCTTTGACATTTTCAAGCAGGAAGGCAGCCGGTCTTTTTGCACTGATAATTCTGAGGACGTCATAGAAAAGCGTTCCTTGAGTTTCGTGCTTGAAGCCGGCTCTTTGGCCTATGGTGCTAAATGGCTGGCAAGGGAATCCGGCAAGAAGAACGTCAAAAGCTGGAATTTCTTCGACGGAAATTTTAGTGATGTCACCAAATGGCACTTCACCAAAATTTGCCTCATAAGTTTTTTGAGAGTCCTTGTCCCATTCGGAGGAAAAAACACATGTTCCCCCAGCATCTTGGAACGCCAATCTCATGCCACCAACGCCAGCGAAGAGATCAATAAATCTAAAGGCCATGCAAGTAGATTACTCGAAGGAGCCGACAAGGGTGGGGCTAAACGCCTCAAAATCACTATAAACGTAATTGAGAAAAGATAGTCACGTAACTGGTGTATGCAACATTTTTGCTTGCCATCGTCTTTGATCGTGGCTTCTAAGTTCCCTTCGCCTGCCCATCCTTTTCGAAGCCAACATGCGCCTTGCCATAATGGGCCGCATCACCGAATCCAAGCAAACCGAACAACTCATCGCAACCAGAGAATTGGAGACGGCTTTCCTGGCTTGTCCAAAGCTCCGAAATCCACGATGGGCACACACGGCTTCAGGGCAAATTGGACATCGAGTTAATTGGACGTTGCCGTTGGATCGGGGCAAAACTGTCTGGTCTGCATTCAAAATTGACGATTAAGTCAAGGAAAATCTTCGATTGTCCTTAGACGGCAGTTGTTCACTAGGGTGATGACGGCAATCTTAAATCATTTAAATCCAAATGAATTCATCGCCGCTGTTCGGCAAATTCTCAAAACTACACTGCCAACGGATTTCTAAAATTCTTGGATCGTCTGATAGTGGCATCGGAACATCCGCAGACAAAACAAATCGAGGAGTTTCTAAAGCTGTCTGGAAGTCGAACCGCTTATTGCAATGTTGAATATCATACAAAGACAACTTTTCTTCAAAAATTGATTTCTCGGTAGGTGAAAGCTCGTGGCTAACCCGATTTGCCAATTCTTGCAAGGTTATCCCTGCATCATCTAGCGGAGCATAAATACTTAAGTAGGTTAGATGAGGATCAGCGTTTGGAAATGTTTGTGAACTTCTAAGCCAAACTTTTCGTGTTGGCCTAGTGCTAGTCTTAACCTCTAGTCGATTTGCATTAAATGAAAAATCATAAGTCGCATTAGGGGAAGAATGCCAACCTCTGACTAGTTCATCTTTTTTCCCAGACATCGCAATTATTGAAAGTTCGCCAAAGAGTCCAATTTCAAGTTCACTGGTAAGCCCTATTTTCGGTAACTCAGCAAAATAATCTTCAAATCCTTGTGCAGCTAAAGTAGCTTTTTCGCTCCCTGTAGAGTCGTTATTCAAATCATAAAGACCGGAGAAAATCGTTGAAATTGCCCTCAGTTCTTCTTCGGAATTGACCAAAAAACTTAGCACTAGGGCAGGCTCTACGATGCCTCTATCCCGTAAATCAATGGTACGCAAAACCTCTAGCTTCGCACGGCCTTTTTCAAAACCACCGATTTGTCCGACTTGCGGGCAACCAAAAAAGACACTTCCGTTCTCCGTGTATCCAATTACAACTTTCAATTTCTCATCTAACTTCAGGACGGTGAGGTCTGCGCCAAATACGTGTTGCCGAGGTTCATCAAGAATCTTAAATAAATTATTTGCATCCCAATCATTCTCGGGCATAACTACGACCAACTTCCTTATTCACGTAGTACTCTTCATCCGAATCAGGAATCCATCCAATTAAACTTAAGCCCATACCTACGCCACGACCTTCCCGATTTCTTGAACCTTCTCCGGTCAAAATCGGTGAAGGATTCAACAATTCGAAGAGTCTACATTGCAACAAAACACTCTCTGGATAAGCCTCCTGCATTGTTCGCTCCGAACCACCGACGATACTTTTAGCTTGCACTCGATCAAACTTTTCCGTATTTTCTAGGTTCGTCCAGTCCGACTCGCTAACACTCGCACTGAGGGTACGGAAGGGTAAGTTGGCAAGTCTTGCGTATTGTGAATGGGCATCTTCTCCAGAAACGAACTTTGTTACTTCATGATCAACAGCAAGCAAGCACTCTAAATGGCCTAGACCGCGTTCCGCTTCTGGATATCCCAAAAGTTCAAACATAGTCAAGAATTCAAATTTTTCTGCTTCACATAGGTTCCACTTAAGGAAAAGCTGAGCGATTTTTTCTTTATCCAGGGAGTAGATAACCGACCTGGTTTCATTAAGTGAGTACTTGTCGTGGATTGGTAATCCGGCAATCAAGTCCAGAATTAAGTTTGAATTACGAATGAGTTTCAATGGATTAGAAATCTGGGCTGTACTGAAGAATCCAGATCCACTTGTAGACGTTCTCACCGAAATTTCACCGCTGAGAACTGAATTTCTTGTGGGCCTAAATCGTGTAGTAGCCGGAGCAATGAATCGAAGCATTGGTGGGTTAAGGCGCAAATTGCGATTTGTAAGGTCCCACCTAAGCGCTCTAGCCCGAAAAGGTTCATCGATCTCCACGGCGTCCAGATAATCTTGAACAATGTCACTTGGGGCATAAACTTGCAAAAGTGGCAGATAGGACTTTCTATATCCGCAGAAACGCATTTGTTGAACCGCTGTATCGAAGTTTGGATTATTTGGATTTCTTAGGAACAACGTTATAGCTAAATGTGGAATCGATAATCCTCTACCCAGAATTTCGCCGCCAATTAAAACCCATGCCTCAGCGTCTTGCCATTGTGATGGAGTTATTGGCACCAATGGCTCTTGTGGGCTCAAATTCTTTCGCTCTTTGTAATTCACTAACTTAATTTTTAAATCTTTTACGCTGTGTGTAAGTTTAATTATGTAGTCCCAACAATCGGTTTTCTGATCGTCAGATTCAAGCAATTTCTTCGCATCATCTGGTAACTTGCTCAAGACCTTTAAGTAAGCAGGCTTAAAATATGCATGGAGAAATTCTAGGGTTTCCGTTCCTTGAGTCATATAACTCTTGAAGTCTTTGAGGCAGAGATCCATCGCATCTTTGAAGTCTTGATGATCAGTACTTAAACCTGAAGGATGAATAAGGAACTGGATAGATTTTTCATCACATTTATAAATGGTTTTCAAGGATTTTCCATGAAATATATTTGCATGCCGCTTATGTAGCCAACTTAATACCAGGAACTGAGCAAAACAAATTTCCATGGCTTTCATGTTCTCGTCCGAGGAAACGGTATCGTCTACGTTATCTAGTCTAACAAGCGCATCTTTCTGCCTCACAATAGCGCCGATGCTCGTGTACTCACCTCCAGCTGGAACCACACTGCAATATTCAGGTTGTAAAGGACCATCTAAATCTCCATGAATCAAAGCTTGCGGAGTAGCCGTATAAGCCAAATAAATATGCTGGCCAAAGATAACATCTCGTATTTCATTGATGCGATTGTGGATAGTTACTCTCGTCGGAGGATCTTGCGAGAGAATTGTGTCGACGATTTCATTTCCACGTGAACCTGCCGTTGCATCGGGTGACGCTTGGTCGGCTTCGTCATCGAGGATCATTATTCGAAGCTCGGTTCCAATTACTCGATTTAACTCTTCGATCATACTTCTGACAGCGCTAAGCCTGGCGCTGGACTTAATTAGGGTGACTACGGGTAAAGGTGTGTTTCTGTCCACCAATCGTGACTGCACTCGTGAGATTAATTGTTGAAGAACGGGCCCATCCGCAAGTCTGGGTTCGGTTGGTGAAGAAATTATCTGTGCCGTATTTTGCGGGAGGCTCGATGCGAGTCGATCAACCGTTTGGTCACCTAAAGGTGTGGTGGACCCAGTGAAAACAATTGCTGCATGGAAAGCACTATCCCGAGCCCAACAAATATTTGCGAGCAAATGCCGAGTCTTACCACTTTGAACATTTCCGAAAACTAAATTAACCACAGAATCTTGACCACTGGTTAAAAAATTATTCAATCTATCAAAATGCCGTTCTAACGCTTCGACATAAATCTGTGATTCATGGCTGGTATATTTTTCAACTCCCGGAGACTTTATCCCCATTTCAATTAAATACTTTTCAAGAAATTCGATGTCCTCAACTAATGGTTGATAGTTCCTCAGAAAGGCACCAAAAGTGTCATCAGCTGGCATTATCATCACCGTTTGGTCTGTTGAGCCGCGTAAGGGTTGCATCCACTATTTCATTTATTTTTGACCTATAGGCGGATCTTGAATTTCGAAGTGGTAGAAATACTTCAGGCACCGACATCAAATAAATCATTTGAATTATTGCTTCGCGCACATCAGGGTTTCCCCATTGCAATCTTCTTAAGAATGGATGTCCAATATTGATTCGAATTTCATGTTTATCTTCCGCGCTTGAATTTAAATAAAATAGATCAAACTCTGGATTGTCAATAAACTGCGGTTCAAAGTGGTGAACATGGCCCCTGGCGTCAGGCACAGAGAATACATTCTTAGTAGAAACAAATTCCTCGTCTGGCACTTTGTTTAGAGCTCTTGGACTTTCTGGAACAATTATTTCTTCTTCAGTTTCAGGATGAAGAATTTCTTCCCCGCGGATATGAGTATTGAAGTAATCCGAAAGTGTTACAACTTCTTCGACCGAGAAATTACTAGCATTCGTTTTTTCATTTGCTTCTTTGAGCTTAAGGGCTTTTCTAGGTTGATAATTTTCAGCCATGGCCCACATATTAAATTTTGGATCCTTTAGAAACTCGACCAGTGCTTCAATAAAATCGTGCTCATCGTCAGGACCCCATTTGATTGAATCTGTACTAGATGTTTTCCCTAGATCACTTATGTCAAATACACCCGTGAATCTTTGGTACCTATAACTTCCTTCTTGACCAAAAATTCTAGAAGGCCGGTAGTACTCTCGTGAATCTCTCACGTCCTGCTGGCTAATTTCTTCGCTTGAATCGACCGCGCCAATTCCGCCCATACCCTTACCTTTGTAGTGAAGCATGAAACCGCTTAAGTCACGACTCATAGTCTCCAAAAGTCCAACTTTTCCAAACACCATCTGTCCTTTGCTAGAGGTGTAAGTAAATTCTCTTTCCCATCGCACGGAGACTTCATTGAGAGGGCCCTCGCGATCAGGCCAAAATGGAACATTCAAAATTTCTGGATTTTTAAAAACCAACAACTTTCCATTGAATTTGATATTCACTTGTTTTTCAGTATCAGTCAGATACAACCGATACATAGAAGTAAGAAGAAGTTTTAGTTTAGCAACACCGGTGCCTTTAGGGAGTTTCTCGTCATTGATTTTACTAAGCGTGATTACCGTTCCAGGCCGCTGTCTCTTTGGAATTTCGTGTACTTGGGTGATTGCACTTTTCGTTCTCTTAATCTCGTCTAAGTCGACAGATACTTCATAACCCAGCGAGACATTCAATGGCCATGTCTTGATGTTTAAATTTCTGCCCATCCAAAAAGAAGACATTTTCATACCTACGCCATGCACAGAAAGAAGGGATTTATCTGCTGGTGGTTCTCCGGCTCGAAGCGCTCGTTGTATTTCATCTCTCGCAATTCCAGCAGCATTGTCGATAATGGTTAGCGTTTTAGCATCGTTGTCAAAATCGATATCAATATTGAGTTGATACTTCCCACCGTATAACTTTTGCATTTCTTCCCAATTGAGAAATGCACTAGTAATTGAGTTATCTATAAATTCACCAATTGCAAACCAGTGAGTGTAAGACGCGATTTGATAGAGTTCATAAGTTGTGACGCTAGGTGTGATATCCACATTGAAGTCATCTGCCATGATCCGTTACCTCTTTCTCCCGGTAAGTCCTAAATGTATTCCAAAATTTCTTGCATTTAAAGAGCGAGTTTTAGTCTGATCTCTGGCTTTCTTTGTTGGAACTCGCGTAATTCTTCATCGGCAGCAAAAAGTTTCGAATGGTTTTCTAGTATGTGATCCGGATTATCCGGTGCGCCAATTATCGCTCTTGTAAGTTCCGCATGGTTTTTTAGCAAATCTATATCTCTTATGACAAGTGCCTTTAAGGCGTTGTATATGACACCAACATTAACTGCGTTGCCCAATTGTTTGTACGACAGAGAATCCGATTGGTCTACAAAATCAAACCAATCTGGAAAACCTTGCAGTCGTGCAGCCTCGCGAACTGATAACCGTCTCTTGTGGCTAGCTAAGACTGATGTTTGCGTCATGGCAACCAATGCGGGTACATAAGTTGGTTTCTTTGCTCTGATACCCGACGGCCGAAAGTGAAGTATCGTGTTCCATAAATCCTTTGCATCCTGTGCCTGCCACTCGAACTTTCTTCTGCTTGGGGGGAAATCTTCCAAGTAGTTCCATTTCTTCAGCCAGCGATCGAGGTCCTTCTTATGAGTAGTGTAAAACTCGGCGTTTTTAGTCAGGAATGTTCTTTTCCAATCAGGGGTATTTCTAGGAATAACTAATTCATCTATATGCACCCAATCATCGACCCAAAGTGGAAAACCGTGGGTGATATTTTCTCCGAGCTTCTTTTTCAATATTAGAGTAAATTCATTCCAGGCTTCGAGCCACCGAAGTTCGTTGTCCGTTAATTGCAAACCTGCTCTAGCTTTTTTCGACATATTTCGTTCTAACGGAAGATGCGAAGTCAACCGCCAATTTTGCGGGTCCCAGTCGTTGTAAAATTCACCTAGATCCAGTTTCTCTGGCTCAAGGGCGATGTTCCCCGTTGATTTTTCGTTCAGTGTGGCAGCAATTAAAACTCTCTCGCGGAATTGTGGCCGCCCTCCAAATTCAGGAGCAATTCTGTGGGGAGACACCACAAGTGGTTGTGAACTTACTCGATAGCCTAAATCCCGAAGAGTTCTAATTATTACTTCCCACTCATGGGTGTGACGAGGACCTGCAATATTTCTTACATTTTCTAGTAAAACTATTTTGGGTTTATGGACTTCAATGATTCGTGCAATGTTCCAAAAAAGTGTTCCACGGGCTTCTTCCATACCGAGTTGCTTGCCGGATTTGCTGAAAGGCTGGCAGGGGAAACCACCTACCAGTACGTCGTGGCAAGGTATATCCATAGTTTCTTCGTTTGCTGCGAGGGTAATATCTCCGGCTGGTTTAACTCCCCAATTCCGAAGATAAATCCGTGACGCATTCTCATCGATCTCACTCGCATATTCACAGGTCCCGCCCAAGGCGCTTAGGGCTGCATGAAAGCCACCGATTCCCGCGAACAAATCGACATATTTGAAAGACATGGTTGAAGGGTAGTCATGCCCACTGACAATTCCCATGAATCCCGGTATAAATTCAGAAAAAGACCCAAACGGCCCCCAAAATTCCCAGCCTGTGGCTAATCTTTACTTGGAAATGTGAGTCGTTCGAGAGCGAATGATTTTGACCAGTCCCGTCCGAGGACCAGGATGAGAGGCCTTAAAAATGCCAGACAGGAGTTCAGAGCTCTCGCTCCCCGAGGAGTTGCCAAAAATTCTGCCGATTAGAGAGACATTTGACGGCCCACTTCTACCTTTTACCTACACTCTTAAGTTGGATGGAACGATATTCGAGCGTAAGAGTAAGAAGGAGTTAAATGAAGTTATTGGGGAAAAGGCTCGAGAAGTTGGACAGAGGCTCTTAACAATTCATCCATCTGGCGGTCGACTGCGGATAGCAGGTTCCGGATTTATCCTTGGCTACAAGGAAGAGAAGTGGATTGTGATTGGTGCCGTTAAGGCATCTGAGTGGTTCCCAGTTGGACAGAGTAATCCGTCATGAAAGATTT
>Ga0315905_10008120_pt1 | contig 10606 bp, 9 predicted proteins | sample LakEriMetagenome_5_FD_203522 | JGI IMG/M metagenome (GOLD analysis project Ga0315905, IMG submission 203522) | Freshwater fungal communities from buoy surface, Lake Erie, Ohio, United States - Buoy 4 MA121 | ecosystem: Environmental > Aquatic > Freshwater > Lake | place: USA: Lake Erie, Ohio... | reverse complement strand
CGCCCGCAAGACCATCTGCATAGACAGCGCATTCGGGCTTTTCGCCACAGGTGGGCTTTTGTAGGGTCGTGGCCACCAAGGGGAGAACACCGTGAGCGATGACACCGTCACGCCGATGATGGCGCAGTATCTGGAGATCAAGGCGCAGAACCCCGGCGCGCTCTTGTTTTACCGGATGGGCGATTTCTACGAGATGTTCTTTGACGACGCCGTGGCCGCCGCCGAAGCGCTGGACATTGCGCTGACCAAGCGCGGTTTTCATCTGGGTGAGCCGATTGCCATGTGTGGGGTGCCGGTGCATGCGGCGGAGGGGTATCTCTTGTCCCTGATCCGCAAGGGCTTTCGCGTGGCGATCGCCGAGCAGATGGAAGACCCGGCGGAAGCAAAGAAGCGCGGGTCAAAATCGGTGGTCCGGCGCGATGTGGTGCGGCTGGTCACGCCCGGAACGCTGACCGAGGATTCGCTGCTGGAGGCGCGGCGGCACAATTACCTGGCCGCTTGGGCCGAGGTGCGGGATGAGGCCGCGCTGGCCTGGGCCGACATCTCGACCGGGGAGCTTCGGGTCATGGTGTGCCCGCAGGTCCGCTTGGCGCCAGAGCTGGCGCGGCTCGCGCCGCGCGAAGTTTTGGTCAGCGAGGCGCGGGAGCGCGACCTGTACGCCCTGATCGAAGAGGCCGGCGCGGCGGTGACCGCCTTGGCGCGGGGCAGCCTTGATTCAACATCGGCTGAAAAGCGGCTTTGTGGGCTGTTTGGTGTCGCATCACTGGACGCCTTTGGCACCTTTGACCGGGCCGAAATCTCGGCCATGGGGGCGCTGGTTGACTATCTGGATTTGACCCAGAGGGGCAAACTGCCACTCTTGCGCGCGCCACAGAAAGAGGCGCCGGGCGGGTTGATGCAGATTGACGCGGCAACGCGGCGCAATCTGGAGATCACGCAGGCGCTGTCGGGCGGCCGCGAGGGGTCGCTTTTGGCGGCGGTGGATCGCACGGTCACGGCGGCGGGTGCACGACTGCTTGAGCGGCGGCTGTCGGGACCGTCGCGTGACTTGGGTATGATTGGTGCACGGCTGGAAGCGGTGCGGTTTTTGAAGGATCAACCCAGTCTGCGTGAGGCTTTGCGGGCAGAGCTGCGGCGGGTGCCGGATATGGACCGGGCCCTGTCACGCTTGGCCTTGGATCGGGGCGGGCCGCGCGATTTGACGGCGATCCGCGCGGGGCTTTCCGGCGCGCTGCGGGTGTCTAAGATGCTCGTCGTCGGCGTGCCGCCGCTCCTCGCGACGGCGGCGCAGGCGCTGGTGGGGCACGAGGTGTTGAGCGGGCTTTTGGAGGAGGCACTGGTGGCGGAGCCGCCGCTGTTGGTGCGGGACGGGGGCTTTGTCGCCACGGGATTCGATGCAGAGTTGGATGAAACGCGGCAGTTGCGCGACGAGGGGCGCGGCGTGGTTGCCGGGATGCAGGCTGACTACATCGCTCAGACCGGCGTTCAAAGTCTGAAGATCAAGCACAACAACGTGTTGGGCTATTTCATCGAGACGACGACAACCCATGCCGACAAGATGTTTGCCCCGCCCCTGTCGGAAACCTTCATTCATCGTCAAACGACCGCCAATCAGGTGCGGTTCACCACCTTGCCCTTGAGCGAGATTGAGACGCGGATTCTAAATGCTGGGAACCACGCGATCGAGATTGAAAAGCGTCACTATGAGGCGTTTAGAGCCGCAGTTTTGCAGGAGAGCGGCCCCATCTCGGGCGCTGCACGGGCGCTCGCCGAGATTGATCTGGCCGCCGCCTTGGCTGACCTTGCTGCGGCAGAGGATTGGGTGGAGCCAGAAGTAGACGCAAGCCACGCATTTGTGGTGCAGGGTGGGCGGCATCCTGTTGTAGAGCGCGCCCTGCGGCGGCAGGGTGCGGGGCCCTTCGTGGCCAATGACTGCGCCTTGACCGAAGAAAGGACCCCGGCGATCTGGCTGTTGACCGGGCCGAACATGGCGGGGAAATCAACCTTTCTGCGCCAGAACGCCCTGATCGCACTTTTGGCGCAGGCGGGGAGTTTCGTGCCCGCCCGGCGGGCGCATATCGGGGTGGTCAGCCAGCTTTTCAGCCGCGTGGGGGCGAGCGATGATCTCGCGCGGGGCCGGTCGACCTTTATGGTGGAGATGGTGGAGACAGCCGCGATTCTGAACCAAGCCGATGATAGGGCGCTGGTGATTCTGGACGAGATTGGCCGGGGAACTGCAACCTATGATGGGTTGTCGATTGCCTGGGCGACGCTGGAGCATTTGCACGGCGCGAACCGCTGCCGGGCGCTGTTTGCGACGCATTATCATGAGATGACCAACCTCGCCTCAAAACTGGATGGGGTGGAGAATGCCACGGTCGCGGTGAAGGAGTGGGAGGGCGATCTGGTCTTTCTGCACGAGGTCAGGAAAGGCGCTGCGGATCGCAGCTATGGGGTTCAGGTCGCCCGGTTGGCTGGGTTACCGCCCGCAGTGATTGACCGCGCCCGATCGGTTCTTGAAGCGCTGGAATCGGGCGAGCGGGAGGGCGCGGGGCGGCAGAAGGCGTTGATTGACGATCTGCCCTTGTTCCGGGCCGCGCCCTCGGCCGCCCCTGCAAAGGCGGCGAGCCGTGTGTCTGAGGTCGAAACGCGCCTGAAAGCGATTCATCCGGACGAGTTGACGCCGAAAGAGGCTTTGGCCCTGGTTTATGAGTTGGCAGAGATGGCAAAAGGGGGCCTTGGCCCCCCAAAGCAAAGCTGACGCTTAGCCAGCGGTGTTCGACGAGACGCCAACCTGCGCCGGGCGCAACAGCCGGTCGTGCAGCAGGAAGCCAACGGACATGACCTGAATGATCTGACCGGCCTTGGTTCCCGGAAGGGGGGCTTCGAACATGGCTTCGTGCTGTTGGGGATCAAAACTGTCGCCAATGGCCGGTTCAATCGGGGCAACGCCATGTTTTGTCAGGACATTGGTCAGCTCACGCAGGGTAAGCTCGACCCCTTCGATCAGCGCAGACGCGCCGGCGCGGGTTTCGTCGCTGGCGGCATCCAGCGCGCGCTTGAGGTTATCAAACACCGGCAGAAGATCACGGGCAAGGCGCGATCCGCCGTATTGTTCAGCCTCGCGCCGATCCCGTTCGGCGCGCTTGCGGGAGTTTTCCGCATCCGCCAGCGCGCGCATGAAGCGGTCGCGCAGTTCATCACGCTCGGCCCGGAGGGCGTCAAGCTCATCTGCGGTGATGAAGTCTCCAACGTCATTGGCAGCGGGATCGGTGGCGTTGGTGTCTTCGGGGGGCAAATTCTCTTGCGCCATGGTCTGCTTCCTTCTTTGTCCTGCTTTGGGCTATCCCCTGCCGCGTTCTGACAGGAGCTTGCCGACCAGCTGCGCCGTGTAATCGACGATCGGAACGATGCGGCCATAGTTGAGCCGCGTCGGTCCGATCACGCCGACGGCGCCGATGATCTGTCGATCAGCGTTCATATAGGGAGAGACGACCAGAGAGGAACCCGAAAGTGAAAAAAGCTTGTTCTCGGACCCGATAAAAATGCGCACACCTTCGCCGCCCTCGGTCAGATCAAGGAATTCGGCGATGTCCCGTTTGCGTTCAAGGTCATCGAACAGGCGGCGAATGCGTTCGATGTCATGGACTTCATTCGTATCACTCAGGAGATTCGAGCGACCTCGCACGATCAGCCGGTCGGGCTGGTCGTCTTGGGGTTGCCAGACGGCAAGACCGCTTTCGACCAGCTCGCGGGCGAGCGAATCAACCTCCTGACGCCGGCGGGTGATTTCCTGGCCGATGTTGAGCCGCAGCTCGGCGAGGGTTCTACCTTCGACCAGCGCGTTGAGGAAGTTTGCGGCTTCGCGCATGGAGGACGGGGTTTGACCGGTGGGCGGCACGATCATCCGGTTTTCGACATGCCCATTGGCGAACACGAGAACCACGATGGCGCGGTCGGGGGCGAGGCTGACGAACTCGATGTGCTTGATGACCGCATCTTGTTTGGGCGACAGGACAAGGCTGGCGCCATTGGTGATGGCTGAGAGGGTTGTGCTGACCTGATCGAGAAGGGTTGTGACGTCTTTTTCGCCCGTGGACAGGGCAGCATCCATGATTTCGCGATCTTCCGAGGCGACTGAGCCGACCTCAAGCAGGCTGTCAACGAAAAGCCGCAAGCCCTGCTGTGTGGGAATGCGCCCGGCTGAGATATGGGGGCTGTCCAGCAGACCCAAATGTTCAAGATCCTGCATGACGTTGCGCACGGTTGCGGCTGAGAGGCGCTCGGTCAAGCTGCGGGTCAAGGTGCGCGAGCCGACGGGGCCGCCCGAGGAGAGATAGCTTTCGACCACACGGCGAAAGACCTCTCGGGAGCGGTCGTTGAGTTCAGACAGAAGGTTTTCGCTGTAGGTCATGGCACAATGAGTATGGACGGGATGCCGCCAGCGTCAATGAGGGTTGCATCACAAGGACGCTCGGGCCTATTTGGCACGAGACAGTTCAGGAGAAGAATGATGCGTCCATCGGGCCGGAAGCTAGACGAATTGCGCAATGTCGTGATTGAGATCAACCCGATGCGGCATGCCGAGGGGTCGTGTCTTATCAAGATGGGGGAGACCCATGTCTTGTGCTCGGCATCGCTGGAAGAAAAGACGCCGCCTTTCTTGAAGAACACCGGGCTTGGCTGGGTGACCGCAGAGTATGGGATGCTGCCCAGAGCGACGAACTCTCGGACAAAGCGTGAGGCCGCAGCAGGCAAGCAATCTGGAAGAACCCAGGAAATTCAAAGACTTATCGGTAGATCGCTCCGGGCGTGTGTGGATCGCGCCGCACTGGGTGAGCGTCAGATCGTGATTGATTGCGATGTGATTCAGGCCGATGGCGGGACGCGCTGTGCGTCTATCACCGGCGGGTGGGTGGCTTTGCGCTTGGCGGTGAATCGGCTTTTGGCGGCGGGCGCCATCAGCAGCGATCCGATTATCGACCATGTTTCGGCTGTCTCTTGCGGAATTTATGCGGGTCAGCCTGTGTTGGATTTGGACTATCCTGAGGATTCCAACGCGGGAACGGACGGCAATTTTGTGCTGACCGGGCGCGGCAGGCTGGTTGAGGTTCAGATGTCGGCCGAGGGAAGCAGCTTTTCGCATGACGACATGTTGTCGCTGCTGGCGCTTGCCAAGGCCGGCTGTGCTGATCTGGTGGCGGCACAAAAGGCTGCGCTGGGGCGATGACCGGGCGGCGGTTCACGGGCGGTACGTTGGTTCTTGCAACGCACAACCAAGGGAAGGTTGATGAGCTTGTCGCGCTGCTGGCACCGTTTGGAGTGTCAGTGACGTCGGCGTCTGACTTCGGTCTGGATGCGCCGGAGGAGACCGAAACGAGTTTTGTCGGGAACGCGCGGCTCAAGGCGCATCATGTTGCGCAGGCAACCGGTTTGCCGGCGCTGGCCGACGATTCGGGGATTGAGATTGATGCTCTGGGCGGCGCGCCGGGGGTTTACACGGCAGATTGGGCCGAGGGACCGGGTGGGCGCGACTTTCTTCGGGCCATGGAGAAGGCGTGGAAGCTGATTTTGGAGAGTGGGACAGCGCCGCCGTTTTTGGCGCGATTTCGCTGCGCTTTGGTCTTGGCCTGGCCGGATGGGCATGAGGAAATGTTTGAAGGTGCGGCGGAGGGTCAATTGGTTTGGCCGCTGCGTGGCGCACTGGGGCATGGGTATGACCCAATGTTTCAGCCTCAGGGGCATGACCTGACCTTTGCGGAAATGAGTGGTCCGCAGAAGAACCAGCTCAGCCATCGCGCCGCCGCATTCCGTCAGATGACCTCCGAATGTTTCACGTGAAACACTTCGGACCCATGCTTACTGGCGGCCCGATTCTTCATAAGCGCACTTCGGGATGCTCAGACCGCCTAAGAAAGCTGCGCCCAAACGGCGGATCCGACCGGGGGCGCCACCTTAGACGACCCAGAACCAAGAGGTGAAACCGTGCAAGCCCCCGCCGCGCCGAACATGACCGCCCATGACTGGCAAGCTGGTGGCTTCGGTCTTTACATCCATTGGCCGTTTTGTGAATCCAAATGCCCCTATTGCGATTTCAACAGCCATGTCGCTGAGCGGGTCGACCAGTCAGCCTGGCTTGAGGCTTACCGCTCGGAGATTAGCCGACAAGCCGCCGAAACGCACGGGCGTGTGCTGCAAACGGTTTACTTTGGCGGCGGAACCCCATCCCTGATGGCGCAGGACGTGGTCGCGGGGATCATCGAATGCGTTCGCGATAGCTGGCGGACAGTGAACGACCTTGAAATCACACTTGAGGCCAACCCCGGCTCAGTCGAGGCGGCGAGGTTCGAGGGATATCGTCGCGCGGGTGTTAATCGGGTCTCTCTCGGGGTCCAAGCCCTGGATGATGCGGCGCTTCGAGCGCTCGGACGCATGCACTCCAAGCAGCAAGCGCTCACGGCGCTTGAGGTTGCGAAAAGCACGTTTGATCGCGTGAGCTTTGATCTCATCTATGGCCGCCAATTCCAATCGCTTGCCGAGTGGCAATCAGAGCTCAGCGAGGCGCTCAGTTTCGCAGGCGACCATCTCTCGCTTTATCAACTGACGATCGAGGACGGCACAGCCTTCGCCGCACGCGCCGCGCGGGGAAAGCTGGCAGGACTGCCGAACGAAGACCTATCAGCGGACATGTATGACCTCACCCAAGACCTTTGTGGCGCCGCAGGATTACCTGCCTATGAGGTGTCAAACCACGCCACGCCAGGATCAGAATCACGCCACAACATGATCTATTGGCGCGGCGGCGACTACGTTGGAGTCGGCCCGGGCGCGCATGGGCGCGTGACAGGCGATGATGGCCGTTTCGCAACCGAGGCATTCAGGGATCCAAAGGCTTGGCTCAGCGCCGTGTCGTCTGAGAAAGGTGGTGATCACCTGCGGGAAAAGCTCTCGCGTGAGGATGTCGCGCTCGAGTATCTGCTGATGTCGCTTCGAACAAACGAAGGCTTAAACCTTGAGCGTTACGCCAAGATGGCCGAAACACGGATTCCCGAACACAAAATTGTCGCCCTTATTGGTCTCGGCCTCATCTCACAGGACGAAGGCTGGCTCAAAACGACCAGATCAGGAAGACTTGTACTGAACGCAATCCTAAAAGACCTTGCGGCAAACTAAGAAGCCCGCGGTCAGCCCTCAAATCTTGCGCAGGCTGGCATCCAGCGCCGCGGCAGAAAGCGCGCCGCACAACAGATCAAGCTGATCAAGGTTGCCGTAGATGATCGTTAGCCGGCCACCGCCAGAGAGATCGTGATCGATACGGACGCCCATCTCAAGACCAGCAGAAAGATCTGCCTCGAGTGCACGCGTATCGGCATCCTTCTCATTCGGACCTGACCCCTTTCTAGAGCGAAGACCGGGGACGGCCGACTTTCTGACCAAAGCTTCCGTTTCGCGAACGGAAAGGCCTTTCCCAACAACCTTGAGCGCGATTTCAAGCGGATTCGGCAGCGTAATCAGCGCTCGCGCATGACCGGCAGACAAACCGCCAGCCGCCACCATCGACTGAACCTCCTCAGGCAGCGAAAGAAGCCGCAAAAGATTGGCGATGTGGCTCCGACTTCTTGAAAGCGCCTCGGCCACTTTTTCTTGCGTGTGACCAAACCGATCCATCAACTGCCGATATGCGAGCGCCTCCTCAATCGGGTTCAGCTCGGCGCGCTGAATATTCTCAATGATCGCAATCTCCAAAACCTCGGAATCCGAAAAATCGCGAAGAATTGCAGGGACGGCGTGCAGCTGAGCAAGTTGCGCCGCACGCCATCTCCGCTCACCCGCAACGATCTCAAACTTCGTGGGTCCAGAGATTGGGCGCAGAATCAAGGGCTGGATGATCCCCTTGCGTCGGATTGAATCCGCCAGATCCTTCAAAGAGGCATCATCAAAATGGCGACGGGGCTGATGCGGGTTTGGCTGGATATCCTCGATCGCGACCATAAGATCCGGGCGCCTTGTCGGGGCTGCGTCTTGGTCATCATGCGTCAGGTTGATATCAGCCATAAGCGCCGAGAGACCACGGCCAAGCCCGCGCCGATCACTTTTCTTGTCCATCGCCCTGCCCCTTAACGTTATCTTTACCGACCAGTGGGTGTCTTGCCAGAATCTCTTTCGCCAGCGCCCGATAGGCCACTGAGCCCTTGGATGACCCATCATAGGTCAACACGGGCTGCGCATAGGACGGGGCTTCGCTGACACGCACATTGCGCGGTATTGTTGTCTTAAAAACAAGCTCTCCAAGCGCATCTCGCGCATCGTTTTCGACCTGTTGCGCCAAGCGGTTCCGAAGATCATGCATCGTTAAGAGCACACCCTCAATGCGCAGCGTCGGATTTGCGGCCTGACGGACTTCGCGGATCGTCAGCATCAACTGCGACAACCCTTCCAAAGCAAAAAACTCGGTCTGAAGCGGCACCAAAACAGCATGGCTTCCCACCAAACCATTCACCGTCAACACATTAAGCGATGGCGGGCAATCGATAAGGATATAGTCAAGATTAAAGGATGCAACATCCGGCTGCCGCAGCGCGTCGTGCAAAAGAAAGCTGCGCTTTTCCCTGGAAACAAGCTCTATATCTGCCGATGACAGATCCGAGGACGCTGGGCAGAGATAGAGGCCCGAGATCGCCGTCTCTTGCACAACATCTCCAATGGCAACCTCGTCCACAAGCAAATCAAACGTCGAGAGCTTCCGCTGCGCGGGTGCGATGCCAAGCCCGGTTGAGGCGTTCCCCTGCGGGTCGAGATCAACAAGAAGCACCCTCGCGCCGCATTCAACAAAAGCAGCCGCCAGATTGATCGCTGTCGTTGTCTTGCCGACCCCACCCTTTTGATTGACGACCGCAAGAATGCGAGGCGTTGATGGGGCAATAAATTCAGACATGTTGAAGGCCCCTCAGAAACAGGATCGAAGACCGGCTATCGGTAACACTTGTGACGCGGTCAAGGTCAAATCGCCATGCCTTCTCAGCCTCGACAATCTCGGCCTCCACAGTGGCACCCTTCATGAAGGCGCAGATGCCGCCCGGGCGAATATGTCGGAACCCAAAAGCACATAGAGATTGCAGCGGCGCGAGCGCTCTCGCCGACACGACGCAAGCGTTCTGCGCTGCGAGATCTTCGATCCGAGATGGGTAGACAGTCGCAGAAAGTCCAAGCTGGCGAATGCATTCACCCAGAAACACACCCTTGCGACGATCGCTTTCCACCAGTGCGATCCGCATCTCTGGCATCGCCTCGGCAGCCAAGATCGCCACCACTATGCCCGGGAAACCGCCCCCGCTCCCCAAATCAAGCCAAGTTCTCTGCTCAGGCCTTGAAATTTGAAAGAGCTGAATAGAATCAAGGATATGCCGGTGCCAAATGTCACCGATTGTCGACTTAGCGACGACATTGATCGACGGATTCCACTTTTCTACAAGCCGTTCGAACTGGACGAACCGGTCAAGGCTAATGTCCGAGACGCAGCCCTGCACGCCAATTGCGCGCTCTATTTCGTGAAGACGCATCATCGCCCGGCGGCCGCACGTCTGGCCTTCTTGATATGCGCAAGGATAAGGGCGAGCGCCGCCGGCGTCATGCCTTCGATGCGCGACGCCTGCGCCAGCGTTTCAGGTCGCCGCAAGAACAACTTACCAGCCAGCTCCCCCGAAAGACCTGGAAGGCCGCGATACTCCAGGTCTGGCGGGATCAGCGTCTCTTCCTCACGGCGCATGGCGGCAATGTCATTCTCTTGCCGGTCCAGGTACTGCTGATAAAGCGCATCATTCTCAATCTGCGTGCGGATTGCCGGATCGATCGTGGCGGCTTCAGGCTGCAGCGCATTGATCTGCTCGCGCGTAACTTCAGGCATCGACAACAAACGCAGCAAGGTGCGACGCCCGCTGTCCATGTTGACGTTGATACCCGCCGCACGAAGCTCTTTAGGGCTAAAGCTGCTTTTCGACAGAATCTCCCGGCCAGCCTCTAGTGCCGTGATCTTTTGTTCGAAGGCCGCTATGCGATCTGGTCGTACACAGCCCAGCCCAACGCCGATAGGTGTCAGGCGCTGATCCGCATTATCCGCCCGCAGAGCAAGCCTGAACTCGGCCCGCGATGTAAACATGCGATAGGGTTCGGTCACGCCACGATGAATAAGATCATCAATCAACACGCCAATATAGCTGTCAGCGCGCCCAAACAGGATCTTCTCACCGCCCCGCGCATAACTGGCAGCGTTAAGGCCAGCAACCAACCCTTGCGCAGCCGCCTCTTCATAACCCGTTGTACCGTTGATTTGGCCCGCAAAAAACAGGCCCTCCAAGTCACGGGTCATAAGGGTCTGGGTCAGATCGCGAGGGTCAAAGAAATCATATTCGATCGCATAGGCTGGCTGGAGGATCTTCACATTCTCAAGGCCGACGATCGATCTCACATAAGCCTCTTGGACCTCCAGCGGCAAGGAAGAGGAAATGCCGTTGGGGTAAATCGTGTCGTCATCCAGTCCTTCCGGCTCCAGAAAGATCTGATGCGATGTCTTGTCGGCAAAGCGGACGACCTTGTCTTCGATCGACGG
>Ga0315905_10008117_pt1 | contig 10607 bp, 7 predicted proteins | sample LakEriMetagenome_5_FD_203522 | JGI IMG/M metagenome (GOLD analysis project Ga0315905, IMG submission 203522) | Freshwater fungal communities from buoy surface, Lake Erie, Ohio, United States - Buoy 4 MA121 | ecosystem: Environmental > Aquatic > Freshwater > Lake | place: USA: Lake Erie, Ohio... | reverse complement strand
TCTCGGGGGTGGCGATGCCGCTGAAAGCAAAGACCCGCCGGCCCTGGAGAAAGGTAAGCGCCTCGCGCCCGCCCGGAGCTTCCTCGGGCAGCCCGAACCGGCGGAGATGTCGCGGGCGATGAGCGCACTCGATGATGTCCGCCGCGGGATTGTGGGTGGAGATGACGCGCTCCAACTCGGGGTCGCGGCGTCCGTCGGACTTGGTGAGGAAGACGTAGTGGGCGCGGCGCAGGTGCTTGATCGGCTCCCGCAGGATGCCGCGGGGAAGCAAGTGCCCGTTGCCAAAAGGGTTGGTCTTGTCGACCAGCAGCAGGTTCAAGCTTCCTTTGAGCGGGAGATACTGGAAGCCGTCGTCCAAGACGAGGGTGTCGCAGCCGAAGCGCCGCACCGCGTAACGTCCGGCCTGGACGCGGTTCTTGTCCACCAAAACGACGACCCCCGGCAGGTTCCGCGCGAGCATCCAGGGCTCGTCGCCGGCCTCCTCGCTGCCGAGGAGCAGCCGATCGCCGTCGCTCACGACGCGGGGCGGGGGCGGCTCGGCGTGGGTGAGCCGCCACCAAGCGCGGCGCCACAGGGGGGCTCCGCGGCTCTTATAACCGCGGCTGAGAATCGCGACGCGGCGGCCGCGGTCGCGCAGCGCGCGCGCAAACTTCTCCACCACCGGGGTCTTGCCGGTGCCCCCGACCGTCAGGTTGCCGACCACGACCACGAGGCAGCCCAGCGGCTGGTCGTGCAAGATGCGATGCCGGTAAAGCCAGACGCGCGTCTGCGCCGCGGCGCTGAAGAGCCACGACAAAGCCTGCAGGAAACCACCATAGATCGCCGTGCCCGCGCCAGCGCGCCGCCCGTAGATCACGTCAACGGTGAAAAGCTCGAGGGCGTTGAGCTGCTTCTTGAGCCAAAAGGAGGACATCGGTGCGGTCGCGAAACCTAAGGTTGACGCGTCGGGCAGCGTAAACAGTTTTCGCTCGCCCGGCATCCCGCCGGACGTCCTCCCGCCCTATGAGCTACAAACTTTTTATTCCCGGCCCGATCGCCGTCTCCGAGAAGACCCTCCGCGCGATGGCCCGCCCGATGATCGGCCACCGCAGCACCGACTTCGTCGCGCTGTACCAAGCGATCCAGCCCGAACTGCAGGCGCTCGCCGGCACCCGCGACCCGGTTTACCTCTCCACCAGCAGCGCCTGGGGCGTGATGGAGGGGGCCCTGCGGAACGTCACGCGGCGCAAGGTCCTGAACTGCATGAACGGGGCGTTCTCGGACAAGTGGTACGACGTCTCGCTTCGGACCGGGAAGGCCGCCACCGCCCTCCGCTTCGACTGGGGCAAGCCCATCGATCCCGACGCGGTGCGCCGCGAGCTCGCCACCGGCGGCTACGACTCGATCACGCTCATCCACAACGAGACGTCCTGCGGCTGTATGAGCGACCTGCCCGCGCTGATGCGCGTCATCCGCGAGTTTCCGGAGGTCATCTCGATCGTCGACACCGTCAGCTCCTTCAGCGCGATGCCGCTCCCGAAGGACGAGCTGGGCATCGACATCCTTATCACCGGCTCGCAGAAGGCGCTCGCCCTGCCGCCGGGGCTAGCGCTGGTCTCCGCCTCCGCCCGCGCCCTCGAGCGCGCCGCGGGGATGGACGGACGCGGCTACTACTTTGACCTCGTCGAGTTCCAGAAGAACCACGAGCAGGGGATGACCCCGAGCACACCAGCGATCTCTCTGATCTACGCGCTGCACTCCAAGCTCGAGGACATCCGCGAGGAGGGCATCGCCAACCGCCACGCCCGCCACGCCCGCCTTAACCGCACCGTCCGCGAACACGTGCTCGCCAAGGGCTTCACGATGTTCCCGCCGCCGGGCTTCGGCTCGGTGACGCTAAACTGCTTCGCGAACAACCTCGGCTACGACCTCAGCGCGCTCAACAAAACGCTGAAGGCGAAGCACGGCCTCGTGATCGACGGCGGCTACGGCAAACTCAAGGGGAAGACCTTCCGCATCTCGAATATGGGCGACGAAACCGACGCCACGATCGCCTCGATGCTCGCCGCCTTCGACGCCGCGCTCGCCGAGACCCCGCGGGTCACCGCCGCCTGAGCCGCGGACGGCGCGGAACCCGCGCGGAAAAAAAGTAGGTCTTGCACTTCGCGGGCGCGCCGGTACCGGGTCGCGTCCCATGAAGTCACTTGTCATCGCCGAGAAGCCGTCCGTCGCGGCGGACCTCGCGCGCGCCCTCGGTAAGATCCCCAAGAAGGGGGACCACTACGAGAACGACGAGTACGTCATCTCCTACGCCGTCGGCCACGTGGTCGAGTTGGAGATGCCGGAGGACATCGACAAGAAGAAGTACGGCTTCTGGCGCCTCGAAACCCTGCCGATCATCCCAGAGAAGTTTGGCCTGAAACCAATTGAGGACGCAAAGGAACGGTTCACCGCCGTGAAGAAGCTCCTCGGCCGCAAGGACGTGGATCAGGTCGTGAACGCCTGCGACGCCGGGCGCGAGGGCGAGCTCATCTTCGCTTACCTCTACCAGCTCGCGAAGTGCCGCCTCCCGGTAAAGCGCGCGTGGATGCAGACGATGACCACCGAGGGCATCCGCGAGGCCTTCCGCAACCTCCGCGATGGCGAGCGGATGGCCGGCCTCGAGCAAGCCGCCCGCTGCCGCAGCGAGAGCGACTGGCTCATCGGCATCAACGGGACCCGTGCGCTGACGAAGCGGATGTTCGGCTCCCGCGCCGGCAACGTCGCCTCCGTCGGCCGTGTCCAGACCCCCACCCTCGCGATGGTCTACGCCCGCGAGCTGGAAATCCGCCACTTCCGCCCCCGGGATTACTGGCGCGTGACCGCCACGTTCGCCGTCCGCCAGGGCACTTACGAGGGCGTCTACCAACGCCCGGGCTTCCGCCGCGCTGAGGGCGACGAGCACGACCGCATCGACCGGATTTGGGACCGCGCAACCGCTGAGGCGGTCCACGCCGCTTGCCAAGGCCAGCCTCCGGCGCGGGTTACCGAGGAGAGGAAGGGCAGCACCCAAGCCTCGCCGCGCCTATACGACCTGACCACGCTCCAGCGCGAGGCCAACAACCGCTTCGGGCTGCCCGCCCGCCGCACGCTCCAGATCGCCCAGGCCCTCTACGAGCGCCACAAGGTCATCACCTACCCCCGCACCGACTCGCGGGCCCTCCCGGAGGATTACCAGCCGACCGTCCGTGACACCCTCCGCGCCCTTGGCGGTCCCCTCGCGCCCTTCGCCGCCCAGGTGCTCGAAGCGGGCTGGGTCCGGCCCAACAAGCGCATTTTCAACAACGCGCAGATCTCCGATCACTTCGCGATCATCCCCACCGTCAACGAGGCCCGCGGTCTCGAGGACCTTGAGGCGAAGATCTTCGATATGATCGCGCGCCGCTTCGTCGCCGCCTTCTTCCCCGCGGCCGAGTTCGACGTCACCACCCGGATCAGCACCGTCGCCCCGGGACACGACTTCAAGACCGAGGGCAAAGTGCTCACCGCCGCCGGATGGTTGGCGGTGTACGGCCGTTCGACCGTCGACGAAGACTCCCCCGATAGTCGCTCGCTGCCCCCGCTCGATCCGGCCGACGGCAACCCGCCGGCCGCGGCCACGACCGATGCGACGCTCCACGCCGAGGCGACCAAGCCGCCCCCCCGCTACACCGAGGCGACGCTGCTCTCCGCGATGGAGGGCGCCGGCAAGCTGGTGGACGACGAGGAGCTCGCCGAGGCGATGAAGGAACGCGGCCTGGGCACGCCAGCCACCCGCGCGGACACGATCGACGGCCTAATCAACCAGAAGTACATCGACCGCCCGCAGCGGGAGCTGATCCCGACCGCCAAGGCCGAGCAGCTGATCCAGTTCCTCGCCGCCGTGAAGGCCGAGGAACTGACCAAGCCGGACCTCACCGGCGAATGGGAGTTCAAGCTCCGCCAGATGGAGCAGAACCGCTTCCCGCGGGAGAAGTTTATGGCGGAGATCGTCGCCACCACGCGCGGCATCGTCGAGCGAGTGAAGGGCTTCGAGGAAGACGACTCCGTCGCCCGCGTGACCGACATCCTCTCCCCCACCGACGGCCAGCCGCTCCGGGAGACCTTGCGCGGCTACAAGTCGCAGGATGGGGAACTGATGATCTACAAGGTCATCGGCGGGCGCCGGATGGAAGAGCCGGAGGTCAAGGAACTGGTCGAGAAACGGGTCGTCGGTCCTCTCGACGGCTTCATCTCTGCCAAGACCCGTGCCCGCTTCGCCGCGACCCTCCGCCTCGCGCGCGACGAGGAAAAGGGGAAGTGGCAGGCTTCCTATGATTTCGGCGATAAGCAGGACCTCGGAACGCTCCAGCCGTTCTGGACCGACGCCGCGACGGGGGCGGAGCTCTGCGAGTCGGGCAATAGCTACGTGCTGCGCGCCCGGGAGGGCGAAGGTTGGACGCAGGCGTTCCGCGTCGGCCGGCTGATGTGCCAGAAGGCGATCCCCCGCGAGGCCGCCATCCAGCTAGTCACGACCGGCAAGACCGACCTCATCCAGGGCTTCATCTCGAAGAAGGGCCGCCCGTTCGACGCCTTCCTCAAGCGCGAGGCCGGCCGCATCGCGTGGGAGTTTCCGCCCCGCAAAGCGAAGGTGGACAAGGACGGCAACCCGATCGTCCGCAAGGCCAAGGCGCCGCTCGACCTCTCCGCCGCCCAAGTGTTGGGTCCCAGTGCGCGGCACAAGGGGGGCGAACTCGTCGCCACGGCCGAGGCCTTCTACGTGCGTAAGCCCGAGCAGGACAACCGCGTGGTCTTCACGCTGAAGCGCCAGCTCTGCGGCCGCGAGATCCCCGAGGACGAGGTCCGGCGCCTCTGCGCAGAGGGGAAAACCGGCCTAATCCCCGGCTTTATGTCGAAGCGCGGGCAGGCCTTCTCGGCTTATCTGGCCCTCTCCCCGACCGGAGCGAAGGCGGAGTTCGAGTTTCCTCCGCGCTGATCCCGGCCGCGCCGGAGATTACCCTTGCCCCGAGCAGGGCGCCTCCGGACGCTGACAGTGAACCTTTCACGTCTATGATCGTTACCACCGCGCAGCTGTTCCAGCACGCCTACGGCAAGTACGCCGTTGGCGCGTACAACATCAACAACGCCGAGCAGGCGATGGGCCTCTTCCGGGGCTGCATTGAGTCGCAGGCTCCCTTCATCATCCAGATTTCGAAGGGCGCGCGGAAGTACACCGACAAGCGGATGCTCGAGGCGATCATCCGCGCCGCCGGGGACATTTTCCCGGAGGCGATTTTCGCTGTCCACCTCGACCACGGTGACGAGGAGACCTGCTACGACTGCATCAACTCGGGCTTCTTCAGCTCGGTGATGATCGACGCCTCGCACGATCCCTTCGACCAGAACGTGGCCATCACCCGCCGCGTGGTCGAGAAGGCCCACGCCAAGGGTATCTCGGTCGAGGCCGAGCTCGGTATGCTCGGGGGCGTCGAGGAGGACATCAAGGTCGAGGAAGGCCACGCCTGCCTGACTGATCCCGAGGAGGCCAAGGAGTTCGTGGCGCGCACCGGCTGCGATTCGCTCGCCTGCGCCATCGGCACCTCGCACGGCGCCTTCAAGTTCAAGGGCAAGCAGTCGCTCCATTTCGACGTGCTGCAGAAGATCAAGGACCGCCTCCCGGGCTTTCCCCTCGTGATGCACGGCAGCTCCAGCGTGCCGAAGGACGAGGTCGACCGGATCAACCGCGCCGGCGGCCAGATCAAGGATTCGATGGGCGTGGATCCCAACGAGTACCTGCCCGCGGCGCGCCTCGGTGTGACGAAGGTCAACATCGACACGGATGGGCGACTGGTCTGGACCCGCGTGCACCGCGAGTTCTTCCGCGACAAGCCCGCCGAGTTCGACTTCCGCCCGCCGGGCAAGGTCTTCATCGACGAGTACGCCAAGTTCATCGGCAGCCGTAACCAGTTGCTCGGGAGCGCCGGCCAACTCGCCAGCCTGCGCGCCAGCCTCAGTCGCTGAGGCGACGGGCCGCACCCCGGCCGCACTTCTCTGGCTATGACCCCGACGCTCCCTCCTTTGCCGGTGGGAGCGTTGTCTTTCCTGCTCGTCGCGGTCGGGCTGGCTGGGCAGGCCCGTGCCGACGATTGGCCCCATTGGCACGGCCCGCAACGGGACAGCAGCTGGCGGGAAACCGGCGTGCTCTCCGCTTTCCCTGCTGGCGGTCCGCCGGTGCGCTGGCGCACCCCCGTCGCGGCCGGCTACAGCAGCCCCGTGGTCGCCGACGGACGCGTGTTCCTGCTCGATCGGCCGCGCTCCCAGACGCGCGGCAACACCGGCGGCGCCCTCAAACGGATGGCCGAGCCTGGCGTCGAACGCGTGCTGTGCCTCGACGAGCGGACCGGCCGCATTCTCTGGACCCACGAGTACGACTGCCCGTACGACCTCAGCTACCCCTCCGGTCCGCGGTCGGCGCCCGAGGTGGACGGCAACCGGGTTTATACCTTGGGCGCGGAAGGACACCTGCATTGCCTTGAGGCGGCGACCGGTCGCGTGCTCTGGTCCCGACACTACCCGCGCGACTTCGCCGCCCGCACCCCGCTGTGGGGCTTCGCCTCGGCTCCCGTGGTGGAGGGCGACCTGCTGCTGTGCCTGACCGGCGGCGACGCGTACACCCTGCACGCGCTGGACAAGCTCACGGGTGAGGTCCGCTGGCGAGCGCTGCCCCCGCGGGAGCCGGGCTACTCGACGCCGATCGTGGTGACTGCCGGCGGCACCCGCCAAGTACTGGTCTGGGATGCAGAAGCCATCAGCGGGCTCCGTCCGGCCACGGGTGAGATCCTTTGGAGTGTACCCTTCAAGACGAAGCTCGCGCACGCCATCGGTTCGCCGCGCCTCGCCGGCGACCGGCTCCTGCTCTCGACCTTTTTCGACGGCTCGAAACTGCTGCGGCTAGCCGCGGACCGCCCCGCCGCCACGGAGATCTGGAGCATCCGCGGCCCGAGCGAGACGAGGACCGAGGGCCTCCATAGCCTGATGGGCACCCCATTCATCGCCGATGGCCACATCTACGGCGTCTGCGCCTTCGGCCAGCTGCGGTGCCTGCGGCTCGAGACCGGGGAACGGGTGTGGGAAACGCTCGGGCCCACGACCGCCAACGGTAAGCCGGCCCGGCACGTGACCGCCTTCCTCGTCCGGCACGAGGATCGTTTCTTCCTCTACAACGAGTTGGGGCAACTGCTGCTCCTGCGCCTGACCCCGGCGGGCTGCGAGGAACTGGGTCGGGCCCAGCTAGTGAAGCCGACCAACCGAGCCGGCGTCCGGGAAGTCCATTGGTCCCATCCCGCCTTCGCCAACCGGGCCGTCCTCGTCCGCAACGACGAGGAGATCGCCGCCTTCGACCTCACCGCGCGCTAACCTGCGCGATCCGGACCGGACTCAGATGGGCGGCCGTGTCCCGTGAGCGATGCTCTGGGCGCGGAGACGCTCGACCGTCAGCCGGAAATGCTCCTCCTCCTCCGCGCGGCGCCGCGCGCCCCGGTACTCCATCTCGCCCACGATGAACACGAAAAGGAAAAGCAAGATCGCCATCGGCTGATGGAAGTACGCCCCTACCGCGCCCGCGACGGCCACGACCTTGCCGACCGTGGCCGCCCAGAACGTGGCGCGCACGTAGTCCATTTTTCCCGCCAGCAACGCCCGGAGCACGCGCCCCCCGTCCATCGGGAAGGCCGGGACCAGATTGAAGGTTCCCATCAGCAGGTTCCAGGAGAGCAGGAATTCCAGCGACCCAGCGAGGCCCGGCAGTGCGTTGGGCAGGTCATCCGCCGAGGGTGCCGGCGCGGGCAGCACCCGGAGCACGAGCCAGAGCGCCGCGGCGAGGACGAAGTTGACCGCCGGCCCCGCCAGACTGATCACCACCTCGCGCCGCGGCTCCCGGGGCATACCGTCAAACTCGGCCACGCCGCCGATGGGCAGGAGCAAAATTCGCGACACCCCGACCCCGTACCGCCGCGCGGCGAGGCAGTGGCCGAGCTCGTGCAGGACGACGCAGACAAAGAAGGCCACCAGCACCCCGCTGTGCCACCACAGCCCGGCCCAGCCTGCCTCCCGCCAACCCTGCCACGCATTGAACCCTAGCAGCAGATAAAACGAGAAGTGCAGCGAGAGCTGGATCCCCGAAACGCGGAAAAGGTTCGTTGACCAGCCAAGCATCGTCGGTGAAACAACCCCCCGAGCGCCAGGATGGCGAGCGCGCAGTGCGGCCCGGCCCGCCGCGCCCGCCGGCCGGCCGACCGTTATGTCCGACGCACCGACCCACACGCCAACCCTACTCGTCATCGATGACGACGCGGAGATCCGTTATTCGCTCTCGCGCGTGCTTTCCTCCCGGGGTTATCAGGTCGCGGAGGCTGCCAGCGGCGAGGAGGGCGTGGCCTTGGTGCGCAAGGGGCCGCCGCCCGATTTGATCTTCCTCGACGTCCGGATGGGGGGGATGAGCGGCATCGAGGCGCTGCAGCACATCCGCGCGGCCAGCCCGCGGCAGCTGGTGATCCTGATGACCGCGTTCGGCACCGCCCAGACGGCGATCGAGGCGATGAAGTTCGGCGCGTTCGACTACGTGATGAAGCCCTTCGACCCGGCGAAGGTGCTGGGCCTCGCGCAGAACGCCCTCAAGGCCCACGCGGACCTGCGGGCCGTCGGAGACTACCGCCCCACCATCAACGCGGACGATTACCGCGAGGGCATCGTCGGCAGCTCCCCGGTGATGCAGGAAGTGTTCAAGGTGATCGGCCAGGTCACCGCGAGCGACGTCACCGTGATGATCACGGGCGAGAGCGGCACCGGCAAGGAGCTGGTCGCCCGCTCCATCTGGAAACACAGCCACCGCGCCGCCCGGCCATTCATCGCCGTGAACTGCGCCGCGATCCCCGACAACCTCATCGAGAGCGAGCTGTTCGGGCACGAGAAGGGCTCCTTCACCGGCGCCACCGGCCAGCGCCTCGGCAAGTTCGAGCTCTGCGACGGCGGCACCATCTTCCTCGACGAGATCGGGGACATGGCCCTCGCCACCCAGACGAAGATCCTCCGCGTCCTCCAGCAGGGCGAAATCCAGCGCGTCGGCGGCACCGAGATGATCCGCGTGGACGTTCGCATCCTCGCCGCGACCAACAAGGACCTCGAGGCGATGGTTCGCGAAAAGACCTTCCGCGAGGACCTGTACTACCGGCTCAACGTCGTACGTATCCGGATGCCCGCCCTGCGGGAGCGCGGCGAGGACATCCCTCAGATCGTGGATTTCTGCCTCCAGAACCTCGCGCGCCAACGCAAGACGCGCGTGACCAAGGTCTCGCCGGAGGCCCTCGCACTGCTGCTCCGGCACGGCTGGCCGGGCAACGTCCGGGAGCTGGAGAACACCATCTACCGCAGCGCCGTGGTGGCGCAGGGTGACGCGATTCTCGTGAAGGACCTGCCGGCGGAGCTCGGCGGTGGTCACTCCAGCGCGCCGTTCGCCGTAGCAGTCCCTACCACGGAAGCCGCCCCCGTGCCGCCGCCGGCCGCTCCGCCGGCGCCGCCGCCCCGCCCGCTGGATGAACTGCTCGACGAGGTCTTCGCCCGCGTTTCCTCCAGCGGGGAACCGCTCCTGCCGTTCCTTGAGCGGGAGATGACCGCGCGCGCCACGCGGGCCGGTCACGCTCCGCCCGCCCCCGCGCCGGCGCCCAAACCCGCGCCCAAGCCGGCCGCCATGCGGAGCAAGGCTCGCAAGTGAACCCTCCGGCCCACCCTTCGCTGCGCCTCGTCCTCGCCTCGGGCAACCCGCACAAGGTGGCCGAGATGCAGGCGCTCGCCGCCGAGTCCGGCCTCGCCCTTGAACTACTGCCCGCGACGGCGTTTGGCGGGATGCCCCCGGTCGCGGAAGACACCGGCACTTTCGCGGGGAATGCCCGCCGGAAGGCGCTCGCCCTGCGCGCCCGCCTGCCGGAGGGACACTGGTCGCTGGCGGACGACAGCGGCCTCTGCGTCGATGCCCTCGACGGCGCACCGGGCGTCGAATCGGCCTACTATGCCGGTCCCGCCGGCGACCCGGCCGCCAACCTCGCCAAGCTCGTCGCGGCGATGACGGACGTGCCCCCGGCCCGCCGCGGCGCCCACTTCGTCTGCGTCCTTTGCCTGGTGGATCCCGCCGGCCGGGAAAGCCTCTTTGAGGGCCGCTGCGCGGGGCGCCTCGCGCTGACCCCCGACGGTGGCGGCGGCTTCGGCTACGACCCCCTCTTCATCCCGGAGGGGCAATCCGCGACCCTCGCCCGCCTCGGGGACGCGGCCAAGAACCGCCTGAGCCACCGGGCCCGCGCCTGGTCCGCCCTCGCGGCGGCCTTCCGCCACGGAGTGCTGGGCGCCGCCTAACGGGGCTTCCGCCTCAGCGGAGCAGCCAGTCCAGCGCGGCCGACAAGGCGCCCTCCGCGGCACCGCCGTGGCGTTGGAGATTGGCCGTTCCGGATGCCGCCGCATAAGCGCGGGCCGCGATCGCATCTCCTTCCGGCTCCCCGGCGACCCAGAGCGGATGCGGCGCGCTGAGCGCCAGCAAACCCGGGACATCAAGATACTTGGCCCCGCCGGGCAGGAACCGCGGA
>Ga0315905_10008115_pt1 | contig 10608 bp, 12 predicted proteins | sample LakEriMetagenome_5_FD_203522 | JGI IMG/M metagenome (GOLD analysis project Ga0315905, IMG submission 203522) | Freshwater fungal communities from buoy surface, Lake Erie, Ohio, United States - Buoy 4 MA121 | ecosystem: Environmental > Aquatic > Freshwater > Lake | place: USA: Lake Erie, Ohio... | reverse complement strand
TCATTGGCTCGGCGTAATTCCCGATTCTCTCGCTCCAAGGCCTTGAGTTGCTCGCGCTCGCTGCTGGTCACGCCCTCGCGCTGCCCTGAGTCCACCTCAGCTTTCTTGACCCACTCCAGCAACGTTGGGGGTACACAGCCAACCTTGGGCGCAATGGACTCAATTGCAGCCCACAAAGAGGGGTACTCTCCACGATGCTCCTGCACCATGCGCACAGCGCGTGCGCGCATTTCTGGTGAAAAACGATTCGATTTCTTGTTCATGGCTCCATCTTCTCAGAGTTTGGAGCCTCCTCAATACCCGGGGCGATTCAGTCGGGGCCAACTCAGGTCAAAAACTTAAACTCTGTCGGGGTAATGAACCCTGTCAACTTATGCCTTTTGCCAAGCGCTTAATGCGTCACGCATGGGCGCTGGGATATCAACCCGCTGGCGCACATCTCGACCAATGCAAATGGGGGAAAAACGGCCGCTGAAGATGGCCTGCCCATTGTTTTTTTGGGCTTCGACATGAAAGTCGTAACTGTGGGGCCTCACCTCGCCCACATGCCCGTGCATCTCAAAAACGTCTTCGGGCCACAGAGCGGCGTGGAACACCAAGTCCATGCCTTTGCAAGGCGTGTCCACGCCCAAACCACGCAGCCATTGGGCGTAATGGCCGCCACCGATTTCGTCAAAAAAGTAGCTGACTGCCAGCAGAAGGTATTCGGTGAATTTTCCGGTGTAGACCACGCCCGCTGGGTCGCAGTCGGCCCAGCGCACGCGTTTTTGCACCACAAAGGGGTGGCGCGACAGCAGTTGCTCGTAGGTTTTCAAACTCACGCGACCAGTCCCGCAGGGGTCGGCAAATTTTGAGGCTCTGCGATGCCCAATGCCACCCACTGCGCATACAACGACGGGTATTGCTGCGCCAAACGCAGATCGCTCATTCGGCCAGTGCGGGTCATGAAGGCATACACAAATTCATGGGGGTTGTGCTGCTGCATCCATTGGCCCATGTGCTCATACCAGGTATAGGACTTGCGCGAAGCCTCCAAAAGCTTTTCTTTGTCTTTGCCACGCACCTGGGCAAAGCGCTGCAGCCTTTCCAAATATGTAGGCACAGGCTCGCCTGCCATAGAGGGCGCTGTCAAGGCATCGGCCAAGGCGATGGCGTCCTCCATGGCGATGCGGGTGCCCGAGCCAATGGAGAAGTGCGCGCTGGTTTGCGCATCACCGATCAACACCTGGTTGCCTACGTGCCACTGCCGGGTCTGAATCAACGGAAATTGGCGCCAGTTGGAGTGGTTGGAAATCAAGCCATGGCCCTGCAATTCGGGGGCAAAAATCTCCTCGCACAGGGCTTGACGCTGTGTGTCACTCATGGCCTCCATTCCCAAGCGGTCCCAGGTGGCGTGGTCACACTCCGCGACAAAGGTGCTGCCCGTGGCGCAATAGGCGTAGTAATGGGCCACAAACGCACCCCCTTGCCATTGCCGAAACACCAAGGCCGAGCGCTCAAAAACCTTGGCCGTGCCAAACCAAGCAAAGTGATTGCTCAAAGACCCGCGCGTGGCCCCAAATGCTTGCTCGTGTGCAGCCCGAACCACTGAATTGACACCATCTGCACCGACCACCACATCGGCGCCTCCCCAGCCCATGTCAGCCAAGGCGTCTGGGTGGTCTATGCGCACACCGTGGCGCACGTCCACACCGAGTTGGAGGGCGGTTTGTTGCAGCGCACGCAGCAAATCAATGCGGGCAATGGCACCGCCTTTGGCCGGATGGACCATGTGGATGGGTGTTTCTTTGACCAGGATGGTTTGCTCACCATTGAAGGTCATGCGCTCGATCAATTGTTGGTACACCTGCGCGTCGGCGGCTTGCAAACGGTGCAAGCCCGAATCAGCCAACACCACGCCAAACCCGAAAGTGGAATCGGCGCCGTTTTGTTCCAGCACCAAGACCTGCGCATCGGGTTGGCGGCGCTTGACCAGGATGGCCAAGTACAAGCCAGAAGGACCACCACCAATGACCGCCAGCTTCATAGCGCATCTCCCTCGATGACCAATTGGTCGTTGTCGAATTGGGTGATCCGCCCTTGCAAACCGCCGGTCAATGCGCCATGCCACACGGCCGGTTTGAAGCCCAGGGCCTTGCGCTCAAAGCGCAGGGTGTGCGGGTGGTGTATACGCCAATAACCTGCATGCGGTCCATGCACTTGCCAATCGGCAACAGCCTTGGCGTGCGTGACCAAGGGTAAAAACTCGGGAACGTTCAACACAAAAATGCTGGGCATCAATGGGCTCCCAATGGCGCATCAAATTGGCTTTGTAACTGCCGGCCTTTGGCCTGCCAGACCTGGTCGATGTGCTGCAACCGATTGGTCCCACTTTGCTCTATGGCCATGGCTGCAGTCATGGTCCGGTGCGCGTCATCATGGTCAACCGCTTCAAACGGCCTGACCTGCCAGGTCACCTCCAGTGGGTAACCATTGGGGTCATTGAAGTAAATCGATTCGATCACCTCGTGGCGTATTTGATACTTCACGTTGACGCCCACGGCCTCCAACTGAGCACGACATGCGAACAACTCTTCACGGGTATTCACTCGCCAAGCCGTGTGCGTGGCGCGAAAACGGTAGTCATCTCGGGCCAGCGCAAACTCAGGGGCTTCAGTGCCCAGGTAGTAAAAAAAAGCAATGGTGCTGCCGTTGCCACTGTCAAAGAAAAAGTGCAAAAAGTCGGCATGGTCCTCAGGGCCCCATCCGCGTGCTGAAATGGCGTGCACCAAGGGCAAGCCCATGAGGTCGCGGTAAAAATGCACGGTCTCCGACAACTTCCAGGTGGGCCTGGCCGTGTGGTGAACACCCGCAATCGGGATGGGTTGGGTGGCCATCGGCAGGGCTGTCATGTTGTGAACTCCGGAATCTTCATTGGTTGGTATTCTCAACATCGAGTATTTCTTTGATCCTCACCTTGAGCGCCGGCTTGTTGAGTTTGCCAGCCTTGGTCAGCGGCAACTCTGCCACCACCTCGATTCGCTCGGGCCATTTGAATTTGGCCAAACCCTGGGCTTTTAAAAAGTCACCTACGTCTTTCACGCTGGGAACCTGGGCAGCATCGGTCAAAGTCATGAAAGCACAAATGCGCTCGCCATACACCGGGTCGGGCATGCCCACCACCGCTGAGGTGAACACCTTGGGGTGACGGTTGAGCAGGTTTTCTACCTCCTCGCAATTGACCTTTTCACCAGCCCGGTCCACCACGTCTTTGGTGCGGCCCCTGAACTGATAGAAGCGCTGACCGCCCAGGTCGTGAAACGCCATCAGATCCCCCGAACGGTAATAACCATGGCTGGTGAAGGTCTCTTTGTTGCGCTCGGCGGCATCGTAATAGCCGTGGATGGTGTATGGGCCTAAAAACGCACATTCGCCTTCAACGCCGGGCTCGGTGATTTCGATTTCTGTGCCGACTTGAAACAGCTTGACCCGATCTTTGGGCGAGATGGGCCGCCCGTGCATGGTGTCTTGCGCCAACAAGGGGTCCGCGGCCAAGGTGAACATCATCACACCTTCGGTCATGCCAAACACATGGTGCACGGTGCAGCCCAACAACTCACGCAGCGAGGGCGCATTGTTGGCACTGATGACGCCGCGCAAATCGGCAACTGGCAAAGCGCCCGAGGCAATCGCGGGGCGCAGTTTTTCCACAATCGGGCCACCCATCACCGTCCAGGTGGGTTTGAAGACCTTGAACACATGGACCATGGCCGCAGGGGTCAGGTCAGCCGCCACCGCCACCATACCGCCCGTGAACAACATGGGGCCAAAGCAGGCACCCATATTCAGGTTGTGCATCATGGGCATGGGCACAAACAAACGGTCATCGGGTGAATAGCCAACAAACTGAGCCACTGCGCGCATGTTGTAGACATACTCGTTGTGAAAGCGCGGAATGATTTTGGGCACACCTGTGGTGCCGCCCGACAACTGAAACACCGCGACTTGGAAAGGATCATGGGGTACCTCAGCCAACACCTCGCGAGCGCGGTCCAATGGCATGCCATCGATCAGTCCTTGCATCGACACAGCCTGACCACGCGCTTCACCCCGAGCCTGCACGATCCAGCTCACGCTGGGGATGCGTTCGCGCATGGATTGGGCAAAGTCCACATCATCAAATTTGGGGTCGTCGCCCTGCACAAAGTGCATGCGGGCCTTGGCGTGATTGCCCAAATATCCGATTTCCTGTTCGCGGTGCGCGGACAAGGTGCAAATGGGGATCAGCCCCGCTTTCAAGCAAGCGTAAAAACAAATGATGAGCTCAGGGCAATTGGCAATTTGAAAGATCACTCGGTCCAAGGGTTTGAGGCCCAAAGCCAAATAAGCCGCGCCCAATCGGTCGGTGACCTCATCGAGCTGGGCATAGGTGTATTCAACATCTGCGCTGACCAAGGCGCGGCGGTGTGCATGTTGTTTGCAAGACGCACGAAGTGCATCGGCCATGGTTTCTTGGGTCAACAAACCGGCGTCGATGTACTCTTGCAGTTCGTGCGCAGGGGCATACACCACCCCAGGCATGGGGTTAAGCACTTGGTGTAGGGTGGCTTGCAACATGGTTAAACCTTGAGGTCAGGTGGGGTCATTCAGGCTTAAGGCCCAAATCACGGATCACACCACCAAACAAAGCTTTTTGCTGGGACAAAAACTTTTGCGTGTCGGCCACGCTGCCAGGTGTGGGATAGAGAACAAACTCGCGAAACTTGGCCTGCACATCAGGTTCTTGCATCGCTTTGTTGACGTCTGCATTGACCCGCTGCAAAACGGCAGTCGGCGTGCCTTTGGGTGCGAGCATCATGAACCAACCAGAAACATTCAAACCCGGAACCGATTTGTTGGCCAAGGGAATGCCTTCAAACCCTGGCAGTTCCGTCTCGGAAGCCACGGCCAACATTTTCATGCGCCCGGCTTTGACCAATGCCACCAAAGGTCCACCCCCATCGACATACATATTGATGTCGCCATTGACCACAGCCTGCACGCCCTGGCCGGTGTTGGCAAATGAAACTTGTTGGAATTTGGTGCCAGTTTTGAGGCCCATGAGTTCAGCTGCCAAGTGGGGAATTGATGTGCGAGTGGGGTTGCCCACCGAAACCGCTTCGGGCTTGGCTCGCACCATTGCAATCGCTTCGGTCAGATTTTTGGCCGGATGATTGGGGTTGGCCACAAACACCATGGGACTGATGCCCACCATGGCCACGCTGTCAAAGTCGCGCTCGGCGTCGTAGCTGGCTTCTTTATAGGTGAAGGGTGTGACCACCAATACAGCCGCTTGTGCCAAGGTCATGGTGTGGCCGTCGTTGGGAGCTGCTTTGAGCAAGTTCATGGCCACAATGCCACCAGCTCCAGGCTTGTTATCGATGAGCACCTGCTGGCCCAATGTTTTGGACAGTTTGTCACCAATGATGCGCGCGGCAATGTCCGGTGCAGAACCCGCCGGCGCTGGCACGATCAAACGTATTGACTTTGTCGGCCAGGCTTGCGCCATGGCTTGCGCGGCGACCAAACCCAATGCCAGGCCCATGCAGGCGATGCGTGATTTTTTTAACAAGTTCATGCTGATGTCTCCGATGTGGTGATGGATAAAGTGTTTGTATTCAGTGCGGTCTTTGCAACCATTGCTGCACCAACTGGCCCGCCACAATTTGGCCAGACTCTTCGCCCTCTGCCAGTGCATGGCCGTGGTGGTTGCCGCGCACGCGGTGCCTTTGCTTTTCAGTGCTGGCCAAGTTGTCGTAAATAGCGCTCATGTCGCCAGGGAATGCCGCCTGATCGCCGGTGTATTCGATCATCAAAGTGGGCATGTGGATGTCTGCAGTGCATTTGGCAAAACTGGCGTTGGAGCTGATGCCCGACCAAGTGGACAACCAAGATTCGGGGGTGAGCAAGCGGGCAAATCCCACACTGCCCAAATTGGAAGCCCATGGGTCGCGCCCCCACAAAGTACCGACGGTACGGTCCGATGGGTCAAGGGACAAATCCCAACAGCGCAAATCTGCATCGGTGCGCCACATTTGCATGATGGGGGTGTGCGCCGCTTTGCGTTTCATCGCGGCAGAAACATTGCCGGCTTTGACCTGCTTGCGCGCTTGATGGCGCTCTTGAATCATTTGTCGGGCCACATCGTCCATGCGCTGTGCCCGCACTTGTTGGGCTTGGCGGTAGCGCTGCACAAAGTCAGCGCTGTAATGGGACGATTGCGGTGGCTGGGCAAACCCATTGGCCGCATCAAATGGGTCTAAAGCGGGGTCTGTGGAAAATGCATCCGACTCATCCACCACCGATGGGTCTAAGGCGTTCATCAGCAATGCGCCCTGACCCGGGTGGGGGGACACCAAAATCAACTCGTCAGCCTGCGGCATGTCCGCACCCGCCAGATCAATGGTGCGACCCCCAGGCGTTTGGTTCAGGCGCGATGCAGGTGCCAGGCCCGACTGCTGAATATAAAAGGCATACAAGCTCGCACCACCTGAATTACCGAGCAACACCACCCGCTCAAACCCCAATTTGCGCAAATGAACCATGCCAGCCGCGACATCCAAGAGCGCCGCCTCATGCTCCAAGCGCAAATCATTGCCAATGGAGCGCGGCGCTTGCACCCATGCTGCACACCCGGCATCGAGCACATCGGGCACAAGATAAGGCGTGCCGGTGAATTCGCGTGGGTGCATCAAACACACCACGGTTTTTTCATGCCCTGTTTGGCTGTACAACAAGCCCAAACTGCGCTGATCGTCAGCGGTTCGCAATGCCACAGGCGCGGTTTGAAATGCCCGCGCCATGCGCGCTGGGCTCCACCCTGCACCGCGCAAGCCTGCGGTGACCCGGGGTTTTGGAGTATGTTCAACCATGTTGGATTGGGTTTTAATTTATATGGTCTCAATTAAACAATTGAGAGCCTCTGAATTAAATTGGTGAAAACCCCCGACCCAGCCCATCGCTTGTTTTTGTGACCATGCCTGCCGCTCAACGCAAACCCCTCACCACCTCACTCGCGCGAAAACGCGGCCGCCCCAGTAAAGTCGCTGGGCGCGAAGGCCCGGTACTCAGCGTACTGAGCCGCGAAGAAATTCTTGACAAAGCCACCTTGATGGCCAAAACCCAGCCGCTGGAGGAGATTTCCATGGTGGGCTTGGCCCGGGAGTTGAATGTGGCCCCAGCGCTCATTCACTACTACGTGGGAACGCGCGACGACCTGATCTCTGGCGTGGCCAATCGCTACAAACAGGTTTTGTTGAAGCGCGCTCGCCCCCTCACGGGCAATTGGAGCGAGGACTTGGTGCAAGAAGCCAAAATGTCTTTCAAAACCAATGTGGAATACGGCGGTGTGTTGCGCTACATGATGTCGCACAACCGATTTCGCCTGTTTCAGCAGGTGAGTGAGGGGGAGATTGACCACGGGGTGCTGTACCTGGAACGCTTGGCAGGCATTTTCCGCTCTGGCGGCTTCAAGCCCCAACAAGCTGCCATCGCTTGCCACCTGTATTTGCAATATGTGATGACCAGCGCGTATGCCGAGGTGTCGCGTCAGCTGCCAGGGTTTCACCAAGACTACATCTTGTCTAAATTTGCCACTCACCCCATGGGCACATTGCCCAACGCGGGCTACCTGTTGCCGCACTTTGCCAGTCTCGATACCGCCACTGCTTTTCCGGCAGGTTTGCGCTTGCTGATCGACGGATTCCGGCAATGGTTACCGCCACAACCCAAAGCCAAACCGATCAAGCCCCACACGCCTGCGCAGAAAGCCCATAAATGACCTCCCCATCCACCCTTCAAACCCAAGTGGTCATCGCTGGCGCCGGCCCCAGCGGCATGATGCTGGCAATCGAATTGGGCGTGCGTGGCATCCCCTGTGTGTTGATCGACAAGCTGATCGACCCACCCCCATACCCCAAAGCCAATGCGACATCTGCCCGCACGATGGAGCACTACCGTCGGCGCGGGTTTGCCTCGGAGATTCGCGCTTTAGGGCTAGAGCCCACCCACCCGCAAGATGTGATGTATTGCACCCGCTTGAGTGGTCATGAATTGGCCCGCTTTCGCATGCCCACACGCGAAGAAGCGCGCTTGCGCAGCGCATTTGGCGACTTGGGCGAGCATGCCTGGCCCACGCCAGAACTGCCCCAACGCGCCCAGCAAATGTTCATTGAGCCTGTCCTGCGCCAACAAGTGGCCAAATACTCCAGTGTCACCACCCTATATGGCTGGGAAGTCACCCATGCACAAGATGGGCCCTTGCACGCCCAATTGAAAGCCAAACATGTTCAGGACGATGTGGCGCTGGCAGTGCAGGCCCGCTATCTGGTGGGATGTGATGGGCCGCGCAGCTTGGTGCGCCACGCCATGGGGGCGCAATTTGAAGGGGCCAGCCAAGAACAACGCGACTTTTTTGGCGGTCAAATGCTGTCCATCCACTTTCGGTCCCCCGATTTGTATGCCAAGCTCAAACATGGGCCGCTGCAACGACGTGCTTGGCAAAGTTGGCTAGTCAATCCTGAGCTGCGCGGCCTTTTGGTCGCCGTCAACGGCATCGACTTGTTCAACATGGGCATTCAACTCAAGCCCGGGCAAGGACCTGAGGATATCGATCTGACCTGGGTGTTTGAAACCCTCACTGGCCTGCGGCCAGTACCATTTGAGTACCACATCATCCATGTGGGCACTTGGACGGCTGGCTATTCCTTGGTGTGTGACAAATACCGCGAAGGCCGCTTGTTCATCGCTGGAGATGCCGCCCATTTGTTCACACCCACCGGTGGGATGGGCTACAACACCAGCGTCGATGATGCCGTCAATTTAGGCTGGAAGTTGGCCGCAGTTTGTCAAGGCTGGGCCCCTGAAACACTGCTGGACACCTATGCCGCCGAACGCTGTCCCATTGCCCATCGAAACACAGCATTTGCGCGTCGAATGGCGCAAAGCATTGGATTGGTCACCATCGATACTCAACTGGAAAGTCCTAACTCGATGGGGGAAGAAAGTCGCCAGCAACTGGGTGCAGCCCTGCTCTTGCATGCGCAAACCGAATTCAATATTCCAGGACTGCAGTTGGGGCTGCGCTATGTCAGCGACATCATCGCCACAGAAGACTCACCCCCGCCACCGGATGAGCCCAACGCTTATGTCCCATCTGGGTATCCAGGCGCCCGAGCGCCCCACTTGAGTACCAGTGATCTCCAGCGCTCATTGCTCGACCTGTTGGGTCCAGACTTCACATTGCTGGCCCTGGCACCACATCTGCCCCAGCAAAACTGGGAAATCCAAGCCAAAAACCTGGGGCTGCCCATGTTATTTCTGGAGCACCTAGACCCCGAAGCCCGGCAGCTCTATGGCGCCGATTTGGTGCTGATCCGCCCTGATCACCACATAGCTTGGCGTGGTGGGTTTGAAGCGTCAGCAGCCCATGTCTTGGCTCAGGCGATAGGTCGTAGCTTGCCCACCTGAGTACGGCCGGACATCACCCGCGCGGCGGTGCCATTTTGTTCACCTCGTCCTTGAGGTCATTGATGGCCAGTTTGATCATACGGCTCATCTCGTTCAAAGCTTCGCGATGGGTTGGAAACACTTGATGCAAAACATACGAGTCCGGCTCGAATTTGGAAAATTCATCATGTGCAAGGACATGATGCAACTGGTCTTGTTCAATCAAATACCAAGTTCTTTTTATTTGCATGCGCACTTCTTTTTGGGTCACAGATCAGCGGGCTTCAACGGACAGATTTTATTTCTTTAAGTCTTTGTTGCGCTTTTCCTGCGTCTGTGTATTCAATGCCGCCAGGGGTGAGCGCACGCGCAGCCAGTCTGCATCGCGGTAAGCGGCTGCCAGCAGGTACTAGAGCGCAGGCACCTCGGGCAAGCACTAGATGATGCGCTCATAATCTTCTAGGCGTTGGTCACCCGCCTCGATCTTGTTGCCGGCCACGGAAACCTTTTGCGCGGTGTTGGACAGCACCATGTGCACCATCAGGGCTGACAATAAATTGGCACTGCTGGACAAGTTGGTGTGGATACCCAAGTTCGCCAAAACATGAGTATTCATGTCTTGGTTAGAAATGACGGGAAAATTGGGCAGAAACGAGCGCACCCAATCCATGGTGTGGCTAGCATTGTTGGTTTGGTCAATCAAGCCCTGGATGCGCCTGGGTGCTAGTTCAACAACTCACTGAGCAGCGCGGGTTGAGGTGAGCAGGCCCCGCATAGACGTGAGAGGCCAAATACAACTTGACGCCCATAGAGCCAACCTTTTGAACAGTACAAGCACACCTTATTGAAAAATCACTTCCAGCGAAGATCTAATTTGCGATTGTGTGCTGCGCAATCGCGCAAGTAAAGGTTAATGAGGCTTTGGTACGGAATGCCAACTTGCTCAGAAATACCTTTGAAGTACCCGATTGAGTCCTCATCCAAACGTATGGTGATCTGCTTCTTGAGTTGTGCAGCATAAGGATTCTTGCGAGCCTTGCTGAAATCATATTCTTTTCTCATGGTGAACCTTTCATCGGTATTGCTTGGATTCATGGCTTGTGGCTTTTCGAGCAGAAATGATTCTGATCACGTTACCGTGCT
>Ga0315905_10008114_pt1 | contig 10608 bp, 7 predicted proteins | sample LakEriMetagenome_5_FD_203522 | JGI IMG/M metagenome (GOLD analysis project Ga0315905, IMG submission 203522) | Freshwater fungal communities from buoy surface, Lake Erie, Ohio, United States - Buoy 4 MA121 | ecosystem: Environmental > Aquatic > Freshwater > Lake | place: USA: Lake Erie, Ohio... | reverse complement strand
CCTTGAGGAGCGTGGTCTTTGGGAATCGGGGAGGCGCATGGGGTTAAAGGGGACTGCCGTCATGATGGAAACCGGTCAGCATCCTGCAAGGCCGCAGATGCTGCCTTGCCTTTAATCGTCCTGTCATTTTCCACCAGTCGCGATGCGGTCGAGGGTACGGCGCATGATGGCGAGGGCGGTATTGATTTCGTCTGTGGAGACATTGAGAGGAGGGAGCCAGCGGACGACGAGAGGGCCTGCGGCGACGGTGAGGAGGCCATCGGCCATGAGGGCTTTGACGACGGTCATGGAGGCCATGCCGTCATCGGGTTTCCATGAGCCGGAGGCTTCCAGGGCTGCGGGGTTGATTTCGAAGCCGATGAGGAGGCCGAGGCCTCTGGCTGAGGCGATGAGCGGGTGGTGCCATGCGTTGACGGTGCGGACGATGTCAGCGCCGAGGGAGGCGGAGGCTGCGCAGAGGTTGAGGCGTTTGATTTCGGAGAGGACGGCGAGGGCGACGGCGCAGCCGAGGGGGTTGCCGCCGTAGGTGGTGCCGTGGGAGCCTGGTCCGAGGACGTCGCAGAGGGGGAGGTGGTCGGAGGAGGAGACTGGGCGGTCGCGGATCCAGACGGCGCCGAGGGGGAAGCCGCCGGCGATGCCCTTGGCCCAACTGACGGCGTCCGGGGTGAGGTTTGGGGCGATGGGTTTCCAGCCGCACCAATGGCCGGTGCGGCCGAGGCCGGACTGGACCTCGTCGAGGAGGAGGAGGGCGTTGTGGCGGCGGCAGAGTTGTTCGCAGGCTTGGAGGAATTCTGGGGAGGCGATGTGGATGCCGCCTTCGCCTTGGACTGGTTCGAGGAGGATGGCGACGGTGTCTTCGTTGAAGGCGGCTTCGAGGGCGGCGATGTCGTTGAAGGGGAGGTGGGAGAAGCCTTCGAGGAGAGGGCCGAAGCCTGCCTTGACCTTATCCTGGCCGGTGGCGGAGATGCCGCCGAAGGTTCTGCCGTGGAAGCTGTTGTTGAAGGTGATGATGCCGCGGCGCGGGGAGCCGTCGGCTTTGGGGGTGAGGTGGCCGAATTTGCGAGCGAGTTTGAGGAGGGCTTCGTTGGCTTCGGCACCGGAGTTGCAGAAGAGGCACTTGCCGGGTGCATCCATGACGGTTTCGACGAGGAAGCGGCCGAGTTCGCCCTGGCCGCGGATCTGGTACCAGTTGGAGCAGTGGATGAGGCGGTGGCCTTGTTCGGTGAGGGCGGTGGTGATGGCCGGGGGGCAGTGGCCGAGCGAGCAGACGGCGACGCCGCCGCCGAAGTCGAGGAACTGGCGGCCGCTTTCGTCGTAGAGCCATGAGCCGTCGCCGCGTGCGGGGGCGAGGGGGAGGCGGCCGTAGTTCGGGACGGTGTATTTTGCGAGGAGTTGGGCAGTGGAGGAGGAGGAGGCCTCGGCGACCGCGGGGACGGGAACGTTCATGGGATGGGGCGGCTGGAGAGTGGGGAATCAGGGCACGATTTCGGTGCCGATGCCCTGATTGGTGAAGATTTCGAGGAGGAGGCTGTGGGGGATGCGGCCGTCGATCATGTGGACCTTCTGGACGCCTGCATCGAGGGCGGAGAGAGCGGAGCGGACCTTGGGGATCATGCCGCCGGTGATGACGCGTTCATTGACGAGACGTTCGACGCCGGCGCGGTCTAGAGAGGGGATGAGGGAGGCGGGGTCTGCGGGGTTGAGCATGACGCCGAGGACGTCGGAGATGTAGACGAATTTGGAGGCCCGGAGTTTACCGGCGAGGGAGGCTGCGGCGATGTCTGCATTGACGTTGAGGACGTGGTCGGTGCCTTCTTCGCTGGCGACTGGGGAGATGACGGGTACTTCCTCGCGATGGATGGCGGAGAGGACCTCGGCGTGGTTAAAGCCGTGGACAGAGCCGACGAAGCCGAGGTCGACGGGATGGCCGTCTTCGCCTTTTACGGGAGGGGAGCGGTGGCCGAGGAAGACGTCGCGGCCGCGGAGGCCGACGGCGCGGCCGCCGAAGCGGCGGATGGTGTCGACGAGGTCCCGATTGACGACGTTCTGGAGGGTGTCTTCGACGATGGAAATGGCTTGAGCGTCAGTGACGCGGAGGCCGCCGACGAAGCGAGCGGGGAGGCCTTTTTCGGCCATGGCTTTGGAGATGGCCTTGCCGCCGCCGTGGACGACGACTGGATTGATGCCGGCGAGTTCCATGAAGACGATGTCGCGGAGGAGGCCCTGGACGAGGTCTGGGTCGTCCATGGCGCTGCCGCCGAATTTGATGAGGAAGGTTTGGCCGCGGAAGCGCTGGAGCCATGGCATGGCCTCGATGAGGACACTGGCTTTTGCGATTTGTTCGGCAAAACGTTCGTTCGTCGTCTGGATCATGGGAAAGCTGGTGAGGAGGGGCTTTTGTAGCACAAGTGCAAGGGAATGCGGGCTGAAAAATGGGGAAGAAGGCGTGGGTGGCGGGGGCTGGGGAGGGGGATGAGCCCCGATTCCGGGAGATTTTCCCGTTGCGTGGAGGCGTACTGTCTTGGAGGAGAATGGGCGCATTTTGCGACGAACTTTGGAGAGCGGCCCCCCGTGAGCTGAGGAATCAGGGAGTTGCAAAGCTTCAAAATTTTCCGTCTTTCTGCTTGTGAAATTTTTCACAAGCTCATACGATCCAGTCCGCTTCTCCATTCACCCATGGCCAATATCTTTCCTCGCTGGACGAATACGCTGCCGCTGAAGCTGCTGATTGCCCTCGGATTTGTCGGCGCAGCAGTTGCTGCAGGGGTGACATATTATTTCACCCAGGAGTATACGAACAAGGGTTACATGCCCTCGCAGCCGATACCGTTTTCGCATGAACTGCATGCGGGTCAGGTGGGACTGGACTGTCGGTATTGTCACAGTTTTGTGGAGCAATCGGGGCATGCGAACGTGCCGTCTTCGAATACGTGCTGGAACTGTCACCAGCATGTGAAGACGAACAGCCCACAGATTGCGAAGATCAAGGAGAGTGTGGAGACTGGGAAGCCGATACAGTGGGTGAAGGTGCACAAGGTGCCTGACTACGCGTATTTCAATCATAGTGTCCATGTGAACAGCGGGGTGTCGTGTGTGAGCTGTCACGGTAAGATTAATGAGATGCCGGTGGTGTTTCAGGACCAGAGCCAGAGCATGGGCTGGTGTCTTGACTGTCACCGGGCGCCTGAGAATCACCTGAGGCCGCTGGATAAGGTCACCAATCTGAACTGGACGGCGAAGGACGCTGGCCGGGAGCAGAAGGAGATGGGCGAGAAGCTCAAAGCCGCGTGGAAGATTAATCCTCCCGAGAATTGCGCCGGCTGTCACCGTTGATTTTCCCAACCCCTGCAACCTGCTGAAATTCAGCCCACGACCGCAGAAACTTTCCGGAACGCGATGAAACGCATTTGGCACCATCCTGAAGAACCTAAGACTGGCAAACGCTTCTGGCGCAGCCTTTCACAGCTTGCGAAGACCCCTGCATCTCAGGAGTGGCTCGACCGCGAGTTTCCTACTGGTGTGGCGGAGATGAAGGACGAGGCGGACGCGGAGACGAGTCGCCGGTCATTTTTGAAGCTGATGGGGGCGAGTACGGCGATGGCCGGGATGGCGGCATGCCGTCGGCCTGAGTTGCATCTGACGCCGTATGCGAAGTCGCCGGAGTGGGTGATTCCCGGGAAGATTCTGTTTTATGCGACGGCGATGCCGCGGTCGGGTGGGGGTGTTCCGCTGGTGGTGCACACGCACGAGGGACGTCCGACACATTTGCAGGGGAACAAGCTGCATCCGGACAGCAATGGTGGGCTCGACAGCCAGACGCAGGCGTCGATTCTGAATTTGTATGATCCTGAGCGGGCTAAGGAGATCCTGAATTTTGGTAAGCCTGTGAAGACCGAGGATTTCCTTGGATTTATTGAGAAGAAGAAGGCGGAGTGGGCTGGGAAAGAAGGCGAGGGGATGGCGATTCTGATTGATGAGACGGTGGCTCCGACGCGTGAGCGTCTGCTGGGTGAAGTGGTTAAGAAGTTCCCGAAGGCGAAGGTGTACCAGCACGAGGCATTTGGGGCGGTGAACGCGAGGCAAGCGTACGCGGCGGCCTTTGGGCCTGGGAGTGCCGCGCTGTATCATTTTGAGAAGGCGGACCGGGTGTTTGCGCTCGACTGTGATTTTCTTGGACTCGATCGGCTAGGCAACAAGTCGGTGGGTGAGTTCATGGCGCGGCGGAAGGCGGCGAGTCCTGAGGATGGGGCGTCGATGAATCGGCTTTATGCGGTTGAAGGACGGTACACGCTGACGGGCGGGATGGCGGATCACCGATTGCGGGTTCCGGCGAGTCAGACGCTGAAGGTGGCCGTGGATCTTGCGAAGGCTTTGGCGACGGCTACGGGTCATGCCGGGCTTGGCACGGCGGCGGGGGCGGTGAAGGTGGCAGGGGAGTTCAAGTTCCGCGATGATTATGCGGCATGGGTCAAGTGTGCTGCGGATGACTTGGTGGCAGCGAAGGGCAAGTCTGTGGTGGTGGCGGGGACGGCGCACAGTGCCGGGATGCATGCGCTGGTGGCGCTGATGAACGAGGCGCTTGGGGCGTATGGGGCGACCGTTGAGGTTCGGCAGACGGGTGTGCCGATCGTGGTCGGCGGAGTTTCCGAATTGATTGCTGCGGCGACGGCAAAGCAGATTGAGACGCTGATGGTGATCGGGGAAATTGACCCGGTATTTGAAGCGTCTGCAGAGAAGCTGGGTGATGCGTTGAAGACGGTGCCGAATCTGGTGGTGCATACGTTGCGGAATCGGACTGAGACGGCGCGTGCGGCGACATGGGTGGTGCCTGCGACGCATTACCTTGAGCAGTGGGGAGATACTCGTGGTTATGATGGGACGTATGCGGTGGTGCAGCCGATGGTGGTACCGCTTTATGCTGCTGCGATGAGTGATGTGCAGTTGCTGCAGGCGCTGGTGACTGGTGAATCGCTGACGGCTCCGGTGGCCCCTGTGGCGGCTGCGGTTCCGGGAGCCCCTGAGGATCCGGGAACGGCGGCGAAGGCCGTGCGTGACACGTTCGGGGTGCTTGTGCAGGGGGCGGATGACGGGAAGTGGAACAACACGCTGCGCGACGGATTTGTTGCGGGGACGGTGTATCCGGGGGCTGGGGAGTTCAATGCGGCAGCGGCGGGCCAATTGGCGGCGGCAGCGGTTGATGTGGCGATGCCTCAGGGTGAGTACGAGGTGGTGTTTGCGCCTTGCGCGAAGATTCACGATGGCCGGTATGTCAACAATGGCTGGCTGCAGGAAGCGCCCGATCCGATTTCGAAGGTGACGTGGGACAATGCGGCGGTGATCAGTGTCAAGACGGCGAAGGAGTTGGGCATCAATCTGTTCAACGAGGATGCGGCGGACATGATCGAAGTGGAAGTGAACGGCGTGAAGCGCTGGTTCCCGGCGATCACGGTGCCTGGTCATGCTGACAACAGTATCCTGCTGACGGCGGGATACGGGCAATCGGATCCGGGGGAAGTTGGGAATGGTGCCGGGTTTGATGTTTATGCGCTGCGTTCCTCGAAGTCGCCGTATTTCGCGGTGGGAGCGAAGGTTGCGAAGCTGAAGGCTGCGGTAACGGGTGATGCATTGGCCGGGGTGGCGGGAAGGACTGAGATTCCTACGGTTTATCCGGTCGGGGCGACGTCCGAGCACCACAGCATGTTTGGTCGCGCGCTGGTGCGGGAAGGTACTGTGGATGACTGGAAGGGGAACGCTGACTTTGTGTTGGAGCAGGGTACGGACGGTCACCTTCACGGGAATCGGGAAGAGAAGTTTGCTGAGAACGCCTACAGCTTCTACAAGCCGGAAGGGGCGAAGGATGCGGACGGGAACCGGATCCCGCATCTGAGCGACATGACTCACCAGTGGGGCATGGTGATCGACCTGAACAAGTGCACTGGGTGCACCTCGTGTCTGGTGGCCTGCCAGTCAGAGAACAACATTCCGATTGTTGGGAAAGATCAGGTCCGGCGTGGTCGGGAGATGCACTGGATCCGGATGGATCGGTATTTTGCGACGGATCTGGATTCGGACGCGGCGCTCAACAACCGTCGCGTCGAGCGGAATCCGTTCGATCCGCAGGACAACGAGTGGAATGAAGACGAGATGGACGATCCGGAGATGCTGATGCAACCGGTGGCGTGCCAGCATTGCGAGTCTGCGCCTTGCGAGACGGTCTGTCCGGTGAATGCGACGGTGCACAGCGAGGATGGCCTCAATGTGATGGTGTACAATCGTTGTATCGGGACCCGGTATTGCGCGAACAACTGTCCGTTTAAGGCCCGCCGATTCAACTTCTTTGATTACAACAAGCGGAACCCGCTGGTGACCAAGAAGATCGGCAGTCTTGAGTTCAACAATCTGTATGCTGGTCCTGCGGGCGAGCGTCTGGACACCGAACTGAGCAAGCTTCAGAAGAATCCGAACGTATCTGTCCGGATGCGTGGGGTGATTGAGAAGTGCACATACTGTCTGCAGCGGATTGAGAGTGCGCGGATTGAGACTCGGGCGTCGGCCCGGAAGCAAAAGTCGCGGGCGACTGGATCGGTTGATGAGGCGATGGTCATCGAAGAGAAGGACCTCATGGTGGCGACGGACGTCATCAAGACTGCGTGTCAGGAGGCATGTCCGGCGGAGGCGATTGCCTTCGGTAACCTGAAGGACGAAAAGAGCACGGTAGTGGCGTGGAAGAATAATTCCCGGAACTATGAGTTGCTTGGGTATCTGTCTGTGAGAGCGCGGACGACTTACCTTGCGCGGATCAAGAATCCGAATCCGGCACTTGTGGCAGCGTCCCCGCGCGAGGCGCGGAAAGTCGGACAGGGTTCCAAGACCCGACACATTCATCTTGAGCACGGCGGTTCGCCTGGCTCTCACTGATTATTCTCCTCTATCTCTTCAACTTCTCAGTTCCGCCAGCCTATGGCCACCGCCGAAGCCCATGATCACCCGCCTGCAGGCGCACCTTCCCGAGCGAAGGTTCTCCTCCGCGAGCCGCTGGTTCTCAATAACCGCAACTACAGCTGGATCACGAACAAGATCGCCAGTGTCATTGAGGAGCCTCAGCCGCTGCTCTGGTGGATTCTGATTGTTCCCAGTTTCTTCCTGACGCTGATCATGGTCGGGTGTTTCACGTACCTGATTTCGACGGGCGTTGGGGTCTGGGGACCGAATCAGCCGGCTGCGTGGGGATGGGACATTACGAACTTCGTGTTCTGGATTGGGATCGGTCACGCGGGGACGCTGATTTCGGCGATTCTGTATCTGACGCGCCAGAAGTGGCGGACGGCGGTGAACCGATCTGCGGAGGCGATGACGATTTTCGCGGTGATGTGCGCGGGCTTGTTCCCGGCGTTGCACGTTGGTCGGGTGTGGATGGCGTGGTTTCTTGCGCCGATTCCGAACAGCAATCAGATCTGGCAGAACTTCAAGTCGCCTCTGCTGTGGGACGTTTTTGCGGTGTCCACTTACTTCACGGTGTCGGTGATTTTCTGGTTCCTTGGGTTGGTTCCGGATCTTGCGACGATGCGTGACAGGACGAAGCATCCTGTGAAGCGGACGCTGTATGCATTGTTTGCGCTGGGTTGGAGAGGTGGGAACCGTCAGTGGCGGCACTATGAGATAGCGTACGGACTGCTGGCCGCGCTATCGACACCGCTGGTGCTTTCGGTGCACACGGTGGTTTCGTTCGACTTTGCGACCTCGGTGGTTCCGGGATGGCACACGACGATTTTTCCTCCGTACTTTGTGGCGGGTGCGATTTTCGGCGGGTTTGCGATGGTGCTGACGCTGATGATTCCGGTTCGGAAGATTTACGGGCTGCAGGATCTATTCACGATGAAGCACATCGACAACATGTCGAAGATCATCGTGCTGACGGGAACGATCGTTGGATACGCCTACCTGATGGAGTTGTTCATCGCGTGGTATTCGGGAAGCCTGTTTGAGTTTGATGCGTTCAAATGGCGGATTCTGTACGGGCCGTACACGTGGGCATACTACGGGATGTTCTTCTGCAACGTGATTGCGCCGCAGGCGTTCTGGTTCAAGAAGTGCCGCGAGAACCTGTGGGTGGTGATGGCGGTCTGCATGTGTGTGAACGCGGGGATGTGGTACGAGCGATTTGTGATCATTGTGACCACGCTGACTCGAGATTTCCTTCCTGGGGCGTGGGACATGTATCACCCGAGCTGGGTGGAGATCTGGTCGTTCATCGGCACCTTTGGATTCTTCACGATGCTGTTCCTGCTGTTCCTGAGATACCTGCCGGTGATTGCGATCGGCGAAGTCAAGGCGGTGCTTCCGGAGGCGGATCCGCACTTCAATCCGAAGCTTAAGGAGCGGGACGCGGTGGTGCCGGCACCGACTTATGATGGGGATTACGAGCATACTGGCGGCCGGGCGGCCGGAGGAGCTGTTTCCTGAAACCAATGCCTGCTGAACCTTTCACCGGATCACTGCTTTGAGCACACCACTGAAACGAGTCCACGGATACCTCGCTGAATTCACCAGCGTGCAGGACGTCTACCATGCAGCCGAGAAGGTGCGTGACGCTGGGTTTTCCAGCTGGGACGTTCACTCACCCTTTCCGATTCACGGCATGGACGATGCGATGGGTCTACCCCGGAGCATTCTGCCCAAATTTGTGTTTGTCGGGGGCATTACCGGAACCATGACGGCGTTTGCGCTGCAGTACTTCACGCAGGTAATTGACTATCCGACAGTGGTGCAGGCGAAACCTGCGAACATCTATACGATCCCTGCATTCTTCCCAGTGATGTTCGAGCTGACGATTCTGTTCTCGGCGTTTACGGCGTTATTTACTTGTCTGGTGATGATGAAGCTGCCCCGGTTGCATCATCCGCTGTTCAATTCTGCGGCGTTTGCGCGGTTTTCGGATGACCGGTTCTTCCTGTGCATTGAGGCCCGCGATCCCCGGTTTTCGCTGGAGAAGACCAAGGCGTTTCTTGCCGAGGTTGGCGGACAAAACATCGAACTTGTGGAAGACGAAGTCTAAACGGCTGATCCTGACTGACTTATGCGTTACTTTTTCCTGGCTTTGCTCCTTGCAGGAGTGCTGGTGGTCGGCACCGCGGGATTCCGCGGAGACAAGTCCACGCGCACGCCGATTGAGATATTCAACGACATGGACCATCAGGCGAAGCTCAAGCCTCAGGCATCGAGTCGGTTCCTTGGCAATGGGGTGACGGCGCGCAAGCCGGTTGCTGGGACGGTACCGATGGGGCTGAAGATTCCGGCGAAGGCGGCAGCGGATGGTGGGTATGCCGACTATGGGTTCTCCCACGGCGGCGATTATTACAACACTGGTCGGCTGGGAGACTTTTATGGCGAGGGCTACCCCGAGCAGGTGGTGGTGGACGAATCGTTCCTGCGTCTTGGCAAAGAGCGATATGACATCAACTGCGCTGTCTGCCATGGTCGGTCCGGCAATGGAATGGGAGTGACGAGCAAATTCGGGGTGCCGAACATTGCGAATTTCCATACCCCGCCATTCCTTGATCCGAAGGATCCTGCGTATCGGGCGAATGGGTCGATTTTCGAGACCATTTCGAAAGGTAAGGGATTGATGGGATCCTATGGAGCGAACATTCCGGTGATGGAGCGCTGGGCGATTGTGGCGTGGGTGCGCACACTTCAGATGAGCCGCAGTGCACCTCTTACTGACCCTGCTGTGAAGGCGGCGTGGGATAAACTCAACCCGGCCCCGGTTACCGCGGCGAAGTAATCAACCATTTCCCTGACATGAGTCATCACGTTGAGGTTTCTGATCTCCCAGCCGACGGCGAGCAGCTGCAGGCGAGCAAATTTACGCAGTGGAAGACCATTCTGCTTGGGGCTGGCGGTGCTGGACTTGCGGTGTCGCTCCTTCTGTTTCTCCTTGGGGGGGAGCGGGCGAGTGCTTTTGCATTCAGTTACCTGTTTGCATTTGAGGTGTTTTTCACGGTGACAGCGGGCGCTCTCTTCTGGGTCCTGCTGCACAGTGCGTCGAATTCGTCATGGGGTGTGGCGATCCGCCGCGTTCCCGAGACCCTTGCCCAGTCGTTCGGGCTTCTGTTTCTGCTGGGATTGCCGTTGTTCACGCCGATGCTGCCGCTGGCTGCGAAGCCCGAGTGGACGAAGCACCTGTGGGAATGGATCGGGTTGCATCAGGATGTGCTGGCTCATCCCACTCCTGAAGCGCAGGGTTTGTCACTGCACGACGCGCTAGGAGCGAATCATGACACCCTGCTGCTCTATAAGAAGTTTCCGTACCTGCACATTGGCTGGAACTTCCTGCCTGGCTGGGACTACCGATACCTGATCATCTTTGTGTCGTTGTTCCTTGCCGCTCGCAAGATGCTGGGGCTGTCGGTTGCGCAGGATTCGACAGGTGACGTGGCACCGACGTACAAGGCGCGCCGGTGGGCGAGTGGGTTGATGGTAGTTTTTGCCCTTTGTTCGACGTTTGCGTCGATCGATTGGGTGAAGAGCATGAACTACAAGTGGTTTTCGACGATGTTCGGAGTCAATGTGTTTGCGGGTTCGGCGCTGGCTTCGATGGCGGTGATT
>Ga0315905_10008113_pt1 | contig 10609 bp, 1 predicted proteins | sample LakEriMetagenome_5_FD_203522 | JGI IMG/M metagenome (GOLD analysis project Ga0315905, IMG submission 203522) | Freshwater fungal communities from buoy surface, Lake Erie, Ohio, United States - Buoy 4 MA121 | ecosystem: Environmental > Aquatic > Freshwater > Lake | place: USA: Lake Erie, Ohio... | reverse complement strand
AAGTAAGACATAGCAGTCAAGCGCAAGGACCAGCCTTCACGGGCACAACGTACCATTCACGACTGCTGGAATACCTCAATGCTCTCTAGTCCTGCACTATCTTCCATTAAAGTGGGCTCACTTCATCCTGACGCTCCCATGTGCTTGCAAAAGCCAGCAGGGCAGTCGCCCTTAGACACTGCATCGCCTCCTCTCCCAACTGCTGCAGCAAGTGTTGGGGCTGTCCGACCGCCGTCAATTCAAGTAGAGGAGGTCACTGCAATACATCCCGTGCTAGCTTGCGCTCATTCTGACTTGAGATGTCCTTCGCATCCTCAGCCTATCCTGGAGTCCCGTGGTCGCATCTGGCGCCAGCGTGAGGTCCATATTCCAGAACCTTATTCTATTCCTGGCTTGTCTCCATGGACTCCAGGGACTCTGGGTCTCTACCCCAACTTTTTGGGTGCGAAAAATCAGTTTCCAATCTGGAACGTGCGTATTGAGGGCGTTAAACGTCAGCAAGCTATGTTCACATTATCAGATGCGCTCTCCTCATCAGCATTTTACGTCGCAGCGGATGTATGGACCTGGGACAATGGCGGTTGGCGTTTGGGGAAAATCTTTGGTGCCTTCTACGACGCAAGCAGCTTTGCTTATCGCGCATTAATGGGAGTGCGCAGGGCCCCCACCCGCTGCTTCTACGAGATCATTCGCGAGGATCTGCCCTGTAAAGCATACTTTGACCTTGAAGCTGAACCAGGAGTAATGGACGCATCACAGGGCAAATTGCTATGCCACCAAGTCACCTCTGCGTGGGCAGATAGGATACGCGCCAAGTGGCCACATGCGGAACAACAATGCTCCAGTTGCCTTCAAGTGCTGATTCTGGACGGCAGTCGCAAGACGAAAGACGGCTGGAAGGTTAGCTACCACTTGGTCTACCCATGGCTGACGTTTCCCTGTAACAACTCTACCCTGAAAGTTGAAGTAGATGCCCTAGCAGTCTTGCCCCAGTTCCAATACACAACCAGTGATGGAACCAGGAAGAGCTTCATTGACTTGTCAGTATACACTCGTAACAGACAGTTTCGCCTGGCACTCTCGCACAAACTCTCCGATCCCACGCGTACGCCGCTGAGCTTGCCAACTAAACCGACACTCTCCATGTTTCTGTTATCATGCATTACTCGTATCGAGTCTGATTCGTGGAAAGTGCCAGTAGAAAAGCCAAACCAGATGCATTGTGGAGCTAGTCAGTTTAAGACAGTGCCTCACCATCCAGCACGTGGATCTTTGCTACAACCAAACACCGTGCCTGTGTCGCAGGATATTACCACCTCAATCAACATTCTCCTGCGCCAGCATGAGCTGCCGGAAGGGCGGCTCACTGGTCAAAGAGGCAACAGCCAGAAGTTGGCTTTCCGTTGGGGTGCTTTTAAGGGCGTAAAATGGCCCTGCTTGATAGCACAGATCTGGCGGCCTGCTGATCCCTCACATGATAGCAATGGTGGAATGGTTTCTCTTTACAGATCACATGCCGTCTTCTTTCAATGTCTTCATCCAGATTGCCAACGGTGGAGTCGAAACCCCGGAATCTTTATGGGCTATGCCCCAAGATACAATGTAGTGCCCAGCACTTTACTCGACGCCAGCCCTCTGGGTCCAACTGGACGTGGCACAAAGCGGTCTCTGGTAGCCAGCTCAGGTTGCAGAACGAAAGTAGGAACCAGACGAAACACGAAATCTCAGTCTGAGGAGAAAGAACAACCTATCCATTCAGAGCCTGTTTCTCCACATCAAGCACCTGCTGTAGTTGCGAGTCCCCCGCCTCTGTTGCCATCGGGAAGGCCAGGGGTGCTGAACCCCCTGAATGAGCGGCCAAGACCTTTTGTGTCGTCTCCCTCGCCCCCTCCACTCTCTCGTGAGCAAAGTCTTCGATGTGTTTACGCTATAAACCAAGCGTCTACAGATGACTCGTTCGCTGCGCAGCATATGCCTAACGGTGCTTGGGGGGGCAGGGTAGAAATGACTTCCCCGGATCTGATCAATCCAGAATCTCACCCAAATCAGAATCAGGACTCCGTGGAAATCAATAACTCTATCCAAAATTGGGCTACCCTGGTGGTTGAGGCCCCCTTCTTTGCACCACCTCCAGATGGACTGATTCCTCTCCTTGTGGAACAACTTGAGATTGCTAATCAGGAACATTCTAAGGAATGTAGGGGGGTTCTTCCCGGTCTAGAGACCCTGCTGCAGCCGGAATCTACTCCAGGCTCCCCTTCTCATACAGGGAAGGAGGATACGGATCCAAGGTGGTTAGTGCGGCCGCCAACGGCTTGGTTCGAGCCCCCTCTCGGCAAGAGGCTACCTATTGGACACAACCTTCTAGCGCAGGCTCTTGTGCGGGCGGAGACAGCACAAGACGAGTGCGCTGCTGCCTCGCACATTGACCCGCCTGATGTCTGGAGCAGTCCTTTCACGGTGGCCTTCATCAGTGTCGGATTCAGGCGTCTACGCTTCTCAATGCCTGGGGTGCTTGGCCTCCTGGAGCAGCAAAGACCAGACATACTGATTCTTGGGGATCTTGGCGTGGCCAACAACCGTATTGGTCGGCTGAAGCTTCAGCTGGAAGCGTCTGTTGACGAAGAATGGGTCTTCCTCAAAAACATTAGCAACTCGCCAGGGTATCCAGTAGGGATAGGAGCAATGGTGCATGTCTCAGCGGCCAAATTCATTACTCAACTGGAGGTCTCCTGCCCGCCAGGCCTGGACCAACAGGAATGGGCTCTAGCGGTTGGCGGTCGTATCCTTCACTTAGAATTAAATCGCCCGGATGCAGACGGGAGAATCTGGTTTGTGGGTCTTAACCAACATGTAGCAGCCAACGGCCGGGACCAATCTCGCGAACATGTACTGTCAACCCTGGCGCATATCGCAAACCTGGCCAAGACACACGGTTGGAAGCTTGTCATATTGGGGGATGCCAATGCAGCCCCTCCAGGAGGAAGATGGGGCTATTCGTACAATACCAGGACTGGTGCCGCTGACAAACGGATGAATGATTGGCAAGCGCACACAGAGCTGTGCGAGATATGCAGCACGCCTCTTCAGCCTACTTGGAAGGCCTGCCTTCTCCCCAAGAAAGCTACACTGGATCGAGCGTGGGTCTACCCTGTTGATCTTCCTGTCTCCAAGTTGCTCGTGAAATGGGCAGTCGCTCAACCGGTCTTTGATCATGCTATGATTATGTTACAGCTTCCCCATACTGTGGCAGGATTGGGCTTTGCAGCAGCCTGCCGTCCATTAAACCCAACCATCCAGGCCCAGCGCTGTCGTGTGAATGTGCGCAAATTCAGGGAGCCTGCCATACGTGCTGAATGGAGCAAGCTACTACAACTCGCGTTAACTAACATCCCTGACGGCTCAGTGGCAGAGCAACAAAGAGGCTTGGACCCAGGGGAGCTGCAAAGAGCAGTATTGGCAAGTGAAAATGGCTCTGCTGCAGTCAGTGGTTCGAATATGCAAGGCTGCAGTGAGTCCATCACCGGTGCAGCTGCGGACGGTGACACGGACATGGAACCCAGAGGTGACCTCAAGGAAGTGGCTGGTGACAGTACTGATGTCCCAGTGGAGATGGCTGGCTGCGATTCTGACCTGCTTAACGGTGGCAATTCTGATGCTGCGGCGGAACAAGACGATGATGGGGTACCTGTTGGCAGATCGGCAGATGTGGTGGAACAGGACCCCTTGGACCCATTCCAAGCCCTGCAATATGCAGAGATGATAGCTGGTCAGATAGCACAATCACTAGCACCTCGCCGTCAGCGGAAACAGGGGGAATTTTGTCGCTCATTTGCCTTCTCAGGTCATCGCGCCATTTTTCGCGAAATCAATCTATTGAATGCCGCCCGCACACTGGTCAAGAAGATTCAACTACGCAGCCCGGATATCGTTCACTGTGCCCACCGTGACATGCTCTGGAACTTAAAAATAAGACGGTTATATGTTAGCATTGCACGAAGTGGACATTATCGTCCCTCACAGCTGAATTACTCCACTTCTTGGTACTTTGGGGATGCTGCCAACATGGTACTGAGCAGTTGGCTAGACCAGGCAAAAACGGCCTTGGATGTTCGATGGGCTGCAGTACGGGAAGACTTTGCCAAAGCAAAATATATAAATGAATGCAAAGCCCGGAACATGCTGATCCGTAGTGGTGGGAAGCTGGATACCAGACTGCTTGCCAACGCTCTTGGCAAAAGGCAGCCACGTCCAAGGATGTGGGGAGTAGCCGGTCAAATTAGTCTTGGCATCAGTTTCCACCTCAGCCGCGAGAATCCGGCGCCGCTGCTTGCATATCTCCTCGCCTTGCCAGAAACCGAAGGGGTTGTTAGTGTGGAAGGAGCTGATAGCACCTTGAAGATTTGGTTTAGGGGCCCACGGCAAATGGGTGACTTTATTGCCTCCTGGTGTTCTCTGACACCTCCCTTCGATAAACCAATTGTTCACACAATGGTGCCATCGCAGACATACGTAGCAATTATTCCGGACGACATACTGGCAGTGCAGGAATTGCATCTGGCTGGCGAAGGTATGGACTCCGAGTCCATCTGCCCTAGCTGTCAAAAGACGGGAATCCAGCCAATTGTGACCTCTGCTACGGCCCAGCCCTTCGGCAACCCGAAGCGTGCTGTGCGTTTCTTCTGTCCCCACTGTTCCTCGGTCCATGACGATGTGACTCTAGCTCAGCTCCCGCCCTGTCCCATCCCGTGGCAAGTGTGGAAAGACATGCGCAAAATTCCTTCAGGAAATGCACCACTCATCTGTCGTCAAGTAGATATGGACACACTGGAAACAATTGTACGACGCTTGAGCAACGACTTAAGCATGGGAATCGATGGCATACCGCGAGAATTCTACAAATATGGCCCGTTGGTGTTCCTTGAATTCCTCCGCTCAGCCATCAATGCGTACATGAATGGCATGTCCCCAACTACGGGCGTCCATGAGTGGCAAGGAGCCATCTTTAGTCTGATTTCAAAGACCCTTGCCCCCCTGTCCATGCATGATCAGCGGCCTATCGCCAGTGAATGCACAAAGTATAGCATATTCACAACTGTCGTCAACAGCTTGCTCGATCAGGCAACTGAAGACCACTGCCTGATTGATGATGCACAAGAGGGTTTCCGTCGACATCGCAGCACAAGGCGGCAGCTCTCCAAGCTCCGAACTATCCTGGAGCAGCACAGCAAAGAAAAAAGTCAATCAGTGGTCCTTTACCTGGACATCAAGAATGCATTCAACGCAGTCAACCATCGAGCAGTACTTGCTCTCCTAGAAGGATACGGTTTTCACCCTGCTGATGTCGATTTGTTTCGCCGCATGTATAACGGCAGGTTTATATCAGTTGGAAATGCCTTCGGTGAAACTGCTGCTTGTTTCCTTCGACGTGGTGTCTTCCAAGGTGATGCTCCTAGTCCCAAGATTTTTACCCTGGCGTTTGATCCAGTCCACAAGATGGTGCGAGCCAGTGGCAGGGGATGCACAGTTGCTGGCTTGAAGCATCCAGCGGGCTCCAGTGGGTTTGCTGATGACACTATCCTTCACACTGGTGGCGCTGATGCGATTCCCGCTATGCGAGTTCTGGTCGATACCATATCGCCATTCTCTACTTGGTTGGGCATGTTCTTCAACCTGAAAAAATCCCTCATATCTGCCATTGATTATTCCACTGGCCACGCTATGCCTACGGACAGTATTACATTTCACGGGGCGCCATTCACAGTCTTGTTGCCAACTGTGGCCCACAAGCATCTTGGTGTGCGTATGTCCCTGACACTGAACTTTGGAACTGAAAAAGCACACGTGATTGATGAAATGCAGCGCAGGCTCAATGAGCTGCAGAAGGAAGAAGTCCTATCCCCCTCCTTGAAAGAACTAACGATCAAGATTGGAGTAACGTCGGTCTTTCGCTACAGCGCTGGGGTAGTTCCATGGTTGCAGTCAGAGTTGGATACCATCTCAACAATGTGGATTAGAGGGTACAAGCGTGCTTGGTTCAAATCTGGAGCTCGTAGTATGGACAGTTCTCCAATAGTTCTCGATCTGGAGGATGGAGGTCGCGGTTGTCCCTCAGCGCCAGAGGTTTGGATGCACGAGGTACTCGCCACTATAGACCAATGTCTGACCCTACCGGGTGAAATCGCTCAGATTATCCTGCAGCACCTCTGTTGTGAATGCCATGCGCATGGCTGCGCTGCCCTAAACCAAATGCAATTGCTCTTACGACTCGGGGGCAGGGCAGAATCAGGCTCGCTACTTGGCCAGATTCTCCTGCGACTAGATGAACAGGGACTCTCTGTCACTAGCCCGTGGCCGCAGCTTACAGGGATACTAATAACTGAAGTCGTGTGGCCTCAGCTGCATCAAGCATGGCGAGCTAAAGAGCTAACGTCGGCTATTGACCGTTCAGCCCCCTTGTTCAGTGATGGTGAAGCTCAGGCAGTATGGGAACAAGCAAAGCTGTGCTTACAAGCGCTTAGAAAACTTGGCGCAGGGGGCATCCTTGAACTCTCAAAGCTCTACGGCCAAGCAGGGCGATGGCTAGCTTGGAGGGAGGGGCACCTACGGGACTGTGGACTTACTCAAGTCGAGCATGCCACTCTCCTCTCCTGGCTGGACAGTGCCCAATCATCAGCAAACAAGGAGCCTGAGAAATCAGGGGCTGATTGCAGTGAGCAACCTCCTGCAGTATCCCAACGAGTTGAAAGAATCAAGGAGCAGGACCCAGATAATGCCCCATGTGTGGAACTGCCGCCATGCATTTGTGGTCTGGCCCGATCCAATGCGTCGCACGATCGGATTGTTCTGGAGTGCTCGCCCAATCCTCTTGTCGGTACTAGACTTGGTGACGTCTCTGATCTGCACTGCATCTCAGACATTGATCTAGCATGGGTGTTGTGTCGATCAAGAGCAGTCTTTTCTTTTGCTGTGAGTGACTCAAAAATGACTACTGTTGAATGCCTACTTCCCCTCCGAGCAGTCTTATCACTGGTTCCAGTGTTTGCACCACCCGAATGTATCCTTGTCCAAAACACTGCTGCTAAGCGTCTCAGCAGGCAGTTTACTGTTCTTACAGTGCCCTTTATCCGAGATTGCTTGCTAGCTTGTGGAGCCGAAACACTGCAAGTGGCCTGCCGGCGCGACGCGTGGATGGTACCCTGCTCTGATTTGCGGCGCTGGTACACTTACAGCCACCACTCATCCTCATCCTCGCAGTGGGTGCTGGGTTCAAGCGGCCCTGACGGGCAACAAGTTCTTGGTGGAATAGAGCGGAGTCTCTGCCTGCGACGCGTGGTTCAGGGGCAGCGTGTCCCTTCTCTTCTCCACCCGTGGCAGCTCGACCCGCCGCTACCACCATCTGTTCGTATTGACCTCTCAAACCATTTCCCTCAGTTTTTGCCCTCTCCTGAGGGTTGGAATGTGTGTAAGCGGAATGGTAGGATCACTATTACTGGGCCTGAGCACATTGCAGTGGGCATGGACGCAGCACAGTATGGCATGCTGTTCGATCAGAAGGGTCATGCTTGCCATGAGGCATTCCTAAACCATGTTGTTTCCTGCTGTCGTTCGCAAGACACTGCTGATGGGGAATATCATGTGCCCTGGAGCCGCCACTTACTGGCCTGTCTACGTGGTGTCCTAGAGACCGACGTGTTGGTGGGAGCCCGTGCAGTAACGTACCACCCCCACTTCGCACACTTTTGCTCCCCTGAGGCTACGGATGCTGCATTAGGAGCGGACATGGACTGGGAGCCGCTAGCAACACTGCTCCTACTAGACTCCTTTGCTCCAGAGAATCGACTTACCATACTGGACCAAGCCCTGCAACATGTCTTGCAGCATGACAAGGCTGTCTGGATCTTGAGGTCTGATCAACCATCAGCATGGGCTCCCAATGATAACAAGAAACTACGCGAACTTAAGGCACGCATTGTGGCGATCCTCCCTGCCAAGAGCTTGATCCTCCACGACATTGAATGCTGGAGCTATGCCAAGTGGGACTCCAAACCTTCCCGCTACAACGCCCATCTCTGGCTGCTCTGCCCGGCCTCAATGCAGGCCAAGTCTCCTGCCGATCTCCAGCGTGTCCAGACGTCGCTAGGCGATTGGGACGCTCGACGCTACGACTTTCATCACAGTGTAGCACCAATCACACTGCGCCTTCAGGCGCACCGCAGTCACCAGCAAGATGCTCTCCGGTTCTCTGCATTGGGGACCTCAGACTACTTTGCAGGTACTGATGGCAGTGGCCAGAGACAATATGAGCGACAAGGATCCGGATTTGTAGTCACCCACGGTGACATTCTTGCTCCTGTTCTACAATTTTTTACTCCAGTGGGGGGTCCGTTTGCTTCTACCAGGGTAGAAGCTGTGGCTCTCCTCTGCCTCTTGGAACAAATTCGGGCAAATATCTTACCCCTCACTCGCCTGATAGTGTTCACTGATAGCCTGTGCTTGCTTGACATCCTATCCAAATGGGGAAGAAACAATTTTTGGCCAGGGCCAAAAGACGTCATTCACTTTGATGTCTTACTTCCTCTCCTGAAGATCTTGCGGGGATGGGCCACTGAACTAGTGCTTGTAAAAGTGAAAGGTCACACTGGCTGCTTTCACAACGAGCTGGCTGATGAGCAAGCGGACAAGGGTTGTGCAGCGGATGCACCAAGACTGTATAATGGCCCTCAGAAGTATGGCACTCTACATTTGAGGATTCAACCTTTTCTGCGTGAGCTGATCTCAACAGAACATGCCAGGGCAGCGCTTCCTTCAGATCTCGTGCCTAATAAGTTAATCCTGCGACAGACTGTACGGGCTAACCAGTGGCGATCAGTGCGACTCCGTAGCACAATCTTTGCACGCGACCTGGTACAGACAGAGTATGGCCTGACTGTTGCAAGCATCATCTCAAAGCAGAAAGACTCTGAAATTCGTTGCTGGATGCAATCTATGACGGGGACATACCCAGTAGCAACTTACCTGAAAAGGATTGGGAAAGTGCCTACAAATGTGTGTCCACACTGCTCCTCTCAGCAAATTGAGACCTTTACCCACTTCATGAGCATCTGTCCTCGATTTCACGATGCCCGCGTAGCAGCCCACAATCAGATCCGGGAGTGTCTATCCACAGCACTCTACAAGGCTCTGCCAAAGGGATGGGTCCTACATGAGGAGACCCCTATGTCTAAAACCGGTCTACGGCTGACCCCAGTGCCCACCGTGCTTGTCCAGAACTCGGGTCGATCTGTCCAGGAATCTGACATAGAGGCTGGCAGCATGCACCTAGGGCGTTGGCAGCCAGATCTTCTGTTGGTCTCATATACTCGCCGCAAAATTGCTATTATGGATGTCATTCGGCCCTCGGATATTCGGCGGGAGCGACTGCAAACAGCACACCTAGATAAACTGCGCACCTATGAGCCACTTTGTCAAGCTCTCAGTGTTTATGCAGACTCTAACTGGGAAGTACAAGTACTACCATGGGTGGTTGGTACCCGCGGGCTGGTGCAGTACCGTGCACTGGCCAGTGCCCTAGAATTCTTGGAAGCGCCTAGATGTACTTGGAAACAAGTGATTGAGAGCACTGTACAAGCAGCAGTTGCCGCTCTGGTCTTCATGCACAGGGTCCGCTTCTCTCAGTCCCTACTGAACCACACCTCTGTGCCCAAGCTTGATGAAGTACTTCTGCGGAGAGGCACCAAGAGAAAGGCCTCAAGCACTGGTGGGGAGTTTGCAGCAGACATGATGCGCTGTAAGCGGATGGCTGTCGACACTTGGAGGCGACAATGATCACTGGGCGGCTGTGGACGGGGACGAGGAGATGAGGCCAAGAGTGCTCTTGGAATTGTCTGTCCTAGCTGACAGCCTGGTTGTGATGTGCTGATGGTAGATGGAGATAACTATAGGTTGGCTCAGAGGGTGCGAAGCAGCATGGGTGGATAGTAAGACAATGCAAGGATAGGAGAACATATGTAAGGAATGATACAGGAGTAGTGATGAACTGATGGGAGAAGCTGTAATGGTAGGGGTAGGTCAATCAGTAACGGAAAACAGGATGGGACAGAGGAAACTGGAAGGTAAATTGGCTATGTATGGGTGATCTAAACAGGGACAGTGTGTCAGTCACCTTGAAATGGTTCTGATGAACAAGGTCGGCGCAAATGGATGGCACAGGACAGAAGACTAGGACTGAGTGTAACTATCTGTGCATGCTGCTGCATGTGTGTGTGTGTGTGTGTGTGTGTGTGTGTGTTTGATTCAGGAGCATGCCCAAATGGGTGTGCTCCACATCCCCGACGCAGATATCTGCCTTTTATGAAATTTCATTAAAGCTAGTAAGAGAATGTTATTGTTGTTGTTGTTGCTGTTGCTGCTGCTGCTGCTGCTGTTAGTTTTCATGTGGTCGTCGTCGTCGTCGTTGTTACTTTTATCAATATTGCTCCACGTCTCGAACGGCGCCCCGCCCGCCCCCGCCGGTCCGCCGCACCGCCCCTCCTTTCTCTCTCCCTCTCTCTCCATCCATCCATTCGTCCCCCCTGCCTGCCTACCTTCCTGCCTGTCCTGCCGCAGA
>Ga0315905_10008108_pt1 | contig 10612 bp, 10 predicted proteins | sample LakEriMetagenome_5_FD_203522 | JGI IMG/M metagenome (GOLD analysis project Ga0315905, IMG submission 203522) | Freshwater fungal communities from buoy surface, Lake Erie, Ohio, United States - Buoy 4 MA121 | ecosystem: Environmental > Aquatic > Freshwater > Lake | place: USA: Lake Erie, Ohio... | reverse complement strand
AGAGAGAGCGCCATGAATCAGTGGACCTATCAAGCTATGGTACACCCACTAGTGAGAGAGAGCGAGAGAGAGAGAGAGAGAGCGAGCGAGCGAGCGAGCGAGAGAGCGAGAGAGAGAGAGAGAGAGAGTGTGTGTGTGTGTGTGTGTGTGTGTGTGTACCATGAATCAGTGTTCGTATCAAGCGATGGCACACCAACTCTGACACCAATTACTCCAAACAGTAGCTGTATATAGTAAATATACTAGGGCAACTGACTTTCCAGAATATGTGTCAGGTCACAGATGGTTTAAGTTTAGTGTAGTAGTTTAGTTTGACTTTTGAGAATGTGTGTCAGGTCAGGTCCACGAACTTATCGGCATACGCAACAACGTAGTATGTTTAACAGTATACTTACTACTAGGGCACTGACTTTCCAGAATCTGTGTCAGGTCCACGAACTCATCGGCATACGCAACAACGTAGTGGAAGTGCCGGGAGGGAGCAGCAGTTCCAACAGCAAGGGTTTTTTTTTACAGAATATATATTTTTTTTTCACAGAATATATGATATGAGTGGAAGTGCCGGGAGGTTGATGCCGCGGCCTCCCATACTTTTTTTTTGGCAAAAAAAAGTTTACTTTATATATATACGTGGAAGTGCAGCAGCAGTCCCAACAGCAAGGGAGATGCCTCGCCTCTCATATGTTCTGCAAAAAACAAAACTTGCATTTTATAATAAAAAAATACTTTTTATAACAGCAAGGGTGATGCCGCGCCTCTCACATATTATGTAAAACAAAAGACTTACTTTTTATCACCTGTAAAAAAGAATTGTATTGGTTTTTCGGAGGTGATGCGGAACCTCTCAGCGCAGACGTTTCCCCCGTTAGAAAGGATTTTTTTTCATGAAAAGAGATATTTTTTTTAACCAAATTTGTTTTTTTTGTAGGTGATGCGGCACCTCTCAGCGCAGTCCTTTCCCCCGTGAGCGACGAGTTCTTCCGGGAGCACATGCTCACCGACTACGGCGCCATGAACGACGCCGTGCACGGCAAACTCGAAGAGCTCAAACGTGCCAACCCCCACCTTGGTCGCGAAGCGTCCCAGGTGTGTGTGTGTGTGTGTGTGTGTGTGTGTATGCGCGCGCGCGCGCGCACACACACACACACACACGCAGCAGGCAGGCACGGAGAGCACTACAGCATCCTCCACCGCATCCATTCTGGAAATGCAGCGTATTGTGGAGAAGTTTCCGGAAATGACGAAAATGAAGGTGTGTGTAAGTGTGTGTGTGTGTAATCTTAGTTTAATTAGTTTAGTTTAGTATAGCATTGGGGTACTAACGAGAAGTTTCCGGAAGTGACGAAAATGAAGGTGTGTGTGGGTGTGTGTGTGTGTGTGTGTGTGTGATCTTAGGTTACTTAGTTTAGTTTAGTATAGCATTGGGGTACTAACGAGAAGTTTCCGGAAATGACGAACATTAAGGACCACGTCAGCAAACATATCAACATCCTCCACCACCCCAATGCTATACTAAGCTAAACTGGCCAAACTAATCTTAGTTAACCAAACTAATCTTAGACCACACACACACACACACACTTAGGACAACGTGAGCAAACATATAAACATCCTCCACCACCTCTCTCGTCTCATCGAGCAGCACCACCTGCTGCATGTGTCCGAAATAGAACAGCAGTTAGCGGCTGTACAAGATCACAAGGCCGCTCATAAGCAGGTTGTTAGCAGGTCTCTTTTGACACTATAGTAGGTCTGTTTGTAGGTCTCTTTTGACACTATAGTAGGTCTGTTTGTAGGTCTCTTTTGACACTACAGTAGGTCTGTTTGTAGGTCTCTTTTGACACGTGTGCGTATCTCAGGTGCTCCTGTATTTTTTTTGCGCTACCGAAAAGAGGGGACAGAAAAGGGCACAATAGATGGTGACACTTGCTTACTTTACTACACATAACATGCTACTTACTTTACTACACATAATACAGGTGCTCCTGTATTCTTTGCGCTATCAGAAAGAGTGTGATAAAAGTTGAGTGATAAAAGTTGAGTGATATTTACTACACATAATACAGGTGCTCCTGTATTCTTTGCGCTATCAGAAAGAGTGTGATAAAAGTTGAGTGATAAAAGTTGAGTGATATTTACTACACATAATACAGGTGCTCCTGTATTCTTTGCGCTATCAGAAAGAGGGGACAGAAAAGGGCACCATAGACGAAATGGCGCGAAAATTGCCGCGCGCCTCCCTGCCAGGTCTTTTTTGTCGCGCGCGCCTTTTTTTTCGGGTCTTTTTTTTTCGCGCGCCTCCCTGCCAGGAACTTTTCTCACTCTTGAGTGATGAAAGTTGTGTGATAAAAGTTGAGTGATAAAAGTGGAGTGATAAAAGTAGGTGACACTTACTTACTTTACTACACTGCCAGGAATGTTTGTCACTCCTGAGGGGACAGAGGAGGCAGTGCCCAAGGTGTGTGAGTGTGTGTGTGAGAGAGAGAGTGTGTGTGCGTGCGTGTGCGTGTGCGTGTGTGTGTGTGTATTTATGTATGTATGTATGTATATATATACCTTGAAGGCGGCGCAGTTTCCAGAACTTCTTCTAATTTCCAGAACTTCTGGGAGAGTGTGGTACTGCTGCTCGGACGACCTACTATGTAGTAAAAGAGACCTACTATGTAGTAAAAGAGACCTACTATGTAGTAAAAGAGACCTACTATGTAGTGAAAGAGACCTACTATGTAGTGAAAGAGACCTACTAAGTCCGTTGTCCTATAAGTAGCAAAAGAGACTATGTACCAAAACACACGCGTCTTAGCTATACATGTACACCACACGCGTCTTAGCTATACATGTACACCAAGTCGGTGTCCTACATGTAGATACATATACATGTGTGTGTGTGTGTGTGTGTGTGTGTGTGTGTACATATATATAATATCAGGCGGCGCAGTTTCCAGAACTACTTTTGAGAGAGTGCGGTACTGCTGCTCGGACGCCGCATTCTGATCTTTTCAATAGAGGGGTGAATGCCGTGGTGTCTAAGGTAAGGTCACTAAAGTAAGTGTCACTAAAGCAAGTGTCACTCGAGGGGTGAATGCCGTGGTGTCTCAGGCAAGGGGACACTTACTGTACTTACTTTACTACAAAGTAAGGTGACACTTTACTTGCTTTACTACACTAAGGAACACTAAGGAACACTAAGGAACACTATGCGACTGAATGCGGTGGTCTCTCAGGGTCTCAACGCCGTCGTCGGCCGCGAAGAGGATAACGCTTACATGCTCCACCAGGTTAAGTGTCTGCCTGTGTCTCTGTCTGTGTCTCTGTCTGTGTCTCTGTCTGGCTGACTGTGTGTAACTGTGTATGGAAATACGTGCTGTGTATGTGTGTGTGTGTATGTCGGAAATACGCGCGCTCGGGCACTTTACACACACACACACACACACACACACACACACACACACTTACACACAGCCGATGCTGGAGAAGCTGTTAAAACTGGTAGACAGAGCTCGGCTGCCTGAAGACAAGTACCCCTACCGGTGTTATATGTGTTTGTGTTTGTGTGCGCGTGTGTGTGTGTGTGTGTGTGTGTGTGTGTGTGTGTGTGGTGTGTGTGTGCATACATACACGTTGTGCGTGTGTGTATATGTGTACATATTGTGTGTACACATACACATACACAATATACATATACATATACATTGTGTGGGTGTGGGTGTGGGTGTGTGTGGCTCACGCGCACACACATTGATATGAATCCATCCATCCCTCCATATTACATACATTTATGTACATACATAGGCGAATAGCAACTGCAAACAGTACTCAATGCCCGCATACACTCTCATCAATGTGTATATAGTATATATATACATTATGCATGCACACAAAAGAGACCTACTATGTAGTGAAAGAGACCTACAATGTATATAGTATATATATCCATTATGCATGCACACATGATTACAACACAAACACGTGCACATGCAATATGCATATGTGCGTGTGCGTGTGCGTGTGCGTGTGCGTGTGCGTGTGCGTGTGCGTGTGCGTGTGCGTATGCTTGCGCGCGCCTGCGTATTCGTGCGTGCGTGCGTGCGTGCGTGCTTGTATTATTTACATATATAATAGACCTACATACATAATATACATACATATATAATGTGTAGTCATATGTATTGAGTACATACACACATAATATACATATTATACATGATATACATACATGTATAATGCATATATAATATACATGCATTATCATACATAATGTATACATACATATGTAATAATAGTTACATAATATATACATACATATGTGCGTTATCATACGTAATATGCATACATATGTAATGTAGTGATGTATATATAATATGTATACCTATATGATGCATAGTCAGATATACTGAGTACCCACATCAACATCACGGGGGGGAGTTCGCAAAACAACACAACTGCTGTGTGTCATACAGACATACACGGGTCCGTGTAGAGTAAGTTAATATCTGTTTAGAGCGGGTTAATATCTGTTTAGAGTGGGTTAATATCTCTTTTGAGTGGGTTAATATCTCTTTTGAGTGGGTTAATATCTCTTTTGAGTGGGTTAACATACGCACACACACACACAGGGGCTGTGGCACTGGCAAGGCAGGGGTGCAGGCGGTAGACGTGATGCGTTCACTGAAGCGCGGTCCCGCTGAAGTCATTGTTTTTTTTGTCGGAGGTAGGGTTATTTGTTCGTGAGTTTATTCCAACTTTTTTGGGCGTGCGTTCTGACGTGTGTTCGTGATGCCGCTGCCTATATGTGTTTGTGTGTGCGTTTGTGTCTGTCTGTCTGTCTGTCTGTCTGTCTGTCTGTCTGTCTGTCTGTCTGTGTGTGTGTGTGTGTGTTGTCGGTGTCGCCGCAGGAGCGACTTACGCTGAAGCACGTGTGGTAGAAAAGTTCAACCAAAACAACCGACACTGTCGCGTAGTGCTCGGGGGCACTTGCTTTCTGTCCACATCCACCTTTTTGGAGTCACTGTCAGCACGTGCAGCGGGCAACTGGGCGGCACGTACTGCCATGCGCACGGGCGCTGATTAGCAGGGATCTAGCGAATGTTAGCTAGGTACGTGTGCTAGGTTGGCATTCTCATTGGCGCCGTGTGCTAGCCTGTTATCTACCGCCGTGTTGTCTGCAACGCTGCATTGCGACCGACTAGCGCTCTTTTTGGTGTTGGAACGTCTGTGGGCAACGCGGACAGGCCATGAAAAAAATGATTATTTATATTGAAGCATCAGATCGTTGAAATCATTTCAGCCCGGATGCAAACATGTTCCGAAATGTCGTCTCGGTGTGGCCAGATTCTTCAAGGATCCGCACCAACACTTGACTAAGTCAAGTGCCAACTCTCGTGCGTTGGCTCGCATGTCATTTCATCCACTTCGTTCACTCACGTCACTCTAGTTCCAAGACTTGACTGACAGGTCGCCAGTCGAAAAACTTGAGCTTGGGCAGCCTGGGATATCGCGAGTGAGAAATCAAAGCAAGCGCGCTTGAATCAGGCTGTTGGTGGAGAAATAAATATGGAGCGATGAAAATAAGGAGGCACGGGGGCAGAAAATGAAGGAAAGTGGAGTGACGTCATTAGGGTGTGACGATAATGTGAACAAAATCGAAGCGGAATGAAATGAAGTGTCCAGGATGTGTATGCATCAGAACAGGAAGTGGCGAGGAAAGAATAGAAAGTGAAGGGCTACAATCTACACACCATACATCAACGGTCTTCAATATCATGGTTTCTACTTTTGCGACGTATGATTTAGTGTCCACTTCCTCTCTTTCCGTGACCAACTCATACAAGTGAGAGTGCAGTGTGGAGTAATTCGTTACGAACCTGGCAACGCCAGTAGGAGGTTCTGGCAGCTCGTTCCCCGTCAGGCGTAGCTCAGTCAAATTGCTGAGCACATGTTCACACCACACACACACACACACACACACACACACACACACACACACACACACACACACTTAGTGCTGATTTGCTTACTTGCTTGCAATGGAGCAGAGATAATGAGAGAGGGGAGAGTCAGTCTCTAATGGGGAAAGGAGCAGCTGACACCTGAGGGTCGAAATGGGGAAGAACGCCCACTTGCCTTTGAGCTTGTTGTGCGCTAGTGTCAGCCGAGTCATGTTGCTAAGGTACCTGTGAGTGCGTGTGCGTGCATGGTCACGTGCACATGTGCGCTCCTGGTGCCTGAGAACAGCGCACTCACGCTTCCATTTGCATCAGTCCTGCTTCCATTTGTATCAGCCGTATGCACAAAACTAAAATGTAAAGTGCATGTGTGGTACTAACCGCAACGAGGGTGGCACATCGACTATCAGGTTGTGGTCAAGATGAAGCTCCTCGAGGTTTGAGAATGCTGACATGATAAGCTGTCGTCGCGAGTGTCGAAAACCAAAGGGCAAACTAAAGGGTAAGTTGAAAGTGTCGTGGCGTGTGTCGAAAACCAAAAGGGCAAACTACTACAAGGGTAAGTTGAAAGGTGCTAATAGTGGCATGATGCCTGGAGCACGGAAATTGAGTGCGGAAAAAAGTAATGGCGTGGGAAATAGTGTGTTAGAAAATAGGGGTATCTGGCGCAATTCCCTTTTCCCCGCCAATTCTTACACAAAATAAACAAAATCTCTTATCAGTCTCATCGAATTTTCTTACTGTCTCCACTCATTGAAAATGTCTTACCGTTTCCGTAAGGTTATTTTATAAAAATAATTTAATACCTTTTTTATTTTGATTTAATTACTTCGCCTACTTTGTTTTTTCCTTTTAAATATATCATCTCCAATATCATTTCTTCCACACTCTTTCTTGATTTTAAATTATGTTTCGCATCTCCATAATTGTACTTTTATACTCTATTTTCCTTTCCGTTTCCATTCTAATACACACAAATATTTTATTTATCTATTTTTAATTGCAAAAGTATCCGTATGCTCATGATGATATTTTATCAAACCAAACTTTTTTTTCATCTTTGTTTGATAGGGCGAGTTTGTCTTGTGTCAATAAGTAATTTGTTAATTTTAAAGTTCTAATCGCATTGATTTTTACATTTTTGAGTCGGTCAGAGACAGAGAGAGAGAGAGAGAGAGAGAGAGAGAGAAGGGGAGGATACTCGTTAGGTGTAAACTTTCCAATTGCTTTTTATTTTCTCCATCATGTAATCCGCTTTCTTTTGAATATTCACTCATATCATATTGTTCTTCATTCCTTTCATATCTTCACAAAAATCTTTTGTTTTGATTTCAAATAACACAGACGCATTCGCACGCACCCTACCGGTATGGCCTTGAGTTTGTTGTTGCGCGATGACAAGATGCGTAGACTGACGAGAGCAGTTGCCGCTGATCAGACGCAAACAAATATCAGAGGTCCGTGAAAACCCAGCGTGTAATGATAGCTGATGTTCGTGTATGCGAGAATGTGAATTCGAGTATGTGCGGCTGCGTGACGATGTGCGCACATCGTTTTTAGACCTGAGGGGATCTGTTTGATGCGGTTGGAGTCGAGATCGAGATATGTCAGGGACGTTGCATTGGGAAACCATCGGCCCCACTCAAGAAGCTTGTTCCCGGCCAAATTGAGCGTGGTGAGGTTTGGACTGACAGAATCAAGGAGCTTGGCCACAAGATCCTGCTTATTTGTGGCACCCTCGACGACGGCCTTCCACTGCTCTTTAGTAGGCTCCAAGACCGCAGAGTCAGTAAACTGTTCCGATACCTTTATATCAGCACTCACATCGACGAACTCATTGTTCTGCAGTGATAGCTCTTGTAATTTCATCATTGACTTCAGGAAAATGGGCATGCGAACCATGCGGTTGTCATTAATTTTGAGCCTCGTCAGTGCTGTCAGCCCCTCCAGAGAGTCGGGAAGGAAGCTGATACGGTTGAAGCTCACGTCCAAGAAGGTGAGTTTGTTGCATTTGCCCAAGGAGGCAGGAAGCGTGTTGAGCACATTGTTGGAAAAATCGAGCGCGGTCAAATCTTTCATGCGTGCCACGACCGGGTCTATCTCGATCAATTTGTTGTTCGAAAGATCCAAATTGACGATGACCGTCACGGTCTTGAGTTCGGCCGGGTACATAGAAAGCCTCATTCGTGACAGTTTGAGCACCTTTGTCTTCTTTGACTTGTTAACTTTCTTCATATAATTCATCAGATCCAGGGCGCCTATGGAGAGAATCTCGGGCGTCGGAGTATCGAGCTCGTTAGCATGGTAGGAAAAGTCTTGGAGCTTCTGCATTTCTCCCAACTCCCATGGCAGATACTGCATACGGTTCTCGTGAAGATGCAGACGCGTCATTGCCGTCATATGCTCGATGGTTGTGCCGGGAAGCTCCATGATTTTGTTGTTATTGAGTATACATGTCTGAAGGTTCACCAGCGACGAGAGATTCGAAGGGATGGACATCAGTTCATTGTACTGGAAGTCCAGGAATGTGAGCTGCTCTAGGCATGAGAGATTGTCAGTTATATCTAGGAGGTTGTTGTACGACGCCGAAATCCGCTGGAGCGATACAAGTGTACTGCATGCATCTGGAATCTCCACTAGTTGGTTGTGATCCATATCCAGAGTCAGAAGGTGCTTGAGCCCATGTAGCGAGGTAGGCAAGGCTTTGATGCGGTTGTACGACATATCAAAGTGCAGAAGGTCGAAAAAGCTACCAACGAAATCGGGGACCACCGTGATTTGATTGTTAGAGACATTAAGATCCGTGAGTCCAAGAATGTCGCCCAGCTCGGGGGGGATTGAGCGGATGGCCATATTGCTGATGTTTATAAGATGTTCTATACGTGCTTTCTCCAGCATATCGCGGTATCGTAGCATCGTCGCAGTAGATTTTGTGGACATCTCTTCCGTGATGTGCTCAAATAAGTTTTCACCTATTTTGAGAGTCTTCAACCAGTCCATCGACTTCAGACATTCGGGAATGTCGCGCAGCAAATTGCGATTCACCCGTAGCTCAGTAAGGCTCCGCATTGTTGTCATCGCATCTGGCAGATTCTCTAATTTGTTCATCGCCATCGAAAGGACTTTCAGACGGTCCAGCTTTTGGATATCAGCTGGCACTTCTTTGAGGCCATTCTCATCTAGAATCAAATTTTCTAAGCAGTCGATGTCGCAAATGCGGATTGGGAAGGCAGTAAAACTGTTCTTACCTAGGCCAAGGTATTTGAGGCCAGTGAAATCAAGCAAGTTGTCTGGAAGCACAGATATGCAATTGTTGCTGAGCTGCAGATTCGTGAGTGAAGGTAGACGGCACACTTCGCCTGTTATTGTAGTGATCCTGTTGTCATCCAAGAAGAGCTCTGTCAATCCCGTCATGCTGCTAATGGCTGCGGGAATCTCTGCGAGAGAGTTATCTTTCAGATTCAGCGTCGGGATCCAGTGATACCACGGAGACTCACGATACACCCAAAACGCAGGAAAGTGCTCCAGACCAAAACCCTTCAGCTCTGCTGCTTTGTTGACTCCAGCCTTCTCAAGGGCTATCAAAAATTTGTACATTATTGGCAGGTCCTGCAACTGAATTTCATGCGGTGGAAACTGTAGATCGTTGCCTGCATATTTGAGGTTTTCTAATCGCTTTAGACGCATGATTTCACCCGGAATGCCTTGTATCTTGTTGTCCTCAATCGCTAAGGTCTCGATTTGGGTAAGATCCCACAACACAGGTGGCCATGTTTCAAATTGATTTTCATTCAAAAGCAACGCACGAAGATGCTCGAGGCGCGTCAATGTCTGTGGCAGCGTGGACAGACGGTTACGCGTCGCATCAATCACTTCCAGATGTGGCATGTAAAGACTTATTTCATCAGGCAAACTTGGTCCAAATCTGTTCTCGTAGAGACTCAATTTCGTGAGAGCAGATGCGCCCTTATACGCAAATATTTCGCTTGGAATTTCCTGCATGGAGAAGCTTGCCAGTGAGAGAGCCTTTGACTGGATGGAAAGGACGATTGCGTGCATGTACTTCAGCATGATAGATGCGCCTTTATCACGAATGAATTTGCAGGGCACACTGACTTTGTTGTCTTCGTAATCCAGTCGTTCCAATGTCAAATTCGACATTGATAGGGGAAAACTTGTTATCTGATTGTAAGAAATGCCCAGCCTGGTCAAATTTGTTAGGTTGCCTATGCTTGCCGGGACTGAATTCAGCTCATTATTGTCCAAGTAGAGTTCTGTCAGTGCAGTGCACAGTCCAATTTCGACAGGAAGGGCAGGAACAGCGTTGTCACGTGCATCCAAGAGCTGCAGCTTGTGTAAGCTCGCAATGACATGTGAAAGATGCCGGATCTTGTTTGAATTGATCCTCAACACTTCCAATTCGGTCATGCGACCCAGCGCTGATGGTAGATTAATCACACTGTTGCACGCAAAATCCAAAACCCTCAAGCTTGGCACGCCGGATATCTGATTGCCGTTGGCATCTACTCCGACATGATTCACACCGATCTCGTGCACGACCGCGGGGAGGCTGAACAGCTTGTTGTCTGATATCAAGAGGGTTTCAAGCTGCATATGGCACATTTCTGGCGGCAATTCCGACAACAAATTTCGAGAGCAGTCGAGAA
>Ga0315905_10008107_pt1 | contig 10612 bp, 9 predicted proteins | sample LakEriMetagenome_5_FD_203522 | JGI IMG/M metagenome (GOLD analysis project Ga0315905, IMG submission 203522) | Freshwater fungal communities from buoy surface, Lake Erie, Ohio, United States - Buoy 4 MA121 | ecosystem: Environmental > Aquatic > Freshwater > Lake | place: USA: Lake Erie, Ohio... | reverse complement strand
TGCACTCGCGCATCTGCTCGATCAAGGCCCAGCGTTTGGGATTGGGAGCGTTGGAGATGTAGCTGATGCGGCACTCGGGCAGGGCAGCATGCACGCGGGCGACGAAGGCTCTGAAGTCGGCCAGCACACGCTGCGGGGTTTTGCCCGCGTTGATGTCGTTGCCGCCAGCATACATGACGATGTGTTTTGGCAGATACTGCAGCACGGTGAGGTGCGCATAGTTGAAGGAATCAAACACCTCAGAGCCGCCGAAACCCCGATTCATGACCGGCAGGCCGGGGAAATCGTCTGCCAGCGTCTTCCACATGCGAATGCTGGAGCTGCCAGTGAAGATGATGGGATCGGAGGGCGGCGCTTTTTTAGCGTCCTGCTTCGCAAAGGCGTGGATTTCCTTCTGCCACTTGATGGCGGATGTGACCACGTCGTAACCGGCCTCGCTGAAATGCAGCTTGTCCTCAACGTAGAGTTCTGAACGAGGTTTGCCGTCTGCGCCGAGCAGCAGCGGGAAGATATCGATGAAATCGACGCCGTTTTTCGCACAGGAGGCAGAGATGAGGCTGTTGGTCGTTTTGACCAGCTCGACCTCGTCCCAGCGCGAGGGAGAGGTCGGAATCGAAAGGAAGGCGAGCTGGGTTTTCGGCAGGTCTTGCTGAACTTTGGCCACGAAGGCTTCGAACGCGGCAAGAACCTCCTGCGGCGTGCGCCCCGAGTGCAGATCGTTGCCACCGGCATTGAGGTAGATCTGCTTGGGCTTGTATTTGGTGACGATGCGGTCGGCGAAATGCACCACGTCGCTGATGTGCGAGCCGCCAAAGCCGCGGTTGAGCACCGGTGTCTTTTTGAAACGCTCCGGCAAGGACTGCCAGCGGCGGATGTTGGAGGCACCCGTGAACAAAGTGGCCCCCTTCGGCGGCGTTTGGGCCTGATCCTCGACTTCGAAGGCTCGAATGGCTTTTTCAAAGCGGGCAGGATCGGCAGGCTCCAGCGCTTGCAGCCAGAAAGTGTTGAGCAGCAGAAAAAGGACGACGAGGGGACGATAATTCATGGCGGCATGGCAAACGTTGTGCGTGATAGCTCTCATGCAACCATTGCTACGAAGCTGGAAACGTAAGTTTGTACCGTCCGCCACCCAATCAAATGTGTCCGCCAGTGTTCCCCTAGAGGAACGTGATCTGCCCACCATGCCTGGAGTGAAACTGGGACGCGAGGGCACACGCTTCGCGGTCTATTCACGCCATGCGACGGCCATTGACCTTTGCTTGTATGATCCAGACGACGCCACGCGTGAAACGGCGCGTGTGCGTATGCAGCGCGGCGAGAACGACCTCTGGCACGCCACGGTGCGCGGCGCAGGTCCGGGCACGCTTTATGGCTACCGAGCGCAGGGGCCGTGGCAGCCAGTTCACACGATGCGCTTCAATCCGCACAAACTCCTGCTCGATCCCTACGCACGGGCGATCCATGGCAAGCCTGACGCGGCGGAGAACATGCGCAGCGTGCCGGATCCTCAACACCCGCCGGGCAGCATCGACAATGGGGCGACGGCTTTGAAAAGCGTCGTGATCGACGAGGCGTTCGACTGGTCCGGCGACACCGCGCCGCAGGTGCCCTGGGGGGACACGGTGATCTACGAGATGCATGTGAAAGGCTTCACGCAGACCCATCCGCAGGTGCCAGCGCATTTGCGCGGCACCTATGCGGGCCTAGCACACCCGGCCGTGACTGGCTACTTGCGCGATCTTGGCATCACCAGTGTGCAGTTGCTGCCGGTGCAGCAGCATCTCGACGACGCCTTCCTGCTGGACAAGAACCTCACGAACTACTGGGGCTACAACACGATCGGCTTCTTCGCCCCGCACAACACCTATGCCGCGGCGAGCGACCCGCAGGTGCAGGTGCGTGAGTTCAAGGCCATGGTGAAAGCACTGCACGCCGCCGGGATCGAGGTCATCCTGGATGTGGTGTACAATCACACCGCGGAAGGCGATGAGCACGGACCCATGCTGATGTTTCGCGGTCTCGACGACTACGGCTACTACCGCCATTACTACGGTGCCAGCGGCGCCAGCTACCACAACATGACGGGCTGCGGCAACTCGGTGGATTCTGCCAGCGTGTGCGGCCTGCGGCTCATCATGGATAGCCTGCGCTACTGGGTCACGGAGATGCATGTGGACGGCTTCCGCTTTGACCTCGCCGTGACCGTGGCGCGCAATGAGACGCACAGCTTCCACCCACAGTCTCAGTTCCTCAGCGCCGTCACGCAGGACCCGGTGCTCTCACGCGTGAAACTCATCGCCGAGGCCTGGGACATCTCGCGCATGGACAGTTACCAGGTCGGCCAGTTCCCCAAGCCATGGCGTGAGCTCAATGGCAAGTACCGCGACACCGTACGCGGCTGGTGGCGAGGTGATCCGGGCAGCACCGCCGAGTTCTCCAAGCGGCTCTGCGGCAGCCAAGACATCTTCAGTTGGAACCAGCGCCCACCGCAGGCGAGCCTCAATTTCCTCACCTCGCATGACGGCTTCACCCTGCTCGATCTCGTCAGTTACGAGCGCAAACACAACGAAGCCAATGGCGAGGGCAACCGCGACGGTGACGACAGCAATCACAGCACCAACTGCGGCGTCGAAGGCTCCACCACGGACCCGCAGATCAATGAAATCCGCACCCGGCTGCGCCGGGGCATGATCGCCACGATGTTTTGCTCTCTTGGCGTGCCGTTTCTCACAGCAGGCGACGAGCGCGGCCGCACCCAGCACGGCAACAACAACGCGTATTGCCAAGACAGCGAGATCAGTTGGCTCGACTGGAGCACCTGTGACGAGGACATGCTCGACTTCACGCGCCGCATCATCACCTTCCGCCGCGAGCACTCCGCCCTGCGCCGCTGCACCTACTTCAATGGCAACCCCAACCACGCCAGCGGCCTTCCCGATGTCTCCTGGCTCGAAGGCGACGGCACCCTGCTCTGCCACGAGGAATGGCACAACCCCGACCGCCGCCACTTCGGCGCACTTCTGGGAGCGGACGATCGCTCGACCAAACCGCTGCTGCTGCTATTCAACAACGGCACGCAATCCCAGCCGTTCGTGCTGCCGGGCACGAAGGACACCGTCTGGCAGATCGCCTTCGACACAGCGCTCAATCCCGCGTTTCCCACAGGCAAAGCCGCGCAGTTCACCGGTGCGCAGAGTTACCCGCTCCAGGACCGCAGCATGGCCTGCTTGACACACATCTCAGGTCAGTGTGACGAGATCGAGCCGAAGGTTTGCTAAAGACCTGCCCGGCATTTGAAAGCGGGGACCCAAGGCACTGAAATTCAGCTTTTCATGCCTCGAAAAAGTCCAAGGAGGTGTTTGCCCAATTGTTTCGTGGTTTTTTCATATTTGATGAGAACGCCTGCAACGCGAAGGCTTCGTCCATGCCACGCCAAGCCGTTCAACGTGGCAAGAGCACCTCTGCGGCACACGGAACTGGCATTTCCATCTCTGAGACGTGCTTTTGCTCCATGCTTGGCTCCAGGCGCATAAGATTTAGGCGGAGAGACGCATCTTGTCGCGAATCCAACGCAGCGCCGGACGAAACCACTGCATCAGGTCTAGCGAGGATGATCAAACCGACGTTTTGATTGAGTCAAGGCAGACGCTCGGTGGTGGCCAGATACAACAGAAGCTCAAAGGTCAGCACGACGGCGAGGTGCAGGGGATAAGAGCGCCTGCGCACAAGAGATCGAGCCGTGGCCTTGTCTGAGGCTACTCTTCCTCGCTCGAGTCCGCCTTACCGCCAGGAATGATGCCGCGTTTGGTGCTGGCGACGAAATCGACGAAGGCGGCGGCTTCGGGGGTAAGTTCACCCGCCCGAAGTTCCTCGATGGCCTGGGCGTTGTTCAAACCGCTGCGGTAGATCTTGCGGAAGGCGTTGCGGATGGAGCGCATCTGATCGCGGCTGAAACCAGCGCGTTGCAGCCCGACGATGTTCAAGCCACGCGCACGCGCAGGATTGCCATCAGCCGTGCAGAAGGGCGGGATGTCCTGCACAACCTTGGCACAGCCGCCGGTGATGGAGCGTGTGCCGATACGGCAGAACTGATGCACGGCGGTGAGACCGCCGATGATGACGTGATCCTCGACGACGACATGGCCGGCGAGCGTGCCGTTGTTGGAGAAGACGACATGATTGCCCACCACGCAGTCGTGCGCGATGTGGACGTAGCTCAGGAAGTGATTGTGGCTGCCGATGATCGTCTTGTCGTGCGGCGCAGTGGCGCGGTGGACGCTGCAAAACTCGCGGAAGGTGTTGTTGTCACCCACTTCGAGCCAGGTCGGCTCGGCCTTGTATTTCAAATCCTGCGTCTGCTGGCCGATGGAGCCGCAGGCGAAGAATTTGTTGTTCTTCCCGATCTTGGACGGCCCCATGATCGTGACGTGATGCTGAAGCCAGCAGCCATCCCCCAGCTCTACGTCCGCACCGACGATGCAGTAGGGACCGATGGTCACGTCCGCGCCAATTTTGGCCGAGGGATCAATGATGGCGGTGGGGTGGATCATGGAGCGAAGGGCAGAGAGCGGAGATTCAGAAGTAAGAGGTGAGAAGTAAGAAGTGCGGGTGAAGCGCGGCTATGGACTCATGGCCCTTCGCCCTCTGCCCTAAGCCTTACCGGTCAACGACGCTGAACATGAGATCGGCCTCGGAGACGACCTGGCCGTTGACGATGCAGCGACCGACGCCGGTGGCGATGCTGCGCTTGGTCTTGAGGATCTCGGTTTCGATGATGAGCGTGTCTCCCGGCAGAACGGGCCTGCGCCACTTGACGTTGTCCGCGCTCATGAAGTAACCGATCTTGCCCTGATTCGCTGGCATGCGCAGCAGCACGATGCTGGCGACTTGCGCCATGGCCTCAAGCTGAAGCACGCCGGGCATGATCGGATGGCCGGGGAAGTGGCCCTGGAAGAAGGGTTCGTTGATGGTGACATTCTTCATGCCACGGCACTTGTTCTCACCCTCGAAACCGATGATGCGGTCCACCAGGAGGAAAGGGTAGCGGTGCGGCAGGATGTTCATCACCTCGTTGATGTTGAGCACGGCGTCGCCAGACGGGATGTTGATGGCGGCAGGCATCATGCTGCGCATCGTCTCGTACTGCTTCACGATAGAGCGGGCCAGTTCGGTGTTTGGCCCGTGGCCGGGGCGCACGGCGATGACGTGGCCGAGGATGCGCTTTCCGGAGAGCATGAGGTCGCCGACGATGTCGAGGATCTTGTGCCGGACGAATTCGTCGGCAAAGCGCAGCGGTTGCTTGGAGAGCAGCGTGTCACCACGAATGACAACGGCGGCCTCAAGCGTGCCGCCTTTGATGAGGCCCTTTTCCATCAGCGGGGCGATGTCCTCGTAATACACAAAGGTGCGGGCGGCGGCGATTTCCTTCTCGTAGGTCTCCGGGGTGATCTCCGTGCTGAAATACTGCGTGAAACGGCCGTTCGGACCGACGTTGGTGCAGGAGACGCGGAATTTTTTGTCGGGAACGATGGTGAGGATGGTGCCATCACGCGTTTCCTGGTAGATCGGCTCACGCACCTCAAACACACAGCGCGCGGCGCTTTGCTCGTGCAATCCGGCGGACTTGATCAGCTCTACGAAGGGCATCGAGCTACCATCGGCGATGGGCGGCTCGTTGGCGTCCATTTCGATGATCGCGTTGTCCACGCCCATGCCCGCGAGAGCGGAGATGACGTGCTCGACGGTGTGAACATTGACGCCACCCTCGGCGATGGTGGTGGCGCGCTCGACTTTCTGTACTTTCTCGACCAGTGCGGGGATGAAGGGCTTGTCCTCGAGGTCGATCCGGCGGAATTTGAAGCCAAAGTTTTCAGGCGCAGGCTGAAGTGTGAGCGTGACTTGTTCGCCGGTGTGCAGCGAAGTGCCCGTCATGGAGACGGATTTGGCGAGAGTGTGCTGACGATCGGAGGCCATAGTTCGAGACGGGAAGCGCGTTCGTTAGCGTCCGTCCCCGGTGGGGTCAAAGGGAAATGCGGGGGCGGGGCGGCGTCTGCCGCTCTCCTCTACTGCTTACCGATGCACCACAGATTCCTGTAACCACGGATGAACAGCTGCCCATCGCTCACGGCGATGGAGCCGATGATCAGCTCCTTGAGCGAGTTGGTGGCGATCAGCTCAAAGACCGGCGCCGCCTTGAACACGAAGCAGTCGCCGCCCTGGTTGGCCGCGTAGCATTTCCCGTCCGCGCTCAGGACGAGAGAAGACCAGTTCTTGGCCGTGGGGCCGGGGCCTTTGAGGCGCTCGTTGTACACCAGCTTCCCGGTCTTCATATCGCGACACTCCACGATGCCGCCATCGGTGAGAATGTAGTGATGCCCCGCATGAATCACGCCGCTGCCGATGCGCTGCTGCACGCGTGGCTCAAACCACACGCGATTCTTTTGCGTCACATCGCCGCTGCCACCCATTTTCACCGCCATCGCCGCGCCGCCGTAGCCACACATGAAGATGCCCATGTCGTCCACAAACAGCGGCGAGTTATAGACCAGCGGGGTGAGTCCGCCGCAGGTCCACAGCACCTTGCCAGACATCGGATCAAAGGCGCAGGCGCGTCCGGGATAGGACATGAGCAGTTCATCGCGCTGGCCGGCCTTGCGCAGCAGCGGATCGCTCCAGGAACCGAGCCAAGTCTTGTTGCCGGCCTCACCTGAGGCACCGCCGGGTTCTTTGTGCTGCCACAGGGTCTTCCCAGTCTTCTTGTCGAAACAATACATCAACGTGTTCTCACCCGGGCCAAAGTTCAGGAACACGCGGTCCCCCACCAGCACGGGCGAGGTGCCATTGCCCCAAATGTGATGCTGTTTGCCTAGGTCCGTGCGCTTCCACAGCTCCTTCCCGTTCAGGTCGTAGCAAAACACGCCTGCCGAAGCATGAAACACGATCACCCGCTCGCCATCCGTCGCCGGTGAAGCGGCGCAGTAGGGATTCGTGGCATGCGTCAGTTCCTTCTCCATGTAGAGCGTGCCCGCGTCCCAGAGCTGCTTGCCCGTCTTCTTGTCAAAGCACAGCAGCAGGCGCTTGCCTTCTTTCTCGATGGCCTGCGTGACGAACACCTTGTCTTCCCACACCACTGGCGTCGAATTGCCGCGATCCGGCAGCGCCACCTTCCACGCTACATTCTCCTCCATGCCCCACTTCTCCGGCAGCTTGGACTCCGAACAGGTCCCATCCCCGTTCGCCCCACGCCACATGGGCCAATTGTCGGCGGAAGCGGGGAGCAGAGGACAAAGGGCGAGGAACAGGGAGAGCGTGCGTTTCATGGTGGCGGGGTTGATTGCGGGATGAAACGGTCCCCGGCACCTCAAACCTTCACCACGAGTAATGCACCGTGTAAGTGAGCGTCCTCTCCTCTCCCGGCTTCAAAGCGACGCGGAACTCGATGGTCTCGTCCTGCTTGCGATTGCGGACTTTGATCTCGAAGGATTCATCCATCCAGTGGTTGCTGGAATCGACCTTGATGTTGGTGCGTTTGCGCTCGCCAACGCACAGGCTATGAAGTGCCCTGCGCCATGGCCCTCTGGCTCTTTTTCATGGCTATACGCAGCATAGCCGGGATGGTGGGGTGGGTGTCAAGCATGACACTCCGTTCAGACAGCCACGCGTGGCACGCAAAACTGTCAGATGTGTTCGGCTCTTGCTGCATAACAACACCTGAGGCCTGCGCCGCAGGACGATCCGGCTGTTTGCTTATCGTGGGGATTCACGCTCAAGCCACCGGCTAGTTTGGCGGCACACTCGAGAGCAATGCGACTGGGCATCCCGCCAAACATCTCCAGCTCACATTCTCTACCATCCGCTCACCGCCCACTGTCGCCCGGTAGCTGGAGGCCGGTCTTTCGCTCATTCGGGTAGTACTTCTCCCGGTGCATGCGCCGGTGGCCTGCGGGATCAAATCGGCTCCAGGCTGTGTCCAGTTTTTCCCCCGTTCCGACGCAGCCAAGCAGTAGGCAGCACAAGAGAGGCATGAGGAGGCGTAACGCGGCAAACTTCATGCCAACATCTCTTCCCCGCCTCCGCAAGGCCGTCCAGCACCTTCCTCAATACCACTGCAAGTTCGACGAAAGTCCCAAGACTTTCGCCATGCAGACAGAGCAACGCACCAATGCCGCAGCGCGGGTGCCCCCGCCCGCTTGGAGCTCGCAGGTCGGACTACCAAAATCGGCCTCAAGTTGCGCCACACCGTCTGAACACGAACTAAGAACTTCGTTCTACGCCTCCGGCCCGACTGCGCGGCGCACGCATTCCCATTTGCCCGTGACCAGTCACGGTTTAGCATCCGCGCCTTATGAAACGCAATCGCCTTGGCCGCACTGGCATCGTCGTCACGGACATCTGCTTGGGAACCATGACTTTCGGTCTCCAGGCCGATGAAAAGACTTCCTTTGCCATCATGGACCGCGCCATCGACGCGGGGATCGACTTCTTCGACACCGCTGAGATGTATCCGGTGCCGCCGAGCGCGGAGCTCTTCGGCGTGACCGAGCAGATCGTCGGTAAATGGCTCAAAGGGCGCATGCGGGGCGAGATCATCGTCGCTACCAAGGTCACCGGCCCCGGCCACGGCTGGTTCCGTCCGCCAATTCGCGGCGGCTTCACCGCGCTGGACCGCCGCCAGATTTTCCAGGCCTGCGAGGACAGCCTGCGCCGCCTACAAACCGATTACATCGACCTCTACCAGACGCATTGGCCGGACCACGGCATGGAGCAGGCCGAAACCCTCGGCGCGCTGACCGATCTCATCGACCAGGGCAAGATCCGCGCCTGGGGCAGCAGCAACGAAACCTGCTGGGGCGTCATGAAGAACCTCTGGGAAGCCGAGAAGCACGGCCTGGCCCGCATGGCCTCCGTGCAGAACAATTTCTCTCTCATCAACCGCCGTTGCGAGAGCGAACTCGCGCAGGTGTGCCGCAAAGAAAACGTCAGCCTCCTGCCCTACTCCCCGCTCGGCGGCGGCGTGCTCTGCGGCAAGTACAACGGCGGTGCGCTGCCGAAAAGCGCGCGCTTCACCGACTACATCCAAAACGGTGGCCCGCGCCAGAAACGCATGGCCTCCCGCTTCGTGAATGAGCGCAGCCTCGAAACCACCGCCCGCCTCCAAGTCATCGCCGCCGACCTCGGCATCAGCGTCACCACCCTGGCACTGGCCTGGAGCAAGCAGCATGACTTCGTCGCCTCCACCATCGTCGGCGCCACCACCGTCGCGCAGTTTGAAGATAGCCTCGCCGCTGCCGACCTCATGCTTAGCACCGAAACGCTGGCCCGCATCGACGCCATCGACGAAGCCATCCCGAATCCGATGACGGAGGATGGATTGCGAAGATTGTGAGGTATCACCCCAGCAGAGCCGCCCACTCTGCCAGGTGCTTCTCCCAGGTCAAAGCCACCACGATTTCGCGAGCTGCCTGGGACAGGGCCTCGCGCTGGGTTTCATCGAGATTGAGCGCTTCTTGAATGCGAGCGGCCAACTCTTGCAACTGCTGAGGATGGTAGAGCATGAAGCCGTTCACGCCGTTGCGAATGTGATCCACAGCGCCCTCCATGACTGAAACGAGGCCGGGCAGACCGCAAGCCATGCTTTGCAGCACGGTGCTGGAAAAGACGTCGTAATGCGTGGGATGCACAAACCAGCCGACGGCCTGATACAGCTCCACGAGATTGCTGGTGACTGGCACGGTGCGAATCTTCGCGGCGAGGCCCTTGCGGCTGATGAAATCACGCTGCACGGCACTGAACCCCTTCCCTGCGATCAGAGGAGGAGCAGCACGGGCCGCGTGGTGTCGGCTTGCAGCTTGCGACAGAGCAGTGCGCGGACGTTCGCACGGTTGTCAGCCGGTTTGAAAAGCTGCGTCTCGACAGGCGGTGGGAGGATGTGAAAACGCTCGCCATCGGTGCCGTAGATTCCCTGCAACAGGGCCGCTGTGCGGGCAGAACTAGTGACGAACCGCTTTGTCTCGCGGCCGGTGTAAAGCCTGCGCTCCAGATGCAGCTCAAACAGATGCTTCACGCTAAAGCGCTGCCAGAGCGGAGCAGGTTGCCGTAGAGCCGGTGAGTGCCAGTGCCGTTGCGGTGGATGTCCTGCGCACAGGTGCGGCCAAAGCCGATGCTTAAATCGACACGCGCCTCGGCGGCGACACGCGGAGCAAGGCGGTTGAAGTGCCACAGGCGCATGGTGGCGGAACCGCGCAGGCGTGGCAGCAGCTCCCAGCGCCCAGGCAGCAGCGCACCGATCTCCGGCGTGGTGAGCGAGGTGATATACGTCAGCTCATGCCCAGCCGTCGTGAGACGCTTCGCAAACTCGATGAGGAAGGTCTCCACACCCGTGCTGCGAATGATTTGCGGATGGATCAGCGCCAGCTTCATTCTTCACGCTTCAATTTTGCCTCCGCCTCCGCTTCAAACAGGCGACTGTAGCGATCAAACGTGAAGAACGCCGTCGCTCCGGCGATCCACAGGCCGGGAAAACCATCGAGAAAGCCGCGCTTCAGCACATAGGCCCGCACAAAGCGCCACCAGGGCCGGAACAGCGTTTGCAGCAGCGACCAGCGCTTCCCTT
>Ga0315905_10008106_pt1 | contig 10614 bp, 11 predicted proteins | sample LakEriMetagenome_5_FD_203522 | JGI IMG/M metagenome (GOLD analysis project Ga0315905, IMG submission 203522) | Freshwater fungal communities from buoy surface, Lake Erie, Ohio, United States - Buoy 4 MA121 | ecosystem: Environmental > Aquatic > Freshwater > Lake | place: USA: Lake Erie, Ohio... | reverse complement strand
GCAAATTATGTTACTGTAATCAAAGATCTTTATGCTCAACAATTTGCTAGACTAGATGGAAATGGTGCTCTTGCAGTAAAGGTACTTAACGCTATTGCATCTGGATGTAAAGATGCTACAGCAAGTTACGTAGAGTAATTATGCCAACTGGAATACTCCAAGCATTACTCTCAGCAGTATCTGGAATATTCGCAGCAATCAATAACGTATTCGGCGCAAAGAATACAAAAGAAATGAAAGAGCGTCAAGAAGCTCAAAAAGAAGTCCACCATCAAAGTGAAATAGAAAAAGAAGTACAGGAGAAAAATCTTGAAGAAGTTCGCAAGCGTATTAGCTCTTAATGTTTTCCTAGTTGGTTGTGCTACTGTGACACCAAATAAAATAGAAGATGACAAATCTTCATACGATGCAAGTACTCCAAAGCAATATCAAAAAGATAATGGCGGATTAATTTCTTTTATTGGTGATGATGCTCTCATTACTCGTCAAGCGCGTGAACGTTATAATAATTTAATTAAAATGTATAGAATCAAATTCAAAAAAGAAAAAGCAATTGATCTAAATGAAGATTCTGGAATTAAACCTTATAAGGATAATTTTGGTAATGAGCTATTTTTAATTAATAGTGAACATCTTGTTTATTTTGGAGTGCTTAATAGTTGGTTAAAAGAAAAAGTCCCAGCAGATAACATCATAGACAAGACAATAGATAAAATAAATAATTAATAAAATGGGCAGAATTTTAATACCTAAACTCCCTGGGATTGCTGTGGCGAGTACGAGTCAAGTAAATTTAAAAGTTCTATCTTTCTATTATTTTGATGGAATACATACTAAAAAAATACCTGGAACTATTGCGGATGGACTTGAAATAATTGGCGCAGGAGTTGGGTATTTTGCACTTGGATATGGCAACGCTTACCCAAATATTATTTTATCTCCAAATACATCTGTTTATGATCATTACGGAGGTTACGAACTTATACCATCACAAATAGACTGGAGTTTTTGGCATATTGTCTTTGATTTCGATAATTCTCAATGGGTTGTTCAGAGTGAATTTTCAACAAACGCATCAACTAACCCTAATTATATCCCAACATCAGGGTGGTCTACAAGTATAACCATAACATCATCATCATCTAGCAAAATTTCAATTAAAAAACAAAATACTGGTAGTGGAGAAATACAATTATATAAATTTCTACCAAATCGTTTACAAGGTTTAGCTCTTTGGTTAAAAGCAGATACTGGTGTGAGCACAGAACAAGAAACATTTATAAGTCAAATTATTATTAGCGGTGCTGGGACAACAACCTCTAATGGAACATATACAAGAGCATCTGGAGGGATAACAACATTTAATGGGCCGAATGGAAATACTATTTATTATATTAGTGGAGCTGAGTGGGTTTTATTTGATACGCAACTTTACGATCCAAATAACGAAGATTATGGCAATGAAGCATACTATACTGAAGATTTTGCTAATTGGTATATTTCAGGAGCAAACCTAGGACAAAGCCTAGCACCATCTGGAACAATAACAAACAGCCCAACTGGCATCAATCTTGTAACAGCTTGGGCAGATCAAAGTGGGAATGGAAATAATGCATCTCAAGGTAGCGAATTTTTACCTACCTATGCCTTGATTGGTGGTAAATCTTTTATTAGTTTCCAATCGAATGTAGCACTTGCTGTAAATTCAATATGGAATGGAGTTCAATTTGTTGGAACAATATTTATTGTAGTTCGATTTGAATCTAGTGCACAGGGTGAAAGCTTATTACGTCAAGAGGCAGTGGCGGGAGGGAGTGGTCTTGCCTTTGGCAGAAAATATAATGACACAAATGCTTTTGCGGTAACAACTGATTTTATAGATGTAGTAAACTCTTCATCCCTAGCTGGGGATAACACAAGCTATTTACTTGGAACAACCTTTAGTGAATCTCTTATTGCGATATTATATTTGAATGGTGCATCTGCTGGAAGTGGTGCAATCGCAAATGTGATTGGTAGTCAATATGCTGGTGCAGTTATTGGTGGAGGAAGCGGATCTTCAAATATAGCTGAAGTAGTAGTCTACAACCGAGTCCTCACAACCTCAGAACGCCAGCAAGTTGAGGCATATTTGAATGCTAAATATAATATATATTAAAATATGTTAAGCAAAAAATCTTTAGATCTTATTCTTGAATTTGAAGTTGGTGGTGGAGAAAACTATTATAATAAATTTTTAAAAAATCCAGCTTGGCCAGGAGAGCAAAGCGGAGTCACAATTGGTGTTGGTTATGATCTTGGATATGTTAACAAAACAGAATTCACAAATGATTGGAAAGATCTTCCTCAAAAAGATTTTGATAGATTATACAAAGTTGTTGGTATTAAAGGATATAACGCTAAGAATCTTATAAGAGGATTAAAAGATATAACTATCCCTTGGGATCTTGCGCTAAAAGTATTCAACAATAAAACAGTAACTAAATTTTATAATTTAACAAAACAAACTTTTCCTAATTTTGATAATCTTCCAGAAGATGCAAAAGGTGGATTAGTTAGTTTAGTTTTTAATAGAGGAGCAGCCTTAGAAGGTGATCGTCGCCGCGAAATGAAATTAATAAGAGATGGCATGAAATTAGTATCGAATTATGATCAAAAAGCTTTATCATTTATCGCTAATCAAATAAGACATATGAAAAGAATATGGATTGGTGGTAGCATAGAAAAAGGTATGAGTCGTAGACGAGATGCAGAAGCCAAATTAATTGAAGAATCCTTAAAAGTGTAATAGTTATTATGAAAAAACTAATATTAATATTTCCTTTGTTTTTATTAATAAGTTGTTCAGAACCAAATTTAGATAGTAGAGAATTACCAACTAAATATCCAGAAACTCCAACTATGGGTTCTGCTGATGATGTCTCTAAAGAATTATATAAAAAATGAATATTAAAATAGAGCGACGAGAATTTATAGTAATTGAAAATGCAGGAACATCAACAGCAAATGGAAGATATTATAAATTTTCATCAACAAAATATATTGCATCAAATGGAAATGGAAATACAATACAGTATGTGAGTGTGGGTGGATTTCCTGCCCAGGCGTGGCTATTAAAAGATATCAGCACAAGAGAAGAGACTGGGCCAAATGATCCACCAGAATATGCACCTGCATATAGAAATACTGTAGCAGATCCAAAAAGCGCCTCATTCTTTACTTCTTGGATTGTTGATCTAGGTCAATTTCAAGCTCCAACCTCAAGTTATTCTTTTGGAGGCAAAGTAACTTCCACAAAAGGTGGAAGTGGAAAATTAATTGAAAAAAAATACATAGATCTTCTTCCATCACAAGAAAATATATCTCTTCTTTTTGATCCAATTTTTTATAATTCTTTTGAAAATCGTAAGTACGGTAGGATGAATGTACCAGAAGTTTTAAAACATTCAATTCGAGATTATCAATATAATAACATTGTTGCAAAAAAAGCAAGTGCTCGTCAATGGGTCAAGGGTTATCCCCTGTCTTTTAAAAAATCTAATTTCTTTAAAAATACTTTTCGTTGGATTAAAGATTTATCCTCCAATAACGACTTGGAAAAAGGAAAAAATGATCCTGCTTTGGGACAGCGTTCTTATAACGATTTAAAAGTGCCATTATTAACTTTAACCAAAGATTTAAATGCGAATTTTTTTACTACCAATCAATCTAACAAAAGTTTTGTTTTTTTTATTAAATTACAAAATCCAATAACACATAGAAATCCAAATAATTCTTTTTTGGTAAGAGAAAAGAAAGGCTTCTTTGCAAAGATTGGAAATTTAGAAATAGGATATAGATCTCCATACTACAATATAGTAGGTGAGCCAAGTTATAAAGGAGTCTTTGATAATTTTAGTTTTGTTTTTAATTTTGGACATAGGTCTTATATAGATATTCATAATAGCACTTTTATGACTGATTTTAAATTTAATTTTAATCAAATGTATTGTATAGCTGTTGTAAAAGATACTTCCACAATGAGATTTTATATCGATGGAGAATTGCAGAATATGGCTTATTTAAAATTTAATCCTCTAACAAATAATCGAAAAGTCAGCGGACGAAATAGACCTGTTAGAAACTATAAGTCTCGCAGAGATAATTCTCCTGTTGGTCCAGGATTTAAAAAGAAAAATGGATCGGTTTACTCCTCAGTAAATATGGGAGGACTTGCAGCTTTTTCTAGTAATCATCCAATCCCTTGTATTTTTAACGCAAATTCTGCTTTGTATGGTCTATCTAACATGGATCGTAATAATAGTTATTCTGGAAAGAAAAGATCAAAAAGATATCTTAATAATTTAGATATTGGTGTAAATATAGCATACAATATTGCTCTTTCTGAAACTCAAATAAGAGAAATATATGAAAATTTTAGATATCGATATTAGAATTTGTTCGGCCAACGCCGAGCCTAGTGGCGCAAACGTGGTAAAAAAATTAGCATAATGTTCTATCCGTTATGCTAATTTAAATTTGATTTAATTTGCCTGTTAAGTGTATAATATATAGATGAGTATTACCAATCCTGATAATTTTGGTTTCGAGTCTATAGACGCTGCTAGGTCTGGCCCAAAATCATCTGCTCAAACTCCATCTAAACCTAGCGAAAGAAGAAAAGGTTCTTCTAAAAACAAGCCTGGTAGCGCTGGATCAAAAAGCGACAAAGCAATAGAATTTTCTAAAAAAGTTATAGAAGCTCTCAAAAATAAAGTCAAAGAGCATAACAGTAAAAACAAGAAAAAAGTTACTCTTGGTCAATTAAAAAAAGTATTTCGCCGTGGTGCAGGTGCATTTTCTTCATCTCACAGACCAGGGCAATCAAGAGTTTCTTGGGCCATGGCTAGAGTAAATATGTTTCTTAAAATGGTAAGTGGAGGAAAAGTAAAAAATTCTTATAAAAAAGCAGATAGTGATATTGCAAGAGCATCAACTAATAATTACATTGTAGAAGCTAATTTAGATCCAGATGATGAAGATTTTAATGAAGCAGATATAGATATCAAAAATTATAATTTAGGTGATTTTGATTTTCTTAACGCTGACGAACTTTATCTTGACGACGAAGACGAAGGCTTTAATTTTACTTTTGAGGTATAATTATGGAATTTAAATATAATACAACTTTTGCTAATCTTCAATTAAAACCAATAGTTAGTCAAGAAAAAGATAAATATCTATCTTTGGCTTCTATTGCCAACTTAAAAAAATTTTTACCAGATATTGATACGGATAAAAATATAGATCTTCTTCCTATAGCTTTTGATGCTTGCGTTGTAAATAGAGTAAATAAAAATGGCGACGTTATTAATTCGATGACTGCCTCTGAAATGCTTAAAAATTTCATAAATAAACCAATTAATATAGAGCATGATAGATCAAGAGTAATAGGATGCATATTAACTGCCAATTTTAGTAAATTTGGAAATAATGAGAGTTTAGCTGAATTAGATGTTAAAGATATAAAAGGACCATTTTATATTACTCTTGGTGGAGTAATGTGGAAAATCATAAATCCTCAACTTGCTAATCTCATAGAAGAAAGCAATGATCCTTCTAGTGAAAATTATATGAAAGTAAGCGCTTCTTGGGAATTAGGTTTTAGTGATTATGATTTAGTATTACTTGATAATAATAACAAGAATATTGAAGATGCAAAATTTATAACAGATGAAAATCAAAAAGATAAATTAAGTAAAAATCTTAAAGCATTAGGTGGCACAGGTAAAATAGACAATAATACATATATTTATCGACAAGTAATTGGAGATGTTATTCCATTAGGTATAGGCTTGACATCAAATCCAGCAGCAGACGTACAAGGCGTTGCTGTAAAAGATAACGATAAAATAGCTATTATTGACTTTAAATCTAAAGAGGAAGAATCTGAGTCATCTGATATTAATGAAAATAACATTTCACAAAACAGTGAAAATACTGTAAACCAAGAAGGAGTTATAAACAGAATAATTATGAAAATAGAAAATATAAATCAAATAACCGATGAATTATTGAAAGAAGTTAAAGCTTCTAGCGTAACTGATTTCATTCAAGATGAGCTAAAGAAAGCTTCAGAAGCTTTCGTAGCCGAAAGAAATGAAAAAGATAACGCTATTAAAGCTACAAATGAAAAATACGAAGCTCTTTCAACTGAAAGCGAAAAAATTAAAGAAGAACTCGAAAGAGTCAAAGCTGCTTTAACTAAATTCGAAGAAGAAAAAGTAGCCAAAGCTCAAGAAGAGGCATTCAATTTAAGAATGGCTGCTTTTGACGAAGAATTTGATCTATCTGATGAAGATCGTCAAGTTCTTGCTACTGACATCAAAGATTTAAATGAAGAAGCTTTTGCTGCTTATAAAAATAAAATGGCAGTTCTTATGAAAGAAAAAAGTAAAACTGCTAAAAAAGCAAAAGAAGAAGAAATGAAAAAAGCTAAAGCTTCTGAAATCAAAGAAGAAGTTAAGGCTTCAGTATCTTCAGAACAATCTGCAACCGAAGTTGTAGATGAAGTTCTCGACAATTCTAACGTTGAGAAAAATTCTATTCCAAACTCAATTGCAACCGCTGATGTTTCGCTACGCGAAAAATATAGCAAAGCTTTTGGTTTTGAAGGATTTGATATTAAATAAGGAGAAAAAAATATATGGCACATACACTTAAACCATTCAGAAGCTACGACGAATACGACGTAGTAAATCTATTTGCTGTTCAAGCTGATCAAAGCGCTAATGGCGTTATTGCTGAAGCTGGTACAGTAGTTAAAGTTGCTGGTAACGGTTTTCAACCAATCGTAGCAGCAAATGGTGGCACAGGTTTTCTAGGCGCAGTTCCAGTTGATTTAGCTGGTGGCGCTGGTTCTACCTATGTTAACGCAGTTTCAGATCGTTTCGCTGTTGCAGCAAAAGTAACACATGCTGCTTCTGGTAGTCTAGCTCTTGGAATTACCCTCATGGGAACTCAAGAGTATGATGAAAACGGTGAAAAATTACTATTTAACCCACGCAAAGCCGCTGAAAAAGGCGTAGTTGTAAGTGGACAAGCAGTTCCAGTTCTAACAAGAGGAATTGTAACTTATAGTGGTTCACTAATTAGCAATTCAGCTAACGCTGGTGATGGAGTTTATCTCAGTGCATCAGCTGGTGAGCTAAGTACTACTGCTGGAAATCAAACAAGAGTCGGAACTCTACTTGGTGCACCAGTAAATCAGACAGCTGTAGTTAGACTCAGCTTCTAATCTATAAGGAGATTAATAAAAAATGAAAATCAAATTAAAAAATACACCAGAACAAGTTGAGCTTGTAAAAGCTATGGGTAGTAGAGATACTACTGTAGCTCGTGAAGCTTCTGAAGCCTTTGCAGCTTTTATTGGTCCAGTAATCAGTAAAGTTCTAATGCAAGCTGGTACAGCTAGCGCAATCTATACAGATGCTCCATATGATGAAGACGATAATCCCAGTATTCCTCTTGATCTATGGTTTGATCAAAGTCAAGATTATGTTACTGTTTGGAGTCAAAACGTAGCAGGTGGCCTTCCTTCTTCCGCAGTAGAAGGATTCAGTGAATTAAAAGTTTCAACCTATCGTTTAGATAGCGCTGTAAGCTTCTTAAAACGTTATGCTCGCCGTGGTCGTTTAGACGTAGTTAGCAAAGCTGTAGAACGCATGAGCAATGAAGTTCTTGTAAAACAAGAGCGCAATGCTTGGGCAGTAGTTCTAAAAGCTCTAGCCGAAGCTCGTAGCCCAGCTGCTGGATCAAACAACAATGGTGTAGCAGGTGGCCACATCATTGGAGCAGATACAGCTGGTACATTCGCTCTTAATGATCTAAACAGATTGATGACATTAGTAAAAAGAATTAATAGTTCTTATGCTGGTGGAACAACTGATAGTGCATATGGATTAACAGATTTATTTGTTAGCCCTGAAGTTAAAGGCGATATCCGCGCATTTGCTTACAACCCAGTATCAGCTAGTGATGGTACACTCGCTCTTCAACACAAAGTTACAAACCTTCCTGACAATGTTCGCGAAGAAATCTATCGTAACGCTGGAGCAGAATCCATCTATGGCGTAAATATTCATGAACTCGTCGAATTAGGCGTAGGTCAAAAATACAACGCCCTATTTACTGCATTCAAAGGCAGTCAAACTTGGGATGGTGGAGTTGCTAATGAACTTGCTATCGGTCTTGACCTTAGCAAAGAATCATTTATTCGCCCAATCGCTCGCCAAGCTGAATCTGGTGGAACATTCACTGTTCTTCCTGATGATCAATTCGTTGCTCGCTCTGAGAAAACTGGTTTCTACGGTTCTCTCGAAGAAGGCCGCGTTTGTATCGATGCTCGTGCAATCGTTGGTTTGAAAATCTAATAAAGTAAATTAGATTAAATTTAGAGCCCCAGTAGGAAACCCCTACTGGGGTTCTTTTTTTATTAGAAATAACGCTGTATATCCTTATAATAGAATAAGGAGAATCATTATGCCTAAAAAAAATAAAAACCTAGAAAATCTCTCTCAAACTCATGGTAAAGTAGAGGAAAAAGAATATAAGACCCTAGATCAAATTTGGGGTGATACTGGTAGCAGTAGATACTCTACTTCAAACGAAAAAGAATATCTTAATTATTTAAATGAATTAAATAAAAGCGATCTTCAAGGTCATGCTAATAAAATCGGTCTAGTTCCAATAGATAATAGAGAGACATTAACAAAAAGATTACTTGCAGAATTTAAGAAATTTACATCTTTGTATAAAATACCAAAACAAAAAAATAATACAATAAATTTAAACCAAGCAACAAAAAATATATTAGCTGAAGGTAAATAGTTTATATATTTTTATAAATTTTGTGTTATTTTTTAATCGTATGTGTAATATTAATTGTTAATGAATGTAACTGGAAAAATATATACTCAAATTTATAGCCCTACAGGTCAAAGATTTGTAGAATTAAACTCTGGCTATGCGATTACCATCGGAGCAAGACAAGCAACAGATTGGGCAATTACGCCAAACTTAACTGGATATAATTTTCCATTACCAATAGTAGTCTCAAGAATTGAAGCGATGCCAATAGCTATTGGCGCAAGAATAACTAGTGGAAGTGGTGCATATTCTGTAAATATAGGAATGTTCTCATCAACTGCTCTATCGCCTGGTTATGCGACTAGTGGTTATATTGGTGGATTTAATTTTGGTGCATCAAATTATTCTATTGATGGTCTTAATGTTTACAACTATGGCGCAGATAACCAACATAATCAAGATAAAAGATCATTTAATATAGGCTTTCAAAATTCAATAACAGGATCACAAAACGTTTTATCAGAGGGTATGTATAATTTTGTAGATAAGTCTGATTTTTTGAAAATTTTAGGTAAATCAAACCTTGTACAATCAGGAAGAAATCTTTATGTTGTAGGATCAAATAATACTTTGACTGATCTCGATAATACTAATATAGTTGGAGATTCAAACAATATTGCATTAGTAAATTCTAGTGAAGTTTTTGGTAAAATAAATATTATTACTGGTGGTGAAATTACCGACGAATTTACTGTGCAAAATAATGGTTTATCTGTGTTCGGTGATACTAATACTATTACTTATTCAGATTTATTAGATATATTTGGTTCAGATAATTTAGTTTTGTCTTCTTCTGGAAATTATATTTTTGGTAATTTAAATTCATTAACAAACGCTTCATTAGCTTTGATTGTAGGAAATAATAATTCCTCAACAGATATTAATAATTCAATATTTGGTTTAAATAATAGTGTTGCAGGTGAAAATTCTTCTGTATATGGAGATGGCAATTTTTCTTATTCAAATACAAGTGACAATTTTATATTTGGAAGCGCTAATACTGTCACTGGTGCAACTTTTTCTACAATATTAGGTTCTCAAAATACATTAACAAGAGAATTAGCAAATGTATACGATACAAGTACAAGTGATAATAATTTAGTATTAGGTAGATCAAATACTTTATCTTCAATATCATCTTCTCATATATTAGGAGCGAATAATGAAGCTAATTTCGTAAATAATAATTTTATAATTGGAAATGAAAATATTTCGGAAAATTCTTCACATTCATATGTATTTGGTGATAATAATAATGTATCTGGAGAGAGAAATTGTATAATAGGAAATAATAATGATATCACTAGTGGAAATTATAATTCAATATTTATTGGTGTCTCTAGTCAATTTACTGGAAACAAAACTTCTTCAATTAATATTGCTGCTGCCAACTCGAATATAGAAGTTAATCCTTCTCAAATTAAACTAAGATCATCCAATAGACCCCAAATAAATGATAATAATATTGTAATTGAATCTGATTTAAACAATTTAGTAGCCTATAACGATGCGCTCACTAATAGCGGTGTATTCTTCACAAATAGTTTTCAAGATAATCAATATAATCGTCTTTCAGATAAACTTGAACTTTCCTCTTTTGTATACAGCGGAAGAGAGGATAGATATTCTGGTGGATTTATAGGTTCAGGATCAAATTATACTTATAATATGTCTGGATTTTTTAGAAAAGTTGATACAGCAAATTAT
>Ga0315905_10008105_pt1 | contig 10615 bp, 6 predicted proteins | sample LakEriMetagenome_5_FD_203522 | JGI IMG/M metagenome (GOLD analysis project Ga0315905, IMG submission 203522) | Freshwater fungal communities from buoy surface, Lake Erie, Ohio, United States - Buoy 4 MA121 | ecosystem: Environmental > Aquatic > Freshwater > Lake | place: USA: Lake Erie, Ohio... | reverse complement strand
TAAAATAGAACATCCCAATATTTTACCATTTTTAAAAACTATTAATTTACAAATTCCTGTAATTTGTCCTTGAATTTGTGCGCTTGTAGCTGTTTTAAAATATTGTTTAAAAACTAAAACTTGATTTTGAGGATATTGACTTTTTGCTTGAATTTCTGTTAAACCAATTTGTGCTACTCTCGGATAGGTATAGATTCCCCAAGGAACACAGTGATAATTAACTTTTACCCTCGGAAAAAATAAAGCATTTTTTATGGCAATATTAGCCTCATAATTACTAAGATTCTGAATATTATAACCCCCAATTACATCACCACAAGCATAAATACGATGATTTGTCGTTTGTAATTTTTCATTGACAATTAAGCGGTGTTGATGATATTTTATTCCCACTGCGGACAGGTTGAGATATTCTAAGTTTGGTTGTTGTCCGGTAGCAATAAAAATTTCATCAGTTTCCATGGCTTGATTTCCTGCTTGTACCCATTTTTGATTATCTATATGTCGAACTTGGGTTACTTTTGTTTGTGTTAAAACACGCACACCATTAACTTCTAATTGTGCTATTAGTAATTGATTTATTTCTGGGTCAAGATGAGGAATAATACTGGATTTTTTAACTATTAAGGTAATATTACAACCAAACTGGGCTAAAATTTGGGCAATTTCTATACTTTCGGGAATACCACCAAGAATTACCCAATTTTTAGGTAATGTTGTTTTTTCTAAATAGTCCCAAATATTGGTTAAAGTCAGATATTCAATAGTATCTAATCCAGGAATGTTAGGAATTAAAGGACGTGAACCATTAGCGAGTAAGTAAGTGCGACTATACAACCGTCTTTCATTGACTATGAAACTCAAGGGAGAAGATTGAAATTGACCATTACCAACAATAATATCAACTCCTTGGGCTGCTAAATTAGGAAGGGAATTGATTTGAGTCAGATTTTTGGAAACAGAAATAGCATAGAATAAGGACTTTTTCCAGTTCAGAGATATTGTATTTTCGTCAATTCCTAGACTTACTAAATTACGAGATTGTTGGATAATTTTACTAATTTCATTCAGTACATATTGATGATTAAAATAGTAGTTATGGGAAAAATTATCGCTGACAATTAAAGCCACTTTTGCATTTAACCCAGTAGCATTTAAAGCGGCTTGGTATGCAGCAATAGTGTCACCAAGAATAACTATATCGTAATCAATATTGGTCATTGGTCAGTTGTCAATTGTCAGTGGTTAGTTGTCATTTAGCTAGATGTTGTGGTGCGGGCATCTTGCCCGCTAAGACTGTACTTCATGCAGATGAAATTGGCTGTGAATGTAGTATAGTTTACCCACCTGCTAAAATTCTGAGTTTTTAATTTCTTTCAGGGCTGTTAATAGACGTTGGTGATCAGATTCAGTACGGACAGCGACGCGGAAAAAACGATCACCCAATTCTTGAAAACTTAAACAATCACGAATTAAAATCTGGTGTTGCTGAAGTAATTTTTTTTGTAACTGGGAAGTAGACTGCTGACATTGTACCAATAGGTAGTTAGCAGAGCCTTCTAGGGGGGTGAAACCAGGAATTGAAGCTAACCCTTGGAATAGTTGATTTCTCGCCTCTGGTAGCCATTTCCAGGTGCGATTTTGAAATTCTGTATCTTCGAGAGCGGCGATCGCTGCCTTGGCTGCTAAAATATTTACAGGCCAGGGATCTCGCCATGATTGCCATTTGGCTAGACGCTGGGGGTGAGCGATGGCATAACCTAATCTTAAACCTGCTAGACTGTAGAATTTAGTAAGCGATCGTAAAATCACTAAATTCTCATATTCTTGCACCAATTCAATCAGACTTTGTTCCTCATCAGGGGGTAAAAAGTCCATAAAGGCCTCATCCACCACCACCAAAGCAAACCGTTTTAAATACGGTAGGATAGAGTCCCGTGAAAATAACTTTCCCGTCGGGTTATGAGGATTATTCAGGAGTAACCCATATTCCGAGGTCAGAAATCTGAAATCTGGAAACAGAGAAATATTCTCCTGCGTAGGTAAGCTGCGTGTCCCCGTTCCCAAATCCAGAGGAAACTCCAGCACTTTAGCATTATAAGCCGCCAGAGTGCGGTAATAATCCCCAAAAGCCGGAGTCAGTATAACGGTTGCTGCTAATTGCGCTAATTCTCTACCAACCAGAGTTAATAATTCTGCTGAACCATTACCTGGCAAAATCCAATCAGCAGCTATTTGATGAAAGTGACCCAGAGCCAGTCTGAGTTCACTATATTCCGGTTCAGGATAATGCTTGAGATTATCCAGTTGGGACATAATTGCTGCAATGACGCTGCTAGGCGGTCCCAACGGGCTGATGCTGGCGGAAAAATCCACAATAGCATCCGGGGAACAGCCAGCTAACGCCGCCGCCCAGGCCAAATTTCCCCCGTGTGCTGGTTGTGGCATCAAAAATACTCTCCCTAGAACAAAACTTACTCTTTTGGGGGTGCTACTCTTTCTCTAAACTGTTTCCCAGCGGAAAAAGCGGGAACTCTGGTAGCGGGAATTTCCATTTTTTCGTTGGTTTTGGGGTTACGTCCCTCACGGGCTTTGCGTTCCCGTGATTCAAAAGAACCAAATCCCACTAATGTCACCTTATCACCAGAAGAAACCGCCTCGACAATGGTGTCTATGGCAGCAGTTAAAACAGCATCTGCCTGTTTTTTGGTAACGTTAGCTTTTTCCGCCACTGCATCAATTAATTCGCCTTTGTTCATATCAGACTCCTAAAGTTTTACCAGATATTCTTTCAAGATGCACCCTGTCGCATCTTTACGTAAATTTCTGCTTGTACAAATACAAAAATCGTTCCTAGAGAGTATTTACACTCAAAACCGCCGTAAATCCCATTGACTCGACTTTTCAATGAATCATTCTAAGGTGTTGTAGCCCGAAGTGGATAGGTGAAACTATTAATTTATATAGATTTCAGGATTTTTTGTGTTTTTTACCTGTTTTTTGTAGTTAAAACAGCCTATTTTCATAAATAAATACTTAGTAGTGGTAGTCCTGAGTCCTTGGTGCTTGATAAATATCTTCTCCCTCTCCTCCTCTTCGTCCCCTACTTCCTTGGTTTTACTCAACTCTTCCCAGGTTAACTTTTTCTCCTCTATGAGCATAATTCTGCTGGGAATCATCCCAAACCCTTATGTTTACATATTAATATTTTATCAAACTCTTGTGAGGTGGGCATCTTGCCCGCGCCAACCTACTTACATATTAATATTTTATCAAACTCTTGTGAGGTGGGCATCTTGCCCGCGCCAACCTACTTACATATTAATATTTTATCAAACTCTTGTGGGGTGGGCATCTTGCCTGCCCTATAACTATCTTGCCTACCCGATAACTATTTTATTACCCCAAGTTGCTATTTACAGCACTTCCGGGTGTTATGAGGTACATATTTAGCGGGCAAGATGCCCGCACTACAAGAGTCATCATGGCAGATTTTTTGGGAATTTTCAACTTTCACCCTATCTCCTCTTCCTGGAGGTTGTAGTTAAACCTGCAAAAAATTAATATTGATATAGCTTCATGTAGTTACAACGAGAAAAAAGGTTTGGTGCTTTCAACCAAACCTCCATAATTGCTGTGCTTAACAACGTACTCAATTAATTTAATCCTACTCTCCTGATAGATCATCTTCCTACGGGGTGTGTCCAAATTGTTCTAAAAATGATATAGCATTATCACCACAGATATTGACCCTACAAAGGGTAAAGTATATAAAATTCTACCAAGTAAATTAAACATAAAAAAGGCTTGGGTGTTAGCCAAGCCTCTATATATACCAGGTGTTTACCATATATAACTACTTTAAACCGGATGTTATTGCTATTCATCATTCTTTAAGATGTTTACAAAATCAACAAAATATGATAATTAACGAAATTACAGTATTTTTAGCTGTTTCCCTGTTAATTGATCGGAAATAAAAAAAGACTCTGAAATTATTTTCAGAGTCCATATACGTTTTTCAGGCATTAATCAAAGTTAACATTACTCAATTTTAATAAATATTTCTACTACCTAAAGTAGAGTTAAAGAAAATATTTGTGCTTTTGGTGAGTAAGAAGTTACAATAAAAAAAGGCTTAGTGGTTTACCAAGCCTACATATATACCAATTGTTTACCATAACTACTGAATGTACATTAATTGATGCTGATATTCATCTATCTCAAGTCTAAAGTATATCAATATTCATGAAATCTCTCATGGGGTGATGAGAAAGAACTAATAATATATAATATTATACTTTTGGGATTTTTTCTCACATAAAGAAAAAGGTCTAGCGTGAAGCTAAACCTCATAAAAAGCAGTTATTCGACACACCAGGATCAATGTAAATCTACTTCTCTTTTTTTGCATCTCTCTATGGAGTGTATTTACTTGTCTAGAAGTATGCTATGAACTGAGCCATTTAAAAAAATTTTAATATTTGTTATCTAAAATTACATAAATTAAATTTATGACAATTATGACCATAAATTCGCAAACACTACCACTAGTTAAAAATCCCGAAAAACTAGAAAATCGTCTAGGGGAAATTCCTCCAGAACCGGGGGTTTATTTAATGAAAGATGGCAGCGATCGCCTAATATATATAGGTAAATCTCGTAAATTGCGTTCTCGTGTCCGTTCCTATTTCCGCGACTCCAGCAATAAAACGGAACGTATCAATACGATGGTCAAATTAGTGACAGAAATTGAATTTATCGTCACTGATAGCGAAGCCGAAGCATTAGCACTAGAAGCGAATTTAATTAAACAACATCAGCCATATTTTAACGTTTTACTCAAAGATGATAAAAAATATCCCTATCTTTGTATTACCTGGTCAGATGAATATCCGCGTATTTTTATAACTCGTAAACGTCAATTAGCAAAACACAAAAAAGATAAATACTACGGACCTTATACAGATTCGGGTTTATTACGGGAAATTGTGCATTTATGTAAACGCATTTTCCCCCTGCGACAAAGACCACAACCCTTGTTTAAAGATCGTCCTTGTTTAAATTATAATATAGGTCGTTGTCCTGGAGTTTGTCAAAAATTAGTTTCTCCAGAAGAATATAGAAAAATTGTCCAAAAAGTGGCGATGGTTTTTCAAGGAAGAACTCAGGAATTAATTAATATTTTAACAGAACAAATGGAAAGGGCTGCGGAAGAATTGGATTTTGAAAATGCGGCGAAAATCCGTGATCAAATAGTTGCTTTAAAATCCCTAAATGCAGACCAAAAAGTATCCTTACCTGATGATACAGTATCACGAGATGCGGTAGCGTTAGCCGCAGATAATCAACACGCCTATATTCAATTATTTCAAATTCGCGCTGGTCAATTAGTTGGTCGGTTGGCCTTTGTTGCTGACTCTCACCCTGAACCTGGAGAAATTTTACAACGAGTTTTAGAAGAACATTACCAAACAGCGGAAAATATAGAAATTCCTAGCGAAATTTTAGTACAACATGATTTACCAGATAGTGAAATTCTGTCTGATATTTTGACAGAACGTAAAGGAAAAAAAGTGACAATTTTAGCCCCTTTGCGACAAACTAAGGCCGAATTAATTGAAATGGTGGAAAAAAATGCCCAATATGAATTACAAAGAATGCAAAAATTGGCAAGTAGCAATCTACAAGCAACTCAAGATCTAGCTAGGATTCTCGATTTACCAGATTTACCAAAACGTATTGAAGGTTATGATATTTCCCATATTCAAGGTACTAATACTGTCGCTTCTCAAGTGGTATTTATTGATGGTTTACCAGCCAAACAACATTACCGACATTACAAAATTAAAAACCCTAATATTACAATTGGACATTCAGATGATTTCGCTAGTTTAGCCGAAGTTATTCAGAGAAGATTTCGTAAATATATCGCAAATCCCCAATTAACAAGATTAGGTAATTCTGACTGGCCTGATTTAATTATGATTGATGGTGGTAAAGGTCAATTATCTGCTGTTGTGGGTATTCTAACAGAAATGAATTTATTAGCAGATTTGCAGGTTATTAGTTTAGCTAAAAAGCAAGAAGAAATCTTTTTACCAAATTCATCTCAACCTTTAAAAACTAATCCAGAACAACCAGGAGTACAATTATTAAGAAGATTACGAGACGAAGCCCATAGATTTGCTGTGAGTTTTCATCGTCAACAAAGAAGTGATCAATTAAAACGATCTCGTTTAGATGAAATTCCGGGTTTAGGACAACATAGACAAAAGTTGCTATTAGCTCATTTTCGCTCCGTTGATTATATTCGTCAAGCGACATTTACACAATTAACGGAAGTTCCCGGAATTGGTTCGCGGTTAGCGCGAGATATTTATGATTATTTCCATCCTGTTTAAATATGTTTTTTAAGAAAATCTTTTTTAGGAAATACAAACTAGAGAATCAGGAGAACTTACAAGTGAATTGTCTTGGATTATGGTTAGTTTTGTATTATTGGTTAACTTTGTAAATACCATGGTTTTAAGAGATGAAAATTAGCCTGTGTATGATTGTCAAAAACGAAGAAACTACTCTACCAAGGTGTTTAGGAAGTGTAAAAGGTTTTGTTGATGAAATTGTGGTTCTGGATACGGGTTCAACTGATAAAACTCCTCAAATTGCTGAACAATTTGGGGCTAGGGTTTATTATTTTACTTGGAATAATAATTTTAGTTCGGCTCGAAATCAGGCTTTAAAATATGTGACCGGTGATTGGATTTTGGTTTTAGATGCTGATGAAACTTTAACCTCAGAAATTATTCCTTTACTTAAATTAGTTATGGTTAAGGAAGAATATCTTGTTATTAATTTGGTGCGTCAAGAAGTCGGTTCTACACAATCACCTTATTCTCTGGTTTCTCGACTATTTCGTAATCATCCAAATATATATTTTGATCGCCCTTATCATGCTTTAATTGATGATAGTGTGACGACAATTTTAACTCAAGAACCATCTTGGGAAGTTGGTTATTTACCAGGGGTAGCAATTCTGCATACTGGTTATCAAAAATCTGTGATTAATGCAGTGGATAAATATGCTAAGGCCTCCGCCGCAATGGAGGAATTTTTTGCAAATCATCCCCATGATGCTTATGTTTGTAGTAAATTGGGGGCTTTGTATGTGCATAATCACAAAATTAATCAAGGTATGGATTTATTAAATCGAGGGTTAAATCAATTAATTACTAATCAGGTTAATGAAGATATAAATGATGATATTTTGTATGAATTACATTATCATTTGGGAATTGGTTATACACATTTACAAGATATATCCTCAGCTATTCATCATTATCAAGCTGCGGTAAAATTACCTATTTATCCACTTCTAAAATTAGGAGGATATAATAATTTGGGAAATTTATTAAAAAATATAGGAGATTTACCAGGAGCAAAAATTGCCTATGAAACAGCTATCAAAATTGATCCTAATTTCGTAATTGGTTATTATAATTTGGGGATGGTATGTAAAGCTATGGGATTATTTTCCCTGGCTATTGATTGCTATAATCATGCTATTAATCTCAATCCTGATTATGCGGAAGCTTATCAAAATTTGGGGGTTGTGTTGTTGAAAATTGGTCATGTTTCCGCTAGTTTAGAAGCTTTTGAATATGCTATTTCTCTCCATGAATTGCATAACCCTGAAGAAGCACAACGACTTCATCAGGGTTTACAGGAAATGGGTTTGCTTTGATATACACAGGTATTGTCATGTCAGCATCTCGCTGACTATCTATTTTTTTGTATGGATTCTAGTAAGTTACTTTTTTAACAAATAGAACCTGATCGTTTCTTTCATATATTTTATACCAAATTCTATTTTCGTCGTTAACTTTATATATTTCTTGGGTGTCAATAATCTCTTGGTTATCAATGTTTCTAAATTCATATTTACCAATTGTTTTGATTTCTTTATCTGGCTGAATTTCCAGATGATTAATTAATTTTGGATCATACTTTGAGTAAAATAAATAATAAATATATGGCTGATTTATTTGATTGTCAATGACTATTTTAGCAAATCTATCTTGATTGGTAATTACATAATTCATGAAATCTTTGATTCCATATTGGAACATTTCTCTAGTCAGAGTTTGTTGAGGGTATCTATAAAAATAAACATAACTAAAACTAGGGATATTCATTATCCCTAGAAAAATAATAACCAGAATTAACTTATTTTTAATTTGGATATCCTTTAGGGAATTAACTATTATTTTTAAACCAAAAACAACAAATATAATAGTTAGAGGTAAGCCATGAATCATTCTTAATGTATGGTAGTATGTTTCTGTCAAACTGGCAGGAATTGGAGCAATAAGCAGCCATGCAAGTAATAATAAGATGATCTGACGATGAGGATAAGTTAAATTATCTTTCTTCAAGACTAGAGTAAAACATCCCAAAATTCCTATATAAAAAAACACAGATAGAAAATCATAATTAGCACCAAAGCCGGGAACTCTCTGCATAATGTTAGAATCACTAATACCAAAGTTGAACTCAGGTGAAAAATAACTTAAATATCTTAACAAAAATTTTCCCAGGATCATGAATATATTTTCTCCTGGACGAAAAATAGAAACAAACTTAAATCTACTATTGTATCTATTAGGATCAGCAAGAGTTATTAAATATAGTGGAGATACAAAAATGATGTAACTTGATAAAAATATTGTTATTTTGGTGATATTTTTACGCAAGAAAATCACACTTAATGCTATTAATAAAAGGGGAACAAATAACTTTTGAGTTGGGTAAGAATAGGTTAATATTCCTGCACATAAGGATGCTAAAATGAATTTATAATAAGGTTCTTTTGAATTGTTTTTAATAGCCCCTAAAAACACTGTCATAAACAACAGCAGAAAAAAGGGGACAATGCTAGGGGGAATAGCCCATCTGGAAAGGGTGATATGCCAGGGCATAATTGCCAGAAAAAAAGCAGCTATTAAGGCTAACTTTTTATCATTAAAAACTTGTAGACTAAATAAGTATATTAGGACTACTGTACCTACTCCTAATAAAGCCACTGGTAAGCGAATTGAAAACTCTGATAATCCTAATAATTGAACAAAAGGAATTGTGATATAAGTGATGACAGGTGATACCCAATCGCCAAAAGATTCTAGCATGATCGGCATAAAATTTCCATGATGATCACCCATAGTAGTAATTAGGGAGTATGCGTCATAACCATTTATGGCTTCATCTTGATTTAAGGCAATAGGATTATTAGCAAGGTCATAAACTCGCAGTAACAAAGCGATCGCAATTATTAGAACCAAATAAACATTACTCATATTTAGTATTCACTATAAAAATAGTCACTGATACTGAAAACTCAAAAGTTTTGAGTTTTCAGTTCTGAGTTTTGAGGCTTTCAACTTGCTTTTTCAGCTAAATTCGAGAAAGCACGAATTTCTCTAATCTATCCATTCCCTTTTCAATGGTCGTCAAATCCGTAGCATAGGAAAGACGAATGTTATTATCAGCACAAAAAGCTATGCCGGGAATAACTGCAACTTGATGTTCGGCTAATAATGCGTCACAAAATTCCAGGGATTTTAAGCCGGTTTTGCTGATATCTGGGAATAGGTAAAAAGCACCGTCGGGTTTAGCGGTACTCAAGCCAGGAATAGCGTTAAGTCTGTCTAACATGACTTGACGACGTTTAGCGAAGGCTTGACGCATTTCCTCTACACAGTCTTGAGAACCCTCCAAAGCAGCGATCGCTCCATATTGAGCAAAAGTACACACATTTGAGGTACTATGTCCTTGGATGGTACTAGCGGCCTTAATAATTTCTACAGGTCCGGCTAAGTAACCCAAGCGCCAACCTGTCATTGCGTAACCTTTAGCAAAACCGTTACTGATTAAAGTCCGGTTAAAAATCTCTTCACCTAAAGCACCAATACTGATATGTTCTGCACCGTCATAGAGAATCTTCTCATATATCTCGTCAGAAACCACATAGATATCTGCATCAACTATTACCTGTGCTAAAGCCTTAATTTCCGCCGCCGTGTATACCATCCCTGTGGGGTTGGAAGGGGAGTTAAGGACAAATAACTTAGTTTTTGGGGTAATGGCCTGTTTCAGTTGTTCTGGGGTGATTTTGTACCCTGTAGAAGCGTCTGTTTCTACAATCACTGACTTCCCACCGACTAAAGTTACCATTTCGGGGTAACTTAACCAGTATGGAGCAGGGATAATCACCTCATCACCGGGATCAATCAGTGCTACAATTAAATTGTAAAGAGAATGTTTACCACCATTGGTGACAATGACATTTTCTGGCTTATAATTAAGACCATTATCATTTTTTAGCTTGCGAGCGATCGCTTCCCTTAACTTTGGTTCTCCTGCGGCTGGACCGTATTTGGTTTTACCCTCAGCCAAAGCCTTTGAGGCTGCGGCTTTAATGTGCGCTGGGGTGTCAAAATCCGGTTCTCCAGCACTAAAACTACAAACATCTATACCCTTATCCTTCATGGCCTTAGCTTTAGCTGTAATAGCTAAGGTGATGGAAGGTGTTACCCTACTTACTCTTTCTGCCAGCTTA
>Ga0315905_10008104_pt1 | contig 10615 bp, 10 predicted proteins | sample LakEriMetagenome_5_FD_203522 | JGI IMG/M metagenome (GOLD analysis project Ga0315905, IMG submission 203522) | Freshwater fungal communities from buoy surface, Lake Erie, Ohio, United States - Buoy 4 MA121 | ecosystem: Environmental > Aquatic > Freshwater > Lake | place: USA: Lake Erie, Ohio... | reverse complement strand
TATCCAGGGCCGTAGTTGATCCGCAACTCCGACACGCCGGACCCAACGGGTCTGACGTCCCCAGGATTGCCACCGATGAGGCGCTCGATCCTGGCCAGAACCTTCGCCCTGTCTCTCAGATCACGGAGACCCTCAAGCCATCGGACGGACCGCTCTGTCTGGCGGACTTCAACCATCCGCCGACAGTAGCCTCTTGGCTACGGCCATGCAATACCGCCTTGCTAGCTCCCGTCAAGCACGTCACATCCTTCGAACGCTGCCCTTGAGCGGCAGGCAAGAAGATTGGGTGGCAAAGCTGAGAGCTGATGGCGGCCTGACCACTCGAAGGGCTTGTTCGGAGGTCATTTGGCGCTGGTTCAAGCTTATCGCGATTCATTTTAATGAACGCAGCGCGCTATCAAACCAACCTGTCCAATCCTGATTGGCATGTAACCTGCCTGCCTGCTTCAGTGTTGTGAGCAGATTGCGGCCTCTGGAAAGATACTCCTGTCGTTCCTGAATCAATAGAAGGGAGTCAAGGCTTCCGAGCATGCTGCACGAAACGGCTACATCCACTTGCCACTGCGTATTCGCCGGATCGCGCTTCGCCAGACCGTCTCTGATCGCCAGCCCCGCCTGGTAGGCCGCCAGCGCTCCTGGCCCATCAGCCTGCGCCACCAGCACATAACCAATCCGCTCATGGTGGGCCTCCCCCCTTTCCATGGACAAGTCGCTAAGGGTCACGCCATTTGCAGCTGCGGCACGCGCTCGCCTCAAGGCTAATCACTTGATTTCTGTAGGGTACTGTGGTGAATAGACTATATGGTTTGCATAGAGAATATTCCATTTCAGGGCGGTAATTCTACGCCTATTACTTGCTCTATTGTCAAAGTAAAGTGTTGTCAGCGCATCGATTTTGTTGCGCCACAAGCCTGGGTAAGCTCAATTCAATAAAACCTGCCTAGTGTCCAACAATCACCGGAAGGCAAACCAACTTAAAATTTGCGTTCGTGAAAGGTTACAGATAAGCTGGGTCGGTAGTATGTCTGTGGGTCTCATATCACAGGGTAGGGTGAAAAACCGCCTGCCAGAACGCGTGTGCTACCTCCGGATGGGCGATGTCACTGTGGGCGCCTGAGGCTAGGTTGCTACTCGTCTTGATTACTGCGCTCGATTCGAGATTGTAGACAAGCCCAGGCTTGAAGCCGTAATCATGGGTAACGTCGGACATTTCGAGATTCTTGCCGATATCGCCAACACCTTGGATCCCATAGGTCCCGATGCCGCCATACTTTGGATACTCATCACCCAGTAGGAATTGGGATTTCACGATTACCGCCGCTGGGTAGAGCTTACCCACCGCCGTGTCATGCGATGACTGCGTGGTCACGATTGGCCCCCGCACGAGGTGCTCAGCAAGAATGCGATTGAAATAGCCCACCTTGCCCGGCTCAATGGGAATGTTTGGCGAGAATGACCAGAGAGACAAGGCCCCCTGCACCAGGAAGAGCGAATCGACGGGACGCTTGAGTGCGGCGCCGCCTGCCGAGCCTGCAACGGTCGCGGACATCACGATGCAGCCAAAGCTGTGGCCCATAAGGTGGAATTGGGTAGCCGGTGTGGATGCTTCCTGCATTGCAACGAGCAATGAGTGCACACCACCCTCGCCGATGGAACGCGCACGATCTTTCATCTTCCAGAAAGAGAGCTGCTGGAGCGGCGCAACCACCAGGCCCTTGAGTTTGTCGAAAAATCCCCCGCCCAGCAAACCCGGCGTACCTTCTGGCTCTGTTGCGCTGTCGGACTTGACGATTTCCCGCGCATCAGCGTATAAGGCGTCTGCATCCCACTCGCCCATCTCTTCCCCCGGTGGCCCACCCGGGTTGCTGCCTCCCTCTGGTAGTGCCGCTTCCAGCGCCAACAGCTCGTAGGCGCTGCGCACATGCTCGGGCAACGTCTCGCGCTCACCATCATCCTCTTTGGCCGCGGTGAGGATCAAGCGAATTGCATCACGGGCCGCCTGGGAATTTGAAATTGTAGCGGCAAAGGAATCAACTTGCGATTCAGTTTGAGTAGCGTCATCGACGCTGAGTACGCCCGCTTCCGGTAGATTTTCATCACCGTACGGAAGGCTGGGCCAATGCACCCCGACAACTAGCGGCGAAAAGCCGGGGCGACTGGCCTTTGCGACCGCAAAGTCCGTGGACGCAGCCATTACTCCCACCCACCTGTCGTACTGGGCGATGGCGCCGGGTACGTCACCCTGCCAGCCATGACTACAGAAGAAGACGTCGGAGATTGGATCGGTAGCTGACGCGAGGCGAGAGATAACGTGGGCACTTAAAATTGAGCCGTCTTTTTCGGGCCGCTCCACGCCGTTAGCGTCAAAGCAGATCAGTTGATATTGAATGTCAGTACCGGGGACAGTGCGAACAGGCATTGTGAATTTTTCAGGAGGAGAGGCCAGGCTGAATTTTTGTGTCACCATCACAATAAACAGCATACAGCAGGCCAAGTGGGTTGCCGTGCTTAAGACAGAACTCGTTGCGCAAATCGCGGAAAAGTTCACCCAGCGGCTGTCCCGCCAGAAAACGGGGGAAGAATTCTTGCGCCCAAGCCGTTGCGAATAGGGCCGGCGTCTTGCATTCTGTGCCGACAACACCGCGTGCGCCCTTGGCCATGAAGTACGGCACAAAGCCATCGTAGAACTCAGGTGTCAGTTCTGCTGATTCGCACGCATTCAGAAAGACCAGTGGATTTCCCGGCAGCGACATTCGCATCGGTGCTTCGCGGTTGAGCTCACTAAGCGTTACGCGCTCGTCGCCGGAGAGCACGAGACTTGACGCCATGATGCCGCCTGGATCATTCAAGCCACTTGTGATGGCATGGCAATAGAGGTACATCACCTGTTCAGCGCTTTGCGAGTGCAGCGCCTTCAGCAGGTCAGTCTTGGTGGTGCGCTGTTGCAGCTGCACGTCACCCTTTGCTGAGGCGGCGCGGGCTGTCCAATAGTCCACCTGGCTGGCGACGAGATTGCGTTTTATCTGCTTCATCTGCGCGTCGATACCGGTGTTCACGGTGACGCTTATCGCAAGAGATGGCGCATCGCTGGGAATCACGTAGTCATCCACAAGCATGTTGGCCTGGCGGGGTATCTGTTCGATGATGTGCTTCATCCCGAGAAAATATTGCCAGTCGAGCGGTGCAGCGTCCGCCGTATCGCCCATGTATAGCAACCCCCACGGAATAGGGAATCTCTCCGCGACGATCTGCAGCTTGAGTACGCGGCCTGGCTTCGTCGCACGGGTTCGCAGCCAGTCACCCACAAGGTTTGCCTCCGGTCCTGCTGAGGGCCCGTAGAACAAGCGCTGAAACAGTTCAGCGCCGGCAAATGCGAGCGTCTTGAGCGCGGCGTCACGCGAAACATCGTCGATGTCCACCGACTGCTGGAAGATCTTGATGTTGTCGCTGTTCGCGTACAGCACTACGTCCATCATCGCATTACGTGCGCGCGCAACCATGTCCGTCAGTTCAACTGCCGTGATGGGCAACGTGACTTGATTATTGACCTCTCCCCACACTGTGCATTCATAGCCGCTCTCCACTGGCTTGATGCGAAACCCCAATTCGCGTGGCATGATCGTATTTGCCGCACTGAGCGCTCGGCCATGTATTGCCGTTGTCGCGGGGCTGGCATTTACTACGCCGATTGAGTACGACAGTTCCATTTCGAATAGAAAATTTCCCGCCTTGTGTACAGTTGCGGTCAGCGTCGCCCGGCCCTCACGCTTAGGTGTGATCGGGAAGCTTGCTTTGCGCAGCGATGGGCCGGTGCGCGGCACCTGCAACGGTTGCGCACGCACCGGTATGTCGAATGCGTCTCCGTCCAGTTGAATGGTGAGTTCGACCGAGTCCTCATCTGGGCGGAGCAGCACGTCGACGTCGGGGATACGTGCCGAGAAGTCATTTCCGGACTCGCCGCCCTTCTTCAGGTCTACGTTGAACTGCAAAACGTACATCTCGTCAACGACCAATGGTTCATCGCGATCATGGTCCCGGATCGCTGCGTTCATATAACGCGGCGCTGGAATGACGGGTGCTGGCATCGACGGCTGTATCGCGGCTTGTCCGCGAGTCACGGCGGATGCGGGAGGGGCCGGATAAAGCGGATCGACTGTTGGATCGCCGGGAAGGGACCTATTGTCTCGAGGAATGGTCGGGTCTGTGCTCAGCAGGCCGTCATCTGGCGCCGTAGCGGCAGATGCAGCCGATTTCTCGTCGCTCGATCGATCACCAGCTCCCTCGTCTGGGAAAGAAGCCGTTGGCTCGGGCGGTTCTGCCATGGACCTATGGCGATACCGCGGGGTCCCGATTGTGGGCTCTCGCGCCGGGCCACGCATCCGCCCGCGCATCGGGCTGCGGATTACGTCCCCCAACAATGCGTCCTCGCCCTCGCCATCTTCCTCGTCGTTGTTGTTGTCGTTGGCGGCGAGTATGCGGCGTATCTCGGCAGACGCCGCCAGTTCGTACCGATCGTCGTGGGATGCCTTTACCGCGAGGTCGATCAATCGGCCCTGCAACGCAATGGTGTCCGGGTTGACCGGCAATCCGGCTGGAAATGAAAATGGTTGCTCAACCAGGAGCTGCAGCCACCGCCGGGGAGAAGTGTCGGCCCCAATCGCACCCATCAAGTCCTGTAGGAAGGCGCGATACTGGGTCAGGAATGCTTCTAAATCGTGCGGAGCCATTGGCATGACAACACTTCGGATCGAGGGACGAGTCCAGCCAAACCAGTGTAACACTGGAAAGGCCGAAGCTACCGCTCAGGCGTCAGATTGCCTTGTATAGCCATGACAAACTTCATGATTACTGCCCCCAAACAGATGCCGCTGCATACCCAGCAGACGCCGCCACTGCCACGGGCTAACCAATGTTGAGCTGGCCATTCAACATCGATGAGGCCTTCGCTGCGATTCTGGCCAGTTCGCTGAGTATCTGCATCGACCAGCTCGGTGATTGCCTGAGCGATCAACGGGCTGGAATACTCGAAGCAGTAGATGTTGTCGGCCTGTCAGAAACTAGAATTTAGGAACTGTTTGATCCCAGCCAACTCATCGAAGAATTGCAGAAATTGCTAGGGGCTCAGCGATCGTCTAAGTTGTAAATGCCAACTGACTATCACTTTTTAATTCTGCACGAACTTTGCAACTACGATTTAGCCGTTACAATGATCGGGTCTCAACCTGCGGCCAACCGCTTGCCTTTGGAAGTGTGATCCTTGGTTATGTGGACCTTGATTTCGTGAGGGACTACTTCTGGGTCGAAGACTTTCTTTTTGATCCAGCCATAATGACCGGCTTATCTGCGGAAAACTAGGCAGCATTAGGCTTTAATCAAGAAACATTCGCTCTGGTGCAGGGACTCAAGCCCCACCCCCAGGAACTGGAACTCCAGGAAGTAAATACAAAGGCTGAATCAGGTCATAACTACTACAAGTGTGGCGAGTGCTATCCCTATGATGATGGTGGCAGCAGTAAATAAGAGGAAGAAGTCTACTGGTAGTACCTGGATGGTTGAGCCGTGAGCTGGCATAAACGGTTTGCCAAGACATAGTTATAGCCTCAGGCGCCTTCCTGAAGTTATGGACTGAAGCAACAAACTGAATCCAGTAACTCAATGGGTGACATGAAACCAATGCCAGAATCCAGTGGCTGAATCATAAGCCCCAATCCAACATCTGAATCCATTGCCTGACTGAATGACCCTGGACCATCACCCTGCGCCACCAGCACATCACCCCGGCCATTGACCCCCCTGCCTTCCACGCGTAGATCCTGGGCAGCCTTGGCCTGCTCGATCACTGCAGCGAACACAGTGCCTGCTTGATCCAGTTCCCCAGCCATCTCCTCAGGAGTTTTCAGGAATTTAGCAACGTCATATGGTTTTGTCATGGTCTGCATCATTGATACTCCTTGAAGTTACGAGCGAGCTCTTGCGCAGATTGGATATCTTTGTCCTGGGTGCGCTCGTCACCACTGGGTCTGGGATCCGCGATGCCTAGCTCAGTGAAGGCGCTCACCGATATGCCAATCGCACCGGCGCACCGGTCTTTGCTTTCCTACTGACCCAAATGATGAACCTGCTCCGCCGGGGCGGTTAACGCTGAATCCGCCAGGGCTTCAGGGAGTTGGCCTACAACATCAAGCGGATGCTGGCGCTGGGAGGCTACCGCCGCCGCCAGGCACGACTTGATTGCACATGGGCAGCCCTGGGGAGCTGCGGGATCAGAGACTCCCATCAAGGGCATACTATTACGGATGAGATGTTAACGCATCTACCAATCTGGGGAAGTTTTCATTCACTTCCTCATCGCTTGTCATAGGAAGCCACAGTTTATAGCCCAGCCGGAGGGCAAGCTCGCATGGCTCTCGCATGATGACGAGAAGGCGATTCTGTCCGTTCTCAAGACCAAGGTGCTGGCACAGAAGATTTTCAAACTCTGTAAAGTTGCTAGCAAAGTATGCTGGTGTCGCAACCAGCAGTGTGTAAGCACTCTGCAGTACCCCGCGTTCCATTTCCTTGACCAATGGAGCACCCAGGCGAAACTGACGATAGTCGACGAATACACGCACTCCCGCCGAACTCAAGCGTTCACACAAAACACGGCGCACCCAGCTTAACTCGGGTTCATGCTGCCGGTAACTTACAAAAACATCATAATCGAATGAAGATGAGTCCTTTTGCTCACCAGCATGCCACTCACGTGGTTCTGTTGGTTCCATTTCGGTCGGCTGACAACTTGAAGGCATTCTAGTATAATAGTGCAAGTCGCACCGACTGGCATCAATTTGTCATCCGTAATGCGTTGTTCTTGCACTTTAGCTTTCTTCAGTCATGGCCTATGATCTCTTCATATCTCACTCTGAAGCCGACCGAGCTTGGGTGGAAGGCTTTTTATTGGATGGCCTAACCAAAGCGGGTCTGCTCTGCCTATCTGAATCTTCATTCCGACTGGGCGCACCGAGGCTACAGGAATTCCAGCGGGCCATTTCTCAAAGCACACATATCCTGCTCGTCATTTCTCCCGCATATCTGTCAGACGATGTCAGTCAATTCGTTGACTTGTTAGCCCAATCCTACGGCCAGGATACCCAGACATGGCCAGTAATTCCGATGGTCTTACAGCCCACGATGCTGCCCCCGCGGCTAGCCATGTTGGTTGGACTTCGTGCAACGACTTCTGCTGAGCAAGAGGCGGCGCTCAATCGTCTTTGCGTTGATCTTCGTCATCCACTGGCACCAGCAAGCTTGACGCCCCACTGCCCGTACCCAGGGATGTTACCCTTTTCGGAGGGGCAGCAGGACAGCTTTTACGGGCGTGAACGAGAGATAACTGAATTACTTGATCGGTTGCGTGCACATCCCTTTGTTACGGTGATTGGACCATCAGGGAGTGGTAAATCATCGCTTGTATTCGCCGGACTACTCCCACGGCTCCGCCAAAGCACGATGTTCGGATCAGGGGTGTGGGTTGTGATATCTATGCGTCCCGGAATAAAACCCGTAGAAACCTTAGCAAATGAATTGGCCGGCGATCCGACGAATCTGGCCGCGACCATTCAGCAGCTGCTGGATACAGGGGATGGCAGCAAGAAGCGATTGCTACTGATCATCGACCAATACGAAGAATTGTTCACCATTGGCGGACCCCAAAGCAGCAACTTCGAGCTCTTAATCAAGGAAGTTGTGGGAATGTCTGGATGCTTTGTCGTGCTTACCGTCCGGGCTGATTTCTATGCCGACTTGATGGAGTCTCCCCTCTGGCATGTCATCCAGACCAGTAGGATGGAGGTCCTTCCTTTGGATGATGAGGGTCTACGAGAAGCGATTCTCCGTCCAGCAGAGAGAGTAGAAGTATTCATTGAACCATCCCTAATTGAACGGTTGATTGATGATGCCGCCGGCGAGCCCGGCGTGCTTCCACTGGTTCAGGAGACATTGGTGTTGATGTGGGAGCGAATTGAGCGGCGGTTCCTTCCTTTACGGGCCTATGAGGCGTTGGTTCTACCAGTTGGAGCTTATAGCGGCGCCCACTGGCGAAACCAGGGCAATGGTCTGCAAGTCGCGATTGCTTTGCGAGCCGACGCCGCCTTGGCCAGTCTCAGACCCAAACCAGAGGAGCAAAAGAGTATCTCTCGTGATATCATGCTCAGGCTTGTCCAATTTGGTGAAGGCCGTGCTGACACACGACGTAGCCAACGGCTGAGCGACTTGGCCACGGTCCATGCCGATCGCGGCTTGTTTGATCAGACTCTTGAACATCTGATCGACTGCCGTCTCCTTACCTCTGATAAGGACGAAGGGTCTTCTGTCGAAAGGCGGATCGACATCGCACATGAGGCTCTCATCCAGTGTTGGCCCATCCTCCAGACTTGGATCGCGGAGAAGCGGGAGAGCGAGATGGTGCGCCGGAAGTTGTCAGACAAGGCACGAGAGTGGAAGCGACTTGGATCTGCTAAAGGTGGACTGTTGGATGCGGTTGAGATCAGCGAAGCTGAGCGATGGCGGGCTGGCTGCAGCGATTTGGATGCCGATCCGCAGTTGAACTTCTTCTTGGACAACAGCCGACGTGCCGTTGAACAGCAACAACTGAGGACACGGCTGGCCTTTGGGTCTATGGTGGCGCTGCTGGTGTTTGGTGTTCTTGGCCTAGGGATTGCAAGATTACGTGAAGGCGAACGCAATACTATTAAAACCATGCTGGAAGTGCAACTGGGAAACAAACCTACTTCAATGGCAATGATTCTCCCCAGCCTTGATACCTACCTTACCGAGGCTCGTGGCTACGCCAAAAAGGCAGCAGCTGATCCCGATCCAATCGATTCTAATGATGTGTATTATTCTTATCGCGAACAAGGCATCACCAATGCCAGAGCGGTGCTGGATACGGTCTATCGAATTGAGAATGGAAATTACAAGCTTAATCAGCAACTCAACCAGCAGGATTCTAAAGAGCTAAAACGCCTCAAGAATGAGGCAGAAGGTATCATGGATGAATTGATTCTTCCCTTCGCTACCGCCAAAATTGGCGCTCCCTTGCGCCGCAACAAGATTGGGAGGCTCGAAGAGCCAACAACATGGCTCCGTTATGATGAGAAATTCACCAAAGGCAGTGCATTGGAGGCTACTTATCAAGTCATCATGCTTGATCTTGGTGCAGATATCAATCGCATCGGCACACTTTCCCCAAGCGAAACGCGCCGCATCCCTTGCCCGTTGCTCTTGTTGATCGAGAGACTCTGGCAACGTGAAACTGGTGACTGTGGGTGGTATGGCCCACGTCGAAGCTGGTCTGGCAGAACAGCCTGTACGCAGGATTCCGACAATGGATCCGACAGCAGCCTAGGAGCATTAATCTTTCCTGAGATTAGCTATTCAATCATCCGAGAGCGACTGAACGCTTGCGGCGTTAGTAATTCTGTGTTAAAGTAAATTGCGTAATCTATGTCTACTTCGAAGTGGTCAGCCTCCGCCTACCGATCCTGGTTTTTGTGTTGCTGAGCGGCTTCCCCTTGGCAGCGGCTAATCGTTCAACGTTTTACTTAGAACAGCGTGAAAGATGCTTACCCTTCTTGCCGGCGGTGTCAACAAAGGATCAATGGGCAGTAGATGGTGGCAGTGGCAGGGTCGTTAAGAGTAGCCACCCAAATGTACTGCCGATCGGGAAAGGAAATGGATGGAATGTCTCTTCAGGCGCTTACAACCCCGAAAAGAAACAGATTACGCTTGTAGTCAAGAATCGCTACATTGCTCTTTTCCTAAAAAATTCGCCAACTGAAGCCAGTCAAATTAATTTTACTGCAACCACATGTGGCTCTGCTGATGATTCCGCACCCCTCATCCATCGATTGATTCAACCCGGTTTATTTTTCGACCGTGGGGATGACAACTTTTCGGGGACATTGAAGAAATCTGGATCTACAATTACCGGAGTACTCAAAGCTAAATCACCATTTTACCTCTCTGATGCTACCGGATTTCCTGGCCTAAAGGACAATGCTGTTACGAATGGATCGGCTGAAGTCAGATTTACTCTTGATATCAAATCCGGTCGTAGCAACAAGTTCCCAGAGCCTCAAAAGGGGAGCCCTATTCGGGGGTTATGGTAGAAGGGCAAGATCCATAGTCATCCTGCATTCGAAGGAAAGAATGTCATGAAGCGTCATAGGGCTTGCTGAGAAACCCAGATCCGTTGTGCCGCAATTGATTCCAACGACAATCTCAAGCCAGAATGGCGTGTAATCAGCAGTTTCAGGCTTAGAAGAATCCTCGGCAACGCCATTGTTCGTTTTCAGATCTCGGGGTCAACTATCGATTGAAGAGTTTCACGTCCACTTCGTTGGAAAGCTAGACCCTAACAATAGCTGGAGGCTGCTTTGCAAGGTGATTCCGTGGATATGAGGCTTCCCCAAAACACAGTGGCGATCCTTCGAACGCTGCTCCTGAGTGGCAGGGAAGGAATCTAGGGCCTCCTGAAAAAGGCAAACCCACTGCAGCGCAGCTTGTCTCAGCGATAGAGACCCGATAAACTGACCTAGATCAGGGCAATCGACGATTGCTACAACTGCTGAGCGCT
>Ga0315905_10008101_pt1 | contig 10616 bp, 14 predicted proteins | sample LakEriMetagenome_5_FD_203522 | JGI IMG/M metagenome (GOLD analysis project Ga0315905, IMG submission 203522) | Freshwater fungal communities from buoy surface, Lake Erie, Ohio, United States - Buoy 4 MA121 | ecosystem: Environmental > Aquatic > Freshwater > Lake | place: USA: Lake Erie, Ohio... | reverse complement strand
TTGTCAGCGTTAAGCTGGTTCTTCAGAGCAAAAGCTTCAAGCTACCAGGAGTGGTAGTTCAGTTGGTTAGAATACCGGCCTGTCACGCCGGGGGTCGCGGGTTCGAGTCCCGTCCACTCCGCCAAAGAGTAAAAACCCTTGTAAGTCTATGATTTGCAAGGGTTTTTCAATTTAGCATTCTATCTGTTCACCACATGTTTTCACCACATGTCCTCGAGCAAAGTTTCTTACCCTCTGTAATGTGTTCTTAATAGGAACTGGTTGCCTTCCCCTCCAGGACAAGTACCTTCCTCCTCCTACAGAACACGTTTGGAGGACATATGAAAAAAGTCGCAATTTACGCAAGAGTCTCAACTGACAAACAGACTTGCGATAACCAACTGATTGAACTTCGTGCCGTTGCTGAACGGTGTGGTTACGCCGTCGTTCAAGAGTTCGTAGACTCAGGTATCTCTGGTGCGAAGGGAAGGGCAGACCGACCAGCACTTGATGCGATGATGAAGGCATCAAATCAACGCAAGTTCGACATGATTCTTGTTTGGTCTATAGACAGACTAGGTCGTTCGTTACAGAATCTAGTGGAACTGCTAAATGATCTGCAGTCAATGCGAGTAGATTTAATGTTTCTGCAACAAGGTATGGATACAAGTACTTCTAGTGGACGCATGATGTTCAGCATCTTTGGTGCATTGGCAGAGTTTGAACGCAATCTGATTCGTGAAAGAGTCGTTGCGGGTCAAAACAGAGCAAAAGCACGTGGTGTGAAAATGGGAAGACCAAGCAAGATGAATGATGGTCTTCGTTCAGCAATTCAACTTCTTCATGAAAACGGAATGGGTATCAAACAGATTGCCAAAGAATGCGGTGTTGGTGTCGGTACTGTTTATTCGGTGATTAAATAAGTAATTAAAAATATTTTCATTTTTAATTGGTGAACAAAGCGTTCAGCAGACCTAGAATTACAACATGCATTTGGAGAGAACTATGCCTGACTACACCGAAGACGACCTGATTGAATCTTTACTTGACCAGACTTATACCAAAGACGGCAAGTCTATTGAGATTGAAATCTATCGCATGCCAGACACTGCTTGGAATGTTCAGGTGGTAGACACTTTCGGCAACTCTACAGTTTGGGACGATGAGTTTGAATCTGACGAGGAAGCATTGCAGTTCGTACTTGCAGAAATTGAACGAGATGGCATTGATGAGTTCATCGGACCTCCAAGTAACAGGGCGGTTCACTGAAAACATTTATCTTTCTAAAAACCAACACAGAAAGTTAAAACAATGTCTGACAAATTGAACAAACTTGGTTTTCTTGCAGGCAGATTGTTTGCTAAGACTGTTAACGAAGTCAAACCACTTTTGAATAAAGATGAACCTTCACACACAGATCCAGCACCGATCCTAAGTGCAGAAGAGAAAATTAAAAAAGTACTTGAGTTACTTGAGACTAAAAAAGTAAGTAAAAACATTGAAAACTTACTTAACAGACACGATTTTAGATTTGATGAGATAGTTGTTAAACAAAGGAAATATTCAACCTCTTCATCATTAAATGAAGTTGAAGGATTGAATGCTTCGTTAATTCAAGAATTAGAAATTAAAGAAATAAATAAACACTTATATTTTGAGTACAAAGAAAAAACATTACATATATTTTTAGTAAACGACACATCAGGTTCCTTCCCAGATGGTGATACCTACAACTTATGCGAATTAATTGTTATCTATAACGGTACTTGTGTTCTTAAAGATAGTATCAGCAAAGAGACCGACCTATACGGAAGTGTCTACAGAGTGGGTGGTTTTCATTCCCTGAAGTCTTTTAAAAATGGAAGTTGGATGGATGACCTTAACTACTTAATAAGAAATTTTGATTATTCTGAAAAAATTAGAAAATCAAATGAAGTTGAGAAAAAACAAAAACAAATTGCAGACAATCTTGATTTAGATCCACTTGATTGATTCAATAAATTTATAAAGTTCATGCATGGCAAAAAGAGTCCAACTAATTCATCCACAGTCAGGTCTGATGAAGTCTGGTTACTATGGATTTAGTTGGACGTTTTTGTTCTTCGGTTGGTTTGTTCCAGTGTTTCGTGGTGAATTATTCGTTGCACTACTGCACCTTGCAATCACGGTAGTCACATTTGGTATTTGGCAAGTCATCATCGCATTTCTCTACAACAAACAGTACATGACTCGCATGTTGGAGAAGGGATATGTTCTTAACGATTCGGAACAGGTCAATGAGGCAGCAAGACTCAAACTTGGAATTGCAAAAATATAAATTTATATGAAGAAATTCCTATGAAAGGTTGGATTTATATTGCTCGCAATCCGAGTTATGAAGGACTTTTAAAAATTGGATATACAGATAGAGATCCATCTATTCGTATGGAGGAGTTGTACACAACAGGTGTGCCTACTCCTTTCGAAGCACTTTATGTAGTGCTAGTTGAAGATGCGTATGAGGTTGAACAAAAGATTCATACTGAACTTGAATTTTGTAGAGACTCAAAGAGCAGAGAGTTCTTTAGATGTGAACTTGAAAAAGTTCTCGCTATCTTACATAATTTAAAAATGAACTCAGAATTGAGTATCAAATACGAAGAATTTCATTCTTCGGTAGTGTTAACCAAACCAGTTATCCCAGATGCTACTAATAATAGAAACGTAGAGAAAAAGAAAAGGCGTATTGCAGTAAAACCTTCACCCGGAATGAAAAAACTATTTGGAATGGAGATTCCTATCGGTTGGGTCGTTAAATTCAATGGGAGTGGGTGGACGGTTTCAAAGAATGGCGAAGAATGGAAAGTTGAAACAGGAGAAGAATTAAAGACTTTATTACGTAAGTCTGACTCATAAGTTCGGCGTAAGTACCAATAAGATTTTTAAATAATTTTAAAAGATATGAACTCAACTTCTTTGATATTTTCGCAATGGATATTTATTGGTCTGATAGCGTTGGTTTTCTTTTTAATGAGAAATCATCTGTTTAAAAAATATGAAGTTATAAGTTACATCTTGCTGGTAAGTGCAATTTCTACTTTTAGTGCCGGTTGCTTCTTTCTTGGCAAGTCATCTGAGAAATTTTCTGACAAGGTTGCTATATGTCCATATGAAAACCAATCGGTATGGTGCTTTGTAGGAAACTATCTATCAATTCTTCCTGCAATCATATTAATAGTTGCGGGTCTCGCTTTTTTATTCGGCGTAATTGAAAATTTGGAAGTGCGAAATAAAAATGATGATTAAGTAGTTGTCTAAAGTACTGGCATTTTGAACTTAGTGAAAAATTGAAAAAAGAGTCTCGGAAGTGTTGCCAGGTCTATTGGTTGTTTTTAGACTTACTGAACCCAGCACAAGGTCAGTTCTTCACTTCAAAAATCATCACAACAACATCATTTTTCAGTCGTAATTGTTTCTTGACTGATGCACAAAGATTGTTGAGTTCAGTCGTTGTGATGTTGTCTTTGTTCTTGTGCGAGAACTCAGTCGTGAACAAAGACTTCTTGGCAAGTGATGCAATTTCTTTTTCGTTCATGTTGAGTACCATGTCTTGATGAAAAAAGAATTAAATGCGTCAGACTTCAAAGCAGAACTCGAATCACTTGCAAAAATCGAGGTTCTGGAGAACGAAGAGATGTGGTCTATCAGGGTCATTGATGAAGTCTCACGCAAAGAGTCTATTTCTGGAGTAATTATTCAACTCACGCATCAGGATGATTCGGCAAAAGGTTGATTTCTTCATGTTGTAAGTGGCAGCAACTCTAGCAAGATCAACTTCAAACTCCCTTGGAATTCTTAAGTGAAGTTCTTTTTCTAGTGGTGGCAATTTACTTGGTTGGTTCATAAGTTCTTTCTTTAGTTGGTCTTGTTTCTCTTCATAAGCATTGGAAGCAGGTGTCCACTACAGTGCGGTTACTACTACACAGTCACGCACATTAGTTATTTAGACACGGCAAGTTCTTGCGTTAATAGCAATACATAGCATCTCAATACCGTATAACCGCAGGCGTCACAGGCAATTTCGGTAATGACTCAAAGATTGAATGATTTATTCACTAACACTTTCTCATCGCCCAACTTGAAAGTGATTCCCTCAAAACGACCACAGTAAGAGAGGTATCGTTTTGAAGATTTAAGTTTTTCTACATGAACACTCGATTGGATAGGTGCATTAAGAGTCTTGAACAATTTCTTCTTCCACAAAATTGAAAGAATCTCTTGTATTTGAACTTCATCAGTATCTAAAGGAAGTTCTAGTAATGCATGGATATGAGGAAAAACATCGGAAGATTGTTCACCGCCAAGATAACTTACAAACTTCAATCGTCTACCGTGTTTTCGTTTGAACTCAGTAACAGTCCAATCAAGTGCCTTAGTGACCTTTTCTCTTGAACAAGTTGCACCATTACCCCAAACAGATTGTTTTTTCCCATGACCGTTTACAACATAACCATCACATCTAAAGGTAAGAACTGCCCAATTAAATAATGAGGCATTTACTGTTTCCTCTATCCATTCGTTTATTGAGTAGTTCATGCATTTATTTATGCATTTTTGTGACTCAAAATCTCACAAAAAAAGAAATATTTCAAAGATTGCCGAAAAGTTCAAATTTGAACTCAATATTTACCCGGAAATTTGCCCTGTGCCACATTGAGAAGTAGTTGATGTGCCTTCTGCCTATAACGCCTAATGTTCCTGTCTGCCTCTGCTGCATGGTCATTGTTTCGATTTGATGCATCAATCGCAAATGACATTGGAACGATATTCCGCCTCTTCTTGTAACGCTCTGACGAGAAGAACTTCAGAACACGCTCCCTTAATGCAACACCCTTGAGTTGTGCTTTCGAGAAGATGTTCTTCTGCAAATCAAACATCATTCGCAGACTGTCACGCTTGACACCTTGAATCTCAGTTGGTGCAAATCGATGTGCCGGTGGCAATTTTCGCCCCTTCATCTTTGACGGTAATTCTTTCTCAATCAGGGATTTGAACTCCTCCATGATGTCGCCGTATGACTTGCCTCTCGGCACGGTCACATAGATGTTGTCCTCAGTCATCAAGTCATCCATCAGATGAAGACGAACAACCTTGTCATCGTGAAACAAAGAACGATGACTGCGCCACCAGTCATCAAAGTGCAAGTTTTCAGATCCATGCCACTCTAAGTAGAACCTCTGACTTTTCTTTAATGCCTTCTGAATATCAGCATCAGAACTTATTAGTGCAAGTCGATAGAACTCATACCAAAGTCGGAACAGTTCTTTGTCGGCAATGATTGGTGTTTGAGATTTCATAAGTTCAATTTTGAACCATTTCGGACAGTTATGCAACACCGGTTATATGTCCGACATAATAGTAAAAAACCGTTACAAATCAATGACTTAGTGCTATACTGTATTCAAGTTGATAAAGATTTAAAAGTCAATTTAGTAGTAAAGAAGTTCAATTTTGAACTACTTTTCTTGTTACACAGTCATTTCTATAAGGAGATTTATATGACTAACATCGCTTCCCCCGTGACCCCCGTGACCCCCGTGACCACTGTGTCAAAAGACTCTATTGCACATACTGCAAAGATTGAACAATTTGTAAGTGATTACCGCATGTGTGTCCAAAAGACTGCAACTGCGATTCTTGAACTTGCAAATGTTGTCAACTCTGCATACTCAAGTCTGAGTAAATCAGATTTCAAAGCATTCCGTGATGCAATTGGTGCTGACGAGTCAAAAGACAGTTACATAAAAAAACTAAAATGTATTGCACAAAAGTCTGCACGATTCAATGCAATCAGCGACAAACTGCCACCGAGTTATACGACTTTGTATACCTTGTCACAATTAAACGATGCGACTTTCACTCAACTATGTTCTGACAATGTAATTGCACCAAATATGACTGCACTTGCATTGACATCATATGTAGATAAAAAATCGACTAAGAATGTTACTGACATTGTTTTAAGTTTGAAGAATTTGAGTCAAGAAGTGAAATACCTTGCCTTTGCTGAAATTCAAACAGTTTGCAAAAAGTTCAATATTGAACTTAAGTCGAATATTCAGACGCCTTTTGCTAACAAGATTGAGAAACTTGCAGATTTGAATGCATTTCTGATTGAAGATGTTGAAGTTAAGTCTGAACTTGAAACTGCTTAATTGAAAGACTAGTCATGCACAACGAACAAAACGCTGTGCTTGACTGTTCTGAAACGACAGTCAAGTACCCAACTTTCGCAGAGAGATTGCGCCCTAGGTTAATCGATGAACTATTAATTTCAAATTCAAGCATTGCTAAATTCAACGCAATGATTACATCAAGAGATGTGATGAACATGATTTTCTATGGAATGCCAGGAACTGGTAAAACCACCTGTGCAAATCTTATTGCAAATTCATCTGATTTTGATATTCTTCGTTTAAATGCATCTCTTAACAACGGCATTGATGACATACGAAATCAAGTTGAACAATATGCAACTTCGATGTCACTGTACAGCGACAAAAAAATAGTTCTTCTTGACGAGTCTGACTATTTATCAAGAAATGCACAAGCGTCTCTTCGTAGTCTGATTGAAAAAACAATTAGCAATTGCAGGTTCATTTTGACTGCAAATGTTTTATCAAATATTCAGCAACCACTCCAGTCTAGATGCAGACCCTTTTGTTTTGATGTTCCTTTTTTATCACTAAATGAATCAATTGAAAAATTGATTCAGACAATTAAAAAAAGACTCAAAGAATTGAACTCTGACTTTGACGAATCTAGACTTCGACAAATCGTAGTGATGAAGTTTCCTGACTATCGTGCAATCGCCAATGAGATAGAGTTCGAATTGTTATAAAAGTTCAAAATTGAACTATCTTTAAGACAGCAGAGATGCTGTCTTTTTTTTATTTAAAATTGTTCGCCTTGATGTCTAGCAAATAGTCACTAATTAGAAAAAGAAAACATGCGACTAATGTAATTATTACGAACATTTGAAGTGTTTCTTTTTTGTCTTGTATTAGAGATGATAGATTTCGTCTGTAGAAGACAAACAACATGATTAATGCAATCAAGATATAAAGAGGTTCAAGATTCATCTCAGATCCTCATAGTTGCCCTTGTAAGGGATGACATGACGAACACCACCCTTAGGGTTTTCAACATCACCTTTTCGCCTTTGAAGTAGATGTACATGACAAAGAAAGACTGATTGCAAAACACTCATAAAACTTAAAATTCGATGCATTAGAATTTCTGGATACCTTTTTGGCAATTACCCTTTGTAATACCGTCAATATTTAACCAACTTCCATCCTTCCATGAAGTTTTACTAATGTCTTCTTCAGTCCATTCGCCAGTTATACGATTTATCTTGATGGTATGACGATACTCAGATTTTTGATTCATCCTCTCATCTAATACCTTGCCTTCATTAAAATCATTTCCTCCAGAAATAATGACTGATATCAAATCGTCCGTAACATTTACATTACGATACCAGTTTGGATTGCCTGGTTGTCGGGGATCATTACCTTCTGTATTTGAGTAAATTGATATTTCATTTTCAAAACTCCAATTATCTTTCCCTTTAGATTCAGGAAAGTTGCGTATTCTATAAACTTGCTTTTTATCATAAATAATATTTTGTTCGCTACTCCAACTGCGTGCATTTTTTGTCTGATAGACCTTGCCTTTACATTCAATTTTAATATCTACATTCTTTGCATCGACTCTTGAACAAAAGAGAATTGTTAAAAATGAAATAATAATATGTATAAATAATTTCACCGTAGATCCTCATAGTTGCCCTTGTAAGGTATGACATGTCGCACACCACCTTTGGGAAACTCAACATCGCCTTTGCGTCTTGGTATCAAATGAACATGACAATGCCAGACAGACTGACCTGCAATCTCACCGCAATTCATTCCGATGTTGAATCCACCGATAGTTGAATCAGATTCAAGTAGAAAATTTCTCTGCGCCTCCATCAACTGATTGATTGCAGTCACTTCTGCTGGAACAAGACCGAAGTAATCAATCGTGTGTCGTTTCGGTATGAAAAGTGTGTGACCTTCAGTTACAGGAAATCCATCACGAATCGCATACGCAAGGTCGTTCTCTGCAATGATGCGCTTTCTGTCATCTTTTTGTAGATTACAAAAGAGGCAATCTCTCTCTCGATCCTCATAGGAAGCATTGGTTTCACGAAAGTCGGTTGAAAGAAGCGCCATCGCTAACTCAACAATCTGAAGTCAACTTCATACTTCAAGAAGCGAATTGAATCGACATGCTTAAGTGCATAGTCTAATTTTTCATCTTTTCTTTGCGCAATGATGCATCCAGTCACCTTCTGATTTGAGTTGCAGAGATGTTCTTTTACCCATCCCATGTATCTGAGTGTTTGACCTACTACAACATCTGATGCTCGATCCCGTTTTAATTCGACCACCAAGAAATCAGACTTATCTTTTCGCTGCCCGAGTATGTCTATAGGACCCGTGCTTGTTCTGTATTGCTGTCCACATCTTTGCCCCTTATCTTCAAAAATTTGGTATTCCTCTGCGAGGGGGGTTCGATCCCAATTTGACACCAAGAAGTCTTCAAGTTGTTTCTCAAAAAAGAATGAACTTCTCTCGTTCTCAGCAACCAAATTATCATCAAAGACTACAGTTCTATGATGAGGTGAAATGATTGCCTGCAACTCGGCAACAGAAATAACAAGTCGAACACATTCGTAACCCTGTGGTGTTTTGTATCCATCTTCAAATTTTAGAATTGAACCAGTCCCTAGAAATGTGAATGGAGGTTTCTGATTCCACCTCGCAAAAAAATACGGTTTGAGTTCTCCAGAAATTAGTTTTTGAAACAGTGGATTAGTCGACTTTTTTTTAGGTTTACTAAACCAAATCAGCGTGTTTGTCTTTTCATCGTAGTAGTTTTCAAAGTCGTGTCCAGTCCTACCCGCAACACCTATGTTCATAAAAACAAACAACTTGTCATCGATTCGTGCATAACCAGTTGTCCAGTCTCCACCATGTGGTGGGTTTTCTGGGCGAACGAGATTAGCAATTTCATCTCGAGTGTATTGAGAACCCCTTTTAAACATAGCAATTACCCAACTGTGATTCCGAAAGGAATCTTAAATAGTACATTGATCAATAGACCATTACAACCTTCTGGCATTATGTCTGCCAATCTAACTCAAGAATCACGAAATCTTGCCAACTTGGGTACATCTTGCGTAGTGCTTGAAGTGCCGCACTCTCTGTGTTGCCGTAGACCTGCGTTGTCACAGAGTTTGTTACTCGATGACTTGGAATGTCCTTTGGGGAATACTGAAACTTAATTTTTACACGATGCCAAGTAGTCATTTGGAGTGTCCCCTGTTCGTTTCTACTGTTTCAATCGTTAAGTCTTATTGAATCTATTGCTGAACCGATTTAGAACTTGTTCTAGTTGATTTGGACGCTATTTCGACTGTCTTTTAGCATTACATTTTTTGTCATTTTCATTCAAATTTGAAGAAAACTTTGTTAATTGCTTCTCTTTTGACTTCTAGTGTTGTCCCACCACTGTACAAACCATAAGTCATCCTTGGTTTTTCATGTCCAACTATGTCGGCAGTTACGTTCTCAGAGACGCCGGCATTCTCGAGTTGAGTAGTGAATGTCTTTCTAATTGAATGGAAAACATATCTTTTTGAGAACCCCATTTTGATTTTTAATCTACCGAATCGTTTGCCAATTGCGTTTGATCGATCGTCGAATTTAGACTTTGTTAAGTTGGGTAGTAGAAATGCGTTGTCTGTTTTCATCATCTCTATGATGATTGGTATTAATGAGTCGTGTATTGGAATCGTCCTGATGCCTGCCTCAGTTTTGGCATCTTCGATTTGTATGAATTTCTTTTTTATATCTATATTTCTTTGCTGTAAGGAGCATATTTCTTCTATACGTGCACCTGTAAATGCACCAAGAAGAATTAGTTGTCCTAATTCCCAATCCTGTTTTTGGATAGTTTCGGAATAAATTTTTTCAACATCTTCGTTCGTAAATGGCAACCAGGACTCTGTCTTGTTTTGTCCTTTTGAATTCCTTTTTTTGCTCAGTTTGTATTCTTTAGGGACTATGAAAGGTTCTGGTGACTTCTCGGGTATTACATCAATGAACTTCAAATGCTTGTAAAAATTTCGACATGAACCAATTATTCGGGTGACAGATGCTGCGGATAATTTACCCTTTTCAGCAATCATCTTTATCCAAAGACTGGTGTGTTCTATTACTAATAAGGTTGAGGTCGGAAGGTATTCAATAAGAATTCCAACATCAGTCTGCATTTGTGAGATAGTCTTTTTTGCAAGACCACGTTTTGTTTCGTTTTTTATCCAACCATCAATGAAGTCTATTAGGGGTTTACTTTGTCCGGTTGCTAATTCATTGAATACTTTTGCAACAACTTCACTATTCTCAGATGCGAGTCGGTATGTTTCTTCTGCAATTACATCTTGAACTAGGTGTTTTGGAGATGTCCTCAGCATCCTGTTTAATTCAATTGCAGACTTGATAATTGGATCGTCTGTAGATGTTCTTGCGTTGGCAATTTCTGCTTTC
>Ga0315905_10008100_pt1 | contig 10617 bp, 10 predicted proteins | sample LakEriMetagenome_5_FD_203522 | JGI IMG/M metagenome (GOLD analysis project Ga0315905, IMG submission 203522) | Freshwater fungal communities from buoy surface, Lake Erie, Ohio, United States - Buoy 4 MA121 | ecosystem: Environmental > Aquatic > Freshwater > Lake | place: USA: Lake Erie, Ohio... | reverse complement strand
GCTGCCCTTGGGACATTGAGCAGACCTTCGCCACCATCGCGCCCTATACGCTGGAAGAGGCGCATGAGGTGGCCGATGTGATCGAACGGCAGGCTTGGGACGAGTTGCCGGGCGAGTTGGGGGATCTTTTGTTTCAGGTCGTCTATCACGCGCAGATGGCGCGGGATGCGGGGCTGTTTGGCTTTGACGAGGTGGTGCGGGCGATCTCGGACAAGATGGTGGCGCGCCATCCTCATGTGTTCGGGGCGGAGAGCCGCGAGAAATCCGCCGCGCAGCAGGTCGCCGATTGGGAAAAGATCAAGGCCGCCGAGCGCGGGCCGGCGGGGGTCTTGGACGGCGTGGCGCTGGGGCTTCCGGCGCTGGTGCGGGCGGTGAAGCTGCAAAAGCGCGCGGCACGGGTGGGGTTTGACTGGCCTTCCACCGATGAGGTTCTGGCCAAAATGCGGGAGGAAATGGCCGAACTGGTTGAGGCGCGCGACAGCCTTGGACCCGATGAGGTGGTTGAGGAGTTTGGCGATCTGATGTTCGTCATGGCCAATCTGGCGCGGCACATGCAGGTGGACCCCGAGGCCGCGCTGCGCGCGGCGAATGCCAAGTTCACCAGGCGGTTTGCGAAGATCGAGGCTTGGCTGGCCGAGGCGGGCAAGACCCCGGCGATGAGCGATCTGGCCGAGATGGACGCGCTGTGGAACCGCGCCAAGGCCGAGGACAAGGCGAAGGCTGGGACCAAGACCCCGACCGGAACGCCCGGGTGATCTGGGGAAGCCTCCGGCGGGAGTATTTGGGCCAAGATGAAGCCAATTCTTTTTGTCAGGTATTGACCCGAGTAAAAGACTCGGGTTATTGAGGCCGTGCGATTTCCGACTAAAGGACTCAGTGATGCGATCTTCTCTTCTGGCTCTTGCCCTTATTTCCACCGCCCTGCCCGCAATGGCGGATGAGGTGAATGTCTATTCCCACCGCCAGCCCGAATTGCTGCAGCCGCTGGTCGATGCCTTTACCGCCGAGACCGGCATTGCCGTGAATGTGGCCTTTGTTGACAAAGGGATGGCCGAGCGGCTGGTGGCCGAGGGCGACCGCTCGCCCGCCGATCTGGTGCTGACGGTCGATATCGCGCGGCTGATGCAGGTGGTGGATGCCGGCGTGATCCAGCCCGTACAATCGGATGTGTTGGAGGCCAATATCCCGGACTCACTGCGCGATCCCGCGGATCAGTGGTTCGGCCTGACCTCGCGCGCGCGCATTGTCTATGCCTCGAAAGAGCGGGTGCAGCCCGGTGAAGTGACGACCTATGAAGATTTGGCCACCGAAAAGTGGAAAGGCCGCATCTGCTCGCGTTCGGGTCTGCATGATTACAACGTGGCGCTTCTGGGCGCGGTGATTGCCCATTATGACGAGGCGACTGCAACGGCCTGGGCCGAGGGTCTGAAGGCCAATCTGGCGCGCAAGCCTGACGGCGGCGACCGCGATCAGGTCAAGGCGATTGCGGCGGGGGAATGCGACATTGCCATCGGAAACACCTATTACATGGGTCAGATGCTGGACGATCCCGAGCAGGTTCCGGCGGCCGAGTCCGTGAATAACGTGTTCCCGACCTTTGCAAGCGGCGGCACCCATCTGAACATTTCGGGGGTGGCGATGACGGCCGCTGCGCCGAACAAAGAGAATGCGTTGAAGTTCATGGAATGGCTGTCGGGAGACGTGGCGCAGAAGATCTATGCCGAGACGAACCACGAATACCCGGTCAAGCCGGGCGTTGAACGTTCGGCGCTTGTCGCCTCCTGGGGCGAGTTCACGGCCGATACCAAGACCTTGGCCGAGATCGCGGCCCAGCGTCCGACGGCAGTGAAGATCATGGAGACCGTGAACTTCGACGGCTGATCGGGAAATCCCAAGACAGGGGAACGGGGGCCGGCTGCGGCCCCCTTTTTCTTTGACCCTGCGGATAAGGTTGGGCTAGCTAAGCGTCTTGACCGCCACGGAGGCCCCCCTAATGACCCGCAAGATCATCATCGACACCGACCCCGGGCAGGACGATGCCTTTGCCATCCTCTTGGCGCTGGCGAGCCCCGAGTTGGAGGTTCTGGGGGTGACGGCCGTGGCGGGCAATGTGCCCTTGCAGTTCACCGAAAAAAACAGCCGGATCATCTGCGAACTGGCCGGAAAGCCACAGACGCGGGTTTATGCGGGCTGTGACCGCCCCATAAAGCGCAAGCTGGTCACGGCGGAATATGTGCATGGCCAGACGGGCCTGAACGGGCCGCAACTGGCTGATCCGACCATGGCGCTTCAGGCGCAGCATGGCGTTGATTTCATTATTGAAACCCTGCGGCGTGAACCGGCCCACACGGTGACCCTATGCCCGCTTGGCCCCCTGACCAACATCGCGGTGGCCTTTGAAAAGGCGCCCGACATTGTGGCCCGCGTGCAGCAGATCGTGCTGATGGGCGGGGCCTATTTTGAGGTGGGCAATGTCACACCTGCGGCCGAGTTCAACATCTATGTGGACCCTGAAGCCGCGGACATCGTGTTCAAGTCGGGCGTGCCCTTGGTGGTGATGCCCTTGGATGTGACCCACAAGGTGCTGACAACTCGCGCGCGGGTGGAGCGGTTCCGCGCCATGGGCACCGAGGTGGGGCGCGTTTGTGCCGAGTGGCTGGAGTTCTTTGAGCGCTATGACATGGAGAAATACGGCAGCGATGGCGGGCCTTTGCACGACCCGACGGTGATTGCCTATTTGTTGCAGCCGGGGCTTTTCAAGGGGCGGCATATCAATGTCGAGATCGAGACGGGGTCAGAATTGACCTTGGGCATGACGGTGGCCGATTGGTGGGGTGTGACGGGCCGTCCGGCCAATGCGCTGTTTATCGGCAGTGTCGATGCGGACGGGTTCTTTGATCTTTTGACCGAGCGGATTGCGCGGCTGTGATGCCTCTTCGTCGCCGTGCCGTGCCGGCGCTCATCGGCGCGACGGGCGGCTGATCTGACCGCCGCCCACGGCGGCGGGCACGCCGGTGGTTGTGGGGCATGACGTGGGCAGGCCGCGCATGACGCGCACAGCGAGATAGGCGAAGGCCTGTGCCTCCAGCATGTCGCCGTTCAGTCCTGCCGCCTCGACCGGCTCCACCGGGCAGGAAAGCCGCGTGGCGAGTTCGCGCATCATCGTCGCGTTATGCCGCCCGCCGCCGGTGACAAGAAGGCGCGTCACGGGGCGGGGAAAATGCTCGGCCCCGCGGGCGACCGAGGCGGCGGCAATGGCGGTGAGGGTGGCGGCGGCATTTGGGGGCGAGAGGCCGTCCACCACCTGCAGCGCGGCGTGAAACTCATTGCGGTCCAAGGACTTCGGCGGCATTTTGAAGAAATAGGGGTGGTCCAAAAAGCGGGTCACAGCCGCCTCATCCACCCGCCCACTGGCAGCCAATGCCCCGCCCTCATCTTGCGCGCGGCCTAGCCGGGCCTGCATCAGATCGTTGATCGGCGCATTGGCCGGGCCGGTGTCAAAGGCCAAAAGAGCGCCGGGTGTTTCGGGGGTAGGAAAGCTCGGGTCCACCCAAGTCAGGTTGCCAACCCCGCCCAGATTGAGGAAGGCGACGGGTTCAGTCGCCCCCGCCCATTTGGCACAGGCGAAATGGAAGAACGGGGCCAAGGGCGCGCCCTGCCCGCCCATGGCCACATCGCTTGATCGAAAGTCCCAAACCACGGGCGTCCCCAAGAGTTCAGCCAACAGCGCGCCGTTGCCGCATTGATGGGTGCCGCGCTGTCCGGGGTCATGCGCCAAGGTCTGGCCGTGAAAGCCGACGACATCTGCCCCTGAAAAGCGCGCCAAAAGCTCGGCATGGGCGCGCTCAATCACTTCGGCGGCGGCCTCGACGCCCGGATCACCGGGCCAACGGCCAAAAGCGGCGCGGATCGTTGCCCGCTCAGCCTCACTCAGCGGGCGATAGGCATGCGGGCCGAACTCGGCAATCGTCTCGCCATCGGTAAGCACCATGGCGGCATCGACCCCATCGAGAGAGGTGCCCGACATCGCGCCCAAAGCCCAGATCGGCCCCGCTTTCATGCCTTCCCCTGCCCCTTTTGCCCCGCTATACCGCTGCCATCCTTAAAGCATGAGACGGCCATGACCTACCATCCGAAATCCGATTTCCTGCGTGTGATGTTCGAGCGCGGCTTTGTGGCCGATTGCACGGATTATCAGGCGCTTGACGAGGCTTTCAAGGCGGGCGTGGTGCCGGGCTATATCGGGTTCGATGCCACGGCGAAATCGCTTCATGTGGGCAGCCTGATCCAGATCATGATGCTGCGCTGGTTGCAGAAATGCGGGGGCAAGCCGATTGTGCTGATGGGCGGCGGGACCACCAAGGTGGGCGATCCCAGCTTTCGCGCTGATGAGCGGCCTTTGCTCACGAATGCCCAGATTGATGACAACATCGCCGGAATCAAGCGGGCCTTTTCGCCCTATGTGACCTTTGGGACCGGCGCCACCGATGCGGTCATGGTCAACAATGTCGAATGGCTGGATGATCTGAACTATCTGGAATTCCTGCGCGTAATCGGGCGGCATTTCTCGGTCAACCGGATGCTGAGCTTTGAATCGGTGAAGTCGCGGCTGGACCGCGAGCAAAGCCTCTCGTTCCTTGAATTCAACTACATGATCCTGCAAGCCTATGATTTCCTTGAACTGAACCGCCGCTATGGCTGCTTGTTGCAGATGGGCGGGTCAGATCAGTGGGGCAATATCGTCAACGGCGTGGACCTGACACGCCGGGTGATCGACCATGAGGTTTATGGCCTGACCTCGCCATTGTTGACCACGAGCGATGGCAAGAAGATGGGCAAGTCGCAGTCGGGCGCGGTTTGGCTGAATGGCGATATGTTCAGCCCCTATGAGTTCTGGCAGTTCTGGCGCAACACGACCGATGCCGATGTGGGCCGGTTCCTGAAGCTGTATACTGAATTGCCGATCGATGAATGCAACCGTCTGGGCGCCTTGCAAGGGTCCGAGATCAACGGGGCCAAGATCGTCTTGGCCAATGCGGTGACAACGCTTCTGCACGGGGCCGAGGCTGCGGCGGCGGCCGAGGCCACTGCGCGTGAGGTGTTTGAGCGCGGCGGCGTGGGCGATGATCTGCCCACCGTCACCGTGTCATCCGCTGATCTGGCGGAAGGGCTTGGGATTGTTCAGCTTTTCGTCAAGGCCGGGCTTGCCCCTTCGGGCAAAGAGGCCAAGCGGCTGATTTCCGAAGGCGGGGCCAAGGTGAATGATGAAACCGTCACCGATACCGGCCTGCGCTATGGCGCGGGCGATCTGGCCCAGCCGATCAAGCTGACGGCGGGCAAGAAGCGGCATGCTTTGGTGGTTTTGGGCTGACACCGCGTCAACTTCGTCGCGCGCCGTGGCGCGGAGACGCCCGACGCGTGGTATGTGAATGACAAAGGCCGGGGTTTCCCCCGGCCTTTTGCATTATTCCTGCACGGTAACCTTGGCCATGACGTCCGGCTCGGAGGTGACCTCACCGTTCGCGCCATCGCCGCGTTTGATGGCGTCGACGATCTCCATACCGGAGATCACCTGACCAACCACAGTGTATTGCCCGTTCAGGAAATCACCCTGATCGAACATGATGAAGAACTGGCTGTTGGCCGAATCCGGGTCAGCGGCGCGGGCCATGCCCACGACGCCGCGCGCAAAGGCCAGATCCGAGAACTCGGCCGGAAGGTCGGGCAGAGCCGAGCCGCCGGTGCCTGCCATCGACAGATCACCTCCGGCTTTGCCGTTCGACACGTCGCCGGTTTGCGCCATGAACCCGTCGATCACACGGTGAAACACCACGCCGTCATAGGCGCCAGATTTCGCAAGCTCAACGATCTGGGCCACGTGCTTCGGGGCCTTATGATCGGCCATGTCGATCACCACGGTGCCATTCGCCACCCCGGCAATCTCGATCACAAGGTTCGGGCCGGGGCCGTCAACCACGTCTTGGGCCAACGCGGGCGATGCCGCAAAAGCGGCCAGGATCAAAGCTTTACGCAACATCGGCAGCCACCCGGACAGTGATCATGCGGTCAGGCGAGGCTGGCGGCTCACCGCGGGTGATCTTGTCGACATGCTCCATGCCCGAAATCACCCGGCCATACACGGTGTACTGGCGGTTCAGGAAATGGTTGTCGTTGAAGTTGATGAAGAACTGCGAATTGGCCGAGTTCGGGTTCTGCGACCGCGCCGCACCGATGGTGCCACGGTCATGCGGGATGCCCGAAAACTCTGCCGGAAGATCAGGATGCTCTGACCCGCCCGTGCCCGCGCGGCGCAGGTTAAAGTCTTTTTCCATATTGCCATTGGCCACGTCGCCGGTCTGGGCCATGAACCCGTCAATGACACGGTGGAAACACACGTTGTCATAGGCCTTGGCGCGGGCAAGCGCCCTCATCCGCTCGCAATGCTTGGGCGCGATGTCGTTCAGAAGTTCGATCACCACTTCGCCGTCTTTCAGCGTGATGATGACGGTGTTTTCGGGGTCTTTGATCTCGGCCATTGGGGGCGTCTCCATTTTTTTCTGCGGCGAACCTAATGTCGCATGGGCGAAAGGGAAAGGCCTTATGGTTGACGAAGCCGCGAGATGCGCGGAAAGAAGGGGCTGACAAACAAGGCTGGGATTTGGAGGTCAAGATGGGCTGGAAAACGCTGGATGATGTGGCTTTGGCAGGCAAAACCGTGCTGTGCCGTGTGGACATCAACGTGCCGATGGAGGAGGGCCGGGTGACCGACACCACCCGCATCGACAAGATCGCGCCCACGGTGGAAGACATCATCGCGCGCGGTGGCAAAGTGGTGCTTTTGGCGCATTTTGACCGTCCCAAAGGCAAGGTCGTGCCCGAAATGAGCCTTGGCCATGTGAAAGACGCGCTGGCCGCAGCCTTGGGTCGCAAGGTGGTGTTTGGCGCCGATTGCATCGGTGCCCCTGCCCGCGCGGCGATTGCGGCGGCGGGTCAGGGTGATGTGGTTTTGCTGGAAAACACCCGCTTTCACGCCGGTGAGGAAAAGAATGATCCGGCTTTGGCGGCCGAATTGGCGGCTTTGGGCGATATCTTTGTGAATGACGCCTTTTCGGCTGCGCATCGGGCGCATGCCTCGACCGAAGGGATCGCCAAGCTCATGCCCAAGGCCGCAGGTCGGCTGATGGAGGCCGAACTGCGCGCGCTGGAGGCCGCCCTTGGCACCCCGCAGCGCCCGGTGGTGGCGGTGGTGGGCGGGGCCAAGGTGTCGACCAAGCTCGACCTTTTGGGCAATCTTGTCGGCAAGGTGGATCATCTGGTGATCGGCGGCGGCATGGCCAATACTTTCCTTGTCGCTCAAGGGGTTGAGGTGGGCAAATCGCTGGCCGAACGCGACATGGCCGACACCGCGCGCGAGATTTTGGCCAAGGCCAAAGCCGCCGGATGCGCCATTCATCTGCCCGTGGATGTGGTGGTGGCGCGCGAGTTCAAGGCGGGGGCTGCGCATGAGACGGTGGCGGCGGGCGCTTGCCCCGCGGATGCGATGATTCTGGACGCAGGGCCGCAGACCGTGGCGGCGCTGACGAAGGTGTTTGAGACCTGCAAGACCTTGATCTGGAACGGACCTTTGGGCGCGTTTGAGATTGAACCCTTCAACGCCGCGACCAATGCTGCCGCCAAGGTGGCGGCGGATCTGACCCGCGCGGGCAAGCTTATCTCGGTCGCGGGTGGCGGCGATACGGTGGCTGCGCTGAATCAGGCCGGGGCGGCTGAGGAGTTTACGTTTATCTCCACCGCTGGCGGCGCGTTCTTGGAGTGGATGGAGGGCAAAACCCTGCCCGGCGTCGCCGCGTTGAACGGCTGATTTCGCCCTTTTGGCGCTGAAGTTCTGGCCCCGCGACGCCTTGTGCGTGGCGGGGCCAATTTGTTTCCAGATGGCTGGCACATGTTGGCGCTATCAGATTTGCCAGCGCCTTTGCGAGACGTTATGGCCGATCCAACGATTGCCAAAATGGATACGGACATGACCAAGGCGCAGCAGACGGAACGGGTGGCACAGGGCAACGGCTTTATCGCAGCGCTTGACCAATCGGGCGGCTCTACCCCCAAGGCGCTGCGGCTCTATGGCGTGCCCGAGACTGCCTATTCGGGCGAGTCCGAGATGTATGACATGATCCATGCCATGCGCTCGCGCATCATCAAATCGCCTGCCTTTACCGGCGACAAGGTGGTGGGCGCCATTTTGTTTGAGCAGACGATGGACCGCGAGATCGACGGGATTCCGACCGCGACCTACCTGTGGGATAAGCGCAAGGTTGTGCCGTTCTTGAAGATCGACAAGGGTCTGGAGGCCGAGGTTGACGGCTGCCAGATCCTAAAACCGATGCCGACGCTGGATGCGCTGTTGGACAAAGCGGTGGCAGCAGGGATCTATGGGACAAAGGAACGCTCGGTCATCTCGGCGGCAAATCCCAAAGGAATTCAATCGGTTGTGGACCAGCAATTCGCCGTGGCCGCCCAAGTGCTGGCCAAGGGGTTGATGCCGATCATCGAGCCGGAAGTGACGATTTCGATTGCCGACAAGGTTGAGGCCGAGGCGCTTTTGCGCGATGCGCTGATCCGTGGGCTGGACGCATTGCCCAAGGGGCAGAAGGTCATGCTGAAGCTGACGCTGCCGAGCGTGCCGAACTTTTATGCGCCCTTGGTGGACCACCCGAATGTGCTGAAAGTGGTGGCGCTGTCGGGCGGCTATGTCCGCGATGAGGCCAATGCGATCTTGGCGAAAAACCGGGGGATCATCGCTTCGTTCAGCCGTGCGCTGACCGAAGGGCTGAGTGCCCAGCAATCGGACGCGGAGTTTGATGCCGCTCTTGGCGCGGCGATTTCTGCCATTCACGCGGCCTCTATCGCTGGGTAAAAGACCCAAAATTTAAAGGGAATCCGCTGTTTAGGGGATTCCCTTTGTGATTCGCTTGTGTCATGATTCAGATGCGACCTCCCCCGGCACATGAGGGGCGGCGCAGAGGCAGAGCATGACGAACACCCCATCTCGCATTTCGCTGGGCGGAATCTTCTATCTGGTGTTGGCCTTCACGCTGGGAGGCTATTTCACCTTTGCCGCCGTGCAGGGCGATTATGGGGTGTTGCGTCGCGTTCAGATCGATGCTGAGGCGGACGCCTTGCGCGTGGAACGCGATCGGCTGGCGCAGGAGTTGACGCAGTTGACGAACCTGACGCGGCGGCTGTCGGATGGGTTTCTGGACATCGACCTTCTCGATCAGCAGGCCCGCGACGTGCTGGGCTATATGCGCGCCGATGAGATCGTGATCCGCTAAACACCCCCCTTTCCACCGTCTGGTTTGCGTCTGGCAGGCGTCTGGTCTGCGTATGGCATCTGCCGCGACACGCGTCCCGCCGCTGGCCTAAGGCAATTCCCGCCCCCGATTTGCGCGCCGTGCATGGCAGCCATGCAGGCCGCATTTTCTGTTTTGCGTTATTTCGCCGATGCTGTATAAATAGTTTAACGTTAAACTATTCCACAAGTATCGGGAGGATGCGCCGTGGTCGCCAAGAAAGCGCCGGAAAAATCCAACGTCTCCAAGGACGATTTGCTGAAATACTACCGCGAGATGCTGCTGATCCGGCGATTCGAGGAGAAGGCGGGCCAGCTCTATGGCATGGGTCTGATCGGCGGGTTTTGCCACCTCTACATCGGCCAAGAGGCGGTGGTGGTCGGGCTTGAGGCCTGCACCAAGCCCGGCGACAAGCGTCTGACCAGCTACCGCGACCACGGCCACATGCTCGCCTGCGGGATGAGCGCCAATGGCGTGATGGCGGAACTCACGGGCCGCGAGGGGGGATACTCCAAGGGCAAGGGCGGGAGCATGCATATGTTCTCGAAGGAAAAGCATTTCTACGGCGGCCATGGCATTGTGGGCGCGCAGGTGCCGCTGGGGGCCGGTCTGGCGATGTCGGACTGGTACAAGGGCAATGACAATGTAACCTTCACCTATTTTGGTGACGGCGCGGCCAACCAGGGCCAGGTCTATGAGACCTACAACATGGCCGAGCTGTGGAAGCTGCCGGTGATTTTCGTCATTGAAAACAACGGCTATGCCATGGGCACCTCGATGAAACGGTCGACAAAATCGACCACCTTCTTTGGCCGGGGTGCCGCCTATGGGATTGAGGGCGAGCAGGTCGATGGCATGGACGTGCTGGCCGTGAAAGCGGCGGGCGAGAAGGCCGTGGCGCACTGCCGGGCGGGCAAGGGGCCGTATATTCTGGAAATGATGACCTACCGCTATCGCGGCCATTCGATGAGCGACCCGGCCAAGTACCGGACCCGCGAAGAGGTGGAAAAGATCAAGCAAGAGAAGGACTGCATCGAGCATGTCCGCGATTTGCTGACCCAAGGCGGCTTGGCTTCCGAGGAGGAGCTGAAGGCGATCGACAAGGATATCAAGGAGATCGTCAACGCCAGCGCCGAGTTTGCCAAGGAAAGCCCCGAGCCCGCGCTGAGCGAGCTTTGGACTGACATTTACGCCTGAGGGGAGAGAGACCATGGCAACCGAAGTATTGATGCCCGCCCTGTCCCCGACGATGGAGGAAGGCACGCTG
>Ga0315905_10008099_pt1 | contig 10617 bp, 4 predicted proteins | sample LakEriMetagenome_5_FD_203522 | JGI IMG/M metagenome (GOLD analysis project Ga0315905, IMG submission 203522) | Freshwater fungal communities from buoy surface, Lake Erie, Ohio, United States - Buoy 4 MA121 | ecosystem: Environmental > Aquatic > Freshwater > Lake | place: USA: Lake Erie, Ohio... | reverse complement strand
CAAGGCCGGGACGGCCTTGATACGGGCGGCGGTGGAGGTGTCGGATGGCTCGGTCGGAGACAAGGCCGGGACGGCCTTGCTACGGGCGCTGACTGCGACGGATTCGGACAAGGCCGGGACGGCCTTGCTACGGGCGGCGGTGGAGGTGTCGGATGGCTCGGTCGGAGACAAGGCCGGGACGGCCTTGCTACGGGCGGCGGCGGAGGTGTCGGATGGCTCGGTCGGAGACAAGGCCGGGACGGCCTTGCTACGGGTGTTTGCAACGACCTGGATGACGGGGAGATTGAATTTGGTAGCGAAGGCGAGGTCGCGGTCGTCGTGGGCGGGGACGGCCATGATGGCTCCGGTGCCGTAGCCCATCATGACGTAGTCGGCGATCCAGACGGGGATTTTCTGGTTATTGACCGGGTTGATGGCGAAGGCACCGGTGAAGACGCCGGATTTGTCCTTATTGAGGTCGCCGCGGTCCATGTCGGACTTGGAGGCGCAGGCCTGGATGTAGGCGGAGACAGCGGGGAGCTGTTCCGGGGAGGCGATGGAGGAGACGAGCGGGTGTTCGGGAGCGAGCACCATGTAGGTGGCGCCGAAGAGCGTGTCCGGGCGGGTGGTGAAGACGGTGATGGGGTGGCCGTGGACGTTGAAGATGACTTCAGCGCCTTCGCTTTTACCGATCCAGTTTTTCTGGAGGAGTTTGATGCCTTCTGGCCAGTCGAGGGGTTCGAGGTCGTTGATGAGGCGGTCGGCGTATTTGGTGATGCGGAGCATCCACTGGCGGAGGGGTCGGCGCTCGACGGTGTGGCCTTTGGCTTTCCATTCGTCGACTTCCTCGTTGGCGAGGACGGTGCCGAGGTCCGGGGACCACCAGACGGGGGCTTCGTGGACGAAGGCGAGGCGGACGGCGTCGATCTGAGAGCGGGACCAGCCTTGGGCGGCGAGTTCGGAGACTGGGCGGGCTTTACGGGATTCCTCGCAGAAGTAGGAGTGGTAGAGCTGGAGGAAGATCCACTGAGTCCAGCGGACGTAGGAGGGGTCGGTGGTATTGACCTCGCGGTCCCAGTCGTAGGCGAAGCCGAGGGATTTGAGTTGGCGGCGGAAGTTGACGATATTGGCGTCGGTGGTGATGCGCGGGTGCTGGCCGGTTTTGATGGCGTATTGTTCGGCGGGGAGGCCGAAGGCGTCCCAGCCCATGGGGTGGAGGACATTGTGGCCCTGCATGCGTTTGGCGCGGGCGATGATGTCGGTGGCGGTGTAGCCTTCCGGGTGGCCGACGTGGAGGCCTGCGCCGCTGGGGTAGGGGAACATGTCGAGGACGAAGCACTTGGGCTTGGAGCCGTCGAAGTCTGCGTCGCCTGGGCCTGGGGAGCGGAAGGTTTTTTCGGCGGCCCAGCGCTGCTGCCAGCGGGGTTCGAATTCGTCGAAGGGGAAGGGCTTGCGTCGGTCGCTGCTCATGGGAAAAAGAGTGAGAAAGGGGGAAAGCGGGTGGGGATTCTGGAACAGAATCCTGGAAAGGAAACCTGGAAGTGGGAGCTGGTGGGATCAGTCGGCCATGTGGGCTGGGAGGAGGTAGACGCGGCCGGGTTGGAGGCGAGGGAGGATGCGGTCGGAGATATCGAGTTCGATGCGGCTGGGGATGGGGGACGAGGAGAGCGATGAGAGGATGCCGAGATCGGAGAGGAGGGAAGAGGGAGGGGAGTAGTGGATGACGGCGGCGTCTTTGAGGCCGGCTTCTTCGCGGGCGAGCTGGAAGGCGTCTTCGAGGTAGCCGTTTCGGTCGACGAGTTTCTGGGTGAGGGCTTCTGCGCCGGTGAGGATGCGGCCGTCGGCGACGGAGGCTTTGAGTTGTTCCGGGGAGATGCTGCGGGCGGAGGCGACGATGGAGACGAAGCGTTCGTAGGTCTGGTTGACGATGCTTTGGAGGTAGGATTCTTCTTCTGGGGTGAGTTCGCGGTGGCCGTAGAGCGTGTCTTTGAGGGCGCCGGAGCGGAAGACGCGCATTTTGAGGCCGGCTTTATCGAAGAGCCCGTGGTAGCCGAGGGTTTGGACGACTACGCCGATGCTGCCGGTCCACGTGACTGGGTTGGCGACGATTTTGCGGGCACCGCAGGCGATGTAGTAGCCCCCGCTGGCGGCGATGCTGTCCATGAAGACGACGACTGGTTTGCGGGCATTGGCCTGCTGGACGGCGTGGTAGATGGTATCGGAGGCGGTGACTTCGCCGCCGGGGGAATCGATGCGGAGGACGATGGCCTTGATGGCTGGGTCGTCGACGGCCTGGGTGAGGGCGCGTTTGGTGCGGGTGACGAGGGATTCGCCGCCGCCGAGGGAGTCGTTGCTGATGACACCGGTGAGGTCGATCTGGACGATGAAGGGTGCGTCGTGGCTGCCGCTGGCGGCGGGTTGGGCGAGGACGGCGTTGAAGGCTTCGGGCGGGAGGATGGCGCCGCGGGAGTTGAACTGGCGGGAGAAGACGACGTTGGCGACGAGGCTGGCGGCGAGGGCCAGAACGAGAATGACCCCGAAGCATCCGAGAAGCTGTTTGCGCATGAGGGGAAGTTAAAGGTCCGGCTGACGGGGGACAAGGAGGGAAGTGGGGACGTGAAAGCGCGGGGTGATGCGACTCCCTCTTTACACTCTGCGAGGGCGATGCCATGACGCTGAAATTTTGCCCCCCCGTCAATGCCCAAAGACACTACGATTCACAAGATACTCGTCATTGGTTCTGGTCCGATTGTGATCGGGCAGGGCTGCGAGTTTGATTATTCCGGCGTGCAGGCGTGCAAGGCGCTGAAGGAGGAGGGGTACACGGTGGTGCTGATCAATTCGAATCCGGCGACGATCATGACGGATCCGGAGTTTGCGCACCGGACTTACATTGAGCCGATCACGCCGGACGTGGTGGAGAAGATCATCGAGCGGGAGAAGCCGGATGCGTTGCTGCCGACGCTGGGTGGGCAGACGGCGTTGAACACGTCGATGACGCTGTGGCACACGGGCGTGCTGGCGAAGCATGGCGTGCGGATGATCGGGGCGAAGGCGGACGCGATTGAGAAGGGTGAGAACCGGATGAAGTTCAAGGAGGCGATGATCAAGATCGGCCTCGACATGCCGAAGAGCGGGATTGCGCACACGATGGAGGAAGCGCGGCGGGTGGCGGATGACATCGGGACGTTTCCGCTGATCATCCGGCCTGGGTTCACGCTGGGTGGGACGGGCGGGGGGATTGCGTACAACCGTGAGGAATTTGAGACGATTGTGGCGCGCGGGCTGGATCTGTCGCCGGTGAGCGAGGTGCTGATTGATGAGAGCCTGCTGGGCTGGAAGGAGTTCGAGATGGAGGTGATGCGGGACTGTGCGGACAATTGTGTGGTGATCTGTTCGATTGAGAATCTGGATCCGATGGGCGTGCATACGGGGGATTCGATCACGGTGGCACCGATTCAGACCCTGACGGATCGGGAATATCAGATCATGCGGGATGCGTCGTTTGCGGTGATCCGGGAGATCGGGGTGGAGACGGGGGGATCGAATATTCAGTTTGCGACTCATCCGGAGACTGGGCGGATGATTGTGATTGAGATGAATCCGCGGGTGAGCCGGTCGTCGGCGTTGGCGTCGAAGGCGACTGGGTTCCCGATTGCGAAGATTGCGGCGAAGCTGGCGGTTGGTTATACGCTGGATGAGATCAAGAATGACATCACGCGGGAGACCCCGGCGAGTTTCGAGCCGACGATTGACTATGTGGTGACGAAGATCCCGCGGTTCACGTTTGAGAAGTTTCCGGCGGCGGATGCGACCCTGACGACGCAAATGAAGTCGGTGGGTGAGGCGATGGCGATCGGGCGGACGTTCAAGGAGAGCCTGCAGAAGGCGTTGCGGAGTCTGGAGACTGGGCGGGCGGGATTGGGTGCGGACGGGAAGGATCCGGTGAATCCGGCGAGGGAGGAAATTGTGAGGAAGCTGAGCATTCCGAATGCGGAGCGGATTTTCTGGCTGGGTGTGGCGTTCCGGGAAGGTTATACGGTGGAGGAGATTTTCGAGCTGACGAAGATTGATCCGTGGTTCCTGCGCAACATTGAGGAGATTGTGGTGGCGGAGCGGGCGATCCGGAGCGGGGCGCTGCGGCTGGAGGATGCGGATGACCTGAGGAAAGTGAAGCGGCTAGGGTTTTCGGATCAGCAGCTGAGTGTGCTGCAGCCGACGGAGGTGCCGGTGCGGGAGTTGCGGCGGCGGCATGGGATTGTGCCGACGTATCGGCTGGTGGACACGTGCGCGGCGGAGTTCGAGGCGTACACGCCGTATTACTATTCGACGTACGGTGAGGAGAACGAGACGAGGCCGTCGTCGCGGAGGAAGGTGATGATTCTGGGGGGCGGGCCGAACCGGATTGGTCAGGGGATTGAGTTTGACTACTGCTGTGTGCATGCGGCGTTTGCGCTGAAGGAGATGGGGTTCGAGACGATCATGGTGAATTCGAATCCTGAGACGGTGTCGACGGATTATGACACGAGTGACCGGCTGTATTTCGAGCCGCTGACGTTCGAGGATGTGATGAACATCTATGAGAACGAGGCGTGCTGGGGTGTGATTGTGCAGCTAGGGGGGCAGACGCCGCTGAATCTGGCGGCGAAGCTGGAGGAGGCTGGGTGCAACATCATCGGGACGTCGCCGAAGAACATCGAGCTTGCGGAGGACCGGAAGTTTTTTGCGAAGCTGCTGGATGATCTGAAGCTGAATCAGGCTCCGAGCGGGACGGCGGTGACGGAGGATGAGGCGGTGGCGATTGCGCAGAGGATTTCGTATCCTGTGCTGGTGCGGCCGAGTTTTGTGCTGGGTGGGCGGGCGATGCAGATCGTGTACAGTGACGAGGAGATCCGGCATTACATGCGTTATGCGGTGCAGGCGAGTCCTGACCGGCCGGTGCTGGTGGATCGGTTTCTGGAGGATGCGGCGGAGGTTGATGTGGATGTGATCTCGGATGGAGAGACGACGGTGGTGGGAGCGATCATGGAGCACATCGAGCAGGCGGGGGTACACAGCGGGGACAGTGCGTGTGTGATTCCGGCGTTCGGGTTGAGCGAGCCGATCAAGACGGAGATCATGCGTGCGGCGAAGGAACTGGCGAAGGCACTTAATGTGATCGGGCTGATGAACATTCAGTTCGCGGTGAAGGATGAGGTGCTTTATGTGATTGAAGTGAATCCGCGGGCGAGCCGGACGGTGCCGTTTGTGTCGAAGTCGATCGGGCGGCCGCTGGCGAAGTATGCGGCGAAGCTGATGGCGAGTGACGGGTTGAAGCGCGAGGGGTTGACGGACATCAGGGTGGAAACTCTGAAGACGCTAGGGTTCACGACGGAGATTATTCCGGCGCAGTACAACGTGAAGGAAGCGGTGTTTCCGTTTTCGAAGTTCCCGGGAACGGACATTGCGCTGGGGCCGGAGATGAAGTCGACGGGTGAGGTGATGGGGATTGATGCGGATCACGCGATGGCGTTTGCGAAGAGCCAGATGGCGGCGGGGAACAGCCTGCCGCTGAAGGGGAAAGTGTTCATCAGTGTGACGGACCGCCAGAAGGACCGGATCGGGGTGATTGCGAAGGAGTATCACGCGCTAGGGTTCACGCTGGTGGCGACGGAGGGGACGCGGAAGGCGATTCTCGAGGCGGGGGTGCCGTGTGAAGTGGTGCACAAGATCGCGGAGGGACGGCGGCCGAACATTCTGGACATGATGAAGAACGGGGAGATCGCGATGATCATCAACACGCCGAGCGAGAAGGAGACGCGGAAGGACGAAGTGCTGATCCGGGCGACGAGTGTGAGCACGCGGACGCCGATTCAGACGACCTTGCGCGGGGCGCGGGCGGCGGCGCACGCGATCGGGTCGCTGCAGAAGAACAAGCTGGAGGTGAAGACCCTGCAAGAGTACCATCCGTGACGTTAGCGCAGCGGGTTTTGCTTTGAAGCTGAAAAGGGACTGCAGAAGCACGGTTGGTATTGCTTCGCTGCGGCTGCGATAAGGTTAGATGGCCTTGTTGCGAGTGGTGGGGGGACAGGAATGTCCCCGCGCCGTTGGCTTGTGACGGCCCAGTCGGGGAGTCTGGGGGCGGTGGCGGCGGTTGTGAGGGGATTCCGACAGGCCGGTTTGTCAGCGACGGCCGAAAACGAACCGCAGAGGAACCGCTCCCCATGGTCCGGCGGGATTGTTCAACTAAATGGTGCGGTCGAAGGTTCGAGTCTCACTCTTGCTGCGACCTCGATATTTGAGCGTCGTCGTAGTTTGCGATCTCGATGAGGTTGTTGTCGGGGTCTCTGAAGTAGACGGAAGTGATCGGACCGATGGCACCTGTGCGCGCGACCGGACCTTCCAAGATGGGCACGCCGCACCGATGAAGGTGATCGATGACCTCGCTCAGCGGCGTGGCTGCAATCAGGCAGATGTCAGCCGAACCTGGAGTCGGAGAGTAAGCCTTGGGCTCGAACTCGTTGCCCCGCTGATGGAGATTGATCTTCTGCTGCGCGAAATTCAAAGCCTTTCGTCCTCCGGCAAACGTGACGACTTCCATGCCGAGTACCTGCTGGTAAAAGCGGCAGGTCGCTTCAATGTCGGTAACTGTCAGGACGATGTGGTCAAGGCGGAGGATCTGCATCATGAGGGAGAACAGGTTGTGGGGGCGTTACCCCTTTGGGTTTGGGGAATTGTTGGGGGTGGGTCCCAAGGTAGGGTTGCGTTGCGCGATGTAACCCCGGGCTCTGGGGCGCAATCCCGCTGGGATTGTGGGGAGGTGCGAGTGGGGCGTTGGCGAGGGCGGAGGTGACGGGGGAAGAATGATGTTGGGAGGGGTGTATGCGAGGCCGGGACGGCTTTTGTGAGGTGGTGCGGGGGACAGGAATGTCCCCCCTCCGTTGGCGAGTGCGGTTGTTATGGGGGAAGAATGATGTGGGGAGGGATGGAGGCGAGGCCGGGACGGCTTTGGTAGTGGGGTGTGGGGGTGAGCCGGGGAGCATCCCAGTTCTGGCGCGGGATGTTTTCAGGGAACTCCGGCCGAACCTTTGCGTTGTTTCGGTCAGGGTTTGAGTTCCCAGTGTTCGTTGAAGAATCCAGCGGCGGGGATTGCGCCGGGGTAGCGGGAGTCTGGGGGAGTGTTGAGATTGATGACGGCCCAGTCGGGGAGTTTGGGGGTTTGGCGGGCGTTGTTGAGGTAGTCGTATTCCCGGAAGGTGAATGAGCTGTTGAGGACGACGTAGCGGTTAGGGTTGAGGGGGTTGGGGTAGATGCAGACGAGGGCGTGGTCGGCGGCGGGGAAGGATTGGGGGCCGGCGGTGATGGCGGCGGGGGACCATGCGATGGGGAGCCTGGCGGAGATTCTGGAGATGATGGAATTGGAGGAGGGGTCGCCCCAGAGGATGAGGTTGGAGGAGGCGATGTCGGCGTCGGAGGTCTCGGTATCGGATTTGACGCGTGCGTCGCCGCGGAAGTGGCGACGCCATTCGCGGACGGCGCGGTCCATTTCGGACTGGGCCCATGCGGCGGCTTTTTCGTTGGCTGGTTTGGAGGTGGGGCGGACGAAGAGGAAGGAGTCGGTGAAGGCGTCGTCGATGGGGCCCTGGAGCCCGTGGGATTTGCGGAGGCCTTGTTCTGGGTCGGGGCCTTTTGTCCATGCGCCGTTTTTGAGGTGAGCGGAGATGGAGAGGGATCCGTCGGAGGAGAGGGTTGGTTCGAGGTTGAGAGGGGTGGAGGCGTCCAGGGATTTGATGATGATAGTGGAGAGGGGTCGTGTGTGGAGGGAGCCTGGGGGTAGGGAGATGGTGAGGGCAGTGATGTTTTCGGTGATGATGGCGAGTTGGTGGAGCGGGCCGTTGCCTGGGGCGAGGAGGAAGGCGGCGCGGAGACGGGCGGGTTTCCAGTGTTCGCCGAGGGCGTCGATGGTGCCGATGGGGGTGCGGTTGGTGTGGAGGGAGTAGGTGGTGAAGTCGACGGAGAGCGGGAGATTATTGCGGCCGAGGGAGGCGAGGTGGTCGATGCGGCGGGCGACTTCTGCTTTGGTGGTTTTTTCGTAGGAGTGGGCGGTTTTGGGGCCGATGAGATGAGTGAGCGTGATGCCGAGCGGTTGGGCGGCGGCGGCCATGAGGTCGGCGGCCTGTTTCTGGCGATCGGTTTCGCCGCTGTAGGCGACGGTGGGGCAGTTGCGGAGATTGCCTGCGACGGAGGTGGAGTCGTAGAGATTCCAGAGGAGCCGTTCCCATGGGTGGGGCTTGAGGGATTCGCCCTGGAAGAAGTTGAGGAACTGTTCGGTTTCGCTGAAGCCAGCGCTTGGGTTGGCGGCGGCCCAGAGTGGGGCGTGGTGGGTGGCGAAGTGCCAGCAGGCAGCGCCGCCTAACGAGAAGCCGCGGACGACGATGCGGTCCGGGTCGATGCGGTAGTCGCGCTGGACGGTGGCGAGGGCTTCGAAGAAATCGGTTTCGCCGGCGAAGCGGGAGCCATTGCAGTAGCGGCCGTAGGGGTGGAGGACGATGGTGTCGGGCGGGGCGAATTCGCCTGTGGAGGACTGGCGCTGGTGGATGAAGTCGAGTTCCGAGAGTTTTTCGCCGCGGCCGTGGAACCATGCGTCGAGACGCCAGCGGTGGGGGAGGTTAGGGTTGAAGGATTCGGGGATGACGAGGCCGAACGGCTGGATGCTGCCGTCGATTTTCGAGAGGTAGCCGCGGGGGACGAGACCGCGGGCGTGGAGCCATGGGGTTTCGTTGTGGAGGAGGGCGGCGAGGCGATCGAAGCCGTCGGCGAGTTGATTGCGGGCCAATTGGGTTTGGGCGGCGTCGAAGAATTCGTCGTAGCGGAGGGCCCAGTCGACGGCCTTGTGGAAGATCTGGACGTCTGGGAGGAAGGGGAGCGTGGGGCGGTCTTTGAGAGTGGTGCGGGCGGCTTCGATGGCATCGGCGAGCTTGGCGGCTTGTTCGGTGAGGGATTTTCTGACATCGTCGGGGATGGCGACGCCGGGTGGGGGGACTGGGCGGACGGAGGCGGGGATGTTATCGGCTGGGCCGTCGGCGAGGGCGGCGGAGGCGAAGAAGAGAGGGAGGAGGAGGGCGCGGGGGGACATTCTGAGGTCGAGGATGCCAAGGAGGAGATGGTGATGCAAGACCGGCGATATCCGCGGGGGCGTGGGGTGCGGACGGGAGGGGAGTTACCATGTTCTGGTGAGGGAGACACGGAACATGCGGGGCTCGGTGGGATGGATGTGGCGGTCGGAGACGGGAGCGGGTTCGGAGGCGAGGCGGGAGTCGTAGAAGTATTCGATGTCGTTGTCGTTGCGGCCGAGGAGGTTGAGGCAATCGACGGCGAGTTCCCATGATTTGCGGCGGAATCCGGCGCGGGCGTTGAGGAGGAGACTGGCGCGGGATTTGACGCGGCCGGATTCTTCGAGTGGGCGGCGGGCGAAGGCGCGGGCGCGGAGGGAGGCGAAGAAGCCGTCGCCGTGGCCGACGGTGATGCCGCCGTTCCATGTGAGGGGGACGTTGTTAGGGACATCGCTGCCGTCGGAGAAGGCGGCGTGGGAGACGGTGAATTCGCTATCGAGCATGAGGGCCGGGGTTGGGCGCCAGTAGGAGGCGAGTTCGATGCCGTAGCGGCGGCTGGAGGGACCGGCTTCGTTGGTGCCGGCGTCGCCGATGTAGACGAGTTCGCTGTCGCTGTGGAGGTACCAGAGGGAAGCGGAGTGGACCCAGTTGGTGAGGGCTTCCGAGCGGATGCCGAGTTCAGCGCCGAAGATGCGGACGAGCGGGTCGACTGGGAGCACGGATGAGCCGGAGACTGGGTCGATGGTGGTGAGGACCCCGCGGGCGTCGTTGCTGTGGAAGCCCCAGCCTGCGTTGAGGTAGTATTCGGTCTGATGCCACGGGCCGAAGATGGCGCTGAGTTTGGGGCTGACGAGGGCGGCGGAGTCCGAGCCTGCGTTGGCGGCGACGGGGCCGGAGGTGCGGAAGAGGAAGGCGTCGGCGCGGAGGCCTGGCTGGAGGCGGAACCAGTCGGAGAAGTGGAGGTCGGCGTTGACGAAGAGCCCGGCGGAGGATTCGGTGACATCGTCGCGGCGGGTGGTGGAGAGACGCTGACGGGCGGAGGTTTTGTAGAGACCGATGTCGTCGATCCAGTCGGTGCGGGAGTCGATGCCTGCGGTTAGGGAGCTGTCGGCGGAGGCGGAGGCGAAGGGGAAGAGCCATTCGCGGCGGAGGGAGGCACCGGCGAGCCAGCGGCTTTCTGATTGTTCGAACTGATCGCCATTGATGGGGTCATCGAGGAAGTAGGTGAAGTTGGAGAAGAGTTGGAGGTCGTAGCGGCTGAGGAAGGCGTCGGCGTGCCACTGGCCGCGGTCGTCGGTTTTGCGGGACCAGTCGGCGAGGAGACTGTAGCGGGAGGAAGTGCCGCCGTTGGAGGGGTCGAGATTGCCGAAGCGGTCGACGAGGTTCTGGTTGATGGCGCGTTGAGGGATCTGGTCGCTGCTGGTCCAGCGGCCGTCGTAGCCCATGGCGGTGAGGGCGAAGCGGTCGGTGGCGTCTGTGGAGACCCAGCGGAGGAGACCGTTCCAGCGGCGGGCGTTTTCGGGGAGGATCCACGGGCCGTCGTAGG
>Ga0315905_10008098_pt1 | contig 10617 bp, 9 predicted proteins | sample LakEriMetagenome_5_FD_203522 | JGI IMG/M metagenome (GOLD analysis project Ga0315905, IMG submission 203522) | Freshwater fungal communities from buoy surface, Lake Erie, Ohio, United States - Buoy 4 MA121 | ecosystem: Environmental > Aquatic > Freshwater > Lake | place: USA: Lake Erie, Ohio... | reverse complement strand
ATCATAGCACATGTCCTCCACTCTCCTCCTCCCCCCCCCCGCGAACAGCTTTGTAATAGGTCCTGCAGTAATAAACGCACACACCCCGTTCCGTACTCTTATTAATATATATATATATATATATATTAGTCATAGTAGTCATACCATAACCCATAAGGGGATAACTGTACATACCCGTTTCCTTTTGATTTTTTTTATTTGAAACTAAAAAGTTTCTTACGGAACTCTTTTAGAGAAGTTGTTCTACTTCTTCCACTTGTCGCCCTTGCGAATGTAGCGAACTGGGTACACGAACGGGAACTCCATCGATTCGGTCTGGGTCGCCTCCTCACGAACCGCCACAAGAGGAGGAGGAGGAGGAGGAGCAGGAGTCACTAACGTCGAATTTCCGCTAGCGGAATTCGGGTCTAAAAGGACCCCACACCTACGCTCAACCGTTCCTAACGTCCAACGGCACATGGCCTACTTCGCTATTAGCAAATCTACCAAAAACCGCTCAACGTTTGCAAACCGCCCAACGTTTGCATAGCGTGGACTCATTCAACGTTTGCATACCGTGGACTCATTCCACAACCCACCCATCCGCCTGTGCAGCACGCAACCCACCCATGCACCCATTCCTGAAAACCACCCTTGAACCCTTCTGTCTGTCTGGTGTTGATTGTTGAACCTATCAACCTTTAGCCGCTTTCAAAAACCATTGTCCACGGCGGCCAAGGCGGCACCAAGCATCCCTCCTTGCATGGGCAACTCCTTTCTTGGATCAGCCACTCCCTCTTTCGACGTCTTGAAAGGTGGGACCCCTCCCTCCTTCCCGGGGCGGCGGAGGCGCCCGTTTGCTCCGCCGTGACGGCACACTTTAAAGCGTATTTATGTCTGTTCTCGAGAACAGATCAGCAATTTGTGCTAACTCATATCTATAGTAATACCATGTATCGAGGTATAATATTTTGAAAATGCGTTTGACCATTGTCACGGTTTTTGTGTGGGTTGTGTTCATGTGTATGAGTCATTGGCTCTGGCAGGCTCAATACCAGTGATAAGCCCCTGCAAACGAGTGCTTCCCCGATCAGAGTCATTGCCTCTGTCAGGCTCAATAAACTTTATCCCAACCCTGCTACGGCGTAGTGCCACGCACGTCGCGACCCCTCGTCGTGACACCCAATCGTCGCCCAAGACCGTGACTCCCGTCTCAAGGGTATACTTCGCTCCCCGAAACGGCCGGGCGGAGAGGAGGGGGGGGGCACATAGCGAATGGAGGGGAAAGAGGCCACGGGGCTGGTTAGGCAGTGGCAGGCACACCTTTGATGGGCACTGGCACACCTTTGATGGGCACTGGCACTGGCACACCTTTCATCATTATATCTTGTCATGTATTTGGTAAGGACTCAAGACATGCAGCAGGAGCTAGTGTTGGAGTGAGAGCTGGCGGGCAGGCAGCCTCACGCGCTGGAGCCGTCTAGGCACAGCCGTCACTCACTGGCGACACTCGTGCCACCCTGCATTGGCGTCACGCCGAGCCTCTGGCAGCGAGGCGCAGGAGAGAAGAGGCTCTGGGAGAGCGGCGCATAGCATAGTATAGCGGCCGTACAAGGCGTCCCTCTCGGAGATGAAGCACGTCCCTCTAGGAGATTAAGCATAGTACAAGCCCGAAGAAGCTGAATGTGGAGGCGGCCGATCCATGCACGTGACCGGTACCAGGCACACAAGTTGACCAGCGGTGAGGGGGCGGGTGGGGCTGATGTCTCGGTTGAGCGCTATGATTTGGCGGAGGGTCGTGCCAAAGCGCGCTGCGATGCGCTCCAAGGAGTCGCCCTGTCGCACCAGCACAAGCTGACCCACGTGAATGACATCGCCAGCTTTGATGCCCCCCGGCTGCCCGTGGCCCTCTGGACGCGAGATGTTCTTGTTCAGTGCCCACAGCTGGAGCCAGTTGACACCGTACAAGCTCGCGATATCCAGAAGCGTCTGCCCGCCAGTCACTCGGTACAAGCACTTAGGCACACGGTACTTGACGCACACCCTGGCCTTGCCGCCCTCGGCGACGGCAGCAGGGCGATCCACAGCCTGGAAGCATGTTTCGCCTGCAAGCCCTCCCAGTTTCTCGGGCGGCGCAAACGTGAAGAGCCGCTGCACCGTGTTGCCGCTCCCCCTCACCTGCTGAGGAGACAAAGAACCCCCAATCCTGCCCATGCCCCGCCACCGTCACACGCTGTCTACATCAAGAACCACTTGCAAAAACATGACGCATCACGCAGGGGAGGGGCTCTTACGGAATGTGTGTGGTGTTGGAAATGAATAAGGTGTCTTGTGTGTTTTCATCGTGAGCAGTAAGATCAAGCATCATTTGCTCCCCCATATAGACAGCGGTGAAGTCGGAGCTCATGTTGACTGCGCTCAATATGTCGCTACTCAAATTTGCCGGCCTGATCCATACGGGGGACGGATCGACGTGGGCGCTCCATTCGAAGCATTCTTGCCTCGATCGCACCGGCAAACTGAGGTTGTTGATACCTCTGTACGCCTGCGTTCCGTTGTTGTATGCTTGCACGCACAGCATGCGCCAGCTGCTATCCGCAGGCACTTCCCATAACAAGGTGCTACCGTAATGCCCGACCGCAGTGCTCACGGGAGCCCCCATGCGAGCGCCGTCCGGCAGCGCGGAATAAAGTAGCCCGGCTACTCCAGGATCCAACCCGCCTCCCACCGTGTTCTGTCCGCCCTTGAAATTCAGGGACCACACATACGAGTAGAGCATGTAGACGTTGTTCACCGCCGGTATGCCTTGCGCTGCATCTGACGATGTGAGGTAGCGCGGAAAATGTGTGGCATCCGTCACCGCGGCGGGGAACACCTCAAGCTCGAAGTCCACCTCCGACATGGCCCCCGACACGCTATCTGTTACCCTCACACGCATAGCGTACAGGCACGCTGTCGACGGCGATTGTGTGGGACAGGCAGCTATGTGACCCCACACCTGACCTGTGCTTGCGTCGATAGCCAAGGGCGACAGTGGTGGCGCCTGCCAAGTTATCGCCCATGTGTATGCCTTTGCTGCCAGCTTGCTTGGATGCTTGCCCTTGTCGTACGCGGCCACCCAGAAACTGTTGTTAGCCCGGCTGTTCAGCCCCCCCTGCATGACCTGCCGCGGGAGCGTTGCAATCACGGGACTATAGGCAGCGTGTGCAAGGTTCACAGCCGTCGTCACGTTGAAGAAGCCCGAATCCCGGTTCTTTACGTCCGAGTCGCGGCAGCAGCCCCCAAATGACGCCACCCATGCCCTCCCATTATTTGACGCCGTCGCATACGTGTGCGCCACCTTGGCCTCGCCCACCCATGTCTTTAGGGTGTGATCTACTGAGGTCACCGTGGCCTTGACAACCTGGAACGACTGAGCACCGTCGCCAAAGCTGAGCACCGGATCCCCGAGCCCCTGGATTCGGATCACCTGCCCTACCTGTATTACTCCCCCATTACTCGCCACCTGATCCTTGTACGGCTGGAATTCAGTGCTCCATGCACTTCGCTGCAGTCAGACGCACATGCGTCAGGGTTTCACACGCTCGGCACACATAAAACACCACACGCGACCAGCAGCAGCCAGCATGTCCATCGCCGGCGTGTCGGCATCGAGCACCGTCTAACTCACCAAGGTAAAGTGGACCGTGTGCCCCCCCGGGTGTCGTTGCCAGTTTAGCGTACTGTACTTGTAGTGACCGGCTGCAGCAGGCGAGACAACGCGGGCAGCGGGTAAGATGGCAAGCCCGCGAACACGTGGTGCAGGTGGGGGAACGCATGCAGGACGGGCGCTGCGCGCGGAACAGCGTGCGGCAGCAACTGGCGAGCGCGGGAAGCAGCATGGCTGCAGCCGACCTGTGGCGTCGCCGAGCCACAGCAGGACGAGCGTCAGGGAGATCCAGAGCCGCGTGATGCAGCTGGCACTCCTCGCGCGCCACCCCTCGCGCGCGCCCGGCCCGACCCCAACCCCGCTGTCTCGTCCCTGCTCCTGCATGCTCCCGGGCTGCTTGGGCGCGCTGCCCCGAGAGTCTGGGCGAGTCCCGCCGGGCGGGTCTCCCGCCCCGCAGCCGATGGCGCAGCAAAAGAGAGCAGTCCCGCAGGGCAGGGTAGCCCCGCAGCCGATGTCGGCTGCCACGAGGCTTCGTGGCAGCCTGAGGCCTGTGGCCTGTGGCTGTCGGTCACCGCCGCGGCCAAACCCGCCACGGCTTTTCGTCAGAACAGATTCGGAAAAAAAAAGGAAAAGAATTCAGAAGAGGGGTTCGAGGGTGTTCACTTGAGCAGGTTTGCCAGGAACTGTAATACGGTATGTCCGAAAACTCGTCGGACGGCAGCGGCTGGCCGGTCCATGGAAGCGCGGTAGGCGGAAGCTGGAAGGGCAGTTGGCGCAGTCTGCTCGTCGCCGAGGTCCTTTCGTGCGCACACTCTGTCTCCGCGGTGCGCACGCGATCCTCCCTGCCTTTCACTTTCTCCCCCGTCCGCGCAGGACACGGTGCTGCCATATCCCTCGTCGCATGCCGACTGCGCTGGGGAGGCCGACGCGCCGAGCGTCTCTAGCCGCGGGACCCGTGTGACCAGCGGATACATGCCAAAGAGCTTCCATTCGTTAAACGTGAAAGGGGTGTACCTTGAGGAGTGGCTCCACGTGGCGAATGCGCACGTGCCCGCGCAGCCCGGCGAATCAGGGAAGAGGAGGTTGGGCGAGAGCGCCACGCCAGAAGTCGGTGAATTGATTGTCATCATCGACTCGGTTGTCGAGTGCCAGCGACGGTCCCCGTGGGTTACGTGGGGTCAATTTCCCCTCTTCCCTGTGGGCGATCCCCCTCCCCTGTCTCAAGTGGCTACCCGGGTGCGAAACTCACCCTCGCTCGTGCGTGCGAGTGTTTGCAGGGGAGAGACTGTACCGGGCGTTGATTCCCGTGAATCTGTGCCTTGCGGGTGAGTGACTGTGTTGCGTGTGCCAGATTGCCGCGCGCTATGCTGCGAAGGATGTGGAGGAGGCGTCGGGACGCGCTGCTAACGACGAATCAAACGACGTCTCACACGCTGCTGCTCACCCCGTACCAGACGTTGCACAGTCGCATGATGCACCAACTACAGACTATGTGTTTTTGACGGATAAGTCGTTAATCGACTTAGCTCTGTCTTCGGCTGGGAAAGTAGAAGCACAGACGGCAGGTGCGCACGCCCACCAGAAACAAGTGCCGCAAACGCAAGATGCCAGGAGAACGGAGCCTGCCGAGCCAAGCGCGCAAGCAGACCCGAAAGCAGGGAGCGAAGCTGCAGATGGCCAAGATGGCGGCAAACAAAGAGCGGCGAGAGGAGGAGATGAAGGCAGCAGTGAAGGCGGGGACCTGGGCTGGGCAGCAGTGCTGCATTGGGCTGAAAACATCATGGGGGCCTCGCATTCGCCGAGTGGCCAGGCGGGGGCGCAAGTGGATGCCGCTGGAGCTGCGGGGCGCGCTTACACTGGTGACAGGAGTGATCTGGCGCTCGACATGCAGCGTTTGCTGCCCCACGCCGATGGAGTCTGGGTGGTGGACGACGGGTTGGAGTATGATGAGAGGAGGCCGATGATCGTGGGCGTGCCCGGCGGTCTTGTAAAGGCACCCACCGGCTTGAGTGATGCAGCGCTGTCGTCGGTGTCGGAGGGCGAAAGAGAGCGGCAAGAGCGGCAAGAGGACGAGGCAAGCCCAGAGGACGACGCAAGCGCGGCCTCATACGAAACTTCCGACAGGAATGAGAGGAGTGGAGGGTGGATATACGGCAGTGGGTTTCCGCTGGGACCATGGATTCATGGCGGCCCTGACACCCTGATGCCGGCTGGGGGCGCGTGGTCGCAGCCTACACCCTTGCACTTTGTTCGATGGCGGCGCTGGCTGCGGCGCAGGAGGTTTCAGACTGTGGAGCGGCGCCTTGTTCGTGTGGAGGCGTCGCTGATGCCGGGCAATCGCGTGGGAGATGTGGATATGCGCAGTGTGCCGCCCTCGTCGCTCGCCATTTGTAACTTGTCTACCCATCGGCTCTACGTCGGGATCTATATGCCCTTGGACAGCGGGAGCAACGTCATGGTCCTGCGCGAGGGCGAGGTTCTGGGGCTGGGGATAAACGCTGTGTGCCGAGCGCTCAATGTCAAGGGGAACAAGTGTATTTTGGTTGCCGCGCGCCGCTCCAACACTCTGCCGCCGCTGCTGACGCGCGACGCGACGGTGGGGCAGTGTGTGGTGGTACCCGAGAGCCTCTTCAAGCGCGTCTACCTGTCCGTTGTCGATGGGCCAGAGCAAAGTGCCGCGTCCAATATGGCGTGTGCCGCCGGCCAGGACGGGGTGGTAGCCTTGAATGCACTCCAACGCGAGATCTATCTGAAAGCCAAGCCCGACATTCTCCACCGTCTGCAGCTGCAGGCTAGGAGTCGGAGCGATGCTGAGAGGTGGGAACAAGATGATGAGAGGTGGGAACAAGACGCCGTCGTGCGCGCCCCGGGGCTTTCCGAGGCTGAGCATGAGTTTGTGCGGCACCGGCGCCGCAAAGTCCATGCCAACCTCCAGAGCCTTCTTGGTGTTGAGCTCGACTCGGACCAAGTGCCGTGCGTTTGTCTCTGCATGGGTGGTGGCGGTATCTCCGCCACCTAACATGCGTCACCTAACATGCGCCACCTAACATGCGTCAATTCGCCACCTCACATGCGCCAATCCTAACCTGCGCCCTTCCTAACCTGCGCCCTTTCTAAACATGCCGCCCCTCAAGCCCCTCTTCCTAACCTATGATGCTGCGGCTTTGAGTTGAAAGAGTGTCAGAGTTGGGCGGTCGTTCGGGATGAGGGGTTTGTGCTCACGCGGGCCTTGTTGTTGCGGATGGCAGGTGTGCGAGCCATGATTTTCGCTTTGGGTGCGCTCCGGGCCTTGTCGCGCATGGGGGTGCTGGGCGTTGTGACCTACTCTGCAGCACTGTCGGGGTCGGCGTGGATGCAGACCCTGTGGATGGCCATGCTCGGACGTGTCGAGGTGAGCAGCTGTGTCCGTGTCTGCTTGAAGCGCTTGCATGTGTGGTGGGGCAATGCTGGGTGCGGCTTGACAGGGGACGCAAAGGTGACAGGGCAAAGGTGTCTGGTACTCACTCCACGAGACCTAAGGACGCGACGAGACCTAAAAACGCTGGCAGCTGACGACAGGGAGTGCTGGTGCAGGAGTCGCTCGACGATCTAGTGGAGTGGTTAAGCGTGGTGTTGCAGCAGCATCCCGTCGCGCAGGCGGTTGCCAGCACTCTGTCAGCAAGAAGCGGCGGCGGCGAGGGGGACAGGGAAGGATTGCCAGTGGCGGCGCAGCAGGCTAAGGGCACGCTGCATCGCCTCCAGCAGCAGCGGGCTTCTGCTCGGGCCTTTGCGGCTGCCATCCGCAACTGGACTGCCTGGTCGGGCAAGAGTGCCTCTCTTGTCAACATCTACGGCATCCTCGCTGCAAACGCTTGGATGCCTGTCGATTCCTCCCCGATGGGGGGCGACGTCGACGGTGCCACCCACAAGGCGCGGAACAAAGACGACGACGTTGATGAAGCGTTGCTCCGCCGTCTTGAAATTGGGCTTTCGTCGCAGGCGAAGCAGCTGACCCTGTACGATCGCCCCTTGCCTATCTACACTGCTGTGCGCGTCAAGGAGGTTGGCGAGGAGGCTGTGCATGGCGCCAAGCAGGAGGCCCCTGGTGCCCAAGAGCAAACTGATGCAGCGGATGACCTGAGCTTGGTCGAGTACCAGTGGTACGAGTGGACGCCCTTCGATTTCTACAGCGCTAACTCGGGGCAGTCCATCCCCGTGTGGGCCCTGGGGCGTCAGTTTGAACAGGGCACGTCGGTGTCGGTGTGTCCCGAGATGCCAGTATCCATCCTCTTTGGCGTGTGGGGCGCCGCGTTCACGGCCAACGCGAGCGAGGTGCTGCGTTCGATTACAGGGCTCGGGGTCCTGCAGCAGCAGCTGCTGCACTCTGGCACCCTCTCTGGCACCCTCTCTGGCACGCCTGACTCGTCGGCTGCCTCCACTGGCCAAGTCTGCGTCAACACCAACACCACCTCCCCCGCCGCCAACCTCCACAACAGCGCCACCGCCACTCACCACACTCACAACAGCAAGCATGTGGAGCGCTTCCAGTGGGTGATAGACACCATCAATTTCGCGCGAGCCCTGGAAACGCCGCTGCTCAAGGGCGTGTCGCACGACACCTCGGCGACCCAAAGTGGGGAGGGCAAGGCACGAAAGGGCGTATCCCCTCACTCTCGCTTGGCCGCCGAGTTTCAAAAGTTTCGCTTTGTCGAGCCTTTTGAGTGTTCTGATCCGTTCGTTACCGCCCCCGTGCACCATCCAAGATCAGCATACTGGCCGCCCACTCCCGCGGCTGCGGTTGATGTGCATGGCGGCGAGAGCAACGAGCAGTGGGAGCGTGCCGATTCTCCTGTTTGCGATGCTCCACACTCCGCCCCTCACCGAGAGAGAGGCTTCCCTTCAGCAGGTGCAGGCAACAGCGAGCAGACGGGCAGCAACATTACAATGCAGCTTACTGACGCTGGTGTGCACATCAACGCCCCGTTCCCGGCCGTGCTCCGCCCGCAGCGGCGTGCCGATGTCATCATCTGTTTCGATGCCCGGTCCCTCGCAGGTATAAGCTCAGCTCGCAAAAGAGAGAGGAGAGGAGGACAGATAGTGGGAGAGCATGTGAGCGTGCGGAGCGAGAGATACAAAAGGAAACGGGCGAGAGAGAGAGTCAGGGTGTGGAGGGGAGAGAAAGAGTCTGCAACATTGCGAGCAAGAGAACACAAAGCGAAGGAGGTGGGGGGGGGGGCTTGTGGCTACTATGTGCTGAAGACAGAGATGTGGCGGGCAGGGCGGAATGACAAAGACGAGAGCTTCGACGTGTTGCGACCCGCCGCCAGTTTTGCGGCCGACAACCGCTGGCCTTTCCCCTTGCTTGACCCCCAGAGTATGAAGGGTGTTGGTATACGACCATGTTCCGTTTTCGGCGCAAACAGCCGCGCCGGGAATCCGTGTGTGGCTGCCTCCCCGCCTTTGGAGCCGTATGCAAGGCCGGCGACGCCTCCGGCACTTGCCTCCTCCGGCTCTCATGGCAGCTCTCATCAAGCAACGCCAGACACTGGAGGAGACCATGCAAGCCTTGACACCGTCCAGACCCACACATGTGACACTGTGACAAACACCGTCCAGACCCACACATGCAGTCTGGACGTGAGGGAAAAAAACGAGGAGGACGGACGAGAGGCGTTGAAGGGCAAGCCACAAGAGACCAAACCTTCAGTGTTGCCTGAGGCGCCGGGAGTCGGCCGGCGGCATCAAAAGCATTTAGAGGCCGACGACAGCCAAGCTCCCATTCTGGTCTACTTACCTTTGGTCAAGAACGAGGTGCCACTGTCGTTGTGGCTGTGCCATTGCTGCTCTGCTGCCGTCCTTTCACAATTGAATTGCTCGCCAGTCTCGACCCTTGTGCAAAGTGATGGGTGGTGTTCCTTTAACTGATGCGTGCTGTTGCTTGAACCGCACCAACTGCGTACTCTTGCTTTAACTGATGCGTGTTGTTGCTTTGTGCTCATGTACCTCGTGTCTCTTCGCGTTTCTTCTGCGCGCACAGGGCTGATTGGTGTGCACGTATTTGTGGTCTGTGTTTGGGTAGGCTGTGGACGGGGATCTGGACCCGATCGACACTTCGTGGTGTGATCTCTTCGAATTCACCTACCAAGAGCAACACTTTCGACGCCTTTTGCAACTATCTGAGGCCAACGTAGAGCAGAGCAAGGACTCCATTCTGTCAGCACTGGCATTTGCTGTTCGCCGCAAAAAGGCGCAGAAAGCCAGCAAGAAAACGTAGAACGCCGAGACTGCCATTTATCAGTGCCGCCGCCACATATATGTTATCACACGCTGGTTGGCCCCTTAAGGGGCTGGACCCCGATGCCTTGATCGCCCTAGGGGTGGGTGGGATACGCGTACACGGAATTTCCTGTAGAAAAAAGCCTGGAAAAAAAATTCCGTGTATGCGTATATTGTGGTGTGGAAGGTGAGATGGGAGGACAGTGAGGGCAGAGCGCAGTCCTCGGTCTCTTGTCGGACTGTCACCAGAGAGAATTATGTGCTTCCGAATCTTGAGAAATCCGCAACAACGCTGAATAAACCAAAAGAGCCGTCTCCTTCCTGGAGACGGCTACTTTTGCCGAAATCTCGAGAAGGCTGCATCCCCGGTGTGCGCAGACCCCAATAACCCAGGATTTTCACTGAATCAAAATCCCGAGGACTTTTAAAGTCACTTTTTTGTTAATTCAGCGTTGTTGCAGCTTCATAAAGATTCGAGTACTACAGTCGTGTGCTGATAACTTGACCTGCCGAGAATTTCGGAAGCAGAGGCAGCCTGAGGCAGGTTGTAGAGGATACTAAATTCAGTACCAATAAACAACACTCTCTCTCTATCATGATGATACCGTGACGCTGACAATCAGTTCAGTTCACTGGCAGTTCACTCCATTTTACTTTAAAGACACCGGTTTATGGGACCCCACCCCCCCTCCGCTTCACTAACTTGATTGAAAGAGGGAAGATGAGCCCGTGGC
>Ga0315905_10008097_pt1 | contig 10617 bp, 12 predicted proteins | sample LakEriMetagenome_5_FD_203522 | JGI IMG/M metagenome (GOLD analysis project Ga0315905, IMG submission 203522) | Freshwater fungal communities from buoy surface, Lake Erie, Ohio, United States - Buoy 4 MA121 | ecosystem: Environmental > Aquatic > Freshwater > Lake | place: USA: Lake Erie, Ohio... | reverse complement strand
TGGTGTGCCAAGGCAATTGGGTCATGCCCCATATTTAGCGCGCCCGCGCGCCAAGGCAATCCGCGTTGCGCACACTTCGCGGGAAACCGTTTCGCCTTTGTGCGTTGGAACCTTGCGGCATCAAGCGGGGCGCGGTGTGCAGACATGCCGAAGTCCTGCTTTTCTTGGCCGAAAAACTGGTTTAAAGCCCCCCGGGATCCGGGAGGATTTGGTTGTTCAGAGGACAAACGACATGAAGCGTAATTTCCTGATGGGTGCGGCGGCTCTGGCCGGCGTGATAACTCTTTCGGCTTGCGGCGGTGCTGCGGGCGATAAGGCTGCGGCACCGGCTGCGACCGAAACTGCGGCGGCTCCGGCTGCCACAGCAACCCCGGCTGCGGATGCAGCTGCGGCCACTGCGACCATGGAATACGCCGCCATGACCACCGACGCCGCTGCCGGCGAAAAGGTGTTCGCGCTGTGCCGTTCGTGCCACGTGCTCGAAGACGGCGTGAACCGCGTCGGCCCGTCGCTCTACAAGGTCGTTGGCCGCAAGTCGGGCTCGGTTGCCGGTTTCTCCTATTCGGACGCCAACAAGGCGAGCGGCGTGACCTGGACCACCGACGTCCTGTTCAAGTACCTCGAAGATCCCAAGGCCTTCATGCCGGGCACCAAGATGGCCTTCCCGGGCATCAAGAACGCGCAGGACCGCGCCAACTTGGTGGCCTATCTCGATAGCCAGTCGAAGTAAGTCTTCGCTGAGACGAAAAAACGGGCGGTGTGGGATCCCACGCCGCCCTTTTTTGTGCCTGGATATCAGGCCAGCGATCAGGCTGCGGCGGCGCAGTTCAGCGCGAGGTAGTCGGCGTGGCTGGGCAGGCCGGCAACGCTGCGGTCAAGGAGGGTGCGCAAGTTGGCGAGGAGTTCGGCCAGCTGTGCATCATCCATCTGGTCGGCCATCGGATCGTAATCCTCCGGGATGATCCCTTGCCCCACCATCACCTGCACCCAGCTGGCATCGCGGAACAGATCATCCACGTCGCGGCCCACCCGGCCCGAGGCGGCGAACAGCGCCAGATTGTGGGTCAGGCTGTCGGGCACATCCATATTCTTGCAGCAACGCCAGAACTCGGAATCCTCGCGCGCGGTCTGATGTTAGTGCAGGATCAGGAAGTCGCGGATCTGCGCGAATTCGGCGGCGCAGCGCCGATTGGCAGGCCGGGTTGGGCTCAAGGTCAGGCTGTCTCCGCTCCGTTCGCCGCCCAGTATCCCGAACCGGGCGCGAGCACCTCGGGCGGTTTGCCGGCCAAGCCCACCGCGTTCTCGCTGGCGAGCACAAGCGCTCCGGCGAATTCGGCAGGCGCGGTCCATTCGCACACCGTCTCGCCAAGGTTGAAGGCGCACAGCACCGCGTCCTCGCCGCCGCCGCGCACGAAGGCGAGCACCTCGTCAGGCGTATCAAGCAGCGTGATGTCGCCCGCCACCACCGCGCCCAAATGCCGCCGCAGGGCGAGCAGTTGGCGGGTGTAGCTGAGGGTCGATTGCGGGCTCTCCGCCTGCTGGTCGACCGCGAGCGCGGCATGGGCGGGATCGCGCTTGAGCCAGGTGCGGTCGGCGCTCGAAAAGCCCGCTTGCGGCGCACCAGCCTGCCACGGCATCGGGGTGCGCGCGCCATCGCGGCCCAGCGTGTGCGGCCAGTTGGCAATCGCCTCGGGATCGAGCAGGTCTTCAAACGCGACCTCGCCCTGCGGCAGGCCCAGCTCTTCGCCCTGATAGATGATCGGATTGCCGCGCAGCGCCAATAAGAGCAGCAGACTGAGCCGCGCGGCGCGGGGCTGATCGCCGTCACGCGTCCAGCGGCTCACCGCGCGCGGCGCATCGTGGTTCGAGAACGCCCACGAAGGCCAGCCTTCGCCATCTTCCCCGCTCCACTGCGCAAGGCTTGCGCGCACCCCGCTCGCGGTCAGTTGCGGGGCGTAAAGGAAGTCGAAATTATAGGCGGAGTCGATCCGCTTACCGCCTTGGGTAAAGGCCTTCATCTCCGCCAGCGGTTCGGGCCCGCCGACTTCGGCGACCGTGAAGCGGCCGGGAAATTCGTCAATCGTCGCGCGAATGCGCTCGAGGAAGGCTACGATATCGGGGTGCGACTGGTTATAGCGCCTCACCTGCATGTCGAACGGGCGCGTCACCAGTTCCAGCGGCAGGCCCGAGGGCGGATTGTCGCGCATTTCGGGATCATGCATCGCAAAGTTCAACGCATCCAGGCGGAAGCCATCGACGCCGCGCGCCAGCCAGAACCGCGCCACATCCAGAAGCGCATCCTGCACGTCGCGGTTATGGACGTTCAAGTCGGGCTGGCTGGTGAGGAAATTGTGCAGGTAATATTGCTTGCGCGGCCCGTCCCACTGCCATGCCGAGCCGCCGAATACCGATTGCCAGTTCGAAGGCGGCGAACCGTCGTGCTTGGCATCGGCCCAGACATACCAGTCGGCCTTGGGATTGGTGCGGTCAGCGCGGCTCTCCTGGAACCACGCATGCTCGTCCGAGGTGTGCGAATAGACCTGATCGATGATCACCTTGAGGCCAAGGCTGTGGGCCTTCTCGATGATCCGGTCGAAATCGGCAAAGCTGCCGAAGCTCGGATCGATCCCGAAGTAATCGGCTACGTCATAGCCGAAGTCCTTCATCGGCGAGGTGAAGAAGGGCGAGATCCAGATGCCGTCCACGCCGAGATCGGCGATATAGTCCATTCGCTCGACGATCCCTGCCAGATCGCCGATCCCGTCGCCATTGGTGTCGCGGAAGGAGCGCGGGTAGATCTGGTAAATCACGGCGCCGCGCCACCAGGCAAGTTCGCCCGATGCAGGAGGGGCTGCCGCAGCCATAACCGAAGCCATTATTTCTCAGTCTCCAGAATGCACGCAGCGTAGCCGAACGGCGGCAGGGTGATCGACAGGGTGCCGGGTGCAGCGAGGGCTTGCGGACATTCCCCCACCAGCGATGTGACACCGGTTGCCCGGTAGCTTACCTCGATATGGCGCGAAAGGGGCGATGCGCCGGTGTTGAACGCCAGCAGCACGCGCTGTCCTGTTTCGGGCTCGTGCCGCTCGACCGCAAGCAGACCGGGCGCGGATTCCTCGAACGCGCGCACCTTGGTAAGGCCGCGCCGCAATGCCGGGCTGGCACTGCGCGCGCGCGCCAGATCGGCGATCACGCGGTAGAGCGGGCGATCGGTGTCGAAGTTGCTCTGCGCGGTGGTCGCGTCCGAGCCGATCAGGTTGTTATCATTATAGGCTGCGACCTTGCTCGGAAATATGTCCTCGCGCGCCAGCTGGTCATTGCCGTCGCTGATGAAGCGCTGCTCGTCGCCAAAATAGACGGTGGGCACGCCGCGCAGACTGGGCACGCAAAGGAGGGCGGACGCCTCCCCCAAGGCATCCGCCCTCCACTCCCGTCCAAGGGAGAACCGGCGAGATTTAAATCATTCTCCTAATCGGATGCGCGCTGGAATGATGCCGCCCATGATCCTTGCAGCCGCCCTTTCCCGTGTCCGTCCGACGTGCGCGGCGGGGCGGGGGGAATTCCTTCCCTGTACAGTGTCTCATGTGTTTCCAACAACGGCAGGCGTGACCGGGAAAGCGGCTTTATGCGGCCTGTTCCATCCGGGCGAGTTCGCAATGCGACCAGATCTCGGAGAGCGCCTTGATCAGCCGGTCGATGTCGCCATCCGAATGCACCGGCGAGGGCGTCACGCGCAGGCGTTCGGTGCCGACGGGCACGGTCGGGTAGTTGATCGGCTGCACATAGATCCCGTGATTGTCCATCAACCAGTCGCTGATCATCTTGCACTTCTTGGCGTCCCCAACCATCACCGGGATGATGTGGCTCGGATTGTCCAAGTGCGGGATGCCCATGATGTCGAGCGCCCGGCGCACCTGCGCCACGCGCTTCTGCTGAAGTTCGCGCTCCTCGCTCGAAACCTTGAGGTGGCGGATGCTCGCTGCTGCGCCCGCTGCGATGGCAGGCGGCAGGGCGGTCGAGAAGATGAAGCCGCTCGCAAAGCTGCGCACGAAATCGACGAGGTTGGCCGAGGCCGCGATATAGCCGCCCATCACGCCGAACGCCTTGCCGAGCGTGCCTTCGATCACGGTGATGCGGTCCATCAGCCCTTCGCGCTCGGCAATCCCGCCGCCGCGCGGGCCGTAGAGGCCGACCGCGTGGACTTCGTCGATATAGCTCATCGCGCCGTGCTTCTCGCACACGTCGAGGATCTCGGCGATGGGAGCGATATCGCCGTCCATCGAATAGACGCTCTCGAAGGCGACCAGCTTGGGCACTTCGGGGCCGTATTGCGACAAGAGCTCGTCGAGATGCGCCACGTCATTGTGGCGGAACACCTTGTAGGGCGCGCGGCTGTAGCGGATGCCTTCGATCATCGAGGCGTGATTGAGCGCGTCGGAAAACACCACGCAGCCCGGGATCTTACCCGCCAGCGTGCCAAGGCCCGCCCAGTTCGAGACATAGCCGCTAGTGAACAGCAGCGCGGCTTCCTTGTTGTGGAGGTCAGCCAGCTCGCACTCGAGCAGCACGTGGTGGTGGTTGGTGCCCGATATGTTGCGCGTGCCGCCCGCGCCCGCGCCGCATTCGTCGAGGCAATCATGCATCGCTTCGAGCACCGCGGGGTGCTGGCCCATGCCGAGATAGTCATTCGAGCACCACACGGTGACCGCCTGGGTTTCCTCATCGACGAAGCGCGTTGCGTGCGGGAACTTGCCGCGGTGGCGCTTGATATCGGTGAAGACACGATACCGTCCGTCAGCGCGCACAGTGTCCAGCTCGCCGGCGAAATAGGCTTCGAAATCCATGGGTTTTCCCTCTGTTTCCATGATTATGTTCTCAATTCTCGGATATCTGCGCGGCAGCGCGCTTGGGCAGGGCCCAGCCCCACAGCATTCCGTCACGGAACGGCAGGGCCAGAAACAGGTGTTCGAGCACGCCGAGCAGGCTCAGCGTGAACAGGAGGCTGGCGCCGACCATCGCGGCGCTGCCCACCGGGGCGGCGAGCGCGAGCGAAGCGAACCATGCGCTTATCCCCGCGAGCCCCACCACCGAGAGCGCCAGCAGCACGGTCATTCGGTTGCGGCCGAAATAGGTCTTCAGATAGGCGAGATGATCGGGCAGCATTTCCGAAGTGGAGTTGGGCACGCCGACGAACAGGTTGATCTTCGAGATCAGCCGCATCGCGAACATCAGCACGAACACCGTCGCCCCGATTTGGTTGGGCGCGCTCCACGAAAGCGAGATCAGCAGCAGCGCGGTCAGCGCAAGCGCAACCTCGTGATGCATCACCGTGGCGGCGGCCTGGCGGAAACGGGCAAGGCCGCTCAGCCCCGGATCAGCGAGCCCGCGGCGCGGCCCGGCCGCAGCGCCGGTGAGGAACGACAGCTCGTGCCAGCCCCACACCATTAACGCGCCGATAAAGGCGAGATAGACCGCCCATACTTCGACTGAAAGCGAGGACACGAGGATCACCACCAGACCGGAAATCCCGGCCGCGCCGCCGATCACCAGACTGCGCGAGAAGGTCGACCGTTCGCGGTTATCCGCCCACGCGATGAGGCCGGTGGCGATAAACCAGATCGCCACCGTCACAATGAACGGCACAATATGTCCGCTCCAGCTTACCATGCGGGCTGCAACCGGATCGAACCGGGCAGGGCGTTGGACTTGGGCTTTTGCAGATACATGCGAGCAAAAGCGAGGCCGGCGCCGGCCATGCCCGATGCGCGGGCAATCAGACCACCCACACCGCCGCGCGCCTTGCCTTCTTCGATGCGTTCAGCCGCAAGCCGCAGCTTTTCCATCTGGCGGCGGAAGGCAGGAGCATCAATGTCGAGCTCGACCGGGAAGACCTGGCGGCTGATCTGGTTGCAGATCTCGAACACCTTGTAATCATAATCGGTCGGATCGACGCCGAGCGCTGCGTGGAACGCCGGACGGTTGTGATCGCGCACATACATCGTGGCGTAGACCGACAGCAGGAAGAACCGCACCCACAGCTTGTTTGCCCCTTTCAGCAGCTTGGGATCGGCGCGCAGCAGCATGGCAAAGGCCTCGCCGTGGCGGAACTCGTCATTGCACCATTCCTCGAACCAGTCGAAGATCGGGTGGAACTTGTGCTGCGGGTTGCGCGCCAGGTGACGGAAGATCGTGATGTAGCGCGCATAGCCGATCTTCTCCGACAGATAGACCGCGTAGAAGATGAATTTCGGCTTGAAGTAGGTGTACTTCTTGGTGCGCGTCAGATAGCCGAGATCGACCCCGATATTGGCATCCTTGAGGCATTCGTTGATGAAACCGGCATGGCGGCTTTCATCGCGTGCAAGCAGCCGGAACAGCTGCTTCACGTCGGGGTTCTTGGTGCGCTTGGCGATTTCGGCATAGAGCACGCAGCCCGAGAACTCAGAGGTCATCGAGCTGACGAGGAAATCGGTGAATTCCTGACGCAACTCCGGTTCGAGCCCTTCGATCACGCCCCTGAAACTGTCATTGTGCTTGAAGTGCAGCTTGTTGGGATCGCCCACCATGTCCGCAATCAGTTCGTCCCACTCGCGCCGGACAAGGCTGACATCGATCGCGTCAAGCGCGGCGTAATCGGTGGTGTAGAAGCGCGGGGTGAGCATCGTGTCCTGCGTCGCGATTGCCATCGCTTCTTCGCTGGTCATCGGCTTGTAGGCGTTCATTTGATCCTCCCGGCATTGAAGCTGACTTCGTAGAGCTCGGCCAAGTCGAAATAGGCGGCGATCTTGGTCAGGCCGCGCGCCAGTGGACTGGCGCGGGTCACGGTCGCGCGCCGCTCGAACACCTGACGGGTTCCGAAAGGAATGGAAATCGGCGCGCCGTGCACCCGTACCTTGTCACCCGGCTGGATCTCGATCTCGTCGGCGAGTTCGACATGGGCGTGAAAATGCTCGGGGCTCTGCTCGACCGTGATCTTGCAGGGCGTTTCGAACGAATGGCTCGCCAGAAAGGACATCGCCATCAGCGCGCGCCCTTGCTGGGAAGCATATTGGCAAAGACCACGCGGTTGGGCTGGCCGAAGGCGGTCACTTCGATGTTTTGCCCAGTCACCGGGTCGTGCAGCGTCAGATCACCATTGCTCCATTCGGTCAGTTCGAAGGCCACCGCAGGACCTTCACCGCGGATCTTGCGCTGGTGGACAAGGCTGCGAACGCTCGCGCGGACAAACCCGCCTTCGCCCTGGCCGAACCGGCCGAGCACCTCGGCGGTAGCGCCGTCCTCGACCCGCACGGTGCCGTCCGGCTCGTCGAAGAAGCGCAGGGTGCGCGCGCTGAGCACCTCGGCGCCTGCCTTGGCGCGGGCGACTTCGGGCACTGCGCTGCGCTCGAAAAAGCCGAGCTGCACCGAGGCCGTGAGCGCCAGCGAGATCACGACGATCCCGCCCATCAGCATAAGCGGCACCTTGTGGACGGTGACTTCGTCCTTTTCGTATTCGCGCACAATCATGCGGGCGCTCCCTCAAGTCCCTTGTCGCCCAGACCCGCGTCGCTGGCACGGCGCTTCACTGCGATCCGCGCCGCAGCCGGGGCAGCGACCGGGGTGTGATGCACGGGCGTTGCCGCCGCATCCTTGATCTCGGTCAAATTCTGCTCGATCGCACCATAGCGCGCGCGGACTTCGGCGATCATCTGCGCCAGGTGCGCGGCATCGGGCACAGCGCGCAGCATCGGCTGGGGATGGGCGTAGCGCATCGGCCGGACATGCGGCCACAGCAGCACATAGCCGAGCAGCCGCTCGCCATTGAGCTCGAGCGCGATATCGCCGTGCCCATTGCCCCGATCACGGAAATGCGCGGCGGTGACCTGCTTGAGCGGAACATTGATCCGCGTCTCGATCGCCATGCCGATGCGCATGATCAGGCGCACGTCGGTGAGGATGTAGAGCGTGGTGCGTGCGCTCATCCAGGCAAGCCCGTAGAGCAGCGCAACCAGCGCCACCCCGAGCCCGGCGGCGACCATTGCGGCGTTATAGTTGCCGAGGATCACCGCAATGGCTGACAGCGCGGCCATATAGAGCCCGAGCGTGCGGGTATGGAACGCGGTGCGGGCGAGCATCCCGAGGCTCGGGCGGCCCTTCCACAGCACGGTTTCATCAGCGGCCGGGGTGCCGAGCCGGTCACCGTGGGCGGTCGGCCCGTCGTTTTCCAGCTCGGCGTGATCGATACCCGCGGACAGCGGCGTTGCTGTCGCTGTCCGGGTGTCGGCGGTCTTCAGATCCATGCTTCAGACCTTTCCGGCGTCGCATACATGTAACCGCCGCCGAAGTAGGCCTGCACGCGGTCTTCCTCGTAGCGGGTGATGATGCCCGGGGTTTCGAGCGCCGGGACATCCTCGAACTGGGCCGCGGTGATTGCGTCGATCTCGACCAGCTCAGGCTTGTCGCCGAAGATGCCATTGGTCTGTACCGCAGCCACCATCATCGGTGCGAGCACCCTCTTGCCGGTGGTGGTCTCGACTTCGAGATAGCGGATGATGTGCTCGGCCTGATCGACCCAGATGTCGCTGACCTTGCCGACGATCTGCTTGTCCGCTGCCATCACCGGCCAGCCGATCAGCTCCGGATCATTGGGCGAGACGATGAGCTCGTGGCTCTGCGCGATCGGAACGATGCGCGGGCGGCCGTCGAAGGTGAGATCGGGATATTTCGAGCGGTTGGCCCAGGCGGCCGGGCCCATGCCGTCCTTCATCGGATTGCCGGTAGGCACGAAGGGTGCTCCCGCGCCACGGAAAGCCTGCACGGCGGGCACGTTGATGTCGTCGCGGGCGACGTCCTCGGGCACATAGGTGCCGCGGCCGTGGGGCAGCTGGAAGCTCTTCTTGTCGCCATCGAACAGGCTGCCGGGGTGGATCTTGCCGGTTTCCTCGTCTTCGAGCGGGTAGCCTTCGCGGCGGCTTTCCTTGTTGAGGTAGAACACCAGCGCGATGAAGAAGCCGAAGAACAGCAGGAAAGCGAGTTCGGCAACATCGAAGGTGCCGACAATATAGGCGTGGTTCATTTCACGTTCCTCTCATGAATTGGGTCGGCTGAGGCGAAGCCGGGCAGGATTTTGGACGGGCAGGCACAGGGTATCATGTCGGAAACTCCCGCAGACCGAAGGGCTGGCCCTGCGGGTCGGCGCCATCGGGAGCATGGTTGCGCCGTTGGCCGACAAGCGGCCCCAACGCGGCGAGCCCGGCCAGAAGCAGGGCAATCTCGAGGGTGTAGACAGTGGCATAGCCGCTCGCGCGGGTGGCGACGCTGACCGGCGCATCGCCGTTCTGCACCAGCGCGGCGATCAGATCGCGCAGCAGGCCGCCGATCGCGATGCCCGCGCCCGCGCAGGTCGCCTGCACTGCGCCCCAGGCGCCCAGCGCAAGACCCGCGGTCTCGCTCTTGGCGATCGACATCGCCTCCATCAGCGTGCCGACCGAAAACAGTCCGAGCCCAAGTCCGATGCCCAGCGCGCCGCAATAGAGCATCGCCGGCGCGGCAAACGGCCCGGCGAACAGCACGAGCAGGAAGGCGTTGATCCCGATCACGAGGCCCGCACCCGCCAGCCGCAGCTGGTCCCAGCCGCGCGCCAGCAAGCGCCCGGAAATCATGAAGCCGATCAGCGAGCCCAGCGCCCAGGCGCCGGTCAGCCCGGTCGTCGCCCCGACCGAAAGGCCGAGGATCTCGCCGCCATAGGGTTCCAGCAGCGCGTCCTGCATCGCAAAGCCCATCGCCCCGATGCCGATCGCGACCAGCAGGCGGGCATTGCGCCCGTCGCGCACGAAGGCCCGCCACAGTGCGGAGAAATCGGTCGTCTCGCGCGTCGGCGCGGTCAGGACAGGGTTGCGCGCTTCCTGCTTCCACAGCGCGATCACATTGAGGATGATCGTCAGCACCGCGCAGCCCTGGATCACCTGCACCAGCTTGGTCGCGCTGTAATCGATCAGCACGCCGCCGATCACGAAGGCGGCAAACATCATGCCGACCAGCAGCATCACATAAAGCAGCGCCACCGCACGCGGGCGCTTGTCTTCAGGCGCAAGATCAGTGGCGAGGGCGAGGCCGGCGGTCTGGGTGACATGGAAACCTGTGCCGGTCAGCAGGAAGGCGGCGGTGGCAGCGAAAAGGCCGATCTCGAACCGGTCAGCCTTACCCAGCAGCAGCAGCGCGAAGGGCATGATCGCAAGGCCGCCGAACTGCATCAGCGTCCCGAACCAGATATAGGGCACCCGCCGCCAGCCCAGCACCGAGCGGTGGGTGTCGGACTTGTGCCCGATCAGCGCGCGGAACGGGGCGACCAGCAGCGGTACGGCAATCAGCAGCGCGACCAGCCAGGTCGGCGTGCCCAGTTCGACCACCATCACGCGGTTGAGCGTGCCGTTGAGCAGCACCGTGGCCATGCCCACGCTCACCTGGAACAGTGCAAGGCGCAGCAATCGCGACAGCGGCAGATCCGCACTAGCCGCATCCGCGAACGGCAGGAGGCGGAATACGACCTCCGTCCAATGCGGCGCAGCAGGGCGAACCGGGCGCTTCATCCGTGCCGCACCAGCTCGAGTGCGTGGGATTTATAGAACCCGCTCGAAA
>Ga0315905_10008095_pt1 | contig 10618 bp, 9 predicted proteins | sample LakEriMetagenome_5_FD_203522 | JGI IMG/M metagenome (GOLD analysis project Ga0315905, IMG submission 203522) | Freshwater fungal communities from buoy surface, Lake Erie, Ohio, United States - Buoy 4 MA121 | ecosystem: Environmental > Aquatic > Freshwater > Lake | place: USA: Lake Erie, Ohio... | reverse complement strand
TAAGCGCCCCCCTTGTCGCCGCATTTTTTGCATGTATAAACTATCGTGACTATGTAAATCCTTTATTATACAATGCACCTTCTGATTGCTTTCATGATATAACATATGGCACAATTGGAGGAGGAATTTATACTAACCCTGGTTATGATAGATGCACAGGACGTGGAAGTATAAATGGGGCAAATCTTTTGTCTTATATTAATGGTGTTAAAGTTACGGGTGTTACATTGAATCAATCAACAGCATCTGTAACGGTAGGAAATACTCTGCAACTTACAGCAAATGTAATACCTGCGAATGCTACATTTAAAAAAGTCTTCTGGTCTTCTTCCAATGTTCCTTGTGCTAGAGTAAGTGGCAATGGACTTATTACAGCTTTGTTCGCAGGTTCTGCTACCATAACAGCTAGAACTGATGATTCAAGTTATGTAGCATCTTGTGCATTAACAGTCGTATGATAAGTATCAATATATTCATTAAGAGAGAAGGCCTTGTAGTAAAATTGAAGCTGTGTGGTGACTGCCAAGGAAGGTCCACCCAGAAATGTCATCAGCGTTTGTTCGTCTTGTCACGGATACGGAGGCAGTGCCTTCGCCTCCGCCCCAACCTGCGCTCGTCACCGGCTACGAGCCTGACCGATTCCAGAAATTCGCCATTGAGGCCATTGAGGCCGGCGAGAATGTGCTCGTCACCGCAAAAACCGGCAGTGGCAAGACCTTCGTCGGCGAGTATCAGATCGCCAAGTCACTGGCGAGAGGCGGGCGTGTCTTCTACACCACGCCCATCAAGTCACTGACGAATCAGAAATTCCACGACCTGAAGAAGCTCTTCCCTGAGGCCTCGGTGGGGATTATGACAGGTGACATCAAATTCCGCCCAGATGCTCAGATCATTGTAATGACCACGGAGATTCTGCGCAATCTCTTGTTCAAGCGTGGCACAGCTACGGAAAAGGTCGGTGTGAGCGCTCTCATGTCCATGGACGGCCTGGACTCGGTAGTATTTGACGAGGTGCATTACATCAATGATCCGGATCGTGGCCATGTCTGGGAAGAGACTCTCATGCTCTTACCGCCGACCGTGAAGCTGATCCTGCTATCAGCCACCCTGAGCTCCCCATATGGATTCGCCGAGTGGCTAGGAGAGCTCAAGAAGGTGCGTGTCTGGCTTATCAGCACTCTATGGCGCGCAGTGCCCTTGGAGCACTGTGTTTTAGCCGAAGGCCGGCCTCTCGTAATTTATGACTCCAAGGAGCACTTTCATGACACGCTATATCGTGACTGGCTTGCCGGAAAGAGTTCGGCTTTGTTAGCCCACGACAAGTTCAAGGAGAAGGTGCAACAGGTGAAAAAGGGAGGGTTTGAAGGCCCAGTGGCTGGGAAGACGAGGCCGAAGTCGTTTGAGCACCAGCTGAATGAATGCCTTGACTACTTGGACACGCACGGAAATCTCCCAGCCATCTTCTTCGTGTTTTCCCGCGCCGGATGCGAGAAACTCGCTGACAAAATCACGGGCAATTTCCTGGACTCATCGGACGCTGCTGCCGTGGCCAATATCTGGGACTTTCACTTGTCACGCTACAAGGACAGCCTGGAGAAGTCGCCACAGTATCACACCCTCAGGACGCTAGCCATGCGAGGCATAGCCTTTCACCACAGCGGTCTCTTGCCCTTCCTCAAGGAAATTCTGGAGGTCTTGTTCAGCAAGGGCTATATCAAGGTTCTCATGGCAACGGAAACCTTCGCCGTCGGCATTAATATGCCCACGAAGACGGTCGTATTCACGGCCCTGGAAAAATTCACGGATGGATCCTTACGCCCCTTACGCTCCGCCGAATATATACAGATGGCTGGTCGGGCAGGGCGTCGGGGGAAAGATGTTCGGGGCCTGGTAATTTATTTGCCCCAGAGAGATCCTGCCGATTTGTTTGAAGTTCGTCAGATTCTGACGGGGCGGGCTGCTTCATTTGGGTCTCGGATGAATTTCCACTACGATTTTGTCTTGCGAACAAAGGACACGAGAACTTTGATTGAGATGAGTTATTGGTGGACACTTCTGCAAAAGGAGGTCCAAAGAAGTAAGAGCGAAGTCTCTGATGCCATGGCAACCCTTCAACAAAAGAGGAGCCTTCTGACAGCCGAGGATATGGAAGAGTGTCAGAAGAAGGAGGAGCTGGAGCTTCGCGTAGCAACACTTCACAACGCAAAGAAGAAGGCCGCGCAGCGGGAGCTTGCTTCGTGGCAGGCCGAGCATAAGGAAAGCAAGTGGAATCCAATCTTTGAGAGATACAAATCGGTTTGCGAAGCCTCTCGGATAGTGAGCGCATTAGAGGTTGCGGTGGAAGAGCTGGAGGGGGAGCAGGAGGTTCCTCTTGTTCGCCTTCGTCAGAGGGTTCTTTCGGAATACGAATACGTAGATTCGGCCTTTCAGCTAACTCCGAAGGGCTTGTTAGCGTCAGAGGTGAATGAAGGACATCCATTTCTGACAACGGAGCTATTTCTGCGTTTGGAAGGAAAGGCTGCTTCATGGTCCCTGACCGAACTATTGATTATTCTCGCAATCTTCTTAGGTGATTCGCCGAGCGAAGATGCCCCGCCAATTTCTCAGCTGAGTGTAAAAGGATCTGTTCGGGAAGAACTTGGGCGGATCGCCGAGGATGCGCGCCTCGGATATGAGCGGGAACGGGCACATGGCCTTCCTGATGACCTGCCCTTCTGGACCCTCACGACGGAATGGGTGGAGCCGGTGGCCACCTGGGTCGGCGGGGACACCTTGCTTCCTGCGGTGGCTGCCGAGTTTGGAATCTTTGAGGGGAATCTTCAGCGCGCCCTCATGAAACTGATGGGCTTGGTGGAGGAATTCCGGGCCATGGCCACCCTGCGTGCCGACATTGAGTGGCTTGGCTTACTAGAGGGGGCTCAGATGGTGGTGCTGCGCGATGTGGTTGTGGCCGAGAGTCTGTATTTGCGCATCTAGAAAAAATGTTCCAGAGATACCGGCCTTACATATAATACGAGGACGACAAACAATACCATGGCAGCGTATGCAAAAAACGCCTTGACAGAAGAACCCTTGGCAAAGTAATGAACGGCTAATTCAATAATGCCCCATATTCCAACCCACCACAAGACTACTAAGAATCCGATGGCGAATACTTTTGTATTATTGTCAGCCATCTATCTTCTGCCGTTAGGGCGATAATATTTTGAATACTATCTTGTCCTTCCATCGTGCCTCCTGGCGATTCTCATACCACTGGATACTTACAGGATGTCCTGGGGTGAGATCGGCGGAAATATTTTTCACGCGTATTGTCGTCTTCCAAGCAGGGGCCCAGACCTTGGCGCTTCGTTTTTCTGGATTCACATAGATGACTATGCCCTCTATGGAAGAGGTGGCCTTGTCTTTTGATATGCTCGTCATGAAGAAGAGATCGCGCTGAAAGGCCTTGGCCTGTTTTTGACGCCGGTTCATATCATCAACGAGGGCCTGGGTTTGTGTAGGATAGGGCTTCTCCTCGGCCTTAGTTAATAGTGCCTTGATAGCGCGCTGATTGATGATATCTGCGTATCGGCGAATAGGGGACGACGCATACGCATACGCACTCAGCCCAAGTGCACTATGCGCAACCGAATCTGCGGTCGGTAGACAGAACTCGGCGGATTCGTAGAATAGGAATTCAGGAACACCGGGAATCTGCACATATTTCGCGGACACATCTTTCTGCCTGCGGAGAATGCCGGTTCCTGCGGTTGACAGCATCTTGCCAGCTTCTTGATTATAGAATATCATGAGGCGTTCCACTATAACATGGGAATCAGGTGATTGAGTAATCTTCTGGAGCACTTGGAGTTCAGAGCTTGTTGGCAGTTGCCGGTCGGCCTCGTCGTATGTGTAAGAGGTAGTTGTTTGTGTCAGGGTAGACATCCACCGGACATTCGTAGGTAGCCAGGTCCCTTCCTCCACTTCAAAGCAGAGGCTGAGGGTCGGCTTGGGTTTACCAGGCAAGAGGGAGAGTTCGCCCTCGGAAAATTCCCTAGGAAACATCGGCTGAATAGCATCGCCAGCCGGTGTATAGAAGCTCGTGGCTCGGCGCCGTGCCTCCAAATCAAGAGCAGAACCCTCTAACACCCTGCATGAAACATCGGCAATATTGATCGCGATCGCCCAGGTTTGCGTATCTGGCACACGTGCTACTGTAAAAGAATCATCAACGTCCTTGCATCCTGGAGGATCTATGTGAAAGGTGTTGCCTGTGAGCGTGTGTCGGTGGTGTGCTGTGTCTTCTTCAGCAAGAGGGTTCGTTGTCTTTGTCGGCTGAAGATCCTTCTGGCTATCGTAGGCATATGTAGTGAGAAGAACTTTTAGTTCAGATTCATCTGTGGGCTCCCCGAGGCTTTGTATGATATTAGCCTTGGGGAGTTCTCCTTGACGGTGTGGCTGTGCAGAAGGTTCCACAATCGCGTGGATATTGTAAAAGAGGTTGCGCTGAGAACATCCCACGGCCATCGGTCCAAAACGCTTGTCATAGGGGATGAATCGGAAGAGAGGCACACCACGACTTGTGAGGCCATAGCGGACCTTAGAAGTAAGTTCTAGAGTGCCAGCAATTCGATTGTGTGGCAACATTGTTGTCTGAGTGAGGACAGGTTTTCGGGGTTGCTTGACTATTCAATTTTTCTGCTGAAAGACGAGGGGGTTTCTAAAAATTGAAAGTAGCCGGGCCGACTGGGGGCAGGTCCCCCATGGTGTTCGTATATGAGAAAAATGTTGACGGCGAGTATGTGTGTCCTCATTGTGGCTTTACGACTTTTAAGCAACCCACAATGCACATGCATTATAAGGCAAACCACGACGGTGCCTTGAAACACAAGTGCAAGGACTGCTGTTACGAAACAGCCACAAAGCAGGCCTTGGACAATCATATCAATGCGAAACATCCTGAGAATTCCGAGACGGATATTCAAAAGATTACCTGTCCCTGTTCGGGATGTAAGTATGAGACACTTACGAAGGGTGGCCTTCGTAGTCATTACACAATACGTCATCTTTCCGAGTATATTACAAAGTTCCTCGGAAAGACAGAAAATAAACAGATCTCTTGCACTTGCTGTGGATCAGTATTCACTAGTAAGCCAGCATTTGTATACCACCTCGTGAAGTGTATGCCGGAGGAAGTTCGGAACAATCCTATCCACTCTGCTGGGCTAGGACTTTGTTAGAATCTGCCTCGCGGACATCCTTGTGCATTTTTTGCACGGATAACACTATTTGATAGATATGATAACCGAGGGCAGCGAATCCTAACATTGCAAGAACCTCATATGCCCATCTAGGAGTATCATAACCCATACAGCCAATATAGAGAAGAATAGGTGCTACCGCCACGACGTGCAAGATATTTACCCACACGGTGAGCCCCTGGGCCTTCCACCTGGTCATAATACGATATGCGTGATAGAGTAAGACAACTAGACCTAGAACTTGAAGAGCCGTGAATACCCACGGCATGAGTTGGCCACGCACGAAGGCCACGTAGAGGAAGAAAGGCGCTACCACGAACACATGAAATGCAGAGAGCTGTATATGATCCGTCATTACTAGTGTCCATCAGAAAAATTTGCGCAGAAGTTTCTCGGAGTGTTCCAGAGCCCCTTCTATCCACGCCTGTCTCTCGCTATAACTTTCACCACATGCATATACATTTTGCCACATAGAAGGTAGGGGACGCAGCATCTTTTCACTCATTTCGGTGGCATTATATAAGCCTGGGATCCAATAGGTGCACCCATTTTTCCATAGATGGGTTTTGAAGAATGTGGGGCGAGGTATATCCAAGTCAGGGAATAATTCTCGCGTTTCCTTGAGAATTTTCTTGCCCAAGGATGATTCTCCTTCGGTATTTAGGATCGTTGCCCAAGGCCGTGTATTTTCCGCATCTGTGTAAGAGGACATGATTATGCCTTTGTCGGATCTCACGGGAATAATAAAACGGAGAGGGGAATCTGTCACCATCTTGGGGAGTCCCTCAAACCACGCTGGTGTGGGGTAAACCGCATATGTTCGTAGGAGGGGTTGCATCTTCAGATATTTGAGTGCAGGGAGATTCTGGAAGGGGTTGATTTGTTTTAGGGCATCGCTATGCACAGCAAGAATGACTTTCTCGGCTCGTAGAGTTGTATTGGCAAATTTACAGACAATTGGATTTGTATGTTTTTCTATGGCCGAGAGGCGATGATTCAATAGGAACTTGACACCACGCTCTTCCAGTGTAGCGCGCATGCGTTTCATAAGAGTATCTAGGCCTTCTTTTACTATATAGAAACCGCCTTCAGAACCCATCTCGCCTTTTAGGGATTTGAGAGCAAGATCGGCGCGCATAGTATTCAGTTCGGAACGATAGGGGAAATGTTGTAGGAGATTCTTTGATTCTGGCTCGCCGTATACCTTATAAAGCAGTTCTTCCACAGTATATCTGGCTAGGGTGGTAGAAGGGAGGTGTGAAAGGATACTGATAATAAAATCAGATATATCTGACCACGAATTATATTGAATCTCTTTCTGCTCGGAGGAAATCCAGGCTTCTTCTGCTGAGATGGGTATCTTGGTGAGCTTGTATTTGTTTACATAGTTTGTAATGAGTTTGTGCGAGGCGTGAATCCTTCCAGCACCTGCTTCCCACTGCAGATCCATAGAAGAATTACGATAGGTGAAACATCTTCCGCCCACATAATTATATGCTTCTGCTATGGCGATCGTATTGGTAAAGCCTTCACTGAGACGCATGGCACAGTGGAGGCCGGCTATGCCAGCACCAACAATGAGAATATTATAATCGGCATGTCCTGACATCTTCTTTATAGAAGATTATTCCTTTGCACCTATAAGCGTAGTATTTATCCAGGCGGCCACTTTGGCAGTATCGCTGGATTGTATAGGACCGGTAAGTTTCCTCCCAGGATGAATCATGGCGAAGCTGGGAATGCTTCTGACTTGGCAGTAGCCAGGTGTATATTTATTTTCGTCAATGTCGCATTTATAGATGGTAAGATTTGGGAATTCCTCTAGTAGAAAATCCCATTTGATGCGTTTACATGCTCCACACCAAGGTGCAGTGAAATAGACTAGGGCGGGAGAAGTAAGGATGGATTTTTCATTGAATAGGGTTTCAAAGATCTCTTGGTTTGGGAGGGGTATCATTCTTGTCGGGGAAGAGTCCATTCGCTTTTCTACCTGCGGAAAGAAGTAATCCACCTGCAATAATCGCGACAACAGTAGTCAGAGAAAAATAGTCAAAGAGTGTTTTACCCCCTCCTTCTTGGATAGGAGGCGCCGCATCTCCTCCACCACCTTGTTGACTAGCCTTGGCAGATTCCTCTTGCATAGCCTTATACATGTTGTATTTTTGTAGTTTTTCACTATATGAATCCAGATTGTTTGCAAAGTATACAGGCATAATATTGGGACTATATCCATCATTACTAAATGATAATCCGGGCCATATATGATCCATGAATCGGTTTGCAAATAGCCATGGGCGTTTTATACCAAAAATTAGAGTGCCTGGCATGAAAATGAGTGTTATGATATCAAAAATGATACATATGATCTCATAAAAAGAAATAAGGATAAACTGGACAATACGAATAAAAAAACTTTTAGAGTCGCCCGCAGCCAAAGACGCAATGGGAGAGCACCAGACAAATGCAGAGTAAAATAAATAAGACAATGGTATCTTCGACGATGTATTATCCTTATAAGGTGATGTATCTACAAAATTGTCTGTGGGTTTCCACATGCCTTTGGCAAGACCCATTGTTCCAAATGGATGATCAAGACCATACGTATTCAATTCTCTGTCATCCAGACCCCAACTAGATAATTGCACAAGGTCATATAGCCAAGGTAAACCAAGCAAGTAAATATTTCCTAATACCACTAAGATCGCCGTCTGAGGACTCTTTAACATGAGGTGATGAAGTCCAAAAAAACCAAAGAAAAGTGTGAACCACCACATTCCATTACGCGTATAATGTCTTTCCTGCCAAAATTCTACTCTTGTATGGGACACAGCAGGAAATTCCATTCCCCTTACTGTTATAAATGTTCTATTAATATCAGTGGATAAAACGGATTATTTCGCCGGAAAGGTTTGTTAAATACGGAATAAGAGTCCTCCAAATCCATCCACGATACGAAGGACATTATGATTGAGTCCATAAATTCTCACAGATGATGATCCACGCGCCGGAATTACGGTTGTATTCATTTCCAATTGCAATGTTATATTATCAATGCGACTGGCATTCATGCTTCCGCTCGGCTGGATATCTTCTGGTTTGAGGGCGAAGCTGTAAGAATATAAGTAATCATCTTTCGGTATCGCGGTGTGATACTGATATGGTTGCACAAGACGGAAATAATCGGCATTACGTTTATCAAACCGATCATAGCCTTCAATGCGCAGTAAAGCAGTGTTTATCAGATTATTGTAAGGGGGGCCTTGTATAGTGGTGCTAGCCACATTCTGTGTGATATTGACAGTATACGTCCCGGTTGTTCCTGTTGTGCCTGGGCCCAGTGCAGTAATGATGGTGCCCGTAGCGATGCCTTGACCTACAATTGGGAAGCCTACTGCAAGTGTCCCTGTTGTTATAGTTGTAACCGTAAGAGTTGTCGCACTTATAGAACCTGTAAAAGAGGTTGTTTCGCCGATTGACAAATTCGTATAATTGAACCATTGATGTGCATTTGCCGCGGCGGATCTTTGGACAACCCAGTAAAGCTCTCTGAGAGGGTGATTGAACTCCATGGGAATTTGCACCGTTGAGGCAGTAGCATCAATAGATATGCTCGGGGTGTATTGCACCTGTTCTATCAAATACTCGTGGGCATTTGCCACGAAACGGCGCCTTTCCTCCGTGTCCAAATGCACATAGTCGCCGTATAGAGTCATACTTGTTATGGAGGCAGCCAGGGCACTTTGAACGCAGGGGACGGCCGTAGGATTATCTACGACGAACATTTGGTCAAGTGGCCGTAGAGTTATATTTATACGAATGGGGTGATACTGGATTGCTAGCAAAGGTAAAAAAAGGCCGGGATTTTTACAAAACCAGAAACGCAGAGGAATATATAGGGACAAGGGGCCGTATTGATTCACCTGTGAGGATGGCTTATTTCCTTGGCTCGCCCCACTCGTTTTTCCTATCATTGCATTCCACCCATCCACTTTTTCACTGGGGACTGTCAGATTGGAAATCATTTCCATCCATTCTCCTGTCTGTTTATCAATCTCTTGCTCACCTATCTCAATACTTACTTCCTGTATGAGAGAATGGCCCACGGAATTCGGGTATGATAGAGGAAGGCCAGTCACGGAATCTTTTATCGCCGGAAGAGCAATCTCTAACCAAAGAGCGCCGAGAAGGTCTCCTTTTCTCGGCAATAATACCGTGACTCTTCTTCCAAAATCAGGTTGACTATCAAAGGGAATAATTTGCTGGTCTATGGAAAAATTAGTGTATCTGCGATACACCATTTTGAACCAGGTCACTTGAGGATTTCCGGTTAGGAAAACATCTTGTTTTCCTTGAGCAACCAATTGTAATAATCCTCCTCCCTGGGTCATTCTGTTTGTGTATAGGATAATGCGAGTGAAAGCGTTACCCGCAAGAGAAATTTATATACTATCAGATAAGAATGAGTGGGCCAAATTCTATTGTTCTTCGCACGGTATATGCTTTAGATCCGAAGACAGGGGGGTATTTAAATTCTAATCAAATGCTCTTAACCGACGGGCTCGGAGGCACAAAATGGGTAGATTCCATATCTACGCTTATTATTTCAGGCGGTTCTGTATTAAACAGTCTTCCTTCAAGTATCAATTATTTTTCAACGGCGATTTATAATACTGATTTGGCCCTATCATCCATGTCTACGGATATGTATACTGCAATTTCGACACTTTCCACAGCAATATCCCAAACACTTCCAGGAGCTATTTCCCAGGTGAACCTCCTGAGCACTGTCAGAGGCCTTGGAAGTTCCGGATATGTGAGCACTCAGACGGTGAATTCTATAATAAGTTCTGCCTCTGCTCAAGGCCAAGTGAGTGGTGCAAGTGTAAGCTCGATTGTGGCTTCACTGAATAGCAATTATGGTATATATGATATAAGCACATTAACATCGTATATGCAACCAAGCACTATAAGTAGTTTAGGAACTCTAGGATCACTTGGGTATATTTCTACTTCACAACTTATAAGCACTGTAAGAGGGCTAGGGGCTTCTGGATACGTAAGTAGTTCATATATTACTAGCACTATACAAGGACTTGGAACATCCGGATATATAAGTAGCACAAATACAATTAGCACTGTAAGAGGCCTTGGATCATCGGGATACATAAGTAGTTTAGATCTCATTAGTAGTGTAGCCGGTTTAGGAACCGCTGGTTATATAAGTTCTTTTTCTCCTATGTTCAGCAGTATTAGAGGGCTAGGAAGTGTAAATTATGTAAGCACAGATAGTTTAGTCAGCACTGTTGATAATTTAAAAACGTTTTATACCACGAATGCTGGAGTTACAGGGGATTTGTTAATATCAACAGTCGAAG
>Ga0315905_10008093_pt1 | contig 10620 bp, 7 predicted proteins | sample LakEriMetagenome_5_FD_203522 | JGI IMG/M metagenome (GOLD analysis project Ga0315905, IMG submission 203522) | Freshwater fungal communities from buoy surface, Lake Erie, Ohio, United States - Buoy 4 MA121 | ecosystem: Environmental > Aquatic > Freshwater > Lake | place: USA: Lake Erie, Ohio... | reverse complement strand
CATCGCTAAGTATCACGTTGAAGTGACACTAAGTATCGCTAATCATGACTCATTGAGACATGACGTATTATGGAGCAGACTGCTGGGCGCTACCTTCAACACTCTGCACCGCCGCCTCCTGCGCTGGCGTCAAACAACGCAGCTGGACCAGGCACGGGTGACGGAGGCGGCACTGCTGTCGGTGGTCACAGCCATGCTGCAGTATCAAGCGGTGTACTTGCGGTCGTCGGCCACAGGCTTACTGGCGGCGCTCTTCTCGGAAAGTTGCACGCGCCCGCACCAGGCAGCGCCCGGACGCGCGCCCGTCGCACAAACACGTGCAGGCACGGCAGCTCCCGACGTGAGCGGCGCGCTGTGCCAAGACGAGCTGTCGGTGATTCTCGAACTTCTCATCTGCACCCTCATCAAGGTGCCTCTGACGCTGTGGGCAAGCACTGCGCCGGTGCCCGGCGGCATGCTCATTCCCTCCTTAGTCATGGGCGGGTTACTTGGCAGAGCCAGCGGGCTGGCGCTGCAACTGCTGCAGGCGTCGCTGGGTGATGCAGGCATCTTTGAGGACTGCCGCAACAGCACCGCGTGCATCACGCCTGGTGTGTATGCCATGGTTGGTGCGGCCGCCATGCTGGCAGGCGTAACGCGATCGACCGTCTCCCTCGTAGTCATCATGATGGAGATCACAGGGGGGCTCGAGTATGTGCTGCCCATCATGGCCTCGGTCATGGTGGCAAAGTGGGTAGGCGACGTGGTCGGCGGGCGCGACACCATCTACGATAACGTGATCAAGGCGCGGGGGTACCCGTATATGGACCATAAGCTTGAGCCGCCACGCAAGGGTGGCAGTGCGCGGGACGTGCTCCTCTTCCTTTCACCACCCCGCCGCTCGCCTCCGGGGGGTAGTATGCAGAGCAGACCGCACATGGCCCAGGCGCCTGCCGCCTTTGCGCCGGCTTGCGGCTCGCACGCGCAGGTTGAGAATGGCGAAACCGCCGCAGGCGGCGGCGACATGTTTGAGGACGAGGGTGGGAGCAGCGGGGACGGCCCCGTGAGAAAGCTGCACGTGCTGGAGATGGAAGGCAACACGAGCAGTGGGCTGCGCCAGCTGCTCAAGCTTGCCGCACACTGCAGCGGATTCCCTGTCGTTGTTTCGTACGCCCATCCCGTGGTCGTGGGGTTTGTATCTCGCGCGTCCCTCCTCGCGCTTTTGCAAGCCCGCGATGTGCCGCACGCTGCCGGCGGAGGCGGGAGAGGAGTTGAGTACACCTTAGCGAGTGAGGAGCGAGGAAACGCAGAGGTAGACGTGATGAGCGTGGCCCAAGTCGCGCCGCTTCAGGTGGACGAGGACACGACGATCGACATGCTCATGGACTTGTTTGTTGGGGTTGGCTCCCGGTTCGTGCTCGTCTCCTCGCGCGCGATGCTCAAAGGTATCATCACCAAGAAAGACCTCCTCCATTATCTCAATCAGATTCAGTAAATCGTCAAATACATTCAGGAAATCTTTTGTGTATGCGCCGACGTCCACACGCACGGCGCCAGGGTGGTTGGTGTTTACTTTGTGTAGGTGGCACAAAAAAGGCCAGCCCAATCGGCAGCGCATCCCTCATTGACCATGACCACAACGCGCCTTCAGTCCCGGGCGCTTGAGTCGCTGCGACAAAGCGACACAGCGCGCGGCTTCGGGACTAACAACTGCTCTTTGCCCCGGGTGCTGCAAGGCATAACCCTGGCAGAGCGATCAACGATTCTAAACAAGTAAAGCAAGTAAAGCAAGAAACTCCCCGCCCCAAAGTAACCCTCCGCTCTCAATCTTTATCCAAGGCACCAAGGCTGCTGTCCCGAGCGCTTGGGGCGGCAACTGTGCATTTGCCCCGCACCCTAGAGGGCTGTAGAGGGCTACAGCCCGTGTAGCTCTCGGAAAGCCGGGCTCAAGACATGTGAAACCGTTGAGCGTCCTTCCCCTTTCCTGGAGCGTTCCCCTTGCCTCGAGGGTCGCGAGCAAGCACCGCGCCATCAGAATTTGGGCAGCGGCACCAAGAGCGAGGTTGTCGATTTATACTCCCTGTAGGCATCCCGCAGCGGATGACCATCCACGAACTTTTTGTCGTACTTGGCCTCCATTATCGGTATGCCCGAGATGCCAAGGAGCAGGAGAGAGACCCAGAGGGGCGAAACAACTGTCCACCGCGGAACATGCGGTGCAGCCACCAGCCAGAGACCCCACCACAGCGTCAGCTCGCCGAAGTAGTTGGGATGCCGGCTGTAGTACCACATGCCCTCGTTGCAGAAGGCGCCGCTGTTGCCTGTGTGAACGTGCGTGCGTGAGTGCGTGCGTGAGTGCGGGTGTGTATGTGTGTGTGCCTGCGTCTGTGCGTCTGTGTCTGTGTGCGTGGGTGTGGGCATACAAACACCACGCACAAATACACACACCACACACACACACAAACACTCCTGGGCGGGCTTTGAACTGGGACTTTTGATAATCTGCGACGGCCTCGCACGCAAGCCCTGCCGCGAAAAGTGACCATCCAGCTACTGTCGCCGCGCGCCCCAGCGCGCTCGGCCATCCCTTGGGAGGAGGCATACGGTGCGCCATGGTCACCGGTAGCAGCGAGAAGAACGCCCAGCAAGCTTGAATGTTCCAAAACCCCGCGAGCTTTATCGGAAGCTCGCCCTTCTTGGGGAAGAACTCCGTGAGCCTGTTGTCCTCTGGGCTGTTGAGGATACGGTTGAAGAGAAACGATCCCAGTCTGATTCCCCAAACGCTGACCGCAACAGTCAGGAGCAGCGGGCGCAGTGGCAGGACTTTGTCGGTTGTGAGCATCTTGTGCTGGAAGCGCAGAGCGCCGTAGGTCGTGCAGACGGACAACACAAATGCCCCTGTGCATTTTTACACATTGTTAAGAGCTTGCTGCACATTTTTCAATTACTAGCGCTGGCCCTTAGACACGCCCCTCCCCCCCACCCTCCGTAGACTGCCGCGCCCCTCAATCCTCGGACTCCCAGCCCTTGCGGGGGATCGCCTGCGATGCCTGCTCACACTTTTTAGAGGTGCAATCGGACTCTGTCTGCTGGTTACCAGTGCCGGTGAGATCGGTTAGCTTGTGCGTGTGCGTTGCCGCCGTGATTGCAAATCCGAGCGTGTTGGCACCCCAAATTGCCCCTGCACTCAGCAGCAGGGGCTCTTTGCATGACAGCAGACGCGCAAGCATGATGCAAGCCTTTAGACGGTGCACGCGCGAACTCGACAAAAAAAAAACATTTGGGCAATTTGAACTTGTACGAGTCTCTCTTTGGGCGGGGGCGTGCAAGTTTTCTCTTGTTCTCGTCTCCTCTTCCGAGGGCCCGGGTCACGTTTCGTGCAAGTTGTGCCGCAGTGGGCCACGAATTTTGAAATGGCGCCCTGTAGTCTGACGTAGTCTCAGGGCGCCACAGAATACGTCTCAGTGCCCCATTACAAAAGGCAAACAATTGCTGGAGACAGGAGGAGAGGAGGGTAACGAGCGGAGTTCCCAAAGTGTTTCTGAGGATCGCCCGGAAATCGATTCTTTTCGAACAAAAAACATAAACAAAAACTTTCGAGATTGTTCGAAAAAAATCGATTTCACCCCGTTTAGTTGGTTTTCAGGCCGACTCTTGTCGTAAAGATTAAAAAAACGCAGGAATCCACTCCGAGCGTTTTAAAAAGAATAACAGAGATAAGGAGAACATAGTTTTACTACAGGTCGTTACCCTCCTCTCGACAGGAGAGTAAAAATCAAAAATCTCCCCTCAGTCTCAGAGTAGTAACATCAAAAATCCGAGTCTTTTTTACGATCTTTTTTTTTAATTACCAAAATAGAACCAGGGGCGGAGAACACACAAAATTTTGTATGTGTTCCTTCGAGAAGAGTGCCTGGGAGGAAGAGATATGGACGCCAGCGAGAGTGAAGCCAGAGGTTGCAGTCATGTCTCAGCTCACCACCACCAGGGCCCCAGGTGGGGAGAAGAATGGGCAGCTGTCATCATAAACATACCAAATGTTCACTCTCTGAAACCCTATGGCACTGATCCTGACAGTAGGGAACGCCGTCCAGAATCTAGTTCTGCTTTGTACTCGCCGAGCGTGCACGCAGAGCACGGTCCGCCGTCAGGACCTGTACAGCCCTGATACTTGGTTGGCTCAGTTTTGATGCCAATGGCAGCGGGCTTTGCCAGCCAGACATCTTCATGCACTAAATGCCCATGTACCAATAAAGAGAGGCAAGTCTGCGTGTTTACATCTGCAAACACCTGATCAACACCCGGTCATATGGCGTTGGGCGAAGGGACGGCAAGCTTGTCTTGATCGATCAGTGACCCAATGGCCTTGATCTTCACTAGTGACTGAGTCTGTCATACCCCACGGGCTCTGCCTTCTCAACCTCAACGATAATTCTTGCTCTTATAACTGGCTCTCTCATCATCTTTCCCTTCTCCAGAGTTCGCTCTGGAAGGTGTAAAGGAAACAGAGGGAGGCAAGAAAGAAGAGCCCTCCTCTCCCAATTTATTGCAACTACCACTCCTGCGGAAGCTGAGGGTTTGGACTTGGAGAGTACTAAATCGAGGTGGAGACAGGAAAAGGAGGAGGAGGAGGGAATTTCAAGGCAAAAGCAGGATGTCAAAGGAGAGCGAGGAAGGACAACGCAGAATCAATCAAATCCCTTTTTCCCTACTTTTACTTGACTAAATTTTGTTTCTGTAAGAACAATAAAAGGATCATCATCATGTCGCAACAAATTCATCAAGCTTCTATTGTGAGTATGTGACTATGTGTTTCAATTTGTCGAGATGCACGCGCCCAGCTTGCCCCTCAGATACTGCTCCCTCTCGCCTGCCCCCTTGCACACACCCCCAGGACCTTGATGGCCCGCTGCGTGTTGCTGCGCAGCGTAAGATCAACGCCTATGGGCAACAATCAGAACATTTCTTTTCTCCCCGCTATCATGAGTACTAGCTGCCGCATGCACGGCGAGTTTTTGCGTCTTATTTTTCTACAGGCCCACCGGGAGACCGAGGCGCACCGAGGCGCACTGCAGCTGGAATGTCATCGCAAAACTACCAAACGGACGCGTTCCGTTTCAAGCGCGTGGCATCGGCGTAGCAGCCTCCAAAGCAGCGGCGTTGAGGATCAACCTCAATATCCAGGGTTGTGCCATAGTGGCAGCCCCAGTGCACGCTCCTTCTCGCGCTCCCCTTCTCCTCCCCCTCCTTCTTTCACACAATATCCCTCCCCCCGCGGTCATTAGTGCGTGATGGGCAGACTAGTCCTGTAAGGCCTCGGCTCGTCGTCTCTCGTAGCACATGTCCTCCACTATCCCCCTCTCCCCACGCGAACGGCTTTGTAATAGGTCCTGCAGTACGATAACGTACTGCAGTTGTGTGTACGATAACGGAAAAAATCCAGAACATATAACAAATAACCGCTACAGACTGTAAACCACACGCTCACCTTGCATACAGGCACAGTGGGAGAAACCGCAGCTTCTTGCATGTATGTTTTATTGTGTCATTGTGTCATTGCTGCCAGTGTCTGGCTGGTGTTTTGTTATTGAGTCCTTGCTGCGAGTGTCGTTATGTTATGGAGTGATTGCAGCCAGTGGGTCATTCCGCACGAGATCGATTAAGAATATTTCAAATACAGACATACGTAGATCCTGGAATTCCTTAACTCCGGACACCCTACTGCGTCATCCTTTTTTTTGCTGCACCCCCTGTCAGCAAGAGAAACAACACAACCCATGCAGGCACACCAAGGCCTAACTCTTGAATTCAGGATGCAGTGAACAGTACAATGTTGCATCCCGTTTCACAGCACCATATTGCGCAGGCGCATTCGCTTCGTCTACCACATCCACTGCCCCTGCCCGCATTTGCGCCGGCTATCGGTGCTCTAATCTTCATCTAAGCTAGTTGTCACATCATAATCGGTCCCGGACAGTGTTGCGGCAAAGATGCCGCCACCCGGAGGCAAGTCGACTACGACACCTGAGCTGGACCCAGCGGAAGCGACTGAGGCCTCGTTGCCACCTGCGCACGGGAGCAGCAGCAGCATGGAAGAGGCACACCGCAAGCAGTCTCAATACAAACATAGTTGCAAGAATCACCGACAAATGTGACTGCAGTCTGGGCTGCGCGGAAGTGCGCAGGCAAGCAAGAGTCTGAGGTGGCATGCCATAAGAGCACTCACGTAAGACGAAGCGGGAAGCCACAGCAGCACGCGCGCGGGCGACATCGCGCTTCACCCAAGGTTGCTCGTCGAGCGGATCCTGCCATGCACGTGCAATCACCCAGTGATTTAGGCGTTACCGCCGTCGGTAACCTTTGTGGTGTTGGCAGTGTGGTGTTGGCAGCATTCTCAATCAAGTTCATCCCGCACATGCACACTACACTGGTGCAATGGAAATGGACGCACCGATGCCGCGGAGCTGACATCACACCAAGAGTCTTCTTCCACGGTCTCACTCACTCTCTTCCTGCCCGACCCTGGCGCATAAGCCTGCGTGTCGGTGAGATCGCGTTTCTTGCCAGAGGATGGCGCGGTGGTGGTGGCTGTGGAGGAGGCCTTGATTCGGACTGGAGTGCTGAGCTCGACTCCCGCCATCGCTGCTCTCATCTGCTCCAGCCCTTGCAGGTGTCATTGCCGCAGCAACGCAGCACCAAAAAGCAGGGAGAAAACACTGCTCGAGGCAGCCGCTCTATGGCTTTGCCACATCATCTCCAGGTTCGTATGGACCAAAAGCTGGCACGCATGCACCAGATGACATCAACAGATGACATCAACACAAAGCTCGCAACCATGCACGCATGTTGACACACACAGAGACACACACCTGCCAATAGCCCTTTTCGCCAGGTTTTTTCCCCACAACTTGCAACGGCGCGTTTCTGGCAGGCGACTTGCTGGGACAGTCAAGCTTTGCATGCTGAGAGGCACCCGGCATGCACTCTGTACCACCGGCGCCACCAGCAAGCAAGCCCAAGGGCTTTGCTTGCTTGGACCTTGACGGTGAAAGGGCGTGTGCAGGTCCTCCGCCTCCACTGCCCGCTTCATCCGCACCACGCCTCTGCGACCCTACAGCTGCCATCACCACGGCCTCTGCAACCCTCTGCGCCACTTTGTTGGGGGAGGCAGGGGGTGCTCTACCAACGAACAACGGTGGCCGCTCACCATGATTCACAGCCGACTCGCTTCTCATCGACCTGTGTTGGTACTTGAAAGGAGAGTCTGGCGCAGAGTCGCTGTCCCCCATCGCGGCCCCGCCACTTTTTTGCACTCCTGCCCTCGCCGAGTCGGCTGTCGATTGCTTGGCAGGCGATTGGCGACGAAGAGCTTTGGGCGTGAACTCTAGGGGCGTGCCTCGGTCACCGTCATCCTCATTTTCATGCCCACCGTCGTTCATGTGGGCAAAAATTTTAGTGGATCTGGGCGATGTGTATCCTGTCCGTCCCCTACTGCTGCTGCTGCTGCTAGGCTTACCTGCAGCACCAGGCGGGGATGGCGGACGGCGTTGACGCAAGCTGTGTGCGTGCTGGTGGCGCTGGGCATCCAGCGCCTCCACTTTCATGACAATCTCTCTTTCGCGCAGCTGAATCTCCTCGTCCATGGACAGCAAGCTGCGGCGCTCCTCCTCAAGATCTAGCAACACGCGATGCACCTGGCGGTCGTGTTCGTGGGCGGCCAACCGCCATGAGCCCTTCTGCTCCAACACCTGCTTCTCAAACCCTTCGATCCGCTGCCGCGCCTGCAGCGCTCGAAGCTGCCGCCCGCGGCGCTCTTTCATGGCCGCAATGTGAGCGCGCTCGCTGCGAATAAGTTTCTCTGCCTCCTCCATGCGCTCAAGCATGAGCAGTTCCTCGCGCTTAGCAACAGCATCAAGGTGGCGCATCTCCTCCGCCGCCAGCACCTCTTCCACCCGCCGCTGCTCGGCTTGACGTTGCTGAGCGAGAAGGGTTTGCTCCTCGGCCAATGCTTGCGCCTGCCGCTTCGCCTCCACCACAAGCATCTTACTGCGCTGCTGCTCCTCCTCTACCTTGATCTGCATCTCAGCTGTCATTCGATCCTGGATCAGCTGCTGCTGAACCATTTGTTGCGCAGACTCGGCAGCAGAAAGATTGCGCTCCGCGCGTCTTTGATTGTCCTCAATTGCCCAGCGCTGCTCGCTCGATCGCTTCTGCATCTCGAGCACCTGCCGCCGAGCCTCAATCTCGGCCTGAAGCATGGCCTGTTGCGCGTCTTGCTGGCGCTCCTGAATGCTTTTGTGGAGCTTCATCGCCGCCGCAAACTCGAGCTCCTGCAGCTTCTCCGCCTCGAGACGCGACTGGAGCCACTCCTCGTCCTCTTGAATACGCTCCGCCAGCTGCTCGTCCAGGTCTTGCACTGATTTGTGCTGCTTCCTCACTGCCACCTCGCGCGTCTCGGCCTCTTGTTGGGTCATCCACTTAATCTGCTCCAAGCGTGTAAGGCGAGAGCGCTCTTCGATGCGCCGCGCGCGTTCTCGACGCTCCTGCGCCAGCACCTGGAGCTGCTGCCGCTGCTCTGACCGCGCTTGCTCCAAAAGGTCGTCCTCGAGGCGCATCGCCCTTTCTTTGCTTGCGAGGCGCTTGGCCTGGTCTTCCATCTCCGCAGAGAGTTTCTTCTGCCGGAGATAGCGCTCCTCGTCCTCGCGAATCTCCGCGTATACTGCCACGTGGTTGTTAACCTCGGCCTTGGGGAAACTCAAGAGCATGGGGTAGGCCAGGGTGTCACTCGAGCTGCCGAGGCACTGCAGCGTCAAGTTGTCGTCGCATACCCCGTGCACACCCATGTCCTCGCTCAGGGCGCGTGCCCGCGGGTCTCGCGACAGGTCTCGGGCGATGCGCAGCACTGTCTGCACATCCACTGGGTGGGCTTGCGTGCAGAACGTCTGAAGATGATCTTTGTTTTGTACGGACAGCAGGGGGCGACGGCAGTGATGTAAGAATGCAACCAAGATGTAAATCATGTGGTCAGGCGGCTGGAGCAGCACGTGATCCATGAGATGAAGCCACGCCTTGCGATCCAGCACCTCGCTGAAGCATGTGCGAAGCAGCGTCCATGCATAGTCCTTGGCGCTTGTCTGTATGCTTCCCAAGTGACGCACGAGCTGCGGGTCCAGGACAAAGAGCAGCCTGTCCACAGCAGCCAGCGACTGGAGGGGTGGCGAGGGCCAAAAGCTAAACCACGAGTTGCCCCAATTTAGCAGGAACATGATGCACGTTTCTACGCACAAGCACTCGTTGCGACCAAAGAGCTGGAGCCACGGGTACACAAACCCCGGCAGGAACGCGCAACAAGCTAGCGCCTCGCACCAGTGTGCAAGGGCATGCACCACCCTCGCCAATCTGAGGCGGAGGCGTGAGTCGGCGACAGTATATTGCTGTAACTGCATTGTCCCCAGCGGATGCGCCCCCATCCCCGCCAGCGAGGCGTGTGCTTTCTGGTTTTCGGGTAGACGCAGCACCTGGCCATGCACACCGGGCGCACACATGGCACACGTCAGGAGTTGTCCGGGCCTTGCATCACCACACGTGCCACCTCTAGGTGATAAACGCGCACATGCGTCTACGTCACACGCACATCTGTATCACGCCAAGGTCACACATACACATACACATACACATACGCACATCTGTATCACGCCAAGGACATACATACACGCAATGTGTCTACGTCATACACGCCAACATCTGTATCAAGGCAAGGTGGTAACCGAGGTGTAAACACCGCCAATACTACTCACCACGAAAAGATCGATTGGAAATCATGAGTAAGTGGTTTCTGAATCGCAGGTGAATCCATGTATCTATTATGTCTACTAAAACAATTACAAGGACACCAGGTCAATCAATGTGTCTTGTTGATTGATCTGTGGTTGACCCATGGAAATACTGTGTGCTTTTGTGTGTAAATGACGGGATAATCTACCTTTTTTGTTTTGTTTGTGTGAACAGCCATACAAATCTAGTGGAGTAGTACATGCTCACACAGTTCTTGCGTGACAGAGTAGGCGCACACAAATCTCTATTGTAGAAAATACGCACACACAAATCTTGCCTGATTCGGGATTGAGAGGGATTGAGAGGGACTGAGAGTGATTGAGAGGGATTGAGAGGGATTGAGAGGGATTGAGAGGGATTGAGAGGGATTGAGAGGGAGGGATTGAGAGGGACTGAGAGGGACTGAGAGGGATTGAGAGGGACTGAGAGGGAGTGAGAGGGACTGAGAGGGATTTTGAATCTCAGTCCCTCTCAATCCCTCTCAGTCCCTCTCAGTCCCTCTCAGTCCCTCTCAGTCCCTCTCAGTCACACACTGAGAGGGACTGAGAGGGATTGAGAGGGACTGAGAGGGACTGAGAGGGACTGAGAGGGACTGAGAGGGACTGAGAGGGACTGAGAGGGACTGAGAGGGACTGAGAGGGACCGAGAGGGACTGAGAGGGATTTTGAATCTCAGTCCCTCTCAGAAGATGAGTTCGACGAGGAGGATACATGCATGTCATATGAGGAGGAGGATACATGCATGTCATATGAGGAGGAGGATACATGCATGTCATATGAGGAGGAGGATACATGCATGTCATATGAG
>Ga0315905_10008092_pt1 | contig 10620 bp, 11 predicted proteins | sample LakEriMetagenome_5_FD_203522 | JGI IMG/M metagenome (GOLD analysis project Ga0315905, IMG submission 203522) | Freshwater fungal communities from buoy surface, Lake Erie, Ohio, United States - Buoy 4 MA121 | ecosystem: Environmental > Aquatic > Freshwater > Lake | place: USA: Lake Erie, Ohio... | reverse complement strand
GCCAGGGTCCTGGTCAATTGGGTCTGGCAACAGCACTTCGGAACCGGTCTTGTCCGGACCCCCGATGACTTCGGCACCCGAGGGCAACCCCCTACCCACCCCGAACTGCTCGATTTTTTAGCCGATGAATTTCGCAAGAATGGATGGTCATTGCGCTGGCTCCACAGACAAATCCTGGCCACCGAGGTCTATCGCCAAGGTGCCATCGAGGATCCTCATAGCCGGTCGATCGATCCCGAAAACCACTTGCTCTGGCGAATGCCCAGACGACGACTCGACTACGAAGCCATGCGCGACGCGATGCTCTGGATCTCAGGCGAATTGGACCTGACGCAAGGAGGTCGGCCCATCGATTTCGAAGCCAACACCACGGCGACGCGACGCAGCGTCTACGGCTTTGTCAATCGCGATATCGTTTCGCCCCTGATGAGCACTTTCGATGTCGCGAACCCCAACGCATGTACCGCCAAACGGCCCGAAACGACCGTCCCGCAACAAACCCTCTTTGCTCTCAACAGCGAGTTCATCCAAGACCGCGCTGTGAAAATCGCGACCCTGTCTCGCTCGGCGAGCGAACAGAGTCTCTCCCAACGCATCGAGTCCCTTTTCCAAATCATCCTGGGCCGAAAGCCAACCCCCCAAGAAATACAACTCGCCACGCAATTCCTCGAATCGCCCCAACTGTCGAGCGAATCGCAATCGCCGGATCCCGAACGTCCCTGGGTTCAGCTAACCCACGCCTTGTTAGCCTCCAACGAATTTATCTTCATCGATTGATCAGGAATCAAACTATGGATCGCCGGCACTGGATGAGACGTTGCGGGATGGGTTTCGGGGGGCTTGCCCTCAGCGGCATGCTCGCTTCGGAAAAGCGAATTCTCGCTCAGAGCGAATCGGAGCCTCTGGCCCCCTCAGCAAACCCAACGGAGATCCCCTCTGGGGCCTTGCCTCTGCATTTCCCCGCGACAGCAAAACACGTTATCCACGTGTTTCTCAACGGCGGAGTCTCGCAAGTCGATACCTTCGACCCCAAGCCGGAGTTGACGCGCAGAGCAGGGCAGATCCTCCCGTTTGAAAACCTCAAAACCGAACGAAAAACCGGAGTGGCACTCCCCTCGCCGTTTGCCTTCGAACAGCACGGACAGAGCGGCATTCCTGTGAGCGATCTGTTCCCCAAGTTGGCCAAGTGTGTCGATGAGATGACCGTCATCCGATCGATGTACGCTCAGTTGCCAAGCCACGAGCTTTCGCTCATGCTCATGAACACCGGCGACCAACGCTTGGTCCGCCCGAGCCTCGGGTCCTGGCTCACCTGGGGCATGGGAACGATCAATGAAAACCTCCCGGCATTCGTCGCCCTGTGTCCCGGAGGACTGCCCGTCGGTGGGGCAGGGAACTGGCGAAGCGCGTTTCTGCCAGGTACCTTCCAAGGCACCCGTATCGACACCTCGAAATCCGATACCTCCAAGCTGATCGACCACCTTCAAAACAAAAGACTCTCGACCGGCGAACAAGCAAGACAGTTCGAGCTCCTGCAACAACTCAATACCAGCCATCTGGAACAACGCCCCGGAGAGGTTGCGATCGAGGCGAGGCGCAAGTCCTTTGAACTGGCCTACCGCATGCAGTCGGAGGCCTCCGATGCTTTCGATCTTTCGGGCGAGCCAGAACATATCCTCAAACTCTATGGAGATGGCCCGCAGAACCGGCAACTCCTGATCGCACGCCGACTGGTCGAACGGGGTGTGCGATTCGTTCAGACCTGGCACGGGGAAATGCAACCCTGGGACAGCCACTCGAATATCCTCCAAGAGCACCGCAAAGTGGCCAACGAATGCGATTCGGGATTGGCCGCTCTGCTGATCGACCTGAAACAACGTGGGCTCCTGGATCAAACGCTGGTGCTCTGCTCAGGCGAATTCGGACGAACTCCCACCGTTGAGATGGGCCAAGATGGGACCGGGGCCAGCCAAGGTCGCGACCATAACCACTGGGGATTCTCGCTATGGATGGCCGGCGGGGGCGTCAAACGCGGTACGATCTACGGAGCCACCGACGAGTTCGGCTTCAAAGCGGTCGAAAACCCAGTTTCGATCCACGATTTGCACGCGACGATCCTACGCCTTATGGGGTACGACCATCAGAGGATGACCTACCGTTACGCCGGCCGCGATTTCCGCTTGACCGATGTCCACGGCCAAGTCATCGATGCGATCTGCGAACGCTAGGCTTGAGTGTGCGTCAGAGACGCAAGTCGCTCTAGGATCTTCAGTGCTTCTCCCGAATCGATCGCGTGCTGGGCCCGCTGGGCCCCATCGAGCAACGAATGCGTCTTGTTCGAAACCCAGAGCCCCGCTGCAGCGTTTGCCACGACGATGTCCCGAGACGGGCCGGGTTGACCTCGCAAAATCTCCCGGATCCGCTCGGCGCTCTGCTCCGGTCCATCGACCACCAGTTGCTGCGAATCGATTTCGGGCAACCCAAAGCTCCGGTGGTCCCAAAACAGTTGCGTGATCATCCCATGTTGGATATGCAAGACGCTCGTCTGGGCACTGAGGCTCACCTCATCCATCCCATCGCTGCCCCTCACGACGATCGCCCCCTGGATCGGCAACTGCAAAAGCGTCGCCGCAAGCTTGGTTTGCAAATCCTCGCGGCCTGTGCCTAGGACCTGATAGGAAGCTCCTGCGGGATTGCACAAGGGACCCAGGTAGTTAAACAGCGTCGGAACTCCAAGCTGCCGACGCACCTGCCCCACGTACTTCATCGCCGGGTGCAAAAGGGGTGCAAAACAAAAGCACAATCCGAGTTCATTCAAACATCGCTCCACACAGGGCCGGTCTGCTTCCACCGCAACTCCAAGCGAGCTGAGCACATCGGCCGATCCGGTCGCGCTGGTGATCTTTCGATTCCCATGCTTAGCCGTCGGCATTCCGCAAGCCGCAGTGACAATCGCACTGGCGGTCGAAATGTTGAACGTTCCCGAACCGTCACCACCGGTCCCGCAGGTGTCGAGCAACTCCGAATGCTTGCTCCGAATCGGAGTCATCATCATCCGCATCCCTCGGGCCGCTCCCAGCATCTCAGAGACCGATTCCCCCTTGGCCCGAAGCGCCAAAAGCAACCTGCTGATCTCCGAATCCTCGGCTTGACCCGCAAGCATCCAAATGATCGCTTGCTGCATCTGGTCGGGCGAAAGGTCCTGGCCCGCCTCAGCGGTTTGTATGAATTCCTCAAGCATGTTCGTAAGGTTATCTTCGGGCGACTATCCCGCAAGGCCATTGGGAAGGTAAACTACACTGGGCGCGAACCGAGCATTGCCAAAAAGTACATCAGAAGTATTTGAGTCTATATGTCCAGAAAAGTCATTATCGATTGTGACCCAGGAATCGATGACGCCATCGCATTGATCATCGCTCTGTTCGATCCTCGACTCGATGTAGTCGCCGTAACGACCAGCGCCGGAACAGTCCCGGCCGACCAATCCGCACAGAATGTCCAGTCGCTGATCGAAAAACTCGATCCGCCAAGATTCCCGCGCGTCGGGCTCGGAACCGACCCCGAGGACGCTCCAGTGCTCGACGAAGCCGAACTCCACGGCGCCGATGGAATGGGAAACCTCGGACTCTCCCGCATCGATCGCCAGCACCTGATGCCGAGCGAAAAACTCATCATCGATCGCATCAAGTCCGACCCAGGGCGGGTGACGATCCTGTGCCTAGGACCTCTGACGGGAATCTCCAGAGCCATGCAAAGAGATCCGAGCATCATTTCCCAGATCGATCGGATCGTCGTCGTCGGGGGCGCCGTTCCAGGCCATGGCGATATTACTGCCGCCGCCGAATTCAATATGTATTTTGACCCCGCTAGCGCCAATCGTGTTCTTCGCTCTCCAACGACCAAAACCCTCTTGCCCCTGGAAATCGTTCAGCAAGTCCGCTTCGATCTGGATCTGATCGCAAGCTTACCTCTGAAGTACACCCGCGCCGGCGGACTTTTGCACACCATGCTTTCGCACATGTTCCGGTCCTACCGGCAACTCCGAGGCATGGAGGCGATCGTCCTTAAAGGGGTCGTCGGGGTCGCCTATCTGCTCGAGCCCGAACTGTTCCAATGCGATCAACATTCGGTGGCCGTTGAGGAACAAGGGGACGTTACCCGAGGGGCAACCATCGTCGATCGCCGCCCCCATGCGGCCGTCTCGCGGGATCTGGAGATCGTCACTGGCGTCGATACTCAAAGTGTTCGCGACCTTGTCGTTCGCGCGCTACGCTACGCGGGACAGTCCTCTGAATAGCCCATAGCCCGTAGCACCCTTATAAACCAATTTCATCCCGTCGATCAAGGAGCTTGCATGTCGAAAGTTTCGAGAACCGTCCACTTGGCCTTGGTCCAAATGACCACCCCCGGGTCGATCTCTGAGAATACTTCAAAAGCGATCGACCTTGTACGAAAAGCTGCCAAGGCAGGCGCGAACATCGTCTGCCTGCAAGAACTCTTCAACGCCCCGTACCCCTGCCAAAGCGAAGCACACGAACGCTTCGCGTGGGCCGAATCGATCCCCGGCCCGACAAGTGAAGCGATGAGCCGGGTAGCTAAAGAATGCTCGGTCGTCGTTACCGGCTCGGTCTTCGAACGCCGCGCCCAAGGCCTTTACCACAACACCGCATTGGTCTTCGACACCGACGGCACACAGGTCGGGTTCTATCGCAAGATGCACATTCCAGACGACCCGCATTACTACGAGAAATTTTATTTCACCCCTGGTGATACCGGGTTTACCGTCGCGAAAACCAAATTCGGTACCATCGGTGTGGGCGTTTGCTGGGACCAATGGTATCCCGAAGCGGCTCGTTTGTTCGCACTTCGCGGTGCGGAAATCCTCCTGTACCCGACGGCCATCGGCTGGCTCGGCCCAGACAAAGACAGCGTCGGAAAAAGCCAACACGAAGCTTGGGAAACCATGATGCGGTCCCATGCGATCGCCAACGGCGTCTATGTCGCGGCAGCCAACCGAGTGGGCAAGGAGGATTCGATCGAATTCTGGGGAGCATCCTTTGCTTACGATCCAGCCGGAAATCTGCTCCACCGAGCTAGCCATTCCCAAGAGGAATTGGTCATGGTCCGATGCGATCTCGATTTCATCGATACCCAACGAACCTACTGGCCTTTCTTGCGAGATCGCCGCATCGAAGCCTACGGAGACCTTACCAAGCGTTGGGTGGATTCATGAAAGATACCAGCGCCGTCGAATGCGGTTACACCTGGCTCGCCGAGTGGGAACGGCACGAAGCGACCTGGATCGCTTGGCCCTACCGCGAATCGACTTGGCCAGGCAGACTCCAATCGATCCTGCCGATCACGGAAAAAATCATCCGTACACTCGCCGAAGTCGAAACGGTCCACGTCCTTGGTGGTCCGAGCGAGACGTTTCAACTCGCAGCCGAAACGCTCGCTGGAGTCGAAAATGTCCACGTACATCCCATCCCCACCAACGACGTTTGGATTCGCGACTACGGGCCTACCTTTTTGGTCAATCCAAAATCTAAAAAACTCGGAGCCGTCCGATGGATTTTCAACGCTTGGGGAAATAAATACCACCCCCACGATGACGATGCCAACGCATCGAAGCGAATCTGCGATGGTCTTGATTCTAAGGGGAAATGGCATTTTGACCCTCAGTCCAATACCGAACCGATCGCATCCTTCGGTTCCGATCTCGTCTGCGAAGGCGGAGCGTTGGAAACCGATGGAGAAGGAACCTTGCTATCGACCAGCAGTGCGGTCGTCACCGGTACAAGAAACCCCTACCGGAGCCACGAACAAATCGAAAGAGAGTTCGAGCGGATGCTCGGCATTGAGAAGGTACTCTGGATCGACGGCGGGGAACTGGCTGGTGATGACACCGATAGCCACATCGATCAGCTCGTGCGATTTGTCAGACCAACGGTCGTGCTGGCTGCGGTATCGTCGACCTCCGACGACTCCAACGCTCCACACTTGGCCAAGCAATACCAGGTTCTGCGAGAATCGACCGATGCGAAAAATCGCGAACTCGAGATCATTCCCCTTCGGACTCCCCCACCGAGGATGGTCCAAGGTCGACGGGTTCCCGAGAGCTACTGCAATTACTACCTGGGAAATGGGATCGTCATCGTCCCGCAATTCGGCTACCGCAGCACCGATTCGGCCGCCTTGGGGATCCTTCAGGAACAATACCCGGACCGAGTGATCATTCCGATCGACGCCTCGGATTTTATCATTGGGCTCGGTGCATTCCACTGCGCAACCCAACAGCAGCCGGCCGTCTAGAAGGTTCATCGGGCTGCCGTCGTGCGTAAGCCGACGGTCAGCGACGTACGATGAGGTCTTCGACCCGTCCGGAGCTTCAGTTCCCCATCGAATCGGCGACCGAGTCAAATAACCCTCTTTTGACACCGTGCTGACTGAGACTCACCGCAAACAGGAGACTCACCGCAAAGTCGCAAAGAACGCAAAAGGAAACAGCCAGGGGAGGAAATGGAGGCTAGTGATTGATACCAGGAATACAGAATCGAGCATTCTTCGAAACGGATGACGCACACTCTCGATGTTCGCTGAGTTCCTCGTCCTCCAGCCTCACGCCTCCAGCCTCACATCTGACTTCATCGCTCTGGCGGACTGTCGTTGACTGATGGAGGGTTAGTCTTTAGGTGAACTTAGCTCCGCTAACCCGTAGAATCGATTTCTGACCGCATTTCAACTCGCTCATCCGAGTTGAATGCCAGGAGTTTTTCCGTCGCAATACCGATTTGCGAAATGCCTCGAATGAAGTTACTGTCTCGAGTATTCGGATCTAGCGTTGTCAGGTTGGGCCCCTTGTGGCGATTGCAATCTGGACACGCTAGTGCGAGGTTGTCGGGTGAATCGTCCTGGATGTGTTGCTTGGCCTGAACGTGTTCGATGTGAAATCTTAGGAACGGAGCCGCATCTTGGTGCAAGTGGCAGTATTCACAGCGATTGCCTGCCCGATTCCTCACCAGTTTTTGGGTCGTAGCATCCATCGACGCTTTATGGTTGGATAAAACGTCTAGCGCGGGATTGGAGAATGGTCACAAAATGGAATGCTGCTAAGTAGCGGTCGTACTCGGATTGTTCCGTCTCCGAGATTGTACCCGTATTGGCCTTATCCGCTAAAGCATCTACCCGTTTCTGCAATTCCTCGTCGGCCCGAATCGCGACGATCTTTCGCGCAGCATCTTGGGTTAAACATTCGGCAAAGGGTTCGATGATTTGATCGAGGAGTGTTGCGTTCATGCATAGATTATAGGGACTTATCGGAGTGAAGGAAAGCAATCAAGCATTTTTCGCGAACCAATGATCGTCGGGTCAGTTCCCTTTTCTCACGTGCATCGCCATGATCCAAGGGGTTTTTAGACTGATCCGCAGGGAAAAACGATCTAAGAGAAAACATCGGGAAAATTGCGAACGAGCAAAATCGCTTGCACTCCGACGCTGCCCCCTGTCTTGGTTCACCGTCAACGCATCGCGTCCCTTTGACGCTTGACGCACTCTATTGCTACGCGCGATCAACCGACCCTCCGCCGGCCGGGCCTATGGTCCCTCATCGCTCTGGCAAACTGTCGTTGACTGATGGAGCGTTAGTCTTTAGGTAAACGCCGGGTCCATTCCTATCTTCCACCAGTAACTCGAACGAGCTTTCCCTTTTTCGAAATTTCCACAATTACTTCACCTCCTAAAACAACTTCATCTTCATCTTTCTCGAAATAAACGGAAATCTTACCTTTGTGTTCAATCAACGACGCACGCCAAAGTTTTTCGTCACTCAATTGAGCTGCTTGCCTCGCAATTGCTATCAGCGCCTCTTGGCTTAGATCGTTTTGCATCGTTACTTACAGTACTTCTTTATGCCCTGTTCCGCATGTTCAATCTCAGATTCAACCGCTGACTCGCATTCCGCGTCTCCTGCACAGTCCTTCTTATGGGTCTCCAGGCATTTCTTCTCACGTGTATACGCATCGCATTCGTATCGATCCTTTTTATCCCTTGGGACTTTTGGGCGATAAAGATCGGGCTTTGGATCGCAATCAGGAAGCTGTCCTTCGTGCTCCTTTTCGTGCTCTGTGATGCACAAATCGATAATCTCTCTTCCCTTCTTGTTTTTTGTGTTCGTATTGCCACCAGACTCCCAAACACAACTCACTTTTCGGCCGTCGCAACAAATTACCCCCCCGATACTGCCTCCTGCAATACTATCGTCTTTACCATCATCATTTATTCCAGAATTGATCATTTTCGATACTGCATCTAACGCAGCACCAGTAGCTTTTGTCGTTTTCGCAGCATCACAGCATTCCTTGTCTGTTCGCTTTTTTTGGCAAAGCCCAGATGGATCTAGTCCACTTACAGGTCGATCATTCAAATATGCATAGAAGCTAAATTGCCCAGCACGCCACCCGATCGCGTTTCTGGTGAGGAACCTCCCCGTCAACCCGCTCATCCACCTCGCCCTAAAGTGATGCAACCCCAGCGTCGCGTCCCATTCACGTCCGGTATATGTGTAGCGATTGTTGATCGCCGAAGAACTGAGCACCGAGGCTGAAGCATCCAAGATCGTCGGTTGACTATACGCCGAATAGGCGTAGCGCTCGCTGACTGAACCCGTCGAGTTGGTTATAGATGTGATTGAGTATTGATGGTTGGAACAGAAAGAACTAGCGCCAGTCGAAGATGACGGCCAAGAATCCCCATGCAATTCATTGGGCGAAGCGATGGCAAGGGCGCTTTGGGGCGTGGGGCATGCAACATCGATGCCACTCGATGCGTGCGAATCTCCCGCGCAAGCCTGCGCGCAATCTGCACAGAGCGATAATTTGCACGGAATCGTTGTAGCTACCATGCGGTGCATTGTAAAGGATCCGCAATGCACGGTGCAAACTTTTTTCGCCGGGGGTTCGCTGTTTTTCTCACGACGGAGCCTCCAAGGCAATCCCGTGCCCAGGCGTGAGCCTCGGCACGGGTTTGCAAGAAACCCTAAGGTTCCACACCCCAGATCCGGTCTCCGAACTGGTACCGTGTGGGATTGGCTTCTCCGTGCTCTGAAGGATATAATGAGGAAATAATGAGGGAGCGCAGGCAGCCCAAGAAACTCTATGAGGAGCTAGCAATGTCGGATACCATAGAAACACGTCTTGCGAGAGTTGAGAGGGAACTGGCAATTTTGAGATCAAAATCTACTCGCGACAAATCAAACTGGCTTTCCGAAATCACCGGATCGTTCAAAGACGACCCGCATTTCGACGAGATCGTACGATTAGGCAAGGAAATGCGCGATGCAGAACAACCAGAATACGAGTAGCAGCGAATGTACCTTCTGGATTCCGATCACCTGAGTATCTTGCAACGTCAACGAGGTCCCGATTTTGAGGCGCTAGCAAAACGTTGCTCAGACCTGAAAGGTGAGGATTTCTTCGTATCAATCATTTCCTTCCATGAGCAATTCAATGGATGGACCAAGTACATTGCCCAGGCAAGAGATTCAGCATCTTTGGTCCTAAGATATACCGAACTAGAAAAGGTTGTGGACAACTTCGCCCGGGCTCAGGTACTCGGCTTCGGGCCAGCCGCTGCCGAGATTTATGACGATCTTAGAAAACAACGCATTCGAATAGGTGCGATGGACTTAAGGATCGCTTCGATTGCAATCGCAAACCAACTGACATTGCTTACCAAGAACACCGTTGACTTCGAACGCGTACCGAATCTCGTTTTTTCCGACTGGACAACGCCGTTAAAAAAATAGTCTTGCAAGGCGCTGTACAAACTCTCGGCGACGATGCACATCTTGCCGCTGCATGTTCTCAATCCACCATTCGCATCGCTTCGCTTCCGCTCCCGGACATATGACGACCGTCATGACAACCTTGAACATCACCTCTCGATCCCCATGCAAAGCGGACTTCCAGCCCGCTCCCGCTGAAGGTCCGCGCCCGCTGAAGGTCTGCGCCCAGCGCGAAAAAATCGCGTGCGAAGCAGAAAAACCTTCGCTTCGATCGCTCAAAAACGTTACGGCTTCGGTGCATCGTGATGTTCAAAGCGGTCTTTAGAATCGTGCGCAGAGCAAAATCATCTAAGACAAAACATTGGGGAAAGTTGCGAAATAGAAAAATCGCGAGCACTTCGATTCTGACGCCCAACGCATCGCGTCGCTCTGACGCCTGATGCACTCCATTGCTACTCGCTGTCAACCGACCCTCCTCGGGCCAGGCCCATGGTCCCTCATCGCTCTGGCGGACCGTCGTTGACTGATGGAGGGTTAGTCTTTAGGTGAACGCTTACTCGATAGCTACAAACTCGAAACAACGACACAACCATACTCAGTTATTCGAAAAACTTGAGATGACGACCCAAGCCTCCCTCTTTTAATAAAATCGTACTGACCGGTTAGACGGAGAATTGTGGAAGCTGAATTGTATTGACGACGATGAAAGAAGCCATTAACCAATTTGAACTCGCGACAAATTGCTTCATCCGTGTCGGCTAATCTTATCGCATGGAAGCTAGAATTAACATCAAATCGACCACAACACACACCCCCAAAAAAATTGTAATCTGGATGAT
>Ga0315905_10008091_pt1 | contig 10621 bp, 10 predicted proteins | sample LakEriMetagenome_5_FD_203522 | JGI IMG/M metagenome (GOLD analysis project Ga0315905, IMG submission 203522) | Freshwater fungal communities from buoy surface, Lake Erie, Ohio, United States - Buoy 4 MA121 | ecosystem: Environmental > Aquatic > Freshwater > Lake | place: USA: Lake Erie, Ohio... | reverse complement strand
ATCCCATGTGAGGTCGTAATTGGGCTCGAATTTCGCTAATCTGGTTCATGAGGGTTTCTTGGGTTTTCTGCTAACTCCTATCAAACCCTTTCCCTCCCAGCTTTTCAAGTTTTTGTCCTGTACTGAGTCAAACTCTGTAAATTTTGCCGTAGACGAGGGCTGATGTGATGGGTTTGGGCGCGGGCCAAATCCGCCGAGGTAGAGCGGTACAAACCAGCTAATTGTTGGATTTCTGAAGCGGTCAGGGATTTAATGCCCCGTTTTTCGGTTTGGGTTAATAGGTGATCGAGGGTTTGCCAATCTTGATCCCGTCGTGCTACCCAGCGTTGAACATCCATAGAATTTTGGGTTTTACCGAAGCTGTTGTGAAGACTGCTTTAGCCCCAATGAAGTCAAAGGACGGGGCCGTAATAAAATGGGGAGATTGTTTTGCTCAATTTACCAAAATCAGCACAATTTAAGGGGTTTTACGGTTATTGTTGACTCAATCCCTAGGGAAATTGGCGACCGCCGCCCTTCGTTTTTACGTAATTAAAATGTATTGATTGATAGATTTTTTTACCTTGGTCTGGAACCTATTACCCACCCTAACAGATCTCATTAGGTAAGTTGAGTGTATGCTATTGCTTAAATTTGGTGTCAGGAGTTGAATGCATGAGTCTACGTCGTAATGCCCTCGCGGTTCTCAAAGAAACCAGCCGGACATTTTATATCCCCATTAGTATTTTGCCCGATCAGTTACTCGATGCAGTTGCCTCGGCCTATCTTTGCATGCGGGCGATCGATGAAGTCGAAGACCATCCCGACCTTGATGCCAACACCAAAGCCCAGATTCTCAATCAAATTAGCCTCAACCTCCAGAGTGCCACCGCTAACTCCACCAGCCAAGATTTCTCTAGGGGCTTGGACAGCTACCAGAGCTTATTGCCAGAAGTAACCTTGCGGGTCGGAGAATGGGCATTATTAGCACCGGAAACCATTGCTCCCCGGATTTGGGACGCCACCGCTGCCATGGCTGACCGTATGGCTTTTTGGGCAATGCAAAATTGGCAAATTAAAACCGAAAATGAGTTAGATCAATATACGTTTAGTGTCGCTGGATCGGTGGGGCTATTGCTTTCTGACCTCTGGGCTTGGCACGATGGCACCCAAACGAACCGTTCCCACGCCATTGGCTTTGGGCGAGGATTACAAGCTGTTAATATTGTGCGGAACTATAAAGAAGATAAGCGGCGGGGGGTGAGTTTTTTTCCCCAAGGGTGGGAACTGGCTGATATGCACAAATACGCTCGCTACAATCTCGGTTTAGCCGATCAATACACCAAATCCTTGCCCAATGGCCCAGCGTTGAATTTCTGCAAAATCCCCTTAACCTTGGCCTATGGCACTTTGGATGTGTTGGCTCTGGGTAAGGAAAAATTGAGCCGTAGTGATGTCATGGCCTTGGTGAATCGCGTTATTGCTAGTTAAGACTCGGAACGCTAAGCAAAATAAATACCAAACTTAATTCAGGAAGGCAGGGAAAATAACGATTGGAGTCGTTTTCTGACCCACCCCATAATATTGCTGTCTTCCTCCCCTTCACTGAGTAATCCTTTCGCTGCCAACTCGGCCTTGCGTTGGGCTAATTCTTCCTGGTGCAAGCTTAGTGCGGCCTGCGGCCACGATCGCCTCATAAAAGTCGGGATTGGCCTGCAACAATAGTTCAAATTGAGGGCGTTTCACCACAAATAACAAGGTTTTTTCGATCGCCTTCACCGAAGCGGTGCGGGGAATGCCTAACACTAGGGATAATTCTCCCCAAAAGCTGCCCGAATCGAGGGTTGCCAACACTTTCCCTAACTGTTCGGTATAGACCTGCACTGTCCCAGAGATGACAATATAAAACGCATCGCCCTGGTCTTTTTCGTGAAATAAAATTTGATTAGGAAATAACGGTTGTAACTGACCAATTTCAATCAACTGGCGAATTTCCAACTCATTTAAACCCTGAAAATAATCACTCGACTGCAAAATTTCACTCAGGGAAATCAGGGGTTCATGGTTGACTGCCATCGTTGGGGTTGGTATTAAATCTGGCTGGAGATATTGCCTGATCGCCTCTGGATTTTTGAGCCATAATTCCTGTTGGGGAAAGGGAATCGTGATTTGGTTACGGCGGAAATAAAAGGCGATCACATAGCGTAAGGCACTTAAAATTTCAGGTTTGTCACCAACCAAACGTTTAGGAATCCAAACCCACAATTCAAAATGCAAACTGTGATCACCAAAGTCTTTAAAAATGACCTGAGCCGGGGGCGTTTGCAATACCATAGTTTGGGTATAAGCACTGAGTAATAAAGTTTCAGCCACCAAAACGGGATCAGTACCATAGGCTACCCCCACCGGAACCGTTAACCGCACCGTTTCATTTTCATAGTAATAATTAATCACCTAATTTTCGATCAACAAACTGCTGGGCACAATTACTGACGATCCATCTTTGAGCCCTACTACTACCGCCCGAGCCGACACCTCCCGCACATGACCTTCGATCTCTTGATACTTAATATAATCACCGATTTTAATTTTATGCTCCACCAATAGGGTCAAGCCGCTGACAAAATTGCGGGTGAGATATTGCAACCCCAAACCAATACCAAACCCCAACGCTCCCCCTAGTACGGCGAAGGAGGACAGGTTAACGCCCTTTGCTGGTGATTAATCTTGATTAGCCTGGGCGGCGATCGCCTGATGATAAATGGTTTGCCAAGGTTGATTGGTGGCTTTGGCTAGGGCGGCACAATCTTCAAATTCGGGATGAATATTAATAATTTCCGATTGACCGATTTCACCCCGGTAAGCCCGTTTAACCCGTACTGATCCGGCGGGAATTTCCACCGTTTGCCAATCCCGTTCTAGGGCATAACGTTGCTGATGGCGTACCCGAATGCCTAACGTGGTGGTTTCTTGGAAGATCAAGTTTTGACACTGGGCTTGTTGGGAGGGATGGCAAAGTACCGTTAGTAATACCCCAAGGCGGGATTTTTTCATGGCGATCGCCTGGGTGAAAACATCGATCGCCCCGTTGGCCAATAATTTTTCGAGTAAATAGGCGATCGCCTGGGGCTGGAGATCGTCCAACTGGGTTTCCAGCACCACAATGGTTTCGGGTTTGCCCCACAGGGATTCGGATGGGGTCGTCGGTTTTGCCACGGTTTCCCCAATCCAGAGCCGCAAAATATTGGCGGTACTAAATTCCTTGGTTCCCGCCCCCAAGCCCACGGTTTTTAAGTTCATTCCAGGCCGTTCCCCAAAGTCTTTGGCCAAAGTAACGGCGATCGCCGCTCCGGTGGGGGTAACCAATTCTCCTGAAATACCATTGTCATAAATGGGGACTTGTCGCGTTTGCCACAGTTTTAATACCGCTGGCACGGGCACAGGTAATTGACCGTGGGCCGCCCACACTGTGCCGCTCCCCGTGGGTAATGCTGACCAATAACAGCTTTCAATGCCTAAATAATCCAACCCCAAACAGGTTCCCACAATATCGACAATGGCATCCGTCGCCCCCACTTCATGAAAATGTACCTGCTCCGGTGTAATGCCGTGAACTTCTCCCTCGGCGATCGCCAGGGTTTGAAAAATCGCCAAACTCCACGCCGTAACCCTAGGCGGTAAATCGGCCTGTTTAATTAAAGATTCAATTTCCGGTAAATGGCGGGCTGACGAATGGTGGTGGGCATGATGATCCTGTGCATGGTGGGAAGAGCCTAACAATGCCACGTTCACTTTGGTCGTCGCCTGACCTTGCTTTTGCACAGTCGTGGCCGAGAGACGGTACTCACCCCCTAGCCCCAACCGTTCCAGTTGCCCTATCAGGTATTCTAGGGGAACCCCAGCATCCACCAAGGCCCCCAAGCACATATCGCCGGAAATCCCCGTGGGACAATCAAAATACGCAATCAAACTCATAAACAATGGCCACCTTCTACACACTGCATCCCGAAACCCCCCAACAACGAACCGTCGAGGCCATTTGTAAATCCCTGCGGCAAGGGGCAATTATGCTTTACCCTACCGACACCGTTTATGCGATCGGCTGTGACCTCAACGACAAAAACGCGGTGCAACGGGTGAGACAACTCAAACAACTTTCCAATAATAAACCGTTAACGTTTCTGTGTTCCTCCCTGTCTAATATTGCCGAATATGCAGTGGTGGCGGACAGTGCCTATCGCCTTATGCGCCGCTTAATTCCTGGCCCCTATACCTTTTTATTGCCGGCCACCAAACAAGTCCCAAAACTGGTGATGGAGCCTAAACGAAAAACTACGGGTATTCGCGTCCCCGATCGCCAAATTTGTCAAAGTTTGTTGCAAACCCTAGAAAACCCGATCATTTCCACTTCTGCCCATTTGCCAGATCATGATGAATTTGAAATCACAGAAAAAGCCGAATTATTTGATCGATTTGACAAATTAGTTGACCTAATTATTGACGACGACCAGGACATTGGGTATCAAACCTCTAGCATTATTGACTTCACCAACAAAGACCCCCAAGTTATCCGTCAGGGTCTAGGTTGGGAAACCCTAGAGGAATTAATGATTGGGGTTTAGATTTGATCTATCCGACATTTCGACTTGCACTTTCACCGCAGGGTAGGTACTGACGGCTAACCCTTGGGCTTAGACCCTATTTTTACCTTTCGGGGGACAAGGCGATCGCCAATAGTCACAACTAAACGGGGTAAAGCAGTCAAATCCATACCGACTCCAAGCGAAGGAGGGGACTACTATGGGATAATAAACGGCATTAAAACGTCTTCAACGTAACACCTTTTTGAGCTTGAATCGAGGAGCCAACAATGACCGCCGAAAGTATGTTAGTCAATGGTGCATTTCTGCTGATGGGTTTAACCCTTGTCGGCCTAGCTTGGGGATTTGTGATCATTAAACTCCAAGGTAGCGAAGAATAAAGCGCCGAGTTTTTCTGTTTCATCCCAGTCTTTAAGCTGGGACTCTATTTCTTTCTTTCTTGGGTTTACGTGATGTCAGAAATGCCCCCCTGCATTGAATTTTTTGAAGGACTCCCAGAAACCCTGAGTAATGTCAGTTTGCGCCGCAGTAAAACCTCTGATGTTCGCAATGTCTTATTGACCTTTAAGCATTTACAAGCTCTAGAAAAGTTCCAAAGTTTCACCAAAAAATTTACCGGCAATCTACGCCTGATCGACGAAGAAGGAACAATTTCCATCGAACCCTCTTCCTTGCGGATTATTTGGGGGGGTGATGAAGGGGATGATTTGCGGGGCGTAGAATGTGGCTTTGAGTTGGTGCAAGACGACCACTGGGAAAGGTTTATGCGCTTTATGGAACGCTATGCCGCCGCTAATGACATGGAGTATCAAAGCCGCCAAGCGTGATCCCCATGGCAAGCTATCGGGGAAATAATTTGTTATGGTCTAACGTAAAGCTTTTTTAAACGTTTAAAACGTCTTTGGGTAATGTCACAAACCACCCTGATCCCTCAGGATACGAGTAACGACGATCTAGAACAATTATTATCAATCCTGCCCCACGCCATTCAACAAACCCTGCATAACCATCCCCAACGACAACAACTGATCGAAGTGGTGATGGATTTGGGACGGTTACCCGAAGCCCGTTTCCCTGGTTCAGCGGTTTATTTAGGGGAAACACCGATCGCCAAAGAAGATTTACAGTACGCCATTGATCGGGTGGGGTTATTTAGTAGTGATAATCGGGCGGGCATTGAACGAACGTTGCATCGCATTAGTGCCATTCGTAATCGTACCGATGAGATTATTGGTTTGACCTGTCGGGTGGGACGGGCCATATTTGGCACCATTAGCTTGATTCAAGATTTGGTGGAAACGGGGCAATCGTTATTGTTACTTGGTCGGCCAGGGGTGGGCAAAACCACGGCGTTACGGGAAATTGCGCGGGTGTTGGCCGATGACCTCAATAAACGGGTGGTGATTATTGACACCTCTAATGAAATTGCTGGGGACGGTGATATTCCCCATCCGGCGATCGGGCGGGCGCGACGAATGCAGGTGGCCCGGCCGGAATTGCAACATCAGGTGATGATCGAAGCGGTGGAAAACCACATGCCGGAAGTCATTGTCATTGATGAAATTGGCACGGAATTAGAAGCCCTGGCCGCCAGAACGATCGCCGAACGGGGGGTGCAGTTAGTGGGAACGGCCCACGGTAATCGGTTGGAAAACTTGATTAAAAACCCGACTTTATCGGACTTGATCGGCGGTATTCAGGCGGTGACTCTGGGGGATGAAGAAGCGCGGCGGCGGGGTTCCCAAAAAACGGTTTTAGAACGCAAAGCCCCTCCCACTTTTACCGTAGCGGTGGAAATGTTGGAACGGCAAAAATGGATCATCCATAGCGACGTAGCCATGACCATTGATCACCTTTTGAGAGGTAAAGCGCCGATCGAGCAATTGCGGTTTATTGATGACCAAGGGGAATTACAAATTAATGCGGTGGAGCAAACCCTGCCGGACATCAGCCCGAAATCCTCTCCTTACCTACCTCCTTTCGGTGAATCCCAAAGCGGATCGTTTCAAGACCGACCCACCGGATTACGCGCCTCTGGTCGGATGAAACCCTTACCCCTGAATACCAACCCAGACCAGGCACGGGATTTTGAACGGTTATTGGAGCAATCTTGGCAGCAGTTTGAAGAAGGGGAAGCCAAAGTTCGTGTCCCTGGCCCCAATGGGGAAGATTTACCTGTTTATGTGTATCCCTACGGTATCGGGCGATCGCAGTTAGACCAAGTGATCGAGATTTTGCAATTACCCGTTGCCATTACCAAGGATTTACAACAGGCCGATGCGGTGTTAGCCCTGCGTTCCCACGCCAAAGGTAACCAAAAATTGCGGCAAATGGCTAAGGGCATTCAAATTCCCATTTACGGGGTAAAATCCAACACCATTCCCCAAATTAGTCGTACCTTGAAACGGGTTCTGGGCATGGATGATCCCCATAAAGAGGCCGCCGATTTACGCTTATTTACCCGCAGCGGCAACAATGATGAACTTGAAGCCTTGGAAGAAGCCCGTCTAGCCGTAGAGCAAATTGTCATTCCCACCGGCCAACCTGTGGAGTTGCTGCCCCGTTCCGCCTATGTCCGCAAAATGCAGCATGAATTGGTAGAACATTATCGTTTGCAATCCGATAGTTTTGGCGATGAACCCAACCGGCGTCTGCGTATTTATCCGGCGTAATTTCTGACATTTTTCCTATGCAAATTAGCGAAAATTTACCTCCAAAAAATGTGGTAATTGTGGGGGCTTCGGGGGGCATTGGCTTAGGATTTGTGCGCTATTTTCTCACCCAAGTCCCTTTCCCCGTCAAAATTTGGGCGACCTATCACCGTCCTAGTCCAGCTTTAGGGGAATTAAGCCAACAAGTTGAACAGCGTTTAACGTTAGTCCCTTTGGACATTATCCAAGCCGATCAGGTTCAGCAATTTAGCGATCAGTTGGGTAAAGAGCCTGTGCATTGGCTGATTAATTGTGTGGGTATTTTGCACGTAGGAGATCAACCGCCGGAAAAAAGTTTGCGCCATTTAAACCCCGACCAACTCCAGCGGTATTTTGCCGTCAATACCATTGGCCCGTTATTATTAGCGAAATATTTCTTGCCCCATTTCCGCCACGGTGAACCGAGTATTTTTGCCACCCTATCGGCCAAGGTGGGCAGTATTGGCGATAATCAATTGGGCGGTTGGTATGGTTATCGGGCTTCTAAGGCGGCGTTAAATATGGGACTCAAAACCACGGCGATCGAATACCGTCGGGTTGCGCCCAATAATGCGGTGATTATGCTCCATCCGGGCACTACGGATACAGAACTCTCTAAACCCTTTCAGAAAAATGTGCCGCCAGAAAAACTCTTCAGTGTTGATCGCACCGTGGAGCAATTAATGGCAATTTTATTGCGGGTGAAATCGGAGGATAGCGGCAGTTTTTACAATTGGGACGGGGTTTTGTTGCCGTGGTAAAAGGTGGCTGAAAAGTTGGGGATTATTCCTAATGTGAATATTGTTTTGGGGCTTTGCCCTGGGATGCTATTATTTCGCCGATTTTCGTAGCTTTTTGTGGTTCAGACGGCAAGGGTTCTAGGGCTTCTAATTGCACAGTAAATTCCCAGTCATCCCCAAAATCAAACAAGTACTCCATTTTATCGCCGACTTTTAAGGGTAAATCTCCAATTCTGACCTGATCGGATGGGGGCATTTGGGGGCCACGCTCGAAAAAGCCATATTCATAATAGGGGTGATAAATTTGAACCTTTTGTCCCGCTTCGTTTTGATAGGTAAAACAATGGAGGTGATCATTATCAAAATCAACGGAATCTAAAATTAACAGACTTAGATCATAGAGGTTGGCATCTCCAGCGATCGCCAATTTACGCCACATTTTACCGAGACTGACTTTGAAAATATGGCGATCGGGGCGGAATTGGAATTGATCAAAGGTGAAATATTGTTGCCAATCGGGGAAATAGGGTTGAAAGGCGGCTTGTAATTCATTAAGGGGAACCGCTGGATTTTGTTCTGATTGCCAAATGAGTCCCTTGTCTAAAAACGTTTTTTTGAAGAGGGAAAAAATCGCATCGCCTAGGGGGAGCGGGGTTACTGAATTAAAACGCCAGCCTTTGCCGGTATCGGGTTTCCCGTGGCTAATGCTGACCAAACCAAACAACTCCATCAACACCAGATTATAGAGTTTTGGCCAATAACTGAGATCCTGCTGTTCTTGATAACTGGTGGGGTTTAACCCATTGTTTTGGGATAAATACCCTTCCCAACCCCGCACACAACATTCCCCTTCGAGAACGCCCCCTGTTCTCTCCTCTCCTAATAGTTCGGGATTACCGCGCACTAACCAAGTTTCGAGCAACGTAAAATACCGTTCTGTGGGATTGAATTGTTGCCATTGTTCATATAGACCGGGGTTGAGCTTCAGTCGGCAAGTTTTGCCTTGGGTTTCCACGATCGCCAAACGACTGGCCCGCAACAGAAGATACAACCCGTGAATATTGGGATAGGATTTTTGCATCGGCCGTTTGAGATCGATTTCAATCGGTTTACTCAAGCGTTGATTAATTTCCCCCAGTAATTTTTGAGACAATTGGTGGGTTTTACCGCTAACCTGCACATCCTCGGCAGCAATAAAGTCCAGCAAGGTCTGGAAATCGGTCAAAATAGTGCCCGGTTCTGTCTCCGTAATCGTTTGAGCTTTTAACGTCGTGATCTCGAAGAGATCCGCTTCGCGGTGCGCCGTGGGGGATAAAGGCTCTCCTGCCTGCGAAGAATATTCAAGGTGACGACCCAGACTTAACCCAGAAACCAATGCTTGTCTGGCGATCGGGGGTTCCGGTTTGGCGGAATCAACCAGGAGAGATTCTATGGGGGGCGGGGCGTCATCTGTCAGTACAGAGTAAAGCAGTTTAGCCGGATCAACATGGGATAACTCCGGCGGTAACAAATTCTGGATGACTCCTATCAGAGCCTGAACATCCCCTATACCTAATTCAGTCTCATTCTGGCGATCGGGGAAGGGATTATCGGGGGTAATAATTCTGGACGGTTGAGGTTGTTGTTGACGAAGTTGTTGATTGTAAACATCTTTAAAAGCATCTAACCCTTCCTGGGTGGTCATATCAAACCCGGCGCTCATTCCCTGCATGGCAAATTGTTTAACAAATCCCCCCCCGGAGTCATCAGACATCCAGTCTCGAAACTTGGACTGAATCGATCGCAAATATTTACGAATTTGTCCAGCATGGCGCAACTTGTAGTCATCCTGCAAAAAGCCCCAAAACGCCACCAATTCAGGAATGGCATTGTCCGCTTCTTCCGGATTCATCAATATTAATTTGCGGGGCAAGGTCTGTTGCATTAACAATTTCACATCCCGCTGGGTCATGGTCGGCAAGGTTTTTTCGCCGTAGTTATACCCCATTTCGATAAACATACCGATCCAGTAGCCGCCCTCTGGATATTTTTTGATGTGGGCTTGGCCAGCCTCCGACTTAACAAATTCATCAATGACATCATGTATGTAGTCATCAAGGAGCGGCTCTACATCGTCGTAGGGGAGGTTATCGAGTTGATGAATATTAAAAGTCATGGCACAGTTCCATCCGCTTTTTCTTGGTTCCAATCATAGCAAGGAATTTCCGGGATGCGGTCTGAAACGCCCGGAATTAGTGGCGGGCGAGAAGGTTCTGATCGGTTAAGGGCGAATCAGCACAAGTAAAAAACGCCATCCCTAATCAAGTCAACGGCAAACTCTTAACCAAAGTTAATCATTTTATGGGTGTGGAGCAGGGCTTAACCATCGACAATACATTGTTTTTTTCGATGACAACCATTTGTAATACCTGTTCTTTAGGACGCCAAACGGCCCGAAATCAGACGATCGCCGTAAGGATTGGCAAGCTAAAACATGGCAAAGAGCTGGCGGGGGGACAAGGATAGTCAAAAGACAGACTGTATAAGGGATATAGCCTTTAATCCTTGTTGATAATTAGCAAATTTATGGGGGGATAATCGCATGAGAGCGCGAGATTCGGGAGCAAGTAAT
>Ga0315905_10008089_pt1 | contig 10622 bp, 10 predicted proteins | sample LakEriMetagenome_5_FD_203522 | JGI IMG/M metagenome (GOLD analysis project Ga0315905, IMG submission 203522) | Freshwater fungal communities from buoy surface, Lake Erie, Ohio, United States - Buoy 4 MA121 | ecosystem: Environmental > Aquatic > Freshwater > Lake | place: USA: Lake Erie, Ohio... | reverse complement strand
GGAACAAGGTCTGGTTCTGGTGTGTTTGCGGTCAGATCTTCACGGCAAATTCGCTTCATCTTGATCACCGGTCAGCTACCCCATGATGACTTGCCTGCGCCGACCGCTACACACACCCTACAAAAGTTCCGTAGGGTGTGTGAGCCGATCGCATGGCTCGATTGACGAGATGACTTCACCAGGGGTCCGGTGATGAAACATCGGCATGACTCCATCGTCGCGATCGCGAACACACGAGAACCAGTCCCCCTTTCCCCGCAAGTAACAGTGCATCCCCTCTCGCTAATAGCAAGGTGCTGCTCAAACCAACTGTCCGATCACTCGGGTGATGTGGCACAGTTGCTGGTCACCCAGAGGATGGTCGGGCATCGATAGTCGGACCATACCCCCGTCATAGCCAGTGAGAGCTACCCCAAGCTCCGACGCTCGCTGCCTCAACCACTCGCCTCGCCAGGCTCGACGCCCCTTCCGCTCCGACGGCTTTAGTAGCAGAACACCACTGCGAAGCGGTCGGTCAGGCACCCTCGCCTCCCAGCCCGCTGACAATATCCCAGGGAGCAGCCGATCGGCATTCCGCTGTCTCACCGTAAGCCTTCTCTGACGCTCCCCAGCCCGAACGGCATCCCTCAAGGCCCCGGCCACACCAAAGAGATTCGCAAGGCTCACTGTCTCGCCCGCTCTCCTCCGCCGCCCTCGCTGAAAATCCTCTACGAACTGTAGCAGTGGATCTGTTGCCAGTGGGTCCTCCGCCTCCAACAGCTCGTCTCTTACCGCAGCCTCCATTGGGCCCCTGGTCTCCTCGCGTCCGAACAGCGCAAGCCCCAGCGGGTAATAGGCACCCAGCCACTTGTGGCAACCTGCCAGATAAAGGTCCGCCACGCCAGCTTGAACATCCGCTCCAACATGGCAGTAATCTTGCGCCCCATCGACCACGACGAATCCGCAATGCTCCCTCACTCTTTCCACCACACGTGTGATTGGTAGCCGCCCCCCGAGCGAACTGACGGAGGTAAGGAACATCCCGTCGCAGTCGTATCGAAAAAAGCAATCGATCAGCCGCTCGGCAATCGCATCCTCCGACTCCTGCCGAAGAAGCACCTGATCTGCCAGATGTAGCGTCACCGAATCCTTTCCCTGCCGACGGCACTCGCTATGAAAGAGCTGCCGATACGTCGGCCAAGTCAGGTCGGTCGTCAGTACCATCCGGCATCGCTGCCAAAGCTGCCGAGCTGCAAACTGCATCAGCACAGCCGATCGCGATGAAACCAACACCGGCAAATCGTCCTCCAGCCCCGCCTGCTGCCGTAGCGATTTTTTAAAGCTTGCAATCCCTTCCCAAGGCTCAAGCCCCCGATACAAACCTCGAGTAAGCCTCTTGATGCCTCATAGCCCTCCCGCAGCAACCTCTCCACCGGCACCGAGGCTCCCATGGAGCCCACTAACCGAGCGAAGTCCTGATGGGCTGCCTGAGCCCCTGGAGTCATCTGTCCCATGCGCGCAGTATCGAGGTACAGCATGGTTATCCACCAAGCCTTTCAGAAACAAATAGGGTATGCACAGCTCAATCCACTAGGCTGCTTCCCATTGAGACCATCACGCAGAGATACTCAGCGGTGGACTGGAACACGGCATCGCGGCGTCTCATGAAGATCTAGCAACTGGGTGCCAAGCTACCGACTAGCTACTCATCAGATCGCTTCAGTGAATCGTTCACTGTTTGCCTGCAACGACTCGCTGCCTGGAGCCTAGGATTCGCGATCCAATGCTATGCACTAGGTCGCGCGAGGCAATCGATTCAAAACAAGGAGATCGAAAAAAGTTCCAGCCTCTCCCATCGTGCTCTTGCGAGTTCGATCTCACGCGGGTCGAAACTGAGTGTGAAGTGCAAGGTCCGACATCGATCATCCAAAAACTGCTCACCGACTGCGGTATCGCCATAGATGCCGAAGTCTCCAATCAGATGGCTCTCTGACTCAAGTTCCGACTCCAATACCCATCGCACGTCGATGCCATGAGCGGCTTGGTCGAGGATCCAGTCGTGGATGGGCTGCCTAGGCCGCCGCTGCCCATCCAGAAGCAGCGCATCGGGGAGGATAAAGATCCTCTCGATGCGCATGCCGCGGCGAAGCGCCAGGTAATTGATCTCCATGCTTTGCAGACCCGGGGTATCCTGCCAGTAGGCATCGCTTCGGACCCAGGCGACTGACCGATAGCTGGCCAGCCGATGATGGAGCAGCAGTTGCTCGTAGACCAGTCGCCAAGTTTCGGTGCGAGTGAACTGAATGCGGCCGGCAGTGAGCGATTGGAGTTCCTGGTTCACGGAGGCGAGTTTCAGAGCAGCGATCTCTTCCAGAATGGGATGCTCGAAGTGGACCAGTTGCGTGAAGGCTCTTCGGATCGCAAGGAATTCGGCGTAGAGTCGACTTCGTTTGGCGATAGCGGTCGGTATCTCGAGCGATTCGAGGAGGTCTTTCTGCTGAAGCTCTAGTTCTTTTTGCCTCGTCTGCGAGTCAACCAAGAGTCCTGCGACGCAGCCGACCAGGCCGCTGGAGAAGCCGATTTGAATCTCTAGCGACCCGAAGGCAGCGACCAGTCCCGAAGCGATCGCCCCAACAGTCACCACCGCCACCGACTTCCACCACCGCATCACGCATCGACCAAAACTCATAGACCTCCGATTTGCTAAACAGCCCCTGGAGATTTCTGCAATTCGTTACCGAATGCGACCTGCTAGAACGTGATATTGGCAATCCACTTCTGAACGCCCTGCAATGCAGCGACATCAGAATGCCGTTCACCGCAACTATGCCACACCGCAAGCTTGAAAGTAAATTCAGCCTCCGGTAAAGGCTGCCGATATAGCCCTTGCCTTTCGGAATGCGAATGCAGCAGCTTATTAGGCGGATCGGGCTATGCGCATGACAGGAGTGCCCAATCAACAACCCTCTGCGGCTAAAAATGGAACGATCATGCAGCGATTCTTGGACTTCTAGTTGCGATTCGGCATTACGTTTTGACACTCCTCATCGGACCGTCATGACGACGCGAAAGCCGTTGCCGTGCTCCCCTTTGTCAGGTTCGCAGCGGTCGCGAGCAGCACTACGACAGTCCCCTGCCAACCCCGCCCAACCTCCGCCTCGCACCACAATTTCGTCACCTCGAGGTGGCCCCTTGGGGTCGACGGCAGGCCCGGGATCGTAAGGTCCATACCAATCCGAGCAATACTCCCAAACATTCCCGTGCATGTCATGAATGCCCCATGGATTGGCTGCCTTTCCACCAACCTCACGAGGACGGCATCGATTCCTGCTCAGTTTCTCCATGACTTCCGAGCGACGCTGGACGGTAGCCAACTCGCTGAAAATATTCCGATCGCCACTGTTGGCCGCGAACCAGCCGCTCCCTAATAGGCCTTTGTCCGAGTCTCCAAACGAAAAGCGAGTCGTCGTTCCCGCTCGGCATGCATACTCCCACTCAGCCTCTGTTGGCAATCGATACGTTCTGCCGGCACGCATTTCCTCAGGCCTCTGGGAAAGCCTCTTACAAAATTCCATCGCATGGTCCCAGCTGACCGAATCGACAGGCCAGTCATTGGTGTCGATCTCTCTTGATACTCGACCAGTACCCGGATCCCTCTCGGCTACGTAATCACCTTGATAGCGAGATGGATTGAAACCCATCACCTGCCTGAATACGGACTGAGTCACCTCCGTCTTTCCAACATAAAAAGGTTTGGTAATCGTTACCTGCCTCGAGTTCTCATCTGGCTTGGAGTCCTTCTCGCTCGGAGGCGATCCCATCTGAAACTGCCCTGCAGGCACCAGGATGAAACTCATCTTTAGCGAGTTTCCCACCTCTCGATACTGCCCACATAACCGCTCGCCGAAAAAAATAGCCACCAGGAGTGTAGCCATTCGAATACATCTGCAAATCATCGCGCACACCATTTCCAAGCCCATCGATACTAGTTCAGCTTCTTTCCCGTCACTGGCAAAGCATCCAATTTCACTTCGCCTGGTAGTAAATTCCATTGTTCCCATCCGCAATCTCGCGTAGCACCTGAACATTTTCAAATAGCCCAACGCAGTCGATACGGCAGGGCCTTCGGTTTGCCTGATTTCGGGTGGTGATCAAGGCTGCATAGGTGGGATCGAACTCGCCATCGGTCAATAGCACGATCCTTTCTGGGTTCCACTGAATCGCCTGAAACATCGCATCACTTGGATCGGTTCCACCACCACCGTTAACGCTCGTTAGCCACTCGAGTACCTTCTTCTTATTGGCATCTGTAGCAAACTCGGGCTTAACCACACTCGGATGCGAATAGTATTGATCATCGAAGAAAAGAACCGCAAACGACTGCCCCGGTTTCAATTGCTCGATCGCTCGCCTGAGCGCATTGATCACTCGCCCCAGTTTCATGCTGTTCGCCATGCTGCCGCTCTTGTCGATCACAAACACGGTCGATTTGGCAGGCCTCCCCTGGCCGATGAATGGATTGGAATCGTCCGATGCGGATAAATCACCCTCCTCTGCGTCGGCTCCCGCTGCCGGCAACGACGGTCGCACTCTTTTGGGGACCACTCCAATCACCGGGATATCAGGCTCCTTCATTCCATCCTTATCCGTCCCAGTCGCCACTTCGTCACCCGATGCCGTCACGGGATTGGACTCTGCAGCGGATGCCGCGTTTGCAGACGACTCCGCAACAGTCGCAGCCCCGGATTCTTGCGAATCGCTTGTAGACTGCTCGTCACTGCCAGACGACGCATCATCAGGATTGGTGCCGGCCGCTGCCTGCTGAGAGTTCTCCGCAGCCAGAGTTCCTGCGGTTAAAGCTTCTCCCCCGCCGCCACTGGTTGTGGCATCGCCCTTTCCATCGCTTCGCGACTCTGACTTTGTCCACGTTGCGAAAATCGCGATGGCAACCAGCAAAAGCAAAAATGCCGATCCGATTGCCAAGCCAAAAGGCAGTCCATCATTGCCGGCGTGCCCCTTCTGCTCTCGCTTCTCTTGGCCCTCGGGCAAAGGTGGAGGAAGATCGATCGGTGGCGGTTTTATTGGGTTCGATCTGGCCCCCCTTGATCCCATCTCTTCGTCACCTCCGCTATTGGACGGTTGCCGAGGAAGCACTGCCAATACTAAGCGATTCAGTCTCGTCCAGTGGGACAAGGTCGTATTCAAACCCTTCCCGAATCAGTATAGCCTTGAAGTCTCCAAATTCCTTGAACGAGTCGGGCCAGACGGCAATGCTGAAAAATGTATCAGCTGTCGAGTACCGTTTCAGCAGTCGCTCTACCTCCACCTTGCCAGCCGCCTGTGCAAGGGACCACCCCTTACCCGCAATTGGTTTCACTAGCACCCTCCCCAGAACCCCGGTTGCCGTCGCATGCTCTTCGTTGACCCCTAAGGTCGATTTGCCTTGGATGTCGGTAAGCAGATAGATCTTTCCATAGCGCATCGCCAGCAGGATATTGCCCTTAAATGTTTCAGCAACTTTGGGCAACTGGGTCATCGTCTCCGTGGCGTCCAGTGCCTCTTCAAAATCTTTCGATCGATCGGCGGCGGCAATCCTCGCCTCTCTAAGCTCCGTCGACAGTTCCTGAAGTTCGGTTTGTGCATTCTTGATGCTCTGGTCATTCTTCCTGGCGGAAGTTAGATCAAGAGCCTGCTGGCGATGCAGTTCCTCCACCCGCTCCACCAGTTCCTGATGCCTGGCCCGCAAGCCATCCACTTCGGCATCCCCTTCTGTCATCAACAGCCTTTCACGATCGGCATTCGACTGAGCGATCGTCCGAATCTGCAACTGCAAAGACTCCAGCTTCTCCTGAAGCCTAGACGCTTCGGCTTCCGAAACCGAACTCGCTTTGCTGACCTCCTGCGGCTGGTTGCTTCGCATCGAAACCAAAATGGAAACAAGAATCGAAATGAACATGATCCCGCCAAATGCGTTGCAAATGGCATCAAGGAATAAGTCCAGGCTCGACTCATTCTTCATCTTCCTTGTTCGACGCGTCATTCGCTGGTGACCTCGCTGCGAAGCTTCACCATGCGACTTGGATCAACGACGTCGTATCCAAAGCTGCGGCTGGCCGATTTCAGGGCAGCTCGCAATTCATCGAACAGCGTTGCGGAGTTGGGCCGAACCAGAAGAAAAAAGTGGAGACGTCTCGATTTCTGTCCATCGATCCATGCAGAGACCTTTCCTGCAGCCCCGGGCTGAGCAAAAGTGAATCTGCGATCGGCAGCAAGATCGAGCGCCTGGACACCAGTCTCCCCGATCTCCAGGATCACGACTGTGCGCCCTTGCAGGTCTGAGTCGCGAAAGATCAGCGGAGACTCGGTCTCCAGCTCCTGGATCTTCGAATCCAGTTGCTTCAATTTCCCCAACAACCGATTCAGCTCTTCCTTCTCCGGGACTCGCTTCTGCATTTCCACCTGCAGTTGCTGGTATGCAACCTCCTGTTGCCCAAGCAGTTCTTCGATCTTCTCATTCTCCACTTCCAGCCGTCGGGCCTGATCCTGCAGCATCTGGATAGCAGTTTTCATTTCCTCGAGCGCCACTTCCCGATTGGCCAGCGATTTGCTTCCAGGTAAGCTCTCCTGCCGATCAAGGAAATTGGATCGTTCGGTAAGCTGCTGCAACTCCCCCTCAAGCGATGCAATTTGATCGTTGAAGATATCCTCGAAGCTTTGTTGAACCCGCTGCGCCGAAGCCACCCGCGTGGCAAGCTCCAGCACCAGAATCAGCGTCAGTAGGACGAAGATGCCAACGACCGAGGTGATGATGTCCTGGAAGGCGAAGAACGAGATTCCAGGGGCACTTGGTCTTCGCCGTGACATCGATTAGCCCTCCCGCGTCTGCTCGTAGGGGAGGATGCGAATCCGGCTGACGATCTGATTCATGCAATAGTCGCTGCAGTCGTCCAGGAATTTCTCTTCCCGCGTCTTCTGGAAGGTCATCCACAATTGCAGAAACATCGCCAGCACTAGCGCTAGCAACGTGGTGTCGAACGCGGTACTGAGCCCTGAGGTCACCTTCGAGAGCGATCCAATCACCGACCGCATGTCGTCCTGCTGGTCGAGGAGACTGCTGAAACTAGAGATCGACTGCCCAAGCCCCAGGACCGTTCCGATAAAACCCAGCACTGGTATCGCCCAAAGAAACCCTCCAAGGATGCCGAAGGAAGTTTCGATCGAAGACTCATCCCGTTCAGAGATCGACCGCATCATGTCGTCGACATCGGAAACGCGCCCGAGGTTCTTCAGGTTTCGGATCGCCACAAGTATGCGATGAAAGACAATGAAGCGGTCGGGATCTGACGCGATTTGGTGGATCTGATGAACCACCTGATCGGCTGTCTGTGAACTGAGAACAAAGTCGTGCTGCGATGGCGTACAGTTGTAATCGAGCGATCTCTTCTGAAGCTTCAGCTTCATATGCTTCAGCCACAGGATCACGGCGCTCCAGAATGCGAGCAACACCGCAGCATGCTGGGTCGGCCCCCGACGCAGAAAAATATCTGTCCAGTAAGTGGAGGGCAGCCACATCAATAGCGTGTAGAGGCAGGTGGTGAGCACCAAGGCAGCAATGGCCGGGAACCAGAAATTGACCGCGGTTCCATAACCCGCTCGAAATCCCAGCCGCTGCTCCCAGTCGGAGTCATAGCAGTTCAGTGGCGGGCGACTGCTTTCCGGCACCTTCCGTAAATCGCTTTGAATAGGCTGAAGGCGGCTTTCGGTCTGTCCCACGTGTGATTTCCTTGGCTTGCGCGACGATCAGAGGCCGGATCGCAAAGCGGAACCGATGCTGACACCCAGTGCGGCAAAAGCCAACACTGCGGCCGTATTGATCGCGATCAATACAGCTACCGTGATACCAATCCACTTCCAGAAATGATGCGATACCTTCAATGACGCCTCAAGATCCGAAGCGGTGACTCGATAATTAAGAATACCAATGGAATTGCTGATTTTAATCAAGATTACAAAACAATAAAAAAATGCTGCAAAGATCAGAATGTGAATCATATACCACACGACAGACAAAACCTTCACTGGGCCACTTTCGGCGGATGAAACCAGTTCCACAAAAACTAAAGCTAACCCCAACACAACAACGCTGGACCACACGACACCAACTATGCCAAGGAACATGATCCAAGGCTTGGGTCGCCTTGCCAGCGTTGCGATGCCATCTAAATTCGTGTCTGCTTGCGAGGATAGAGCGCTAGCCGCTCCAGTGGTGACTGCGACTTGAGGCTGAAAGCGGTTTGGAAATGCGACATTGGCTTCCACCCAACTGGGAGTCCCCGATTTCCAAACCATCGTTTCGCCCCGGACCCTGCCGGAATCGATCAGTGCCATCATTCTCAGAAGATCCATCGGCCCTTGATTGTCTCCGTCGTAGTGCGCGTACCATTGTTCATTCGGGGTCGTTGCTTCCAAAGAGTCCAGAATCTCGTCCGTAGTCTGTGACTTCTTTGTTACCTTGGCCACCGCCGGAAAGAACTCGTCCATTTCCCCAGCCAGCGACCAAGTGGAACCATCGAAGGAGATTTCGTGGCTTCGAGTCAATTGCCCGCGTTTGGCCATGTCGAGCGCCTTGGCCTTGACAATCGGTCCAACCGTACGGCCGCGAAATCGAATGTAGACCTGGTTGCTGTCAATCATGCTGACTCGCCTTTCCTTCACGTCATTGTACGGCTAGAGCTTACTTCCGGACCCAGAAAAGCGGACGCCCGGGAAGCAACGATTCAGGCTTCGACTGCAGACTGGCCCGTCCTTGGGTAATGCTACCCACCTGCAGAAATTCTCCAGGCCCACTTCCGGTTGCGCTGACCGTGGGAACCAGCAGCACGCCGTCTGGAATATTCTCGCGGACCAGAAAAGTGCCAACCTCACCTGACTCCTCGCGGACCAAACCACCACACCAGACTATTTTCGTCTTTGCTAAAACGTCGATATCAGCCATTTGCTTCTGCAAGGCCTTCTGAATCTGAGCGATTCCCTGCTCAAGCAATTCTGCCACTTTGGGACTGATCGTCGTGTTCTCCATCGATTCGATATACCAACGGAGACGGGATTCAGAGCTTTCAATGAAAAACTCCGTCAGTGGAGCGAACGCTTTGCCTTGGAGCGAGCTGCCCGCAACACCAATCGCCAGGATATCGGAAAGCAGGATCTCTTTGATCACGCCATCCACATCCGCCGCATCCCTCACCGTTTCCATCAATTGAACGATCCGCTGATCCCAGTCGCTTACAAAGCCATCCTGCTTAGCCAACTCACTGAGCAGTGTTTTCACCAATTGCCGAGGCTGGGTCTTGATCTCAAACTTTCCACGATAGTTCCGGTCCACTACCGTTCCACTGGGATCGTTGATGATCGGAACGTAAGACGCCGAATTTGCGGTGGCTGCAGTGCGAGTGCTTTCGATGTCGCGCAGCATGGAGTAGTCGATGAAGGCCCGTTTTTGCCCAGCGGAGATCAGTGTGAGTGTTTCCAGAAAAATCGACTTCGTTAGCGACTGCTTCAGTTGCTCCAGCTTTTGCACTCGATCGGTCGGCGCCTGAAACCGCTCCTTGACTGCGGCATGATATGGTTTTCCAGGCAGTCCATTCATACTCGACACGACGGACTCAAATCGCTGCAGCAATTGCTTGGCGTCTTTTGGGTCGAGAGTCCCTTCCGAGAATCTTGCTAGGTCGCCGCACCAACGAGTCCACTCCTCAGCCGATCGCCAAGCTTTTGTCTCCTGAAGAACTTTCGAGAACTCATTACTCGTCGAGCTGTTCGGAAGCTTCTCGGTGAATCGCCGCAACTCCGACTCATACTCTTCAATCGACTTGGCAGCTCGGATGCTCGCCATCCCCGTCGCCGCCATCTCACGATCTCTCAGGGACTTCTTGATCGAATCGCGAAGACTTGTGGTCCGCTGCACGGAAAGATCAAGCAACTTTCTGGCTTGAGCGACACCTTTGGGATAGTCGATAGGAAGCTGCTTCAGCTTTCGAAGTATTTCCTCCAACTGGTCATTGGTGGAATCTGCCGCAGGAGCATTGGCGATCGTCTGCAACGAGGCTTCCAGTTGGCTCACATCGTCGCGTATCGCCTGGAATTCCGCCTCCGCAAGCTGACGCTCATAATCCCCAAGCCGCTTCCGCAACCTGGACACGGCTATTTTCTCTTCTTCTGTACCCGCCTGCTGTTCTGCCGCAAGAATCCTTCCTGCCTGTAGATCTTTAGGATCGGGGGCATCGGCCTCCTGCAAAAGACGGTTAAATTCCTCACGCCTTCGATCCTCCGATTCTCGCCTCTGCGCCACGGTGGTCATCAAAGCAGCGATCTTCGGATCGCCAATCAACGCTCGATTTTCCTTGGACAAGGACTCGACATACTGGGAAGCGGCGTCGATGTCCCCTCCTTCTAGCAGTTTGGTGATACTGTTGCTAGCGGTGGCAACGGCAGCCAAATACTGCTGCTGCCGGAACCATAGAAAACCGCCAGCGATCAATAAAAGACAACTTGCGACGATGGCGGCCAGCGAAAGAACCATGCGTCTTTGATTGGCTTTGTTGATCTCATCAACGCGTTGGACATATTGGGCCTCCAGAATCGGA
>Ga0315905_10008088_pt1 | contig 10622 bp, 7 predicted proteins | sample LakEriMetagenome_5_FD_203522 | JGI IMG/M metagenome (GOLD analysis project Ga0315905, IMG submission 203522) | Freshwater fungal communities from buoy surface, Lake Erie, Ohio, United States - Buoy 4 MA121 | ecosystem: Environmental > Aquatic > Freshwater > Lake | place: USA: Lake Erie, Ohio... | reverse complement strand
CATCGCAGGCCCCCACTGCGAACGGCGCGGCTCGACCCCCAAGGCCCGAGTGTTCGCAGCGTGGCCTACCCACTCCTCGCTACCCGCTACCCACTACTCCCTGCTCGCTACTTTCCCCGCCCCCCGTCCCTCAGACCTCCAGCGTCGCGCCGGGCGCGAGCACCTTCACTGCGTGGCCGCCGGCCGCGGCCAGCGCGGCAAACCGGGCCGGGTCCTGCGCGATCACAGGCCAAGTGTTGTAATGCATCGGCACCGCCAGCCGCGGGCGCAGCAGGTCCAACGCCGCGGCCGCGTCCTCCGGGCCCATCGTGTAGTTGTCCCCGATCGGCAGCAGCGCGACGTCGAGCCCCGCCTTGCCGATGAGCTCCATATCCAGGAACAGCGCCGTGTCCCCCGCGTGGTACACGGTCTTCCCGTCCGCCTGGATGAGCAGGCCGCAGGGGGAGCCCAGGTAGATGGGGCGCAGGCCTGCCTCGGCGCTGGAACTGTGATGGGCGAGCGTCAGCTTCACCCGGCCAAAGGGGAAGTTGAACGCCCCGCCAGGGTTCATCCCGTGCACCTTCGCGCCCTGAGCGGCGAAGTATTCCGCGATTTCAAAATTGGCGATGATCGGCGCCCCGAGGCGGCGAGAAAGCGCCAGAGCGTCGCCGGTGTGGTCCTCGTGCCCGTGCGAGACGAGGAGGTAGTCGCAGGCGATGTCCTCGGCGCGGGCAGTGGCGGCCGGGTTGCCGGTCAGGAAGGGATCGAGGAGGAGGCGGGCGCGGCTCGTCTCCAGCAGGAAGCAGGCGTGACCGAGGAACGTGAGGCGCATCCGCGGAGCTTGGGCACTTCCGGCCCGGAAGCCAGTCCGGGCCGCCTACCCCGTCGCGGGGGGCCGCGTCAGGCGCCGTCGATCTTGCGGATGCGGGGCAGGTGGCGGCCACCCTCGAACTCGGTCGTGAGCCAGACCTTCACGATGGCCAGGGCCTCGGCCTCGGTGACCGTCCGCTGGCCGAGCGAGAGGACGTTGCCGTCGTTGTGGGCCCGGTTCCAGGCGGCCAACTGCTCGTTCCAGCAGAGGCCGCAGCGGACGCCGCGGACGCGATTGGCGACGATGGCCTCGCCGTTGCCGGAGCCGCCCAGCACGATCCCGCGTTCGAACTCGCCGCGCGCCACCGCCTCGGCGACGGGCCGGATCCAGTCCGGGTAGTCGCAGGCCGCGTCCGAGTGGGTGCCGAAATCGCGGACGACGTGGCCCTCGGCGAGGAGCATCGCCTTGATGGCTTCCTTGTAGGCGAAGCCGGCGTGGTCCGAGCCGATGGCGACGGTGAAGGTTTTCATCAGGCCCCGAGGTATCGCGACCCCTGCCGGTCGGTTCCAGCCGGAAATCAGGCCCGCGGCGGTCTTTCCGCCGGTCTCAGGCGGCCGAGGCGGCGGCGGGGGCGTCTGCGAGGCGGACGCGGACGTCGACGACGAGTTCCCGGGTCGGGGCGCCCCGGTAGGAGCCGCTGAGCGGGCGGATGTCCGCGTAATCGCGGCCCACCGCGACCCGCACGTAACGTTCGTCCGCCGGACGATCGTGGGTGGGATCGAAGCCGACCCAGCCGTGGCCGGGGATCCAGGCCTCGATCCACGCGTGGGAGGCCTCGATCTCGTCGGTGCGGCGGGTCGTGTTGAGGAAGTAGCCGCTGACGTAGCGGGCGGGAATGCCGAGGCTGCGGCAGAGCCCGAGGTGCACGTGGGCGAAGTCCTGGCAGACGCCCATCCGCTGGCGCAGGGCGTCGGTCGCGCGGGTGTTCACGCCGGTGGTGTTCGGCCGGTAGGCGAAGGTGCGGTGCAGGTGGGAGCCGAGGCGGCGGACATCTCCCCAGAGGTCGCCCCGGCCGTCCGCGAGGACGTCGAGCGCCTCGCGCCAGAGTTCCACCTCCAAGGGGACGTAGTGTGAGGCGTGGTAGAACTCCGCGAGCATCTCGCGCTCGGGCGCCGCTTCCAGGCGCTCCGCGGACACCGCCGGCACCGGCGCGCGGGTGGCGGCCGGGGCGGTCTCGACCACGGAATCCGCCTCGATCAGCAGTTCCTCGTGGGGCGGGGTGACCTCGAAGTAATGCACCGTGTTACCATAGAAGTCCGCGTAGGCGCGGGGCTCCGTGGCGGGGGCGAGGCGCAGGGTGAAATCGAGGCAGCGCTGGCCTTCGCCGTCGAGCGGGCGCAGGCGGGCCTCGTTGAAGCTTTCCCGCGCTTGGCCGGCGTAACGGTAAAGCGTGCGGTGGGTGACCCGGAGGAGCATCTGGCGGGGGGGCGGCGCCTGTTCCTACTGTTGCTGTTGCTGCTGTTCGTCGAGGGCAGATTCGGCCCGGTAGAACATCGTCGTCGCGACCACCTCGTCGCTGATCGCCACGAGTCCCGCCCGCACCTCGACGAGGAACTCGTGCATCCCGCGTTGGAGGACATCCGCGATGGTGAGAGACTGGAGCTCGCCGAGGAGGCGGCGGGAGGCGCGGGCGGCGCCGCTGCGGGGGCGGGCGGCGGTTTCGCCGAGGATGCGGCGCAGAAACTCGTCGACCTGGCCGGCGCAGAAGTGGAGTGAGCGGGGGAACGAGTCCGAGAAGATGAGGAATTCCGCCGCTTTCCACGGGAGGATCTCGCGGACGTGGTACCGGCGGTAGGCCTCGAGGGCGGACGCGGACCGCAGCACGGCCTGCCACTGCGCGGTGTCCAGGGCGCCGCCGACGTCCGTCGCGGCCGGCAGCAAAATGTGGTACTTCATATCGAGGATGCGGGTGGTCTTGTCCGCGCGCTCGAGGTACTTGCCGAACTGGATGAACTCCCAGCCCTCGCTGCGGGAGTAGGTGCAGGCGGTGAGGCCTTGGAAGAGGTGGGAGGCCCGGGTGATGCGGGCGAAGAACTCCGCCGGGTGCGCGGCCCAATCACTGGAGGCGCTGCTCGCCTTGAGCAGCAGGTGCAGTTCGTTGATCGTTTCCCACATCTCGAGCGAGAGTTGGTCGCGGATCATCCGGGCGTTCTCGCGGGCGGCGTAGACGCAGGACAAAATCGAGTCGGGGTTGCGCAGGTCGAAGGCGAGGAACTCGGTGACCGCCTGGCCACCGGGCGAGCCGTGGAGTTGGCCGAAGAGTTCGCGCCCGCCCGTGCTGAGGAGCAGGGCGTCCCAGAGGTTCGGGGAGGAGGCGCGGGCGTCGGGCAGGTCGGACACGAACTGGAGGTTCACGTCGAGCAGGCGGGCGATATTTTCTGCGCGCTCGATGTAGCGGCTCATCCAATAAAGGGAATGAGCGACGCGGGAGAGCATCACCGTGGCCTGAGGCCGGAGGAAGGGAGGTTCGCTGGCGTTCATCGCGGCGGCTCAGTTTTCGCCTTGGAGCACCCAAGTGTCCTTGGAGCCGCCGCCCTGCGAGGAGTTTACGACGAGGGAGCCACGGCGGAGGGCGACGCGGGTGAGGCCGCCCGGGGTGACGGTGGTCTTCTCGCCGCAGATGATGTACGGGCGGAGGTCGATGTGGCGGCCCTCAAGGCGGCCGTCGCACCAAGTGGGGGAGCGGGAGAGCTGGATGGGGTCTTGGGCGATGTAGTTGCGGGGTTGGGCGGCGACCTGGGCGCGGAAGCGGGCGCATTCCTCCCGGGTGGAGGCGGGTCCGATCAGCATCCCGTAGCCGCCGGCCTCGTTGGCCGCCTTGACGACGAGGCGCTCGATGTTCTCGAGGATGAACTTCCGATCCGTGGGTTCCGCCGCGAGGTAAGTGTTTACGTTGGGCAAAATCGCGTCCTGCCCGAGGTAATATTTGATCAGGCGGGGGACGTAGGCGTAGATGACCTTGTCGTCCGCGACCCCGGTCCCGATCGAGTTGGCGAGGGCCACGCGGCCCGCTCGGTAGGCCTGGATCAGCCCGGGCACGCCCAGCAATGAATCCGGGCGGAAGACAGTCGGATCGAGGAAATCGTCATCGATCCGGCGGTAAATGACGTCGACCGGCATCAGGCCGGCCGTGGTGCGCATATACACCCGGGCGTCGCGCACGACGAGGTCCCGGCCCTCGACGATCGGGATGCCCATCTGGCGGGCGAGGAAGCAGTGCTCGAAGTAGGCGCTGTTGTGGACCCCGGGGGTGAGGAGCACGACGTTGGGCTTCTCGGCGGTTTCCGGGGCGAGGTGGAGGAGCGCCTTGAGGAGGTCGTCCGTGTAGCCCTCGACCGGGCGCACCCCGTAGCGGTCGAAGACCTGGGGCAGGGCGCGGCGCATCGCCGAGCGGTTCTCGATCATGTAACTGGCGCCGGAGGGGCAGCGGAGGTTGTCCTCGAGCACCAGGTAGTTCCCGGCGGCGTCGCGGATGAGGTCGGTGCCGCAGATGTGGACGTAGATCCCGCGGGGCACCGTGAAGTGCATAAACTCTCGCCGGAAGTGCTTGGCGCCGAGGATCAGGGAGGGCGGGACAATGTTGTCCTTCAACACCTTCTGGTCGTGGTAGAGGTCGTCGAGGAAGAGGTTCAGGGCGGTCACCCGCTGGATCAGGCCGGCCTCGATGCGGCGCCATTCGGCGGCGGGGATGATGCGGGGGATGAGATCGAAGGGGAAGATGCGTTCGGTGCCCTGGGCGTCGTTGTAGACCGTGAAGGTGACGCCGCGGCGGAGGAAGGCGGCATCGACGGCGGCCCGGCGGCGGTCGAACTCGGCGGGCGCGAGGGCGGAGAGGCCTTCCGCGAGGCGCTGGTAGTGTTGCCGCACCCGGCCGTCCTCCGGCCGCGTGAACATCTCGTCGAAGAAGCCGCTGAGTTCGTAATCGGTGGGCAGCAGGGACATTGGGCCGGGGAGGGTAACCCTCTCCTAAGCAAGTCCCTTGCCAGCCGCGCGGGAAACGCGCCGGGGCACTTCCGGAAGGCCCCGGGGGCCCCGTTGAGCCGCGCCCTAGGGCGCGGGGGCGTGCCTCAGGGCACCTCGTACAGCTCGACCAGCACGAGACCGGTCGCGTTGCCGGCGTTCCCGGGGGCCGCGGACGCCTGCAGAGTGTAGGATCCGGGGGTGAGGGTCGTGAGTAGCGCGGCCTCGTTGGGACTGTTCAGCGGGAAGGCGCCGATCACCGGGAACACCGCGCCGAGCGTGGCCCCATTGGTCTGGCCCCAGTTGTTGTTGTTGGCCTGGGCCTGCACGCCGCTGAAGAGGGTCAAGCGCGGATCGGAGAGCACGGTGGCCGCGGGCCGGCCGAAGGGCACGAGGCCGGGACCGATGGCGCGCAGCACGAGTGTGCGCGGGGTGTTGCCGGCGACGACCACCCCGGGGATGACCGCCTCGTTGCCGGCGTCGATCCGGGAGAGGGACGAGAGGTTGGTCAGGCGGGAGGCGTTGCGGCTGACGTCGTAGATCTCGGCCAGCACCTCGCCGGTGGCCCCGCCGACGCCGGTCACGACGACGCTGTAGGAGCCGGGGTCGAGGGTGAGGAGGAGGGCGGAGTCGAGGCTGCCGTTGCCGAGGGCGAAGGTGCCGACCGCGTTGGTGGCGGCGATGATCTGGGTGCGGGCGGCGGGCGTTGCCTGGTTTTCCCAGCCCTCGTTGTTGCCGAGGCTGGTCCCGGCGCGGAAGACCTCGAGGCGAGCCGCGGCGAGCGGGTTGTCTACCCGGAAGCGGCCGAGGCCGGGGCCGACGGCGCGGATGAGCACGTTGGCCCGGGCGCCGGCCGAGAGGGTGAAGCCGGCGGTGAGGGTATCGCCGAGGAAGGCGATGCCGCCGCGGGTGGAAAGGTTGATCATCCGGCCCGGTTCGGGGGCGGGGTTGCCGGCGACCCGGGCCTCGAGGAAGGCGAGCACGCGCCGGTTGGCGCCGCTGAAGAACTCGCGGTCCCCGGAGGCGATGGCCAGCTCGGTGGCGACGTCAGCCACCCGGGCCCGGTACGGGGCCGGCAGGGCGGCGGCGAGGGCGGTGGCGGAGGGCTGGGTCCGGGGATAGAGATTCGCGTCCAGGATCCCCGCGGTGCGCAGGGCGGCGGCGACGGTGGTGGCGTCCTCGCCGGTGAACTGGTCCGGGTGGAGCAGGCCCAGCATCCGCAGGCGGGCGGGGTAGAGCGGGGTGAGGTCGCTGATCACCACCCCGCCGGGCACGCCGCGGCCGGCGAGCAGCTGCGCGCGGGTGCGGGCCTCCGCTAGGTCGGTCGGGCCGGTGTCCTCCTCGTTGGCGGAGACCGCGAAGAACTGGGGCACGCGCGACAGGGCCGCGAGGGTCTCGTCACCCCCGGAAAGGTACAGGACCGCGCCGCGGACCGGCCGGCCCGCGCCGAGCAGCTGGTCGGCGTAGCGCACCCCCGCCACCGCCCCCGCGGCCCGGCCCAGGAAGAACACGGGCGTCGCGGGATCGAGCTCCTCCCGGTCGGCGAGGTAATTGAGGGCCGTCACGTGGTTGAGCGCGTCGGGATTGCCGCCGAGGGCGGCCGTGCCGGACCAGGCGCCGGTCACGCGGTTCACGCTGTTGAGGGCGGCGACGCCGTAGCCGGCCGCGACCAGTTCGCGGAGGAGGAGTGAGGGGTGGGCCCGGTCGAACCACTCGTTGAGGTCGCCGCCCGATTGATGCAGGAGGAAGACGAGCCCGCGCGGCCGGAAGGTCGGTAGGTGATACGCGAGGGTGCTGGCGACGGCGGGCGCGCTGGCGGCGGCGCCGAGCAGCGCCTGCGGGTTAAAGTTGCGGGCGAGGATGGGGGTCCAGGGGGGCGCCGGCCGGTAGGTGGCCTGCAACCGGACGGGGGTGGTTGGGACGGTCAGGTTGACCTCGCTCAGTTGCGGCAGGATCTGGGCGTTGCCCAAGGCGGCGGTGTCGCCGGTCCAGCGGTCGAAGACCATCCCGGGGGCTGGCGGGTGGGCGATGAGCGTGACGGGGGTGCCGGCCGGGTAAGTGCCGCCGCCGTCGCCGCCCTCGACCGTGACCGCGACGGGTGCGCCGGTGCCGAGGGCGAGGACGGAGGACTTCAAGTCGACCTGGACGACGTTGCGGAAGTTGACCGTGCAGGTGAGGCGCTTGAGCCCGGGGGTGGTGGGCCGGAAGGTGATCGTGTTGGTACCCTGGCCGGAGACGATCGTGGCGCCGCCGGCGACGGTCCAGCGGAAGGTGCGGTCGTTGCCTTGGGCGGCGGGGACCGTGGCGGTGACGCTGGTGGCGTTGGCGGCGATGGTGGCCGGGCTGGTGACCCGGCCGGCCGTGTCGGCTGCGATGACCGTGACGTTGGCGATGGGGGAGAAGGAGGTGCCGTCCGCGCCGATGGTGGCGGCGAGGGTGACGGTGCCCGGATTATCGGCCACGAAGTTCACGGTGGCGCTGCGAGGGTCGCCGACGATGCGCCCGCCGGAGATGCTCCACTGGTAGGAGGCGTTGGCGGCGATGGCGGGATCGACGTTGTTCCCCCCGAGGGTGATGGTGGCGGAGGCACTGGTGCCGCTCAGGATACCGGACGGGGCGTTGATCGTCGGGGAGAGGGTAGAATTCTGAGCCCCTCCGCCGGGCGGCACGAAGATCGGGGGCACAATGATCCCGCCGCCGCCCCCTGGGTTGCCCCCACCGCCCGCGCCGCCGCCCCCGGGGAGGGGCGTGGGCCGGACTTGGGCGGAAAGAGGCAGAGCGAGCGCTGCGGCGGCGAGGAGCGCGGCAAGCAGGCGAAAGGGATCGGGGAAACGCGGAGGGGGCAGCATGGCGACGACGGGGAGGGACGCAGGGGCGGGCAACAGGTTACGGCGCGGGCGGGGCGGGGCGAGGAGAACCTGCCGTGGCGGGTTCGGACGGGCGCGCCAGCCAAGCGGCGAGGTCGGCGTCGGTCGCGAGGGTGGCGCCTCCTTGGTAGGCTGGGGCCAGCAGTTCCGCGTAAGCCGGCTCCGCGAAGCGGCGGCAGTGGAGGAGGATGCGGGCGTGGTGTCCCGGGGCGCGGACGAGGCGGCCGAGCGCCTGGTTCACCTTGGTCATTCCGGGGAGTTGGTATACCCGGCGGAACGCGGCGTCGCGGTCGAGGCCGGCGCGGGTGGCCTCGTCCATCCGGGCCTTCTGCACGGGATTGACCTCGGGCAGGGCGGGGCCCGCGACGAGGGCGTGGCGGACGCGTCCGCCGAGGGCGTCGATGCCCTCGGCGAAGCTCGAGCCGAGGATCAGGCCGAGGATGTCCCCGCGGTCGAGGGCGGTGGCGATCCAACCCGCTTGCGCCGCGAGGTCGAGGCCGCGCGGCTGAAGGGCGAGAGGAAGAGCTAGCCCCAGTTCCTCGGCGGCGGTACGCACGGCCTCGGCGTACGCGTAGGAGGGGAAGAAGGCCGCGACGGGGCCGCCGGCGCTCCGGTGCAGCGCGGCGGTGGTGGCGGCGGTGGTCCCGTGGTGGCGGCCGCGTTGCTGGTAACTCGTTTCCACGCGGAGGTCACGGGCGACGTCGTAGGCCCCGTCCCGCCAGGGGGCGTGGGCCGAGAGGAGCCGCGGAGTGGCGGCGTTGCGCTGTTCCTCCTCGCGCAGCAGGGCGGCGGCGTTGGTGAGTTGCCGGAACAGGCGGCGGGTGTCGCGCTTCGTGAGCTCCCCAAGCCGTTCTGGGGCGGGTGCGGGGCTGGCCGCGGGCGCCGGGGCGGGCGGGGTGTCGAGCCCGCAGGCGGTGGCAAAACCTTCGAGCGGGCTGAGGGTAGCGCTGGCGAAGACCACCCCGCCGAAGCCGCGGAGGAGGGTGCCGATCGGCTGGGCGGCGTCGAGGCAGGTGAGGACGAGGCGGCCCTTTTCCGGGCTCCACCAGAGGCGGGGCGGCGCCGCGGGATCCTCCAGCGCCTCGACCAGCGCGGGCGCCTCCCAGAGGGCCGCGCTCGCCGTCGGGCCCAAGGCCGCGAAATCCACCCCGGTGCCGCGCAGCGCGGCGGCGATCTCCCCGAGCAGATGGCGCGCATCGTCCTCGTCGTGGGCGGGGAGCGCGTCCCGCTTGGGCAGGCGGTGCAGGAAATGACACCAGTGCTCCCAGGCGTGAACCAACGCAGCGCCGGGCCGTACGCGGTGGAGTTCCTCGCGCACCGCGAAGGCGTCCGCCGCGGCGCAGGCGTGCGAGAGCGCGTCGGCGGCGCGGGCGGGGAGGTTGTGGGCCTCGTCGATCACGAGCAGGGTGCGGGCCGGGTCGTACCCGGGCTGGCCGCCGAAGAGCCCCCGGCTGCGCGGGGCGAAGACGTAGTTGTAGTCCCCGATCCACACGTCGTGGAAGGCGAGGGCGGTGCGGGTGATCTCGTAAGGGCAGACTCCGGCGTCGCGGCCGGCCGCACGCAGGGCCTCCACGTCGCGCGCGTGGGCCTCGTCGAGGTGGAAGCGCGAGAGGCCGGCGCGCTCCCAGCGGAGGGCGGTGTCGGCGAGGTGCGGGCAGGCGTCGCGGACGCAGTGGAAGACGGAATTGATGCAGTGCTCGGCCTTGTTGCGGACGTGCCAGACGGCGACCGGCGGGCCCGCCCCGGCGCCGGCATCGGGGGGGCGCATCGCGGCGAGGGTCTGGACCACCTGCAGTTGTCCGGTGGCCTTGCTGGTGAGGTACAGCAGGCGGTCGAAGTGGCCGGTACGGAGCTGGCCGAGCGCGAACTCGAGGAGTACGCCGGTCTTGCCGAATCCGGTCGGGGCTTCGAGGCAGACCAGCGGGTGGCGACTGAAGAGCGCGGTGAGCTCGGCAACCGTGCGCTCCTGACCCGGTCGCGGCGTGGCGAAGGCGGGTTGGAAACGGAGCGTGCGCAGGCGGGTCCGCGCGCGGAGCCGCAGCTCGAGGAAGTCGGCCACCCGGTCCAGCTGAGCGCGGAAGCCCGACTCGTCCGCGGGATCAAGTGGGAGGGTCTGAAGGAAGCCATTACCTGCCTCGACGAACACGAGCTCGGCGGCGGCGGCGGGCCCGGCTGGCACCGTCGCCTCCTCGGGGCCCGCCGTGGCCAGGCCGAGCCGCAGGAGGGCCGCGTAAGTGGCGAGCTGGACGAAGTAGGCGGGGTGCTCCGCGCGGAGTTCGGCGGGGTCGGCGGGCAGCGGGCGCAGCACCGACTTGATCTCGCGGAGGATGGCGCCCGCGGGGCCGGGGAGGAGTTGGTCGATGCGGCCTGCGAGCGTGAGCCGCCAGCCGCGGTGGACGAGGGTGCCGGTGAGCGCCACCTCGAAGCGGGCGGCGGCCCCGTGCGCCGTGCTCGCCCGGGACCGGAGTTCCTGGTGCCAGCGGGTGCCGAGCTGGGCGCGCCAGAGGCCGCCGCCGCCCTCGGCGCCCCCGGCCGAGGGTCCGGCGGTGAAACCGGCGAATTCGCCCACTCCGAGAGTGGCGCTCCGTTGGTCTAGGTCGAACGTCACGGCGCGGCGTCCGGGAGGATCTCGGTATGCCCCCGCAGGTAGTACTCGAGCCGCCCGAGCAGGCGGTCGACCTCCTCTGGCGCCGCGGTCTGCGCGGCCAACGGCTGGTTCAGCAGGTGGGCGACGGTCGCGCGGTCGGCCGCCGGCAGGGTGGGGAACCACTCCTCCCGCACCGGGTGGCCCTCGTCCCGCGCGAAGCGGTACAGGGCCTTTAGATAGACGATGTCCGGCCGCGCCCCGGCATCGAACGCGGCGAAGGCGGTGGCCAGCAGCGCGGCCATCGCCGGCCGGTCCTCCTCCGCCACCGGGTGTCGATCGACCAGCGTGGCTAGGGCGG
>Ga0315905_10008086_pt1 | contig 10623 bp, 18 predicted proteins | sample LakEriMetagenome_5_FD_203522 | JGI IMG/M metagenome (GOLD analysis project Ga0315905, IMG submission 203522) | Freshwater fungal communities from buoy surface, Lake Erie, Ohio, United States - Buoy 4 MA121 | ecosystem: Environmental > Aquatic > Freshwater > Lake | place: USA: Lake Erie, Ohio... | reverse complement strand
GCGCCCCCCCCCCCCGCGGGGGGGGGGGCGGGCGCCCCCCCCGCGGACGCAGCAGGCTGCAGCACTCCTGTGTGGCTGTGAGCGCAGGGACGGGCTGCTGTGCCACCAGCTGTGGCGTGGCCATGACCGCAGTCCCAGCCCCGGTGGTGTGCAGGGTACGTGTGCAGCAACGTGTCCACCAAGCCGGGCAAGCGCGCGCTCGACCTGGTGGAGCCCTTCGTGGAGCAGTACACGCGGCGGCAGCGCATCAAGAATGCGCTGCCGCCTCGCCTGTTCACCGTCGGGCGTCTAGATGTCAACAGCAGTGGGCTGCTGCTGATCACGAACGACGGTGAGCACGTGGCACCCACGCGGCCGTCGTGGTGGCCTGCCTGCCGCAGCCTCTTCCAGGCTTGTGCCAGGGTGTGACCGTGCTGCCACGCGGCCGTCTGCAGGTGACTGGGCCCACCAGGTGCAGCATCCCTCCTCCAACCTGACAAAGGAGTACCTGTGTGCCGTCAAGCAGAAGCCAACGCAGCAGCAGATGACAGCGCTGTCCGCTGGCACGCTGGTGAGCGAGGCGGTGGGCAGGCCAGCAGCAACCCGTGTGGGGGGAGAACACGGGGTGTTGAAGCAGCGCATCGTGCCTGCAGGTGGAGGGTGTGCTGGTGGTGCCTCAGGCCCTGGAGCTGGTGTCGCGCGATTCGGCCCAGGACAAGCACCGAGTGCGCGTTGTGGTCTCTGAAGGCAGGAAGCACGAGGTCAGTGTCTGGGAACCACTTTGCTCGGCTGGGAAACGCCGGGCACATGGTGCAAGCAGAGCATGAGGTCAGTGTGCTTGCCTGACATTGCTGCGGCTGCCGGGCAAGCGGCGGCAGGCCTGGTGGGCCGACCGCTGATGCAGCCGTCCACCCTCAGGTCGAGGGGCGTGGGCTGGGACCTGGGCTGCTCCTCATCCCCATTTCCCCTCTGAACCGCCCTCCCGCCTCGCATGCCCGCAGGTGCGTCAGCTGATTGCGGCCGCGGGTATGGAGTTGACAAGTCTGAAGCGAACACGCATAGGAGGGCTGCGCCTGGACCTCAAGCTGGGAGGCTACGTGGAACTCAAACCGCAGCAAATCACCCAGGTGTTGCAGGAGCCGGGCGTCTAGTCAGATTGTGTAATCACTTACAGACCAGGCTTCCACGCCGTGGCGGCCATCGGAATCAGGGAGTGCTCAGGCGGGCGCTGCACCCTAGGCAGCCTGCTTGCAGCGCTGGTGTCTGCCCGCCCCGCCGCGTCTATGCCCGCTGCAGCCCTGCGGCTGCGCTGCTGCGCTTGGCGTGCTCCTCCTCCAGCGCCATGACCAGTTGAGGGCAGTGCAGTTTTGCATGCTGCAAGCAAATGACAGCAGATCATGTGGGCAGGATGCTCCCTGACAGCTGGATGGCTCGCTGACAGGCAGCTCGTGGTCAGCACAGCACTCACGCCAGGCGCGGTGCATGAGGTGCCAGGTAATAGGGTGCATCGTGCAGTGCCATGTACACAGCCACGGATGGAGCAGTTGTGACACGCTGCTGTGCCTGACCTGCAGCAGGTACTCCACGGACTGCATCTCAGTCAGGCGGCTGATGGTGCGGTCCTTGGCAAAACCTGCGCAGCACCGGAGCCACAATAGCTGCCACTGGTGAGCTTGAAGGACAGATCCAGCGCCACAAGATGCATTGGCTGCGACAGCCACACGGAGCTGCAGGGGTGGTGATGTGATGCACGCACCACACTCCTTCACGAGCGAGGCACACTCACCCAGGTTGTCATCCACCACAAAATCGGACGCCCTGCCCATCAGGGTGGGCTCCATTCGCCTGGCCTCGTCCTGAACATGGCAGCAGCAGGGCGCAAGGAGGCCCAGTGATGCACAACCAGGCCGCATGTCAGAACGACAGCGTGCACACCAAGGAAAACAAGCACATCGCATCACAACAATCAGCAGAGCGCATTTTTCCACAAAGCGCCAGCACGCGGCCAGGTCGCATGCTGGAGGTGGGTGCGGCGCCAAGCGCACCTGTGTCAAAATGCTGTCAAACAGCTCAAAGGGCATGGCATCTGCGGAGCACAGCAGCCGTGTTCTGCACGCAGAACAGCAGCGTGATGGTCAGTACAAGGATGCCGGAGCTGATTGCAGGTGCCAATCGTGGCAGCCCTGGCTGAGTCAGGCCCTGCAGCGGGTGCATGGCAAGGAGGTCACAAGCACATGAGGCTGCAGCCGGCCGGCACCCAGCAAAGTTGCCGTCATTGCATGCCTTGAAGCAGCAGCCGCGCTGCCCAGCTCCCACCTGTGCTCATACATGACATCCACCAGCGTCACAAAGCGGTAGGCCGTAGCGCGGTTTGCAGCGTTGAACACAGGAACATTGGACACAGCAATTGTGTGAAATTCATTGCACAAAGCAATGTAATCGGCGGCAGCTACAGGTCGGCCGCACAGGTCTTGGAACTCAAACATGCAGCAGTCGCCTGCAGCAGCAGCACCACGGCACAGCCATCCGCATGAACGGAGGCGCTGTTGCGCATGCTCACACATGCGCCAAGCTGCGTGCATGCGGTGAATCGACCTGCAGCCATGGCGACTCCAGGACCACGCACGAGGCGGGCACCAAGCGATCACTGCCCGCATCTCACCTGCTGCCTGCTGAACTTCCATGCTGCGTCCCATTGCAATGTCGACGTGGCGCACGCCCACATCCTCTCCCTCTGACAGCTCAATGAAGCGCTCGTAGACAGCCTCGTTCCTGGGCACCACACATCAACGTGCATGCTTGAGAGTTGCTGCCATGGTGCTGATGCCGCTCAGCTGTGGCAGGACTGATTTGACCAGGGCAAGTGCAGTGTGGGGTGGGCCACACCCCCTGCTGCTGCAGCAGCAGCCAAAGCACGCCACGCAGCGCACCTGTCTGGCGTGATGAAGTACAGCCCTTGCGCGTGTTGGGCCAGGCGTCTGTAGTCAACACCGCTGGCCATGTCATGAATGACGCATGCATCCTGCGGTGGCGGCAGAGGTGGCTGGTCACAGGCTGTAGCTAGCTAGGCCGCCAGCAAACAATGATGCTAACACCAGCTGGCCATGCATGGTATTGTGGGCAGGTCTGTCGCCAGCACATCCCACCTTCAGGCGTGCAATGAAGGGCAGGAACAGGTTGCGCTGCAGCCCTCCCTCATACAGCTTGTCAGGCGCCCTGCACACCAGCAAGGGGCAGTGTGGCCCACGTCATCAATTGCCTGCTGCTACTTGGCTTGCTGCCCTGTGCTTGGCACCCGCACAATTTCAGTTGCGTGACCACTAGCAGTGGCTGTCACAGGTGTCACCTGCCAGGGCAGGCCCGCAGAACAGGCACATTGACTGCCCCCCAAAGCCCACCTGTTGCTGGTTGCCACCAGTGTCAGCCCATCATCCCACAGCCGTCCGAACAAGCGATGAAGAATCATAGCATCTGCTACATCTGTGACAAAGAATTCGTCCAGCGCCAGTACCTGCAAGGTGGGATGCACTGCTGCATCTGCATCGGCCCCGTGCCTGCGCAGCCCAGGGAGCGCCAAGCGCCGCTCCCCAGGCACCAACCCCCTCCCCGGGCGTGCAGCGTGGAGGGCAGGTGGCGACATTAAGCCATGCAGCACCATGATCTGACCATGCCTGCACCTTGATGTTTGCTGCGATGTCGTCGGCCACCCTGCGCAGCGGGTCCTCTTCGCCATGCAAATGGTTCAGTCGGGTGTGCACATCCAGCATGAAGTCGTGGAAATGGGTGCGCTGCACCTGCAGGCCGGAAGCGCACAGTCTTGCTGTGGGCAGGTCTGGCGCTCAATGGTTTGAACCAGGCTAATTGAGCACCCGCCAAATCCTGCCCCCCCCGCCCGCCCCGCCCCTGGCGCGCGCGCGCTTCCCTGCATGTCCAGGCAAGTGTCCACACGTGTGCACTGGCAACCGCACCTGCATCTCCCTAGGCGCAGATGCCACAAACAAGTCCATCAGGAATGTCTTGCCGCAGCCCACGCCACCGTACATGTACAGGCCCTTGAGGGAGGACAGCGGGCGTTGTTCTTGTCCGTACAGCCCAGACGAGCTGCGCAGCATGCTGCTGATGCCACTGAACCTGCAGCCAGCACCGCAGCAGCCAGGTCAGCCGGCACGCAGGGTGGTGTATGTGCAGGCACATTTGCAGCGGCCACCAAAATATGGCGGACACATCCGACACAGTTAGTCAGGCACCCTTGGCATGCCAAGGCACTGCCTCGATGAGGCAGCCAGAGGTGGGGACGGGCTTCACGCGTGATTACAGGCCCGATCGCTATCAGCTTGCACGGAACCGCCACACGCCACAGCCATGGGCTGGCTGCTAGACCGAGGACCCGCCAGCCGCAGCAGCAGGAGCAGTGTCCGGCACATGCACGTTGCGGAGCAGCCTGAAGGCTGGGCCATACTGCAGGCCGCTGGCATGCAGCTGCTGGTAGAGCTGCACGATGTCCCTGGGCACCGTCGCGGAGGCCCTCTGCGCATCCAGGGTGCGCTCAGCCATGGTGCGCCCCGCGTTGCGCGCCTTGTCCAGCTCAACCTTTGACCAGGGTGCAGGGCAGCGGGCGCACTGTGGTCACCACGCACGGGAGCAGGGGGGGCCTGGGGGGTGCGTGACCACTGACCAGGCAGCACCGTTGGAGCGAGCATCGCAGGCTGGCGCCTACCTCGTAGGCAGCCCTCAGCAGCGCCTGCATGGCAGCCATATCTGTGCCTAGCAGCACGGACGCCATGTCAGGGTCCTGCTGCACCTGCGCGAGCTTGTCTGGGTCAGCTTTCAGCGCTGCCTGGAAGGCGACGGGGTCGGCGGCGGTGCCGTCGGCGCAGAGCGCGAAGGGGTCGGGCGACGTGCTGGGAGCGGCCATGGCCCTCGGGTGGCAGCAGCGGGCTGCAGCCTGACGCGTGACAGCAGTTGTGGGGGTGCTGCCGCGCAGGTGGGCGGATCTACCGCGTCTCGGGGCGGTCGCCTGGCACGAGTCGAACTCTGGATTGACGCCACAGGGGCCGTGGGCGAATCAATGTTGCATCATGCACTGCGCGCCAACACTGCCAGCATCGCTGGCGGGCACGCGGTTGCCGCAAGCGGTCACCAGGAGTCGGCTGCCGGGCAGCAGCCCGCGGGCGCAAGTGTCTCAGCGCCCGCACCGCCAACGGCTGCTGCGCCCCCAGCCACCCCCCCCCCCCAGCCAGGCACCCTGGGGGCCATCACTGATGCTGCCTGCTGGGTGGCTGTCTGCTGTCATCTATGTCGCTGAGGTGCCTGTCCGGGCCCGCATCCCTGCTGCCAGAGTTGATGTATGCGCCGCGCACCGACGCCTGGGCCGGCAGCGGATTGTCAGCGTTGACCTGGCAGGGGCAGCAGGAGCCACACATCAGGCTCCTGGTAAGTCCCCGGCTGCACATGCGGCTGCACCACCGGCCCTGGGGGCGCCGCGCCCCCTGCCGGCAGGTGAGACAGGTGAGTGCCTTCGTGTGCTGCTGTTGCGCTGCGGGAGCCGCTGACCACAGCACCGTGTGCTGCTGATGCACTGGCTGTACTGGCCCCAGAGGGCTTGTGCAGCAGGCAACACCGTGTGCCGCTGCCCCGGGTTGTGGAACCGCCATCCCACCGGGTTGCTGTGGTGGGGTGCGGGCCAGCGGGCGTGTGTGGTGCCAGCCGTGCCGCCCCGCGGATGCGCGCCCATGCGGCCCCACCTTTGCTGCAGGGCTGAAGAACATCCACGCCACGGGCCCCAGACCTATGGCAGCCAGGCCCACCGTCAACCCTATTGCTAGCTTTGCATTGCCACGAGCCGGCCGGGGAGGCATGCGGAGCGATTGCCCGTTGGCAAGCGAGATCTGCAGCGCGCTGCAAGCCCGTCCAAGGCCAGAAGGGAACCGGCATGCAGCAAGGGGTGCATTGGGCGGGTGCAAGCGCGGAGGAGCAGGTGAACCGCGGTGCCCTCGACACCGGGTGAGCAGCTGCGACCCACAGCATGACCCAGAAGGAGGCGGACAAGTGCAGGGGTCGTTGCATTCGTGTGTAAGCTGCAGGGCCACGCCGTGCTGGGCGTGACTGCAGCGTTGACCAATTGAAACGGGCAGGGCGCCTGCACCGCTGCGCCGCTGGCCATCATGTCGTCAGAAGAAGCAGAGAGCGCTCCCTCATGCGCGTGTGAGCAGGAGACGGCAGCTGCCCAGGCTGACGACGCACAGGATGTCTTGCCATGCGCGGCGCCCGTGGAGAGCGACGCGTGCCAGCAGCCATACCAGCACCGCACCGACAGCCGTGAGTACCTACAGCAAACCAGCCTGCCAGTCATTCAAGAGGCGCTTGTGCAGCTGATAAAGCAGATGGAGGTGGAACGGCTCAAGGTGAGGCCTCCTGGACAGCCGCTTGGCGGCTGGCTGGCGCATCACACTGCTGCCGTGGGCACCTGGGGGTGGCGGCCGCCCCGTCCTCCCCCCCCTCGCGGGGTGTGAAGCAGTGCCAGAGGCACCTGCACGATGATGCACGCATCTGAACTTGATGTGCAAGCAGCGGAGGCCGGCAGGTGTGCCGCAACAGATGGCGGGCGCTGCGCCACCATGCACGGCCCACTGGCCCAGCGATGCTGATGCCCGCAGCGACCAGCGACACCTGCGCATGTCTTTGCAGCTGGCATCGGGAGTAGAGTGGGAAGATGGCATGTACCTGCCGAGAGCATGGCAGCCCTTCTGCCCGTACACCTGGTTGGCAGACTACATCATGGCAAGACACCAGGCAGCAGGACAGGGCGGGAGCATGCAGCAGCAGCAGTGTGATGGCATCCAACCAGAGTGCCAGCAGCCAGTGGCTGTGGCTGCCCCGGCAGATGTTGCAGAGACATAAACGGAGCAAGCAAACTGTAAAGATCAACATGAGCAGCAGCCGCGGGGCGCTCCGTCTGACGCCGTGGACCCCTGGCCCAAGGCGAGCTGGGCGGTCAAAGCACCCTTTCGCCGTGCGGCTGCAGGCGGACAGTCAGGGGCCTGGCCGAAGCGACACTGGCCGCTCCTCCCGGGTGACGCCATCAGAAATCATGAACGCGTTGCACCCAGTAACGTGATCCTGCTGCGCAGCGCTGCGCGCAGTCGCGCGCCCAGGCGTGTTGCGTACCACCCGCGCCAGCAGCTCCAAGACATCGAGGGCAACAGGTCACGCTCGGCCAGGCAGCGCGACAGCATGGTGCGCGCTGGTCCGGGTGCTCGGGGACTCGGGTGCCCGGCGCCGGGACCCAACCTCACAGACGCGGCCGTTGACCCCACAATTTCCCCGGGCACCGCAGAGCGACTCCTGTGTCATCGCCCCACCAGCAGACTGCAATGGCCATGGCACGCTGGAGGGATGTGACTGCAAGTGCAGCAGCGGCTACGAAAACGACCTGTCGGTGTGTGCTCAGGAGATGGACCCGCCTTCAGCATGCCCCGCCATGCGCGCTGCAAGCCCCAGGCTCACACCAGGGCAGCTTTGCCGTGGTGTTGCCGCTGTCATCTTCAAGCTTGTGCGACGCCCATGATGCCATGCGCTGCCCTGCAGAACTTGCTGGCACCCCTCTGGTGTCAAGCGAGTGAACCGGCCCCCAGCCCACCTGCCGGCAACACAGATGACGGGGGCGGCGGCTCCATCGATGGAGGGGCAGAAGGCAAGAGCATGTGCTGGAGGAGCAAGCAGCAAGCTCCAGCAGTTGCTGTCTTACCGCCCACGCATGACGGAGGGCCACACACAAGCCCTGTGTTGTGCGCCTCGGACTGTGCGGCCACCAGGACCATGTGAGAGGGCGGGTGCGCTGTCAGTTGACTGCACTTCCCGCGCTGGCACGCAGGTGACGGCGAGCCACCCAACAACAGAGGGTTCTGGAACAGCCGTGCAGCCATCGTGCTGATTGTCGGCTGCGCTGCAGCCGTGCTGCTTGTTTGTGGCTGGTGCTACTGGCGCAGGAGGCGGCGCCTGGCGCGGGAGCAGCAGTATGCAGACGGTGCAGCGCCACCAAGCCAGGGGGCAAAGCGCACCCAGCGCCCCAGCAAACGCGGTGGCAAGGCCAACAAGAAACGTGAAGAAGCCTCAAGCAGCGACAGTGACACTGAGCCGCACAGCAAGGTGTCGCCGCATGCCCCCCCCCCCCCCTGCCCGCGCGCGCGTGCTGGCTGGCAGTGTTTTTGCAGCGGTGTGCCTCCATGGCTGCATGGCTCCCGCGCGCTGCAACAGCCCTGCTGCAGCACACCCCTGGCCTGCTCAGATGTGCGACAATCAGCCGCACACCCGATGCCCTCTTGCAGACCAAGCGGGCCACGACATCCATGTCCACTCGCGGCGAGCTGCTGAGGGCGATGGCCGAGCTGCAAGGCACTGCCAGCGACAACGGTGATGCAGCCGCCATCCTCATGCTGCACAGCAGGTGGGTGTCCAGCAGGAGACCCATTGCCGTCAGCAGGAGAGCGCGCGGGACGCAAAGCTGCTGGGTGCAAGCATCCCACCAGGGCCGGCCACACTCATTCAGCTGAGCCCTGCGGCATCGCATCGCTGATGCAGGCTGTCCCAGGCGCGCGCCTCCGCATCGCCTGTGATGATGCAGCAGCTGCCACCAGCCATGCTGGGTGGGGGCGAGCATGCTGCAGCTGTCATGCAGCTGCAGCTGGCGCAGGCGCGGGCATCCATGGCTGCCGGCCAGCTGTTTGGCAGGCTGGCCGTGCCGGAGCGCACGTCGGGCACAGCCGGCGGCGAGCAAGAGGCCGAGCAGCTGGCGATGGGACCAGCCAGTGCCCACGGCGGGCAGGAGTTGCGGCAGTATGAAGACATGCTGAGGGCATCAGCATCACCGGCCTCCCTGCTGCTGCAGCAGCGCATGTCCATGGCAGCTGCCATGCACCAGCAGCTGCTGGCGCGGGCCTCCGCTGCGCCCGACGCGATGCACGTGGGGCTGCTGCAGCTGGCAGCCAGCGGCCTGCCGGCCTACGGCCAGGGCTGGCCGGCGCCGGGGCTGGCCAGCCCACCACCACCAGCAGCAGCGACGGCAGCAGTGGCAGCCATGATGCCAGGCGGGGCGGGTGGAGGGCAGCGCACTGCGGCCAGCTGGGCGGCCGCTGCGGATGCTGGCAGCGGGCTGGGCCTGCACCCGGCGTTGGCTGCGCGGCACACTTGGGCACCCGCGGCGGCCATGCAGCTGGCGCCACCGCACCCCAGCGTGCTGGGCCCGTGGCTGCATGGGGGCAGGCTGTCAGGCATGCCCGCAGCTCCTGCAGGGCCTGAGGGACGGTAGCCAGCGGTGTGTCGCGGCTGCGGCGCAGGGCGGCGAGGGCAGCTGGATGGCGAGGGCAGCTGCTGGCAGCGCCTGCAGGCTGGACCAGCCAGCCGCTGTGACAGCATGCCAGGCTGGCAGGGTGCGTGGCCCCCAAAGCCACGCCGGCTGGACGCGTGCGCGCGCCGCTTGCGTGGGGAATGAGAGCCACCGCCAGCGCTGCCGAGTCTTGTGGCGCGGGATGCAGTTCTTGCATCCCGCGCAGTGCGGCTGAAGCATGCCGCGCACACGGCCCAAGGCGCACAGGCCGGGCTGCAGGGAGGCTGTGCAGTTACAATGCTACGTGCAGCGTGTGCGCTGCGCTGCAACAGGGCGCCTGAGCCACCGTCTGCTCCCGCTGCCGCCTAGACGCAGGACAGCGTGGCTGCCCCGCTTGCATGCATCACGCTCCATGCGCACGCGCTTGGCTGGCGGGCGTCGCAGCCCCTGCTGCCCCCGCGCCACCGGCGCGCCCTCTACTGCACAAACAATGCCTCCCCCCACACGCGTGCCACGATCACGCCGGCAGCGAACACGCTGACCGCCCGGAGGAGCTTCAGGTTGGCTGATCGCTTGCTGGGATTGCCCCACTCCTCCCGCATGAAGCGCTTCACAGTATCAGGGCTCGCTGGCAGCGCAAGCGTGCCCGCCATTCGTGCCGTGTGGTGCGATGCACACCTGTGGGCCCGGCTGCACCGCTGTATCCCCGGTTGGAAGGGCGACTGGTGTTGGAGAATGGACAGCCCACCGCGCCGCCCTGGTGACGGGGCGGGGGCGGGGACCTGGCCGCGCAGTGACCCCAGATCACACCCACTCGCCGCCTTTCGCTTCCGCACGCCCACAGCGCGCTGCACGTGGCTCAGGCCACCTTTGTGCCGCTGCGCGGAGTGCGCCGCGCGCCGTGGCGGGGGGTTTGATCTGTCCGAGACCGCCGGGCCAAACGGCACACAAGAGCGCGGCGCAGCCGCAGCGCCAAAACACGGCTGCAATTCGCCAGCCCACCTCGCCCACCCGCGGAGCAGACCTGCGCTAGAGCCCACTTGCCCGGACGCCCCCACAAAAAAATCATGCGCGCACGCTGCGCGTCCGTCGTGCTACTTCTGGCGGCGGCGGCCCTGCTGGCCGCGGGCAGGCCAGCCGAGGGTGCGAGCCTGGTGTGGTGTGATCTTCCAGCAGGGGGGAAGGGGCAGACGGGGGGGGGGTGGGGGGGGGGCAGACCCGGGGGGGGGGGGGGGGGCGCCGGCGGGGGGGCCGGAGGACGCAGGGAGGAACGTGAGGTACGACCGTGAGTTGTGCGAGGATGTTGAGACCGCACCGGA
>Ga0315905_10008085_pt1 | contig 10624 bp, 19 predicted proteins | sample LakEriMetagenome_5_FD_203522 | JGI IMG/M metagenome (GOLD analysis project Ga0315905, IMG submission 203522) | Freshwater fungal communities from buoy surface, Lake Erie, Ohio, United States - Buoy 4 MA121 | ecosystem: Environmental > Aquatic > Freshwater > Lake | place: USA: Lake Erie, Ohio... | reverse complement strand
CCATACAAGCTATTCCGATCACAACCTAAATGATTAAACTTATTCGGTTCGTTTTATAGCGTTATCCCGTACCAATCTGTAGGAGCGGGGAGCATCAAACCCCAGACGAACTGCTGGCTTCCGCCGCTCGCGTTCCTCAGCCTTCCATTTGATAAAGCCAACGAGCGCAACCACGACGATACCGTCGACGGTATACTCCTTGCGTTCATGATGCAGTCGGAAGAGTTCCTCTGATCCATCGCTGCGCTTAACAGAGATCTCAGCGTACTCACCAACCAAACCCTCGCCGATCTTCTGCACGCAGATTGCGTGGTCGAAGGTATGCTCCAAGTCTTCCGTCAGGTTCTCGCCTCCATAAACAAGAGATCCCTCGTTTCTAACAATCACCAACATCAGTTAAAGAACCTCAATATTTAAGGAAACAACTTCTAGCATAAAGCCAAGTTATCTCATGCTTTCCTGCGCTAAAGCTTCTGCTTTCCGCCGCCTGCCTTTAACCCTTGGGTTGTTCTCAGCGGTGCGAGATTTGCAGTAAGTAATAAAAGATGGGGTATTTAGATTTTCTTTATGTGTACCCCAAGCCAAATTCTCTGGTCGGTTATTTGTTGCGTCGTCATTCAAATGCATCACAATTGCTTTATCGAACGGGGGTGGTCCATTGAACGCCTCGCACACAAGACGATGAACTTTGTAGTTTTTGCCTTTGTAGTAATATCCGTAGCGCATCTGATCTCTCCTTAAGACTCCATATGTAGGCTTGCCTACATACGCCCTAAACCCGCCATTCGGCATTGGAATTTTGTGCGGCACTCTACGGATCCTTCCTAGCGAAGACGCTTCGTACTCAGGCAGTGACGGTATAGGCTTCCAGATTTCTTCTTGTGTCATTGGGCGCACATAGTAAACGCACGCCCAATGATCAAGTGCCTATGATGATGTGCCTCAAAAAGGTACGTCGTCGTCCAGATCGTCTTGTGCTGGAGGAGCCTGACGCTGCGCTGGTGCATCAACAAGCTTCTTCTTCCACACACGACCGGCAAAGAACTTGCCCTTCGCACCGTCGATTACACGAGCTTCGATGTTCAGCTCTTCACCGTTCTCGAGCAGCATCCTGCCGCTGTAGATAGGAACGCCCTCTGGATCCCAATCCTTCTCGCGATAGAACTTCTTGCGTTCCTCGATGCGCTCATCGCTGTCGCGGAAAAGGGAAAACGTATTTGGTTTTTGTTCGTAAGCCATCCTTGTGCCTTTCTTATGGTAGTTCTACTTTGCGCACACGATCTATGTGAGCAATGTATAGGTTAATTGCCTGTCGCACGACGCTTGCGATAGGCCGGTCTTCTTTAATGGACATCTCGCACAGTGCGCGATACATCACGTCGTCAATCGTTGTTTGCACCAGACGGTTCTGGTGGTCTTTTCTAGGTCGTCCCATGTCAATCCTTTGCGCTTTTGACGATGTAGCTGATGACAGGATCTTTTCTGAAAGCTTCAACGGACTTACCCTTTGCAGCTAGCAGACTGTCAACGTCTACGGCTTTATAAACGGCGGCATGATCTACCGCCCCTTTCTTCTCTACCTTCAAGACCTCAATGCGGCCTGTCCGGAAGGAGCCGAACTCAGAGCCCAGTTCCTTTTTGAGAGCTTCGTATGCCTCCTTCAATGGAGCCATCTCCGCCTCCTTCTCCTTGATCTGAAGAAAGAGATCCGACATCAACTCACTGCGCACGTTTGATACGACAGCGAGTTCCGTATCGAGATAAACCTTTGCCTTAGATTCATCTGCGATTGTTTCGAGGTACTTTTTGCGGAACGCTTCAAGCTTTGGAAAGTTGTCGGCGAACCAAGTCGGATTCCGTTCCAGTCGCTCCAGCAAGTACAGATCTTCCCTGATGTAGCAGAAGAAGTCCATCCACTGCAGATCACACACCTCCATAACGTGCTGGCACTGCGCGTAATAGCTTGGCTTTTCGTGTACAGAATATGGTATCTTAGCCCAGTACGGACACTTGATCTCCAAGCCACCGTCAAGACCGATCAGTCCATCAGGTGATGCGCCAAGCCAGTCGTAGTCATCGTGCTTAACGATGCCTGTCTGCGTAACTGTAACACCTGCCACAGACTCGTAGAACGACAAAGCCACAGGCTCCATCCGCTCGCCATGATTTGTGGCGGCGTTGCCAGTGAATTCCTTATCAGCTCCGAAGTGCTCACGAACCATGTCGCGCATCACATCTTCAGCTTTCTGGAATGGGTTAACCCCAAGGATACCGCCAACACGACTTCCAGTGATGACGCCTACACGCGCCTTAAACCACTCGTCACTTCTCTGTTCCATTCAATCAGTCCTTACTTCGAGAGAGCAGCTTTTCGTGCGTCCTTAGTCTTCGTGACTTCCGCCAAGAGCACGTCATCGTTGCGATTGCGTGCGTACTTACTGGCCTTGGTGAACGCCGCCTTCAGATCATCAAGGGTTGCGGCATCAGTGACAGCTTTCAGTAGCTGAACCTTATCGTCGACCAGACCGGTCTCTGGAACAGAAGCAGGCTTCTGCTTGCTGGCATCAGGAAGATCCTCACCAGCGTAGATGTAGAGGCCAAGACCAAACAGAGACATCGCCTTTACGAGGCAACGCATCTTCGCGTCATTGATGTCGCGTGCATTTGGGTTCTTTATGGCGTTGTTCTTATAGTCCATCACCGGCAACCACATCGTGTGACTGACATCTTCAACAGTCAGAACACAGCGAACCTCTGCCGTACCGTCCGGATAGCGGATAACGCCATCGTTATTTAGATCACCGTTCTCTCCCGACTGGTTCTCAAAGTAGAACTTAGCATGCGGGTAGTGATCCATAAGCGTAGCCCACGCCCACGACCACGAGAGATACGAGAAGCCATTCTTCTTCTCGATGTTCTCATTGACGTTTATGGCTGAGAGAGTTTCCCAAACGGTCTTCGTCTTGGGGGTTGAAGCAGTCTCCATATACATTCCTTTCTGCGAACACGCATCGTCGTGTCGACGCACAACATAGAGACTATTTTCTCAACGTCAATTCCTGTGTTCCGAAACATGTGGAAAAAGTTTCGAACTGTGGCATTCGTGCATCGCACATAAAAAGACGCGTAGAAAACTTATGCACAGCGCATGTAGAACGCCGACACATTTCCTCTTGCGCAATTCGAAAAGCAGAAATATGTGCAGCATGTGACGGCTACCGTATCGCGACGGGAACCGACCAATGTTCGCTTGTGCGAAACCTCCAAATTTCGCATTGGTCTTGCCGTCATAGTTTTAAGCGAACAAACAAGCGCGGTGAAGGGCCGCAGATATTGGAGGTTTTGAATGTCACATGAGTTGGGCGGGTACGTCCTTATTTACCGCCGTCTATTGGATCACTCGATCTTTCGCACTGATGCTGAGGCTATGGCCTTTGCATGGATGGTGCTGCGAGCATCGTGGAGAGAGGTAGATGTTCGCTACAAAGATCGCCCCATCAAGCTGCAGCGCGGACAGCTTGCGATGTCAGTACGGGACATGGCTACACACCTAGAACGCAGCAAAGATTGGGCAAATCGCTTTCTCACACGTCTCGTTGACCGCGACATGGTTAGTGTCGACAGCGCGACAGGTGTCACCATCATTTCTATCAACAATTACAATGCTTTCCAGCTCGATCCTAAAGGGCAGAGCGACAGGACCGCGACAGCGGCGCGACAGGACCGCGACACCACCGCGACACAGAACAATAAAGGGAATAAAGATAAGGAAGAGAATAAAGGGAATAGTAAGAAGGCTGACGCCTTCTCTGTGCCTGATTGGATTGATGCAGATGCATGGTCCGATTGGGAAGAGCAGCGCAAGCAGATCAAAAAACCGCTGACGGATCAGGCGCGGAAGCTAGCGATCAACGTCCTGCGTGAAGGCGTAGAGGCAGGGCTGTCGGTTCGCCAGATCATTGACCACAACATCAATGGTGGCTGGCAAGGAATGTTCCTGCCGAAGGGAAATGCCAAAGCCTCAACAAGCCCAATGGCTGGCATGTCTTTCAAGCAGGCACGCGAGAAGCTAGAAGATCTTCGCTACAAGAAAGAAATGCTTCTCGATAGATGTCGGCGAGAGAAGGACAATCAAGAGCTGTGGGATTCGCTTAAGGCGATGAAGGCAGAGATCGAAGCACTAGACCAAGCAGTGAACGGTAAGAGCGAACGGAGCTACTGAAATGGATTTACGGGAACTATCGGAGCGCCTCAACGGCAACATGCTTCCAACGCTGCGCCATCTCATGCCAGCAGGAGTTATTAACGGCGCTGAGTACTGCGTCGGCGGACTAGGCGGGGAGAAGGGGCAGTCATTGCGCGTCCACATGTCTGGGCCAAAGGCTGGTGTGTGGAGCGACTTCTCAACGGGCGAGAGTGGTGGCGACTTGGTCGACCTCTGGCGTGCAGTACATAACTTGAGCTTGATCGAAGCGATGGATGAGATCCGCTTGTGGCTGGGTGTCGAGCGCCCATCATTCGTCACAACGCAGAAGGAATATCAAGCACCAGCAAAACCCGCTGGTCTGAAGAAGGTCACTGACAGCAACGAGGTCTTGGACTACTGCTCACAGCGTGGGCTGACAGAAGAAACCCTAAAGGCGTTTAAGGTGGCTGCGGAGGGATCTCGCATCCTGTTCCCGTTCTTGGACCCCAAGGGCGATGCGCAGATGATCAAGTTCCGCGATACAAAGGACAAGAAAAAGCAGGGGCCAACATCCGCAGGGCAGAAGCCATGCCTTTTCGGCTGGCAGGCAGTGAATCCAAATGCTCGAGAGGTGTGGATTACTGAGGGTGAATTCGACGCTATGGCCGCATACCAGATGGGCGTGTCGGCGATGTCTGTTCCCTTCGGCGGCGGCAAGGGTGCGAAGCAGCAATGGATCGAGAACGAGTTCGACAACCTCGAGCGCTTCGAAACTATCGTGCTGGCGCTGGACATGGACGAAGAGGGCGAGCTCGCGGCTCGAGAGATTGCTGACAGGCTTGGCATCCACCGCTGTATACGAGCCTCGTTGCCGCATAAGGATCTCAACGAGTGCCTCTTAGCTGGCGTGGACATAAAAGCTATCCGCGATCTGGCGGCTGGCTATGATCCGGAAGAGCTGCGCTGCGCAACGGACTATCGCGAGGACATTCTTCGCGAGCTGTACAACAACGACCAAGACAGTCGTGGCTTCCAGCCATTGCTCGAAGATCTTGAAGGCAACCTACGGTTCCGCGATGCGGAGCTCGTGATCCTGAACGGTGTCAACGGACACGGTAAGTCACAGCTAGCGGGTCAGTTTGCTTTGGACGCAATGGTTCAGAGCAAGCGCGTGTGCATCGCGTCGATGGAAATGCCAGCGCGTCGTTTGCTCACACGCCTGACCAGACAGGCCGCAGGTATAGCGACGGGCGATCCGACGCTGGCATATGCCAACGCATGCATCGACTGGTATGCGCAGAAGCTGTGGCTATTTGATCTTGTCGGCACAGCGAAGACAACGAAGATGCTTGAGGTGTTCCGTTATGCACGGAAAAAGTATGGCATTGATGTTTTCTTCATAGACAACATGTCCAAATGTGGTATCGACGATGACGATTACAGTGCTCAGAAAAGATTCATGGAGGAGCTATGCGATTTCAAGAACACAACTGGAACCACAGTGTTCTTAGTCACTCACTCGCGGAAGGGCGAGAACGAGGAAACCCCAACCGGCAAGATGGATGTGAAGGGCTCCGGCTCTATTACAGACTTGGCGGACACTGTCCTCACGATCTGGCGCAACAAAAAGAAAGAGCGCGAGATGTCGGAGCTCAGCGAGTATGAGCCAGTTCCGCCTGAGCTTGTGGCCGCACCTGACTCACGCCTCACCTGCAGCAAGCAGCGCAATGGTGAGTGGGAAGGCTGGGTCGGAACGTACTGGGGCGGGAAGGCAATGCAGTTTATTGGTAGGCGCGGAGAGCAGCCGCGAAAGTATGTGAGTTTTTCTCAGCCGGTTGTGGCTGTTGATATGGAAGAGGAATTTATATGAGCGATGAAGACAACGTGATCCGCTTTCCCAAGGGAGGGCCAGACATCACCTTCGAAAGAATACCCCCAGAAGTAATTCTGACCGCAGCACTCGAGGAGGCACAGATGTTTGACACGTTGTTCCTTGTCGGCTGGAAGAAGAACGGCGGACTGTTCATGGCATCTACGGAAGCCTACATCCCCGACATCATCTCGACGCTCGAGATCGCGAAGATGGAACACATCCGCATGATGGTTAACGAAGATGACTGAAGAAAACTTCGCACAAGATATCCGCGAGGTCGCCATCATGCTTAGGGATGCAGAGTATCGCGTCCTTAAGACAGAGGCTGACGTCAAGCGCGTCATCGCTAAGGCGATGCTCGAGGGCGAGATGAACGGCAACAAGAGTGCAGCCGCGCAAGCAAGATACGCAGACGAAAGTGATGCTGTCTATGCGGCGCGACTCGAGCACGGCGTAGCCAAGGGTGACCTTGCCTATGCCAAGGCAGAGCTGAAGGCGAGAGAGATCGCATTCGAGTATTGGAGAACAAAGGCGGCAACGCTGCGTCTAGAACGGAAGGCATATAACACATGATTGATCCACTAACTGGCGGCGGAAAGTCGCATGAAGCTATTTTCCTTTACGCATCAGTGGTGACGGCACTGTCACGCACGATCTTTGACATCAACAAGGCCGCTGGCTGGTGGACGGATCTTAAGACCGGTCAGTCAACGCATGAGACACGCAATGTCGGCGAAGTGCTAATGCTCATCGTCAGTGAAGTAGCAGAGGCAATGGAGGCGGACCGCAAGGGATTGATGGACGACAAGCTTCCGCATCGCTCAGGCCTAGAGGTCGAGCTCGCTGATGCCGTCATCCGGATCTTTGATCTAGCTGCGGCAAAGGGCTTCGACATTGGTGAAGCCATCATCGAAAAGATCCTCTACAACATGAGCCGCGAGGATCACAAGATTGAGAACCGCATGAAGGCGGGTGGTAAGAAGTACTGAGCATGAAGGGTAGGACGCCGACACCAGCAGAGCGTCGATGGATGGATGCGGTAGGCCAGCTTGGCTGTGTTGCCTGCAAGAAGATCGGCGTGCATCAGCCAGAGATCTCGATCCATCACATAGATGGTCGCACGAAAACCGGCGCTCACTTCAAGACGATTCCTCTTTGCTACCTGCATCACCAAGGCGGTGACGGCAAGGGTGAGTTCGTTTCCGTCCACCCGTGGAAGCGCAGGTTCGAAGAGATGTTTGGAACGCAAGAGGAGTTACTGGCTGAGTGCCAGCTTCTAGTTAAGGAGAACGAAAATGGATGAGCGGGAATACATGCGCAAGATGAAGGCGAACGAGCGCTTATATATGTACGGCGACATGAATGAAGAGCCCACCATCGATTGGACAATGTGGGATGGTGCTAAGAAGGGGGAGTGGCGACCATCTGGCTTAGTAGATGTTGTTCTGCGCGGCGGGAATGCGCTTATGGAAAGAGCTGCATCGAAGCTTTACTGGAAGCACTCTGGTTTAGATGGCGACATCATTTGCTGGCGGCATGCTCAAAAGATGGACGGCGATACGTTTCCGATAATCGTCGGTGGAAGAACGATAACCGTCGGTGCCACTATCGGTGCCACAGTCGGTGAAAAATTGGCGGAAAAAACCCAGAAGCCAACGAACCCGAAGGACGCTGTCGGTATAAAGAAAGCTCCCCTATCCACCGTATCAGCAGCAGTACTAGCTGAAGTAGGAGTAGGGATGCTCGAAGGCGCACTGAAGTACGGTCGCCACAACTATCGCGGTGTAGGCGTAAGGGCATCGGTCTATTACGACGCAACGATCCGCCACCTGTTTAGTTGGTGGGAAGGTGAAGACACTGATCCGGACTCTCAGCTCAGCCACGTAACCAAAGCAATCTGCTCGCTGGTCGTGCTGCGTGACGCAATGATCCAAGGCAAGTGTGAGGATGATCGCCCCCCGCGCAGTGCCAACTTCTATGATCAGCTCAACGAGCTGGCGGCGAATAACGTCGAGATCTACGGGGACCGTGACCCGCACCACTACACGATCAATGATGAAGGGATTTGAGATGAGCGTTTACTTTGACATCTTCTCCAATTGGAAGGAAGTGCAGGAACATTTTGACATGCGTGAGCCAGAGCCAGAGGTTCTGTTCGCTGCTTACGAATACGAGAACTACAGCGGTGAAGCTCTGGTGATCTTCCGGCGCGATGGACAGCTCTTCACTGTTCACGGCAGTCACTGCTCTTGTCATGGCTTAGAGGAACAATGGGTTCCGGAGGAATCGTCGCCGGAGGTTGTGCGTTGCATGGTCGAGTCCTCAAATGGCGATTGGGCTTGGGCTTGGGAAGACGATCTCAGAGTGCGTCATGAGGATGCACTTCTAAAGGTCTGTGATCTGTTGGATTCGAAGTCATGAAGCAACACAAGATGGACAGCCTCATGGAGGCGGTGACCAACACGACGGTGGGGTTCTTTATCTCGCTGATCACTTGGTACTTCGTGGCATCGGCTATGGATATCCCCGTCACATGGACCCAGAACCTGATCATCACTGGCATCTTTACGGTGGTCTCTGTAGCTAGGGGCTACATCCTGCGCCGGATCTTCGATGGTCGAACGATCTGGCAGGAAATCAAATACACGTTTGCGAAAGGGTAACTGATGGGAAAGATGTCGAGAACCAAGGGTGCGGTGTACGAGCGCGAGCTCGTCAACCAAGCCAAAGAGTACGGCCTAGTGGCGCAGCGCGTGCCATTGTCTGGAGCAACCAGCTATGCGAAGGGTGACGTCGAGATCACGCCGACATTTAGCGACAAGCCTTGGGTGTTTGAAGCGAAGCGCAGGAAGGAGCTGCCAGCTTGGATGCTTGAGGCACTGGGCGAGAATGCTGGCTTGATCCTACGCGCCGACAATGAAAAGTCTGTGGCCGTCATTCCTCTCACGACGCTGCTGGAACTTATGCAGTGAAGAAAGCTGGACCAAAGACGACTCGTTTGCAGTCGATGGTCTGGGCAGAGCAGGCAGCAAAAGGTGAAACGCATGAAAAAAGAATGCAGTGGATTGAAGAGTCGGTTCCGGAAAACTTCCGCGCTCTGGTCAGAGATCACATGGTGGGTTGCCTTGCGGCACGCATATTTCAGATACCTACTAAAGAGCTACGGCGAGCGGCTATCGACGACATACCGCTTGATGCTGATCCTATCTGGTCGCGTTCACTAGTGGAGTGCTTAGTTTTATCCCTTTGGAAAGAGCAGAGAAAGACGATCCGTTGATCTATGAAAATGAAAAGACACTAGCCAATGAACGTGCCGCCATCACTGTGGTGGCGGACAAATGGGGTGTGGAGGTTGTAAAGCTTCCGCGCCGCTACTCAGCGGACTTTGCGCTGCTGCGTGGGAAAGAGATCATGTCGTGGGCTGAGCTCAAGTCGCGGGGAAATCCGATACACACGTACCCCACGTATCAAGTCTCGCTGCACAAATACATGAACCTGCTGTCGCTATCTCGAGACACGGGCATCAGATCGATGCTCATCGTGGAGTGGCAGGACTGCGTTGGTTATATTAATGTCCCAGCCCCCATCAATATCGTGTTCGGTGGAACAACCAAGCGCGGGGACTGGGAGGATAAGGAACCTATGATTGAGGTTCCGATATCAGAGTTTAAGATCATTCATAGAAAATGAAGAGAGAGACTCGACCTGCTCTTTGTAGGTCGGGTCTTTCGCCATTTCGATTTCGATCCTGCGCAAGCCACTCAAGACAGTGGAGTGGTCGCGCTTCAAGTAACGACCGATCTGCGACAGCGACATACCGCGATCTCGATAGACCTTGTACAGCGCCATGCGTGGACGTGTCATCTCGACGAATCGGTTATCTCCAATGAGATCCCTGTCGCGGATGTCCCAGATGCGGAGGGCTTCAGCTTTAATTTCACCTAGAAACATACATACTTCCTTGTATTGGAGGGGCCGAAGCCCCTCCCTGTTGTTATAGAGACTGTGCGTCTACGATCTCGCAGGTGTTACCAACGCACGCCAGTTCGCGTGTGCCAGTCACTGTGTCGATCCCCTTCTCATAGAAGGCGAGGCCAGCCCAATCAATCTCCTTCGGCATTTCAGCGAGACGTTGCTCGTACTCAGCCTTAGTGATCGTCTCGTAAGGCATCTGCGTGTACGAACTATCACCCTCGAAGTGAGGCAGGAACGACAGGCCACAGATGTCATCGAAGTGATCGAAGACCCAGCCACCCACAGTCGGCCATTCATTCTCTTTCACGCTGATGGTGCAAGACACAGCGTGCTCAGACCAATGCGTGTTGTAGGCGCGAACAAGCTCGAGGTGCTGCAATGCAGTCACGTCATCGCGAGTGGTAGTACCCTCGCCAAGCTTCACCGGAAAGGCAAAGACCGTCATGCCTTGAGGCTTCGAAGCGTGCGGCTCGTTAGGAATGCCAGCATCACCCATGAAGGCGGTGATTGGATCTTTGTTGTCACCAGTCACGCGCCGGATGTAGTACTGCGCATGCCCTTGGTGGATTCCGCTGGGGCTATTCACCAAC
>Ga0315905_10008084_pt1 | contig 10625 bp, 9 predicted proteins | sample LakEriMetagenome_5_FD_203522 | JGI IMG/M metagenome (GOLD analysis project Ga0315905, IMG submission 203522) | Freshwater fungal communities from buoy surface, Lake Erie, Ohio, United States - Buoy 4 MA121 | ecosystem: Environmental > Aquatic > Freshwater > Lake | place: USA: Lake Erie, Ohio... | reverse complement strand
GCGCTGATTGTTTTGTCTTGTGGCATCACAGCCCCGCATACCGGAGAGTCAATCACCCTGCATATAATCGATTCTTTATTAGCGAATACGAGATTGTAATTTGTAAGATCGGGTGAATAACCTCCTGCAGGTGAGTGACAGTCAGTACAGAGGACGTCCATAATTGACTTTAACCGGGTATTGTAGGTAGACGATGTATCAGGACAGGTTGAATCTTGATTTGTTTCCGGATACAGATAAGCCTCATTATCGTAGTAGCATGAGTGCAAAATGGAAATCACGAGAATCAAAACGAATGCAGTGGTAATCGATTTCATGTTCATTAATTGTTAGGCATTCCTGCGTCAATCCATGATTGTATTTGATTCTTGACACAATCGTTCAACTGATTGATAGGAGGCATGGGATTATTGGCATCGTTCACCCTGTCCATCAGGCCATTCGAGGTGACGGCTGCTTGTATATCACTATAGGTCACCAGAAGCAATCCTGCTTCCGGGTCATTGCCGCTGTGACACCCGGTGCAGTTGTTTTGAATGATAGGGAGAATATCTTCAGCGAAAGCAAAGGTGCTATCGCATTCGGTGCAGCTGTTGTTTTGAGCTCCTTGCTCTATCCAATCTGCAATTAACTCCATTTCGTTCGCTGTGAGCGCGGTGGCGTCCGGTGGAGGCATTATCTTATCGGGGTCTGTTTCTGCGATGGCGTCATCCCACAATTCTGAGCTGTTTAAATCGCCCGGCTCAACATAGAGCATAATTTGTGCATAGGTGGTCAGAACTATAGAGTCATTAGTTTCAGTTGGTGTGTTATGACAACCCGACATAGCACAGCGCGAAGTAATGAGTGGGAGAATTGTATTGGTGAAGTAAACACTATCTGGGCTGCAGGGGTCCACGATAGTGTCGTTAGGATTTCCTCCTCCTCCGTTATCATCAGGAGGGATAACATCCATCATCGTCTCAGGATGGTGTTTGCAGGCCACCAGAATAGCCAGTAACATAAACACGATTGATCCGATTTTTGGAGTGTATTTCATGAGGAAATGGAAGCGGGGCTAAATTACTTCTATTGCTAACGCGACAGAATTGACATAAATCAACTTTTAAACAAGGATATGCCGATGTGAATTGAATTCATGCAGTGAATTGGGATGATTGGGCGCTAAATCACAACCGGAACAATTGCTCCAAAGGATTCACTATACAAGTTTACCGGCAATTATGCTTGTTAGAAACGAATTGGAAACAACTAGTTAGGGGTTACAAAACCAAACGTCGCTTTGCACTCGGTCAATTCCAAGACGTTCGATTCATTGCCAAGTTCAACCAACTTGACGGAGAATGCAGAGTTCAATTCTAATGCGTTATTACCTTGAAGGCCTGCCGCATAATTTTGATAGCTCAGCAGACTGAACGCATTGTTGTTATTCAAAGGTGTTGTTGAAACGAATGTCTTTCCTTGCCAGCGATACGTCATGAATACACGTTCATAATTGGGCTCTCCTGCGGTCCAATCGATATTAATGGACAAGGCCGGCATGATGTGATGGTCTTCATCGCATGCCTCATTTAACGGAAAACCTTGGTTAAAACGAAGTAAATAGCTGCCTTCGGTTCCTGTTGCATCGTTGATGTAGAAAATCTCGATCTGGTAATTGATGCCAGTCTCGAATTCAAGGATTAATGACTCTTGCTCATCTAAGATGCCGTTGATTTCCCAATGAGTGGCGCGCAGCCCCGGTATTTGAGGGAAGGATAAGCGCACTTCTTGCTCATCCCCTTCGTACTCCAAAACTTCGTATAGAAACGGGGCTGAAACCTGCTGATGGGCACCCGCATAAATCGTTTGTTGGATTTGAATTTCATTTTCCTCGGACGAGCCATCAAGCTCGAGCTCGAAATCGGCTGTCACTTGAAAGGTGCCCTCTGTGTCAAACGAAAAACTATTCGAACTGACCGAGGTTGAGCCCGGTACTATATAGTTGAACTCATCAATTTCATCAATGCCATCTATACTCAGAGTGCATTCTTCAAATTCTGAAGCGCTGGCTTCTTCGGCAAATAATAGCTGATTATTTGAAAAGATTTCAAGATCCACGCATTCGTTGATGTCCATTCCTGCACGGTCGTTAATCTTAAGTGAAAATTCGGGTTCACATGTGGGGCATGCAGCGTTGGTGAATGAACTTGTCCATTCCATTACTCCAAATTTATTGCGTTCGATAGTACCCGTTTGAACAAGTCCGTTTTCTCCGGCTGAGAGAGTAAATGGTTCGCCGTTGCGGTATCCGCTGATTGTAAATACCGGTGTTTCAACATCAGGGGTAACGTAGTCTTTGTGCTCGCATGACGAAGCCAATATGGCTATGCCAATCAAAAGTAGGATTGAATGCTTCATCGGGTCAATTTCAATTTAAAGTAGAAGGATAGCATCGAGTTGCGGTTCACTGCATTTCCGAAAAACGAATTAACCGTGATATCAGTGAGGCCGTGACGATAGGAGGCCCCCACCGATTTATTCCTGCCCAGTGCATATTCGTAACCAAGACCTACGCTTTGCTGCAAACTGCGGAAGCCTTGTACATAGCCACGTGCTTGTAGTTCGTCAGCAGTTCTTGATTCGTAACTGGAGGAGGTGCCTGTTTCTATGCGGTTATCGGCTGTCAGCAACACCGTGCCTTCCGTGAAAATACTGATACTGTGTTTGGTGGAGACTCGATATGAAGCTCCAAGCGAAAGTCCTGCATGGTAGAAACGATCTGTGTGGTAGCTGTAGGTCGTTTCGCTGAATCCTTCGCCGTATTGGCGTTGGGTTGAAACATAGGGTGCCGCGACTCCGGATACGGTGAAGAATTGTCCTGCCAGGTGGTAACTCATTTTCTTACGCCAATTGTAATTCACCCCCAAGCCAATAATGGGATCTAATTGAGCCGGACCTGAACTAAAACCGTAATCAGCCCATAGCTTGATTCCGAGGTAAGCAAATACACTCCAGCGGTTGAATGGAAGTTGCGGAAGTGGCCGTTGGGGTTGTAGTTGGCTTTCGATAATCCATGGCTGAAACGGCAAATACGGCATGTCGGAAGGGAGTGTTGGCCTCGCTAATGCTTGATTTCCCTGTGTTTCAGATGCGCTATTTTGATGATTGTTATGATTTGCGGGTGCAGACTCTTGATTCGCAGTTACTTCAATGGAATGAGTTGCTGATTGAGCCTGCTCATGCATATTATCATTTAGATTGCTTTGGAAAGTAAACAGCCGACCGGGTAATCCGAAGCCACTACTCATCGAATCACCCTGGCCAACTGCTGTGGAAGAAGATTCTTGGATTGCTTCTACTGATTCAACCTTCGGATCTTTACTATGCTGTTTGTATGTTGTTGCTTTCGTCTGTAGATTTTTTTTTGAAGTCGACAGCTGACCGGGCAACCCGACGCCACTACTCATCGGATCACCCTTGTCAACTGCCTTGGTAGACAGGTCCTGCGTTGCCTCTGAAGATTCAACAGCGGGACTTTGTCTATTCCTGTTAAAGGTTCCTTCGTCATTATCCAAATCAAGAGTCGACGAAGAATCGGTTGGTATTTTGTTTTGCCCGATAATCGAGTTCGTTGTTTTATTCTCAGCTTGTGAGTTGTTTGCCGGTTTGTTCCACAGCACAATGGAAACTGCGGAACAAGCAATTAGAATCACAGCAACTACGCCAATCTTGCCCCAGAGTATTGCCCGCTTTTTTCTGCGGTAATTACCCAATGCGGTGTGCATGTATTCTTCCCGGAATTCGAGTCCTTCCGGAATGAAATGGTCGTCGATATGTGTTTTACGCTCACTCATTTTTTTTGGGTTTGGAAATTCCTAGTCCTTCGCGGATGCGGCGCTTGGCGTCAGAAAAGTGCCAAGCACTGGTACCTTCGCTTATGCCAAGCATTTCCGAAATTTCGTTGTGCGAATAACCGTCGATTGCGAAAAGGTTGAATACCTTGAGTGTCATTGGCGGAAGCTCCAGTGCTTTGGAGCGAATTGCCTCTAGCATTTCCTGCTGTGCACCCGACAAATCACTTTCTTCGGTTGATTGCATCAAGAAATCCGGAAGTCCCACACGATTGCGGTCTTTCCAAACCTTGTTTTTTTTGAACTCATTGATGATGGTGTTTATCGCAACTCGCCGCGCCCAGAACTCGAAGGGTACTTCGGGTCTGTATTGCTTGAGGTTGAGCAGGATTCGCACAAAACCAAGGTTCATGTACTCGATTGCTTGCTCTTTGTGGGTGGCATATCGCCAGCAGGTGCCGATTAGCTGCTTGTAGAGGAGCTTGTATAGCTCGCTCTGAGCACGTTGGTCTTCTTTGAGACAACGTTCAATAAGCCGGTAATCGATGCTGTTTTCCAATGCGGTTAGACACTAGATTCCATTCACTCTGGCTATATGTAATAAACCAAATTCAGAAGCAAGCGCTTCGAATCTGATAAACAATACAACCGGAAAAAACGAAATCTTGGGTTGTGGTTAAAAAAATCTTGCAGTGGCGGGGCTAATGTAAGAAGCGTACGCGTGTTCTTTCCAAAAACCGAGCATGATGGAACCAACAAACCTGAAAACTCCCTCATTTGTTACAACGAGGGAGCGACTGTTCTGCATAAAACAATTTAAATGTCCCAGGTGATTTTCACTGAGTCTGACGTAGGGTGTGCCTGGCAGCATAATACAAACCCGGCTGCAATTTCTTTATCGGTGAGCGCATAATTTGCGTCCATACTTACTGTTCCTTCAACCAATTTGGCCATGCACGAAGTGCATACTCCGCCTTTGCAGCTGTAAGGTGCATCAACACCAGCGTCTATTGCGGCATCCAGAATACTTTTTCCTTGCGTGTCAAGTTCGAACGAGGTTGACGTTTCGTCTATGATGGTTGTGATCTTTGCCATGTTAGTTGTTATTAAATGATTCGAGAATGGATGTTTTGTCTTGCCAGTCAATTGCTTCAAGACGTTTTTCGATGAGTTGATTATTAAGATAAAAGAAGGAAGCCGGTATTGTATAGATTCCAATTTCTTTTAATGATGATGTATGCAAAAAGGTAATTCCGGAAGGCATGTTTGCGCGCATGACTTCAATCTTGTCTGGAGTATCATCTGTGATGCAATAAAAGCGAATTCCGGTTTCACGATAGGATTCAAAGTGTGTTTTTAACGAACGGATTTCTTTCAAACATGGTCCACACCAGGAGGCGTAGCAAATGACGATGCTGCTATCGCTTAGAAGCGATTGTAGTGTGGTTGAATTTCCTAATGCATCGGTTACCTCCACTGTTGAAGAGTCTATAGATGGCGCGGTTCGGTATCTCCAAAAGTAGAAAATGGCTACAGCTGCAAGCACAACGAGTAGGGTGTAGTTTTTTTTCATGCGCTTCTCTTAATGCTAAAAACGCAGCAAGCTTTGTAGGGCAGCCGAAACCTTCTCTGCATTGGGAAGCATGGTTTGCTCCAATGTGCTGTTCAACGGTATGGCGGGCAGGCATTCAGAACCCAATGTCATAACAGGAGCATCCAGCGAAGTGAAACACATTTCGCTGATCAAGCCACTGAGCGAACGAGCAAAGCTGTTTTGCGCAGGTTCTTCCGTTAGTACCAAGCATCGATTGCATTTGCGTACAGCTGTGAAAACGGCTTCTTCGTCGAGCGGATGAATCGTACGGAGATCAATGATTTCGACTTGTCCGGGGAGCTCTTTCGCTGCGGCTTTCGCCCAGTAAACGCCCATACCATAAGTAATTACTGCTACGCTTTTTTCGTGCGTAGCTTCCAGCGCAATTCGGGCTTTGCCAAGCGGTATCACATAGTCTTCCGAAGGCTCTATGGTGCGCGCGTCTTCCGTTCCTTTTACTTTACTCCAATAAAGACCTTTGTGCTCAAGCACTACAACAGGATTCGGATCGTAGAAGGCGGCCTTCAACAAGCCTTTCAAATCGGCGCCTGTCGATGGATACACGATTTTAATTCCTCTGATATTGGCCAGCACGCTTTCTACGCTGCTGCTATGATACGGACCACCGCTGCCATAAGCGCCAATAGGAACACGGATTACAGCGCTAACGGGCCATTTGCCGTTGCTCAAATAATAACTTCTGCTGACTTCCGTAAAGAGCTGATTTAATCCGGGCCATATATAGTCGGCGAATTGAACTTCTACGATGGGTTTTAATCCGGCGGCGCTCATGCCTACTGTGCTACCAATAATGAATGCTTCTTGAATCGGCGTATTGAATACGCGATTGTCGCCAAACTTCTCGGCCAGTGTGGCTGCTTCGCGGAAAACTCCTCCAAGCCTTCTGCCTACATCTTGGCCATACAATAAGGCTTCAGGGTGTTTGGCTAATATCTCCTGCATCGCGAACAAAGCACAATCGACCATCACAGTGGGTTCTTTCCCGGCCGGTTCGCGTTCGCCTTGCTCTTGTGTGATAGGTGTCGGTGCGAAGTCGTGCAGGAAGAGGTCTTCCGGGCGTGGATCTTCGGCTTGTAAGGCTTGCTGATATTGGCTTTCAACTGCGGCACGTGAATCGTCGGCCAACCGAAGCAGTTGTTGCTCATCGAATCCTAAGGACTTCAGTTGCTTAATGAACTTCGGAAACGGATCACGTTTTTGAGCGCTCTCCAAATCATCGCGGTACCACTCTTTGCGCACACCGCTCGTGTGGTGACCCAGCAAGGGAACCTTGCAGTGAATGAGCCACGGACGACGGTTTTTGCGTATGTCGGATAGAATTTCGTGCAATGCTGTGTAGCACTCCATGAAGTCGGTTCCGTCGACTTGTTTTACTCGTATGCCCGGAAAGGCTTTGGCAAATACAGAAGCGTCTCCAAATCTGATTTCGGATGAGTGCGCACTGATGTCCCACTCGTTGTCTTGAACGAAATACAGAATGGGCAATTGTTTGAGTGAAGCCATGTGAAATGCTTCACTCACTTCGCCCTCTGTCATGGCGGCATCGCCAATGGAGCAAACTACAACTGCGTTTTTATCTTGCTCCGAAATGAGCTCTTGCTGTTCCTTGTATTGAACACCCATAGCAACACCCGTGGTAGGTATGGCCTGCATGCCTGTGGCAGAACTTTGATGCGGAATTTTTGGCATTCCTTCTCTGCGCAACGATGGGTGGCAGTAATACGTGCGACCCCCTGAAAATGGGTCATCCCGCTTGGCCATCAGTTGAAGCATCAATTCATAGGGCTTCATGCCGATGCCGAGCATGATGCTGTCGTCGCGATAGTAAGCGCTCAAAAAATCCTGCGGCTTCAATTGAAGCCCCAGCGCGAGCTGACAGGCTTCGTGTCCGCGTGATGTGGCATGCACATATTTGGATGTCACTTTAGCATTCTCTTCGTAGATGTCGGCCATGCTTTTTGCTGTGGCCATCAATTCGAATGCACGCAATAAAATATCGCTGCTCAGGAGTTGTTCTTTTTTGGTCTCTTTCTTTTCTGCGGTCGACGACATACTGCCTTTCGGGTTGATTGGAGCGCAATTTACACGTGAAAGGCGGGAACTTTATTTTTTAATCGCCTCGATTCTTTTTGGGGTATTAATTTGCGCCGGTGCAGATCTCCTTTTTCAAATACCAGGGAACCGGAAACGATTTTATCATGATTGATAATCGTGATGGCGCATTGCGACTATCCGGCGAGCAGATAATTCATGCATGCGATCGAAAATTTGGAATAGGCGCTGACGGAATTGTCTTGATTGAGTCGCACTCAACGGACGATTTTTACATGAACTTTTATAATCCTGACGGCTCTCAAAGTTTTTGCGGAAATGGCAGCCGTTGTGCGGTTGCCTTTGCTCGCCACATGGGAATGGTCGGCAATCACGGTGTGTTTGGCGCCATCGACAAAGCTCATGCTTTCATCGTGAATGATGGAGAGATATCCGTTCAGATGAAGGATGTGAATAGCGTAGATTGGGCGAATGACCAGTGCATTATTCACACAGGTTCACCGCATTTGATTCAAATTGCTGAAGATCCGGAAAAAATCGATGTAAGTAGGGAGGGAGCTGCCATTCGATACAGTGAACGATTTGCCAAGGAAGGCATCAACGTAAACTTTGTGCGCATGGGTGAAGGTGAACTTTGGATGCGCACCTACGAGCGAGGTGTAGAGGCCGAGACGCTTAGTTGCGGTACAGGTGTTACGTCCGCTGCCCTGAGCCTGGCCGCCATGCAGCCGGGTGTTCACGAGGTGATTGTTCACACCCGAGGCGGCGATCTAAAGGTGAAGCTGGAACGCACTCCGGAAGGTAGATTTCATGATGTTTGGCTGTGTGGACCTGCACAGTCGGTTTTTCAAGGGACCATTGAACTATGAAGAATTTTTTATCACGGAAGCATTTTCTTGTTGTTTTGATTCTAGCGCTTGGAGCCCTGCAAGTTCGCGGCCTCACACGATTAACTCCAAGTGCAAAATTTTCAGTGATTACCTGTTCGCCGGGACCTGATTTGTATTCGCTTTTTGGTCATTCTGCTTTTCGACTGCAGGATACGCTTGGAGGCAAACCGGTCGATATAGTCTTTAATTACGGTGTTTTCGATGCGTTTGATGATGGCTTCTATATGAAGTTTGCGCGCGGTAAACTCGATTACCGTCTACAGGCCGAGTACTTCGAGTACTTCCTCGAGAGTTATGCCCAAGAAGGTAGAGGAGTATGGGAGCAGGAGCTGAATTTTTCACCGCTTCAGAAACAACGTTTATTCGAGCTGCTTCAAGCGAACGTGCAAGAGGGTAATTGTGTTTATCGTTATGATTTTTTCTACGATAATTGCTCTTCGCGCATTCGCGACATGATCATTCGTGCCGCTGCTGTTGAGCCAACCGATGCAATGGGTTTTCGGTATGTATCGCTTGATACACTTTTGTCTGTAAACGAGGTGTCGTTCAAACATCCTTGTAAGCGTGGCACAACTTATCGGGAGGCCATTCAGAAGTATTTGGACTTTCAACCCTGGAGCGATTTCGGAATCGATATCGCACTCGGACAGCCATGTGACAGAGTTATCGGTGACTACGGTTTCATGTTCCTGCCTGATTCACTGATGCGAGAATTCGAAATGGCAGAGCTCAGCGGACAGCTAGTGTGTGGCAGGCCGATTGAAATTCTGCCGAATAGAACGCAATTTGAAATAGACTATTTGTTCGCGCCTCTGACCGTTTTTTGTGTTTGGTTGATTGTGCACGCCGCTCTTTCTTACCGCCGCCGAAACGTCAAGAAGAACCTCATGCTGCACGAAGCAATCCTGCTCGGTGTTACGGGCTTGATCTCTTTGCTGGTGCTATTTCTCTGGTTCCTGACCGATCATACCACAACCCAATACAACTGGAATGTGTTGTGGGCTAGTCCGATCAACTTGCTGTTGTTGTTCTTGAATCGGAAACCAAACTTCGTGCGGTTGGCGGCTTTCATGCAATTGCTGGCTACGATAGCCATGCTGGTATCATTTGCATGGTTGCCTCAGTCATTGCATGTGGCTTCAATTCCAATCGCACTGATGTTGATAATTACGTATTTCAGGCTCTATCAAAATGCTCGTAATATTGAGCATCAAAAGAGTACAAAGGAGAAAGAATGAAAGTCTATAATAACAGGTGGTTTTTGCTGCTATTCTTGATTCTTGGATTGTCTGCTTGCAAACGCCGAGAGCCAACATCATGGGACAGTGATATTCGCGGACCATTGGCTTACGGAAAACTCTCCATCGATAACATCGTTTCAGATTCCTTGCTCTATGCTGATGAGTCGGGTTTGTGGCACCTTTTGTTCGAGGAAACATTGACCGATTTTGAATTGGACTCCCTCATCAAAATTCCGGATACAACCATAGTAAAGGAATATCCCTTGTTTCTGACGGGAGAATTCCAACCGGGTTTTACATTGCCTATCCAGCCGACTCAACAGATTACCATTCAAAATCCTTCTGCCCAATTAAAGGAGGTACACATCAAAAGTGGACAATTAAAGTATCGTTTGATTTCACCCGTAGATGGGTATTTGAAGTGTGAACTCGACATCCCCGGATTGAAAATGAATGGAGAACCCCAAAGCATTGTGATAAATACATCGCCACCGGTTTCAGGTCAGGATTTTATCACGGAAGGTGCCATTGATCTTGCCGGCTATGAATTGGATATGACAGGCGAGTCCGGTAGTTCCTTCAATCGAATTTATGTTTCATTCAACATTGTGGTAGATCCAAACTCTACACAACCGGCTCAGGTTTCGTTCGGCGATGAGATCGCATTAGAGCTCTCTTTTGTCGAACCCAAGATTGCCTACGCACGCGGTTACTTCGGAACTCATCACTATGCCTTAGATGAGCAAGTTGATTTTTCGGCTTTTGCAGCTATGCCCGAAGGAACGCTCAATCTGGATGGGGCCTCCATGCAGTTTAATGTCCGCAATGCTGTAGGTGTTGATGCGCAAATTGATTTTGATGAGATCAGTAACTACAATCAAACTAATCTAACAACGGTTGTGCTTGAGCACCCAACATTGTATGATGCGATTAACATCACCCGAGCGCACGATGCCGGTGGTTTGGTTAACGCTTACGAATATAGTTTTGATGT